>OMGV01000063.1_pt1 | contig 76191 bp, 68 predicted proteins | sample 1646111 | NCBI WGS metagenome assembly OMGV01 (sample SAMN05578590, study PRJEB25193) | human gut metagenome | biome: Human Microbiome; feature: human-associated habitat; material: feces | host: Homo sapiens | place: USA:Birmingham | reverse complement strand
ATAAGTTGAGTTTTATAATAGAGATGTCGATACTATTGCCATCAGATGGCGGATATTTGCAGCAAATAGCAAAATCCGTGAGGGAAAGTAAAGCATTTTCGGCAATGGAAAAGAGAAAGCATCTCTAAAAATAGACGGCAAACATTAAACAATATCAAAAAAGGACCGGAAAATCTCAATCGACGTGTTCTCTTACCTTTTGAAGGGAGAGTGGCGATCGTGCGCAGAGTTTCCGATCCTTTGCCTTTATTTAAGCATTTTACTAGCGATGCCGTTCCAAGGGCACCTCCTTATTTTTTGATTCTCAACAAAAAATAAGGAGGACGTATAATGATCCAGCATGAATTTGAAGAGTTACTTGAGCAATTTAGTCAAGATGAACTGAATGAAAAAAGCACGGTGAAAGGACAGTTCACTAGCTATATAACCCGCCGAATGGAATGGCACGCAATTCGCTATGCTGCTAAGAATCGACCCAATGTCATTGTGATTTCCTTGGAACAGGCCCCGCGACATCTGACAGATATTGATGCCGAGCAAATGTTTCGGAAGGTTGAGATTGAACTGGCTCTTCAACAGGAAGTACAGAGGCTTTCACCAAAAGAAAAGGAGTGGCTTTTGTGCTTTCTGAAAATGAACTACAAAGAAATTCAGAAACACTTTGGCTGTGGGCATACCTATGTCTATGAGAAGCGCAAGAAGCTGGCTGAAACAATGAAGGCGTTGAAGGAGTAACGATCATGAAGAGCTTTGAAGAACATCTGCGAGGCGCAAAAGCACATAACCGTGAGGATAAAATCTGGCTTGTTACGTGTTTTTCTGGGAAAATGGCTAAGTTGTGTGCCAAGTACGGCTTTCCCGATGATGAAGATATGTTCGTCTACCTGATCGAGCATTTCCTGCGGGACTTGGATAGGTTTGTCATATACGGTGATGACCATACCGTACATAGCGGAGGAAATGGCAGTGGCAACAGATAAGACTCGATATAAGGATGTAAAAGTTCGCATTCCGGAGGAAGAACTGGCTGTACTGAACTGCCGTGTTGCTAAAACAGGTATGTCCAGAGAACAATATATCCGTTGCCTGATTGCAGATACGATTCCTGCTGAATATCCGCCAGCGGATTACAGGCTTATCATTCGAAAACTGGATGAATTGCAGGAGGTGATGGAAGCACTGGTTGACGAGAACCCCGTCAAACGCGATGCAATGAAGCTGTATATTACGCTTCAAAATGTTGCGAGTACGGCGGATGTGCTGCGTAGGGCAGTGATGCCATTTGTGTCAAGACGCGAAAAGAAATAAAAAGTGGGGCTGTTGTATGTGGCAGCCCCATTTTCTATTATATTTGATCCCAGAATTCGACCGCAGGAATATAATTTACTTCGTATTTCTCCTCTATGTCTTCGTTAGACATTGCATTATTCAGGGAGTTATAAGCGGTGTCGTCATGGTAGTAGGCATGCAATACGCCTTTCCACTAAATAAGCCCCACAAAAAGAAAAAGCCCGGCAAGCAAAAACTTGTCGGGCAGAAAGCGGATTTACTTTTCTTCCATCCAACCAAGGAATGTCTGCAATTTCTGTATGTCACCGTCATCGAGGTCTTGCAGTCGGTTAAAAATGTTGATACGGTCGGTTTCATCCCCGGCACCGGTAAAGAATTCCTGCGGGGTTACGCCGAGGTATTCACAGATGCGCAGAAATTCGTGCATTGAGGGCAATGCCTTGCCGATTGAAATACTGCGCATATAGCTGCCGCTTTTGCCAAGGTCAAGGCTCATTTTATGCTCGGAAACGTGGAGGCGATGGCGCAGCTGCTAAGATGGGGTCACTTGCTGGGGGTCTGGGGCTGGGCCGCCGCGGGCTTTTTCTCCGGGCGGTGGGGTTGGTAATAAAGGCCCCCACTCTTGGGCGGCCAATCGCCGTATTCGTGGCGAATCACGTTCTGAATGGCTTTTTGCCCAACGGTGTGCAAATGTTGCTGCATGGTTTCTTTCATGAGTGGATTCCTCCTGATTTATAAAGATTTATTGTATGCCAAAACCGGCTGTGGCCATCATAAGGGAAACCGCGACCGAAAGTTCCGCCAACGCAATGGAGCTGGCGAAAAGGTGGCCATGGACGCCCAACAGGGCAAGCGAAACAGCGTCCAGAAGCAATAGCCGCAAACGTGCGCGCTTTGCCATCGCCTTGCTTTCCGCACGGGAAAGGTGTATCTGCTTATTATCGGCAGGTGACGAAACCCATATCAGGGCAGAGGAGGCAATCATAATTGCCCAATAATTGTTGGGCTCCTCCGCAAAAATCGGCAAAGCGAACATCGTTGCAAAAATCATGGCGGCAGAGTATAATGCGCACTGCCATTCTGTTTTGGCATGGTAGCCGCCGGTGCGCTCACGGAGGAAAAGAAACGAAACGGTAAAGCAAAAGGCCGAACCGAAATCCGTAATCAGTCCACCAAGCAGGGTCAGAGCAATCAGGCCCACGGCGCGGGAAATATGTCGGTACAGCGCGTATTGGCACACCTCGGCGTCGTCCTCTTTGATAAGACCGTGCGCCAGAAAGTATTGCGTCAGCTCATTTGCAATCTGTTCCATCGGCATCTCCTTGTCATCTTTCGCCCTTATCCTACCGCAAACCAGGCTAAAGTACAAAGAATCCTGCGCAAGTGACAGAAACTTATGCGTGAACGCAAGAATTGCGGGTCACATCGGGCCATTCAAAGCAGAATTGGAACGCACCGTCATGATAATCCATCGTGTAAAAGGCATTGTTGCGGCGCAGCAGTTCCTTGGCGCAGGGCAGGCCAAAGCCGTGCAGGTGCGGCTCCGGCTTGGTTGTGGCGATGCAATCTTTCTCGATGTGGACCGGCAGACTGGTGTTGATAATCGAGACATACAGCTTGGCATCGCTATCCGCGTAGGCTTCGTCCCGTAAAACGCTGACCTCAATGCGGCGCTTTGCTTCCTCCAGCTTTAGGCAGGCTTCGATGGCGTTGTCCAGCAGGTTGCCAAGCACGACCGTGCAGTCGATCAGTTCGATCTGCAGGGGCGACAGGTCGTTGACTTCAAACTGAATATCGATATGCTGCTTCTGAGCGGCATAGCCCTTTTGGTTCAGCACGGCGTCGATGGCCGAGTTGTGGGTGTTGACCATCAGGGCACGCTCAGTCTGCTGCTCCTGCAAAGCGGCAAGATAGTCCTGTGCTTGTTGTGTCTCGCCTCCCTGCAGCATCCCGGAAAGGGCCGCGATGTGATGCCGAAAATCGTGCGTCATTTTGCGCTGTGTGGCGTAGGCGCTGTTCAAGGCATCAATGTTGGCACGCTGGGAGCGCAGCTGCTCGTTAAGCGTTTTTTGCTGCTCCTGCGCGAGGTTGTTTTTTTCTGTCAAATCTATTAAAATCAGAATCACGACATTAGTTGCCAGCAGAACTCCACTTGCAAAAAGCACAAATGTGGCAGTCATTTTGCCGCTCATAGATAAGTAATAGTAAATTGTTATACCAACCAGAGAAATAAGCGGGAATCCGATTGTCAAAGGAGCCCATTTGATGTTGCCGGAACTTGCCACCACGGGCCTGTGAATCCTTTTGATTGCGGAAAAAAGCAAAAATTTAAGGCTGTATGTTATCGTCACCCCTGTGAAATAGAGCACCATATTCGACACATATTCGTCATAGTGGATGTGAAGCAAGGCCAATAGAGAATAAAGCACGCAAAATTCCAGCAAGGTGAAAATTGCATACGCCAAAAGAACCACCAGTAGGCGCATCCAGAACTTTCCTAAATAAAACAGTGATGCAAAAACAAAGTAAACCGTAATAAGTGCGGCAAATTTTAAAAGTGTTATCGGCGATTCTTCCGAAATATGCGAAACGAAAATCGTAGCGATATAAGACAATACTCCGCAGAGCAGCGCCCCCACTACAAAGCGTAAGCCTCTTGTTTTTCTTTCAAGAAACGCATCGCAAAAAACGGCCACGCACAGCACGTCCAAGCAGCTGAAAACGATCCCTAACCAATAACCCATTTTTTCGCGCTCCTCCACTGCGTATAGATTTTCCGCACGGCACTGGCTGTGTGCGAACTGACCGGCAGCTCGGTTCCGTCGCGCAGATACAGTCGCGTGCTTTGCAGATTGCGGATGTGCTCCATATTGACCAAAACGCTTTTGTGTGTGCGCACGAAGCCGTGGTTTTCCAGTAGGTCAGCCAAATCGGCCATGGTAGCGGTCGTGTACAACAAGGCCCGGTCGGCCCCCTGCAGGTGCAGGCATACCTTGCGGGCCGACATCTCGGCGTACAAGATCTGCTGCGGCTGCAGCTCGACATCCTCGCCATCGCAAAATATGCGAACCGTATCGCGGGTCTTGCGGTATGCGGTAAGGGCCTGCTGCACATAACGCTCCAGCTTTTGCGGCATCTCGGCTTTCAACAGATAGCGAAATGCCTGCACCTCGTACCCCTGCAGGCTGTATTCGACGTAGTTCGTCACAAAAATCAGCAGCATATCGGGGTGCAGCTCATGCAGGCGACGGGCCAGATCAACGCCGTTCAGCGGGCCCATATCAATATCCAAAAAAGCCAGATCGTATTTTTCCAGCGGCAAAGCACGCAACTGCGCTGCATCTGTGGCGCAATCCACCGTGGAGCGCGGCATTTGCGGCTTTACGATGGCCTCTATCTTTTCCGCCAACTGACCGGCAAAGGCTGCGTCGTCATCGCAAACCAGTATGCGCATGGAAAAATTCTCCTTTTCGGCATTTTTACCCGGCGTGTGCTTGCGGGCATCTGCTGCAAACATAATCTTTTGCCCCCCTTGTTGTCAAGTATCTTGCCTAAAATCGCAGAATTACTGTTGTTTTTCTGATTATATAACAGATATATCGGCGTGTCAAACGGTACACTATAAGGTAGTGGAAGGGGGCCGTTTGGTATGTTTGATATGGGCAAGCGCATCTGTAAATTGCGTAGGGACGCACACCTGTCGCAAAAGCAGTTGGGCGAGGAAATTGGCAAATCAGCCTCGACCATCGGTTCGTATGAAAACGATACTGCCGTGCCGACGCTGGAAAACGCGGCAGCACTGGCGGAAGCGCTTCATGTTTCGTTGGATTATCTGCTGTACGGTGAAAAGGGCCGCACCCTTCCGCTGCAAAAGATGAGCGAGAACCGCGTGCAGCTGTTGACCGATCTGGCGCAGGAGTTTGCAGCACCTACTAGCCACGGTGCAGCTTTCAGTGACCGAAAGCTGGATATTCTGCGGCGGCTGTATCAGGAATTTTATCGTTAAAAGCATTGGCTGCTCGGCGTGTCTGCCTCCGGTGGGGGCAGACACGCTTTTGCGTTCACGCACGATTTTCTGTCACTTGCGCAGGTTTTGTAGATTTCGGTGAAACGCTGTGGTATTTTGGGGGCACAGCAAAGGTTCCCAGCATCGGCGCGCAGATGCTGAATATATCCGCCCCGAAACAAACCCGATACAAGTTGCTTTTAAAATGGAAGAACTCTTATGACTACGTCAAGAAAATCTTTTCTTTCTTTTGCTGTGGCCTGCATTGTAGCGCTTATGGCGGCTACGGCAGCCTTTGCATCCAATTCTGCCGACACTGACTTCACCTTCAAATTTAGCGGTGGCTTGCCCCAAAGGACGGAATGGCGCTCAAAGACCGATGATACCAACGTCTATATGTCGGTAAAAGGCGTACAACACGCCTTTACCGCTCATGTGGTTGGAGCAGATAATAATTATTCCACCACTGCCCACGATTGCTCTCATGGATATACATATTCTATCTCTAATGTAGGCGTATATCGGATGCGCAACTGGGTGCACGATGGCTCGCCGAGTTATCCATATGCGGCCATCTATGCAGCGCCCAATTATGGATATGAATTTAGCGCGTGGGGCCAATGGAGTCCGGATTCCGTATGATGAGATAGTAGTATTATAAATTCCTTGTTTTATCTCTGAGTGTCCCAGTTCGTGTATTGGCTTTGCGATATCGAATCACTTTTTGCACTTTCAACGATTCACTGCAATAAGCCAATACACGAACTGGCTATTAGAGAAAACAAATCGCACTGAACTCTTGCGCCAAGAGGTCAACGGCTTTGGCTGCGGCGTGCTACAGCTATATTTAGTCTGTTATTATATAAATGTTGCACTACCCTGACTCAATTCACACCAGAACGGAGGAACCAATATGAGAGTTTCAAAGAAAGCGCTTCGTCCCTTTGCCGTGATTCTTGTTTCGCTGTCAATGTCTGCACTGCTCACCGGGTGCCAGACCTCCTCAGACAGCGCATCGCAGGCAGTCGGGGGTTCGGATGCAGAAAGCACTATCCAGCAACAGACCACCGACGCCTCCAATTCGGAGACGAATGAACAAAACGGTTCCAATGAAACGGTTGCGTCCTTGCCGCAGGTTTTTGTGACCGACGTAGAGGGCAACCGCCGAAACCTTTCCGATTTCCCCTGGGCGCAGAAATATCCGACTCTGCTGGACGGCATCGCAAGCGACACCCTGACAGACTATGCATTTTACACGATAGCCTCCGAAAATCTGAAAGCAAGGGGCGAAAGCCTGACGTGCGATTACTTCGGTGACCAACAGGTAACTATCTCTGTGGCGGGCGCTGAAAAGGGGGAGGCTGCGGCTCAGATTCCGCAGGATAAGTTACAGGAGGGGATAGACACCTTCGGTGAGAAGAACGAAAACTATGAATATCTGACTGTTACGGTGAATCTGACAAATTCCGGCAGCGCAGAGGCCGAGGTTTATCTGAACAACCTGTCCATTCAATGCTGTGTTGACGGTTCCATCGCAACAGAAACGACTTGCAGCGAGGCTGTCACATCTGACTTGCCCGCGGTTGCTTTCGGTGAAAAGAACCAGTTCCAGCTCATGTTGGCCCCAGGGGAGACACGCACTTGCACGGTCCTTTACTATGTGAGAGCGGAAATCGAGTTGAGTGACTTATATCTGAGGGCAAACCTCGGCGGTAATGCGGTGACCGAAGTCAAGACCGCCGACAATGTGATGAACGAAGAGTGGCTGGCGTTAGCCTAATGCTCCTGCCATGCACACAGAAACGGATATGTGACCATGAAAAGCATTCTATGTTTTGAGCTGAAGCGCTGTTTTGGAAGCAAGCGGCTGTATCTCTCTCTGCTGACAGGCATCGTCATTTCCCTTCTCCATATCATATTCGGGGTTCTTCCCTTGACCCAGTGGCTGTCGAGTTGGCAAGGAGATTTTTTTCTTACTCCTCACTCTGCATACGGGCATTGGATCGGGATGGACTCCTCCACTGTCTGGCCTACCCTTTTGTATATGCTTCTTCCGTTCCTTTGTGCCTTTCCGTTTTCGGATACTGTATCATGGGACTTTAGCACGGGCTATGTGATGCAGATTTTTGTGCGCCGAAAAAAATCCGCCTATCTGTTTGCCAAGGCTCTGACGATTTTTATTGCCTCCGCCTTTTTGACAGCGACAATCTTGTTCTTCGACTTTGCAGGCACCGCCTTATATTTGCCGCTTGTCCGGCCGGAAGCGCTTACCAACCTTTACGGAATCAGCAATCGCAGCCTGATGGCGCATCTGTTTTATCATAAGCCGCTGCAGTACACCGTCATCTATATTATAATGGATGCTTTATTGGTTGGCGCATGGGAAATCATTGCCCTGGCAGTATCGGTAGCTACAAGAAATCCTCTGCAGCCTGCGCTGTTTCCTTTCTTGCTCTACCTGATCCTGTATTTTATCTGCAACTGGCTTCAGATGGATTCGGTCTCGTTGTTTGCAATTCTGTTGCCCTTCCAGCCTGCGGTCAATGTGAAATGGGTTACGATTGCAATTTACTTCTTAGCTGTCCCCATCGGCAGCATGACCATGTATTTCTTGAAGCGGAATAAGAGTGATGTGCTTTGACAATTTATCGGCAATTTTGGGTAACTTATAGAAAGCGATTGCTGGTTTATTCGCTTTTGTGCGTTGCGCTTGCAACCGGCAATGCACTTTTCTGGTTGCATAAATGGCATAAACAGGGTGTGGAGCTGTGCTTTGCCGACACTATGATGACAGGCGTTCAACCGAGCTTCCTTTTAATGCTGCTGATTCCCCCGACGCTTGGCCTTGTACACCAACTGAAGTTCATTTTAGAGCAGCCCTTTGTCATTTGTGCGTTAGATAATAGATCACGGCTTGCCCGCAATCTCCTTGCTGCGCTCCTTTTCATTGCGTTCAGAGCGGTGATGGCGGTTTCGATCCCGTCCATTGCATTGGGTGCTCTGCTGTTTCGAGGTAGCAAACCTTGTACATGGGAAAGCGGAGCAAGCTACTATGCCTATATGACGGGCCAAACGTTAATAACCCCTGTCAAAACAGGCTCCTTGATTGTCTGGCAGGCTATGACGATCTGGCTCACAGTCTTGCTGGTATCGATTCTTTTCCTGTCAATCAATCTTTCCTGCGAATCGCACCAGCTCGGAAGCATACTCTCATGGGGCGTCTGCCTTTTGGCTTTGTGGATGTGTTCGTTTCCTGTTACACCGAAACTATACAGGCTGCAAAAGAGCGTTTCTTTCTCCGTGAATCGAATTGCCGAAAATACAGTTTGGCGCTATTTTCTCTCAGGCATCTGTATTCTGTTTCTTGAATCTCTGTTTCTGCACTTTGCCGTTACCAGAAAGGACTTTTTAAAGTGAAGAACAGTTTTATTCGATTGCTCCTGCGGGATATCAAGAACTATATCCGAACGAATCGTTTCTTCCTGATCGCGGAAGCAGCGCTGTTTTTGATTGGCTGCATGATTGCGGATATGCAAAAGCCCGATAGCTACGGCAAATATACTACCATTCAATATTATATGCAGATATTTCGGGGCTGCTATCCGTTTACGGATGCCAGAACAGAAGTGTTTCAGGTTCCACTTACATGGTTTACACTCATGTACTTTTGTATTTACACTGCTCTCTTATATCCGATTCGGGACGCCAGCGGGGCAGGCATTCATGTTCTGCTGCGGGCAAAGAGCAGAGCCTTGTGGTGGTTCAGCAAATGTCTTGCGCTAACTGTGTGGAATCTGCTTTACTTTGCAGTCGGCTTTTGCTCTGTATGCGTATTCTGCTTTTTTACAAATGGTTTGTCTTGCTTTACCATTTTGCCGCATGATGTATTGCCTTGCGATGCTTTGACCTGCCTTTTGCCTTTCGGTTTTGCGTTGGCAATCTCGCTTCTTGCCTTTTGCCTTTGCATCTTTTGCTCTTTTGTCTGGGGACAGGTGTTTGCCATAAGTTGCCTTGTGGCCGTCTCATTCACTGAGTTTCCATCTCCTTTTCTCTGCTATGCCATGCTGATTCGCTGTAGAGCCATGTCTCCCGCTGGATTCGACGAAAGGGCAGGCTTGCTTTTCTACCTTATATTTGCCGGAATCGTATGCTTCATCGGTATGTTCCTGTTTTTACAACTTGACTTGTTTCCCGGACTTCAAAGGAGGCCGCAATGAAAGTTGAAATCAACCATCTTACCAAGGTGATTCAGGGCAATGTTGTTCTGGATGATATCAATGCCTGTTTTTCCTGTGCTTCCGGCGAAAACGGGGGACGGATTTACGGGATTCAAGGAATCAATGGAAGTGGCAAAACCATGCTTATGCGCGTGATCTGTGGCCTTGTGCTTCCCACAATGGGCACCGTGTCAATCGATGGAGAAATCATTGGTAAGGGTATCTCATTCCCGCGAAGCATTGGCCTTTTGCTGGAGAACCCAATCTTTATCGATGAATTCACTGGCGCAAAAAATCTTTCTCTTCTCTGTGATATCAAACGACTTGTTTCGCAAGCGCAGATTGGCGATACGTTGCGTCGTGTCGGACTGAACCCATCCGACAAAAGGCCCTTCCGCAAATATTCTCTCGGCATGAAGCAGCGCCTTGGAATCGCAGCCGCTATCGTTGAATCACCTGATCTGATTCTGTTGGACGAGCCATTTAATGCGTTGGATGAGTCGGGAATAAAAGAAATACGTGACCTTTTGCGTGAACTGCGCCAAAAGGGAAAGCTGATTGTGCTGACCTGCCATGATCGCCAGCAAATGGAATCGCTTGCGGATGAAATCATAGCGATGCGTGAGGGCCGGATTGTGAATGTGGACAAGAATTGCCACGAGGAGGTTTGAAGTGAAAAACAAACGACTTCATCATCGTGCGATTCTGCTTTTGCTCCTTTTGCTGGTTCTCTCTTTCGCAATCGGCCTGAGAATCACACGCTTAAATGGTTCTTATTTGGCAACCGAGGATTGTTATGGGTATCCGCAAAAGCCTATCGAGTGGAATGGCCTGAAAATAGAATTGATCGGTGCTGAAATTGTTGACGGGGAAGCATTTTTACAGGAATATAACATCGATCGGGAATCAATTTTTTCGGATTCCCTGTCAGAAAAGTACGCACTGTTTCATATATCTGTGACGAAGGTGTCGGATTCCCCATTGTTGACATACTATCGTTTTGATTATTGCGGAGCGGAAAAAGATGGCTGGCGAAATTTGGTTTCCCCGGAAATTTTCGAATCGCTGAACCCTCTGGCAAAAAAGCCGTCGCAGCTATCCGTAGGTGAAACCGAAGAACTCGCAATGGCGATTGGACTCCATAAGGATGCTTTTCGCAATACGGAATGGAGTAACCTTTCCACTTCCGATATAAGCCTCGTCATGTCTGTTTATCCACAAAAAGTGATTCTGCAATCTTCATGAGAGTGAAAATACACAGGAAAAGCAGCTTTGCCCCCCAGTTCTGAAGCGCTGTATGGGGTATCGTACAGGCCTAAACTTAGGGGGCAATGGGTGCCGGTGCTCCGGCTACTCGCCGCTGCGGCGCTTGCGTGGGTGCTGATCAACGCCTTGGTCGAAACCTACGGAGTGGGCGGGTGCAAATCTTGATGCGTTGAATCTTTGCAGAGGTCTGCAAATTAGAACTGCCGCTGCCTGGCTTCAAATCGAGTGTTAGCCGTCGCCGCGTTTGTTGATGTATGCCATAATTAAGCCTCCTCAATGCGGGCAAGCCATGCGTCAAAGCTGGCCTTGCTGACTCGGATCGAAGTGCCTATATGCAGCACACGGAAATCCGTTGTTGTGTTGCACAGTGTATAAGCTGCCCGCAGGCTGATGGACAGCATTTGGGCAATATCCTCGACCCGATAGACAAGCGCGCTTTGTTGCGTTGACTTGCCAATTTGTGTCGGTCCTATGGCATTGGTTTGAGAACCTGTCTCTATTGCTATCCCAGCCAGAACCGTTAGTATATTTGAATGGAACGACCCAGTGCTGGCTCAAGCTAACGGGTAAGCAGTGACAAATCGGAGGAATACCCTGGTCGATATAGCGCTTAATATGGGTATCTTATTAAATAACCCCAAAATCATGTTGCAGATTACTGCGCGAACACTAACTCTAAAGGGTTCATTCTCACGCCGTTTTGCATCACTTCAAAATGCAGGTGGTTGCCGGTGCTGTCGCCGGTGCTGCCCACATACCCAATCACCTGCCCTGCCGTTACCGCTTCCCCTGCGGTAACGGCAGTTTGCGTCATATGGGCATACCGCGTGGACAAACCCGCGCCGTTATCCAGCAACACCTGATTGCCATAGCTGTCATTCCAGCCGCTGACCAGCACAGTGCCGCTGTGGGCGGCGAGGATGGGTGTGCTCTCCGGCGCGGGAATGTCCGTACCGCGATGCCCGGCATTGCCGAAGGCGTCCACTTCCCCGAAGTGGCAGGATATATAAGTGTGCCCCGGCAGCGGCCAGCACAACTCGCCATCGGCAACAGCAATCCCGCCGCACAGAGCAAGCAGGCTGGGGCGCATTTCCTCGGATAGCAGCTGGTGCAAAATGTCTTTTTGGTCTTGGGTGAAATTGTACAACTCGGCCAGTTCATCCACAGTTTTGCTGCTGACGGTGATGTGCAAAATATAGTCGGTCTGCTGCTCCGGGTCGGGGTCGTCCTCGGTGGGTTCGGGAGTGGTGTCTACTTCTTCGACCTCGTAGGTGATCTCGTGCATAGCCCAAAAGGTGTCTTGGATGCGCTGCATTTGGGCGGCATTGATAACGACAACGTCGCTATCAGAGTTGAGGTTGGTATGTACTGCAAAGATAGCCAGCACCTCCGGCCAGTAGCTTGCCCATGTATGACCGTCCTCGTAGTCGTATGTGATGGTGGTTTCGCTGCACTCCGGGTGGGCGGATACGATGTCATTGATGGCCGCGCCGAAGTCGGCGTTGGTGTCGGCTACGATTTCGGCAATAGGGATGCTGTTCGGGTCGCCGGATTCATCGGCAAACAAGATGCCCATCGGGGAGCCGATCACCGCCGCAGCCGCGCCTATGACCATCGCCAGCAACAGCACCACGCCGCCCGCACCAAGCAGCGCCAACAGCGATTGCGCGGCGTGCCGCACAGTTTGGGAGAGCAGGGCTTTGATTTTGGCTGCGATATAATGAACGCCACGGCTGATTGCTTCAACCGTGGCTTGTTTACTGCTGATTGTGGGCAGCTTGGGTGCGTGGGTAACGATGGGAGCGGTATTGCCCGCCGCTGTGGTTGCCGTCTGCTTTTGCAGATAGCGGCGCACAGCCTCGCGGGTCAGGTGCTGCCGCTTTAAGTGCTGCTGCATTTGGGCTTGGTAAGGCGGCGGTGCCGGTGTGGCCGATGACGGCACCGGGGCTTGCGGCGCTGGTGTTTTGGCTGAGATGGCCTTTTGCCGGAAGCGCTTCTTTTTGAACATTTCCCTGCGCTCGGTCTGCGTGGGAACAGTGACTTTCTCTTTTTCAGTCGGTTTTGATGCAGATTGGGCGCTGCCCTGCAAGGTGAGATTTTTCCGCTTCTCCTGCATTGCACGAAACTTGCGGTAGCTGATGCGGGTGGTGCTTTTGGCGGTGTTGCCTGTACGGGCAGCCACATCGGAAATGCCCTGCTGCACCTCGGTTTGTGCGTATTCTTCGGGTAATTCCTGCCGCTGCTCGGCGGCGCGTTCGCCCTGCGCCTTGGCCCGCATAAGTGTTTTGCGCACAAGCTGCTTGCGCTTTGCTTTAATTCCGGACATCGTCAATTACCATATCGTCCAACTGGCGCGTATATTCCGGGTAGCGCAGTTTTACGGCCTCGTACATATACGGCGCAAAGGAACAGTCGAACAGGTCATAGGGTGTGCAGGATTTGTCAGAGTACCCATTCCAAAGGTTATAGGCAAAACGGGTCAGCTTGACTGTGCCGCCGGTCTGCCAACCGGCGGCCAGTGATTCCGGCTTGATTTCATCTTTTTCAAAGTCGAAGCAACTTTCAATGTTGTTGCGGAGTGCGGGTACGGCAGTCAGGGTGTAAATCAGTGCGCGGTGGTAGCTGTCCATTGCCTTGCAGCGGTTGAGGTGGGTTAAGTATGCCCTACGGTGGGCAGGGGTCATAAACTTAGGTTCGGTCATGGTGGTGTCCTCCTGCTTTCTTTATATATGAGGTTATATTTTTGAGATTCTAAGGCGGGCGACACCCCGCCGTTTGTTTGTGTAAAATCATGCTCTTAGCGATCTCCGTGGTCGATGGGTTTGATTTTCAGCTTATTGCCATCGCGCTGGAATTGCTCGTACTGTTCAGGAGTGCATTTCATCGGCAACAGGCCGTGCGGCGTGGGGAGAAAGACAACAGGGTTATGATACAGCCTTTCATATAAGAAAACCTGTCTATCAGTCAAACTGATAAAGTCTTCTCCGCCATTGCCGCAGACCACAAAAGAACCTGCAAGAAAATCTGTATGTCCGTAAAGCCGGTTAGGCGGCAAACCGTCAATCTTCCCGGAGTCGTTGCAGATAACGCAAACGCTATCTCTCCACGGACGGCAACATTCAATATCACCGCCGACAAGCTCCTGCAATGCCCTTAATGTGTTGGGAATCGTGCGTTCCTCCGGGTATTTACCGGGCTGCACATACAGCACGCGGATTTCATTTTCACTCATAGGATTCACTCCATTTCACCGGGTTTGGTCGTGAGTAATTTGTATGTTTTGGTGTCTTTCGGTTGAGGGTTATTGAATGGGATAAGGTTGTTGCCCATCTTGATAATTCCCTCACCGGGTTGGGCCAACAGCAAATATTTCCGCTGCGGCTCGGACAAGCCGTACAGTTCTACTACGCTGTCAATGTCCTTGGTCTGACGCAGCATAACTACAAATTCGGAGTTTGCCAGCATTGCATAGGCTGTGTCATTGGTTAGGCAGTCTTGCACATTCTGCGTGATGCCGGTGGCGTAGGCGTTGTACTTCCTAAAACGTTTCCAGCTTGTGTACAGGAAATTGGCGCTCAAAGAATCGCGCAGTAGCAGATAGATTTCGTCAAAGTACACCCATGTGGCTGCTTTTGGGTCATTGCGTTCGTTGCTCATCACGGCGGTATTGATGTACTCCAGCATGGACAGCATGGCAACTGGCTTTAGCTGTTCCCCCAAGCTCTGGATGTTGAAGCAGATCAGGCGGTTGCTCATATCCACATTTGTAGGCTGGGCGAACACCTGCATACTGCCGGTTGCGAAAATTTCCAGTGCAAGTGCCAATTCTTTGGAACGGTTGTCGCCCTGACTGTTCAGCGCCGCCCACAAATCCTTGATGGTCGGGCAAGGCGCTGTGTATTTAGATTCGATAAGCGGTTTGTAAATGCTCCTCAATGCGCGGTCAATCAGACTTCTATCTCCGGGCAGAACATTTTCTTTTTTCATAATCTGTTCGCACAGGCTCAACACAAACTCTGCTTTTGCCACATAGGGCGGGATGTCCGTGGATTTGTCTGGCTTAAAGTCCAGTGGATTGAAATAGGTGCTGCTATCCACCGAGATATTGACTACCTCGCCGCCCAACTCCTGCACAAGCGGCGCATATTCATTTTCGGGGTCTACGATATAAAACCGGGCCTTGGTAAAACGCAGATACAGCATAAGGATTTCCAGTTTGACGAACATAGACTTACCGCCGCCGGATGTCGCCACAACCATTGCATTGCCGTTGACGAGAGTTGTGCGCAGCCCGATGATAAGATTACCTGTGACCGCGTTTCGGCCATAGCAGATGCCGCCCGGAGTGAGAATTTCTTGCGTATTGAACGGTACAAGTGCTGTCAGCGATTTCGTCAGCATCGTGCGCACACTCTCGATGCGGCGCAGACCGTAAGGCATGGCCGTGTTAAAGGCACGTTCCTGCTGAAAATAAAGTTCTGTGAATCGGCAGTTATAGTTTGCCGCCGTGGTTTTCAGTGCATCGGTTTCCAACGCGAGATCTTCCAGTGTGTCAGCAAAGTAAGTGACGGTGAGCAGGCTCAAAAACATTTGCTGGTCATTTTCCGTCATTTCTTTACGGATGCTGGCAATGATGCGATCCTGTTCCTGCGTCCGCTGCGGTACGGAGGAAGTGAAGTCCAGATTTTCCACGGATTTCTTATTGAAACGGACTTTCTCGGCGTCGGTTTTCATCTGCGCATTGTCAATTTCTTTGAAAGCATCCTCGGTTTCCACCGGCTCAATGTCGATTGATACCACAATGTATGGCACTTGCTGAAGCAGTGCGGAGATAAACTTATCATCAAGCTGCTGCGGGTACTCGCTGATCGTCATGCACTTGGCATAAAAATCCTCGATTTCAATATGCTTTTTGCAAAAGCGGATGCAGTCCGGGGCGATAGAATCGCGGAAGTCCTGCCCCAGTTTGGCGCAATTATCAAAGTCGAAGTTAAAACGACCCTCCTCGGAAATGCGGAAAAACTTGTGCAGTACCTCCAGCCGTGCGCGGTTGTCGAGCGGCGTGACGGCACATTCCAAGGCGGAAAATGCAGACAGCAAATGCCCCTGCACCTGTACAAAGCGTTCGCGGGCCTCTTTTACGCCGGGTTTGTTCGTGGACACGATGATGTACTTATGCTGCACCACATTTCCATTTTCGCGGGCGTTGGCCTTGATTTGGCGGTTACGCTCGGCGCGGAGGGCATCAAAGCCGTCGTTCTCGCGGTGGTACAGCACATCACGGGCAAAGGCTTTTTCATCCATGCGCTGGCTGACGATGCAGACTTGCATCCAGCAGTCAGCGGGGATGCCCGCGTAGACCGTGCCAAGCTGCGTTAAAATATTCTGCTTGGCCGCGTCACTCTGCATGGCGTAGTTGATGTCGCTGATTTGCCACATCAAGCTGAACACATTTTCCGATTGCCAAACACCGTCTGCATAGATTCTGTCGATGGGGATGCTCTGCTGCACGGAACGGGGCATTTTATAGCTGCCGCGCGTTTTTCGCGTAGATGCGTACTCACTTAGTCTCAATGCTTATCACCTTTTTTCTTTTTGCAATATTTGTTTTCTGTTTTCCATAACCGCCAATCGTTTCTGATAACTGTGCTGTCTATTACAACAAGCAGGAATTTTTCAAAGGTCAGACAGTCATAAGTAAAAAATCCTGCTGCTGCAATCGGCGCAGCGGCCACAATGCAGACCCAGCCCGCCGTTTCATGACCCAACAGTGGGGTCAGCCCCAAATAGACCGCAACTGCCACGGCAATGGCCGCGCCGGAGCAAATCATCTGCCGCAGATTCAGCCCCAAAAAGATTTCCTCTTGGTAATGGCGGATTTCTTTATTTATCGGAATTTGCATATTACAACCCCATCATTTCATGGATAATTCGGTCAGAGCCTTTGATAAGGCCAACCAATACGAGCATATTGAACACGGTTTCGGCAAGGTAGCTCCACACAATAGTGGTCGCTTCACCGCTGGTTACTGTCGGCGTACTGACAAACGCCGAGTAAATCACACAGGCCAGCACAATGACCGCACCCTCTAAGCACACGGCGACATAACTTTTCAAAAACGATATGCCCACGGATTGTGTGCTTTCCCCAGCAAAAGCCGCCAGCGGCAGCGGAGCCAGCGCTGTGTACATATACAAACGGAAGAAGCGGCCATACACGGTAAGGATCATTACAAAGGAAAGCACCGTAATGAACAAGCTGCCGAGAATCGTTACGAGCCATAGCGGTATGCTGGCGAGAAATCCCACATTTTCGATAGCGGTCTGCATTTCTGCGGGCAGCGACACCATAGCTTCTGAGATACCGCCCATGCTGTCGGCCATATCTGTGACGATGCCGTTACAGATGGAAAACACATTCAGCATAATGTCCATGCCATATCCCACAAGTGCCTTTGCCGCCACAAAGCGGAGAAAGTAGTGGATAGCAGCTTCGGGGCGTTTTAACTCGTGAAAATTCATTGTGTTTTTGCATAGCGATATAGCAAAGAACAGCACGACCAGTGCATAGCCAATGCCAACCATACCATTGTGCAAGGTCTGCATCACACTCCACACTGCGCCGCCCTTAAAAGTTTGGGGGCCGGTTGTCACCAGCCCCCATAACTCGCCCAGCTTTCCATTCCATGTGGAAAATGCGTTGTTCAGATTTTCGACGATCCAGTTTTGATTCAAGTTTTCACCCTCTTTCAGATAAAAGAAAACAGCCGACAGAAAGTCTGCCGACTGCATAGCTTAATTAAAAAAAATTGTTTGTTATTAGGGTGTCCATTGTAGAAGCAACTGCATCACACACTTCATCAAAGCTGATAGTGGAAGCGTAGTCGAAATCTTTTCGGTAATTATCCCATTGCCTACGCATAATCTCGCTGTTTCGCACCGCTTCCACAATTGCTCTATAATCTTGCAAAATCGAATCAGAGCCTCGCTTACTGGCTGTAGCCATCAGTGCCGCCCCTAAAGCGGGAAAGTCTATATTTTCTGCTTGCAGTTTGGTAAGGATATAGACATCATAATAATCTCTTGGCCGGGTATTCTGGTCACTGCGAGATATTACAGTCTCCAGCTTTTCCGCCAGAATGGTGGCCAAATTGTATGCCATAACTTGAATATGACGATCTTCCAGCATCAACTTGTAGTCATATTGAATTTCGCGTGGTGTGATTTTATCGCCAGTAGTAATGTCCAGCTTTAAGGGAACTGCCATAGGCGGAAAATCGGCTGTCAAAGCTACGCGGTATCCAGTATATTCATCACCCTCCCGGATTTCACCAATGCTTTTGAATGTAAATGTGATGCCATCGTCAACAGGAACGGTGAGAATCTGCTCTATCATTTTTTGGACGGCATCCTGCGTAACTGGATAACCCTTTATGGTTGCATCCATATCCATTGTCGCTCTGGAGTTCAGCCCCACCATAGAGGAAATTAAAAAGCCACCTTTGATAATGTAATTATCCCGATACGGGGATAATGATACCCGCTCCAAGAATCGTTCCAGCATATAATTTTGCAGAACAAGCTGTGCGGAAATCTGGTTCTCTTTCGCCAGTTTTTTCATAATCGCTTTCAGCTGCATAGCGTTTTTCATAATAGTACCTCCAAATAAGGACGCAGCCTCTTTTCTACGCGTAGTTGATGAGCATATTCCGAAAGCAAAGGAATGTTCTTGTCTTTACGGCCAGCGTACCGTTTGAATGCATCTGTAATGATCTGAATATCCGTGTGGCTGATGGGCTTTAGAATTTCACATAGGGTTTTTTCTGCATTGTAGACCCGGACTGTATTTCCGGCAGGGGTGTCAACCAGCGCGATTCCAAGACTGTAATAAGGCTCTTTCTTGCAAGAGCATAAAATTCCCGCTGCTTTTGGACTGGATGTGTTATATCCATAGGGAAATGCCATGTGAAACTTGTGTGGTGTCCTGTCAGTCAAATCATGCAGAAACAGTGCGGTATCCAATGCAAATACACCACGCTTATATCGCTCTTGAATGGATACAAATTCATCCTCCCAAACTTCCGGCAGGGTATATACCCCACGGGAGACCTGATCTAATCGGCCTGTATCGGCCAAATATTTCAAACTTCCGCGTGATATTCCGGCAGAAGAAATCATAGCAGCAGTTACGATGCCATTATTTTGGGAAGCCAACTCTATAATCTTCGTTGTAGAATCCATAGCACACACCTTCTCTCGAATTGACTTTTGCGCTAAACATTATACGCTTATTTAGCATAAAAGTCAACGAGACGGCATCGCTTACAGAATCATATCAAGAATATCCTTTGCAAAGTAAATGACCACGCCGCCGAAGAACGTCATAAATCCTTGCGCCCTCTGGCTGGCATCGTGGCCTTTGAGGGCAAGGCCGATTTGCACGATGCCGAAGCCCAGCAGGATCGCGCCGATGGCTTTGATGGCGCTGAACACAAAGTCGCTCAGATTGTTGATGGTCGTCAGCGGATCATCTGCAAAGGCAGGCATGGCCATAACAAAAGCAGCGGCAACCACCGTCGCCGCCACAAGATAAAGGCGCTTGATTTTGCGGTCAGTCACCTTGGTCGTATTGAGAGAAGTTTTCTTCATTTTCATAATAATTTTCCTCCGGGTGTTTTTCTAAGTAGTCGAGTTGTTCGTACATTTCTTCGGTGATTTCGGGCGCTGTCGCGGCAGCAACAGCGTCCATTGTAATAGTAGCGGCGTCGCCCATATAGTCGGGCGGCATTACATAAGGCTCACCTCCTGCATCGGGCGTATATTTTACATTCGGGTGATGAAGCAGATTATACTTTTTGTCGATGACCGGGTCCTCGCTGCGCATCAGCAGCAGGCACTCATCGTCACGCATACGGCGGATTTCATCGGGCATACACAGTTCACGGCCCGCCGTTTGCAGGCTGTCGCTGCTGCTGCCCCGGCTGCCTTTGCCAATGCTTTGGCTTTTGGTGCGTTCGGTTTCCTTGCCGAGAATTTTGGAAAGATACTCGTAGGTACCGTACTCGTTGCCGCCGAGGTAAAGCAGGGTGTCACAGTTTCCGATTATGCCTTCCCAATCGTCTTTGAACAGGCTTTTTAGCTGGGCAATGTTCTGCAAAATAATGTCGCAGCTGATATTTCTACTTCTGCAAACAGCAAGAATATTCTTGAAATTCTTCGGTAGTGCAACATTTGCAAATTCATCCATCATCAGACGCACATGGACGGGGAGCGCACCGTTGTATTCCGGCGTGGAATCTGCCAGTCTGAACAGTTGGTCGAAAAGCTGTGTGTAGAGCATCGTGGCGATAAAGTTGAACGTGGTGTCATTGTCGGGTAGCACAATGAACAGCGCCCGCTGCTCCAGCCCCATACGCGACAGGAACATTTCATCACGAGAAGTCATTTCCGCAAACTTACGGCTGTTGAACATATAAAGATTGGCCGCAGCGGAAATCAAAATAGATTGTAGCGTCTTTTTCGCACCCAACATAAAAGACTTGAATTGCAGGACAGCGGGGTGCTGCGGGTCACGTCGCTCCAATTCTCCGAACAGCATCATCAGGGGATTCTCGACCATTTCATTCTCACTGACCTGACAATTTAGAATCATGTACATCAACGTCGAGAAATTCTGCTCACTGGCGGGGGCTTCGTACATCAGATAGAGAATCAGCGCGGAAATCAGCAGCACCGAGGAATCATCCCAAAACTTATCACCACCGCTGGGGGCATCCTTGGGTTTGGTGTTGTTGACGATGGCGAACGCCAGCTTGATGGCGTCCTCATCGGTTTCGAGATAGGCCATCGGATTGTAATGGCCTTGAAAATGCACAAGGTCAAGCACTGTCACACTGATTCCGTTCATTTCCATAATCCTACCCTGTGTACGCAGCAGTTCCCCCTTGGGGTCCAGAAAAAGATAAGAGCCAATCAGTTGCAGCGCATTGGGCTTCACATAAAAGCGTGTCTTGCCGCTGCCAGATCCGCCGATTACGATAATGTTGAGATTATGTTTATGCGCGTGGCTGTCGGTGCTGAAGCGTACATTCTCGGTCAAGATGTAGTTTTCTGCCGGTTGCTTTGTGTTCCGATATTTTAGGTTAAGTGTGTGGGCGCTGCCCCACTTGGCCGTGCCGTGCTCTGCGCCGGGGTGGCGGTCTGCTTGGTCGAGCATATAGCAGTAGACGGCCAACGGATAAAGCACCAGCACCGCCAGCAGAAATTTTGGAGTGCTGGCGCACCATTTCAATGCCATAGGATTGTTGAGAATAGAGCTTAGTACAACGGTGATTTCTGCCAGCCCCTGCGCCTGTTCAGTTGCCTGTGCCAGCGCTGCGGCAGCAAACAGCAGCGGTATCAGCAACAGTCCATACAGAATGATTTCTGTGCGGCGGTCTTTATTCGGACGCATGGATTAACGAGCCTCGTCCCGCTGCGGTGAGCTTTGGCCGCGCTGCAAACCGAGTGCCTTTTCCACAGTGTCTCCAATAGTCACAGACAGTTCCCGAATTTCTTCCAGTGTTTTGCGTTCCTCACCGGGTGGAATGTGGGTGTCCATCCCGTCCAGTGTAGCGGCAGCGGTATCGGGCAACGGCAGGGAAAACCGCCCGCAAAACTCCACCGAAACGGCCATTGCTGTTTTTCGCAGATAAGGCGCTTGGGAGATACCCGGCGTGTGCTGCTCTGCGGTTGCAATGACGATTTCGGCGGGCAGTCGTGCCAGCACTTCACGCTGCGGCATGGCCGTTGGAAACACAATCGCGTGTTGCTCGGCATCGTACCCGACAACGCCCTCATTTTGAGAAATGATGTTGACCGGGGAAAGGCGCTCCAGTTCCTTGATGGCCTTGTCCATCTGCTCTGGCTTAATTTCAGGAATCGGATACGGCTTATTGCCGTAGGTCATGGACACATCGAAAATTGAGCCGACATTATAATAACCATTGACGCGCACAAGCTGCGGGATGCCTTTTGCCCCTTTGTTTACGCGCCGCCCGAATTTATCCCAGTCTTTGGCGGTCAATACGGCCCGCGCTTGCGGCAGGGTTTGCAGCACAAGTGCTGCATTGCCGGATGTGATATGACTACCAAGCCGCCCCCTGCCGTACAGATAGTCGGCAAGGCGCTGGCCATCCTGCACAACTTCCTGCAATACTTTTTTCTGCGCGGCAATAGTGTCATTGCGTTCCTTTTGCTTTTGGAATTTCCACTCCTCGATGGGCAATCGCTGTTCGTACATTTATCGTTCCTCCTTCGCAGTAATATCCTGCACTTTTTCCTGCACCTGTTCTGCCTTCTGCGCTGCATTTTTCAGTGCCATAATTGTGGCCCGTACAGATGGGCGCGGGTCAATATCCAAAGGATTCTTCCCGCGCGTCAAGGAGTTGCTGTCGGATTGACGGCGGGTTGGGTCTTTTTTTCGGTCTGCCGTAGTGACCTTGGGAATGGCATATCCCAACTGCTCATAGATGCGGTTCAGTTTGGCGACATCTTCAGCTTTGAACATGACGTCAACTTTTTCGTTCTGTGCCTTATCCTTGATGACCGCAAATAAAACGCCGTACTGCTTGGCCAATTCCTTAAACTGTCCCACGTCTTTGCTTTGCAGGGCAATAATTTTTAGTTCCTTGCCCTCCCGCAACAGACGGTCAAGGCTGGTTTTGCCTTTCACTTTAGGATTTTCCTTGGCGTAGGCCAGCGATAAGGCCAGTGCATTTTTAATACCCAGCGCAGACAGCTTAATGGCTACTTCGGTAACCTGTAAGGCTTCCCGCACCATCTGATCGGCTGCTTCGCCTCCGCTGTTCATCCTGTTTCACCTCATTTCGTTCTTCTTGTGCGGCAAGTTCTGCTTGCCGTAGTTTTTCCTGCACCTCGGCGGCATCTGTTTCGATGTCGGAACAGATGTAAACCTCATGGCGCAGGGCTTTCATTTGCTGGGTCAGTGATTTGATTTTCTCATCCCGCGCGGCACGTTCCGGCTCACGCTTTTGCCGATATAGAACTTTGCGCTGGCGGGCAAGCTGTTGGATTTGGACTTCTGCATTTTCCTTGTAGGCCAGCAGTACATCCATAGTTTCAATATGGTTTTCCCATAGGAATTTTGTCTGCTGCTGGTATCGGCTGAACAGCAGAAAATCCTCACGCAGCAAAAAGTAGCAGCGCTTTGTTGCCTTGCCGTGGTAGGCTTTCCGCAGCAGGGCGCAGTAGTGATAGTAGCAAGCCATAAAGCCGGACACCTTGGGATACCGGCGCGGCAGCTTGCCGCGATACCGCGCTCGCCGCACAGTGGGCTGTAATTCTGTGGGCTGCCATTTTGGTTTTGCCGGGGCGTTTTCCTGCCGGTATTCCTGCTGCATTTCGGTGGGCATACGGTGCAGTTTGTGGTAGTACTCCCGCAGCGCTGTTTCAGAAAAGCGCGGGTCGAGCCGGTCAATGCGGATATTTCGTTGAGCGTCTTTATGGCGCACTGCTATGTGTTCCACACGCGGGCCATATTTGACCGTGTAGCCCATGTTCTGCAATTCCGTGATAAAGCCATCAAAGCTGTCGGCGGCAGCAATAGCCTGTTCCACATCTTTACGAACCATACCTCGGATGGTAGGCTTGCCGGCCTGGCCGCTTAACCATTCGTCGTAGGATTTACCCTTGCCGTCCGTTTCGATTACGGACAACCGATTCTCTCTGCAAAGTTCATCGGATACCTGTCGGATTCCGTGGTAGTAGGTGTCAAAGTTGTTGCGGAACATTTTTCCGTCCGCATAGGATACCGAATTGACGACTATATGATTGTGCAGGTGGCCTTTGTCCAAATGGGTGCTGACCGTACACTCAAACCGATCCGCAAGAAACCGCTGTGCAAATTCACAGCCAATCTCGTGTACTTGGTCGGGCGTGGCTTCACCGGGGCTGAAACTTTGTATGATGTGGTAGGCCAAAACTCCCTTATCCGTGGGTTGCTCCCACAATCGTTTGGTTAATTCCATGCTCATACAGGCTGTCTCCGGGTCACAATGAAAGCCTGTCACATACAGTTGATGCTCTGTCTTATCTTGGTCCTGCGTATAGGATAAGAGCCGCCTTAAATCATCATCAGCAAATTTTTCAGTTTTGTTTGGATTGCTGGTATAATCCAGACATCGTTGCAGATGATGCTTTACTGCTTTGATTTTTGTATAAGCTATTGGACCCCACCTCCCTTAATGTACCTCCATATTTGCTCCATGATTTGTTTTGCAGTCAGCAAGTCGGTATTACTTACTTTTCCGCTGGCGTTGGCAATGTGGGCAAGCTGGTTTAGATTGTTGCCAAGGGCTGCAATTTGGCGTGACATTTTTATGTAGTCGGCTGTCGGACGCTCCAGAAGTGGAGCGTCCATCAACACTTTGCGCAGCACTTGCTCTTGATTTAGCCCTGTGCTTTTACTTAAATACCGCAGTCGTTCCTGCTCGTCTTGATTGAGCCGTAGGAGTTTTTTATAGGTTCTTGCTTTCATAATTCACCATCCGATGCAGGGGTTTTAGGGGTATTCCCCTAACAAGTGGGCGATGTGATATCACATTGCCGTGCTTGCTCGTACTGTGCCATAGGCACAGTACGCCGCCTGCTGAAAATCACCACGGCAGTTGCCGCCTCTTTCGGGTCGCATAACGTTCGACACGACGAGCCAGCCGAAACATATTAACCCGGTCACGCAGGCTGTATTCCATCGCCGTGACCTGTACACCGTGCTGCATAAGCCGCTTGAAAAAAGAGTACAAGTGGCGCTCCTTGCCGCTGACCTGACGCATACGGCAGATGTAAACCCGGTCAACTTTTCCGGCCTTAATTTGCCGCAGCATATCACGGTAGCCAGGGCGCAGCAGCCAACCGCCGCGATCGTCAATGCTTCCACCGACAATATCACAGCCGTCATGCAGAGCCTGCATTGAGCAAACTTTATAGCTGTTCATTGTGCCGTCATAGTCACCGGGAATACGCGCGTACACCCACGCGCGGGGTCTTTTCTGTTCGTCCATTGTTCACCGTTCCTCATAAAAACTTAGTTGTTCGCCCTCCTGCCGAAAGCGTTCGTCTATCTCACGAAAAGTTCGCCGCCAACTAAAACGTTCGGTGGGTTTATTCGGCACGTCCTGTAATTCAAGCAAAAGCTGCCAGAGTTCGGGGTGGTATCTGTAGAGATGCCGCAGTTCGCTGATTGACGCGTTCGGGCAAAACCAACAACCCCCGCGTTTAGTGAAGTCATACAGCGGGGACAGCAGCTCCTCAGCTGCGCACATAGACCTCGCTTCGGGTTCGGCCACATGGTACTTGTCCAGCAAAGAAATCTGACCGGGCTTTAATCGTGCCAGTCGCTTGGGTTCATCTGCGGCGATGCCGATGTACTGCACCGTGTCCGGGGGCAATGCCTTCTGATATGCCTTGATCGGCGGCAGCTTGCAATCCCGCTGAATTGTACAGCGCCCACTCAGAGGGAATCCCGAAAGCATCCCCTTGGTTTTTCCTCGTGTGACAACATGGTAAAAGCAGGATAGATAGGTCTTTTCGGAGCGCAAAACCCGTGTTGGGATGCCGCGCTGTTCAAAATACGGGATTGCCGTTTCGTGGATAAATCGGTTGTGTTCGGGCAGCTCGCCGGATATTCCCTCGCTGAACATGACCTCGCAATACACAAGTTCGTCCAGCGGTTCACCATGCTGCAAGGCCAGCAGCGCGGTGGCGATACTGTCTTTTCCGAAACTGCAACTTAAAATATGTTTCATGTTTTTTCTCCAATAAAAAGCGGGCGGTCCGCGTGGACCGTCCGTCTGATAAGTGTACTTCATTTTTGCTTATTCCTCGGTGTCATTATCCTCATCGGTGCGGGGAGCCAATTCCTTGCTGCGGGCACTCTTATAGATCAAAATTGCCAACCCTACAAGAGAGATTCCCGCAATCGCCAGCAGCAGTCCCAACGAAGAATTGTCGCCGGTCTTAGGAATCGTCAGCAGCGGCGTGGGTGTTGCAGTGGGTGCGGCGGGCACGGGTGTCGGCGCTGGGGTCGTGTTCGGCGTGGGCTGCGGAGTATGGTCCGGGGTCGGCGTGTTGTCGGGGGTAGGTGTCGGTGTGTCCTCGCGGGCATCTTTCATTACCACGGTCTGCATCTCGCCGGTGGGCAGAACGGTAAAGTCGATACTTTCTGCAACCTTGTAGCCGTTGGGTGCGGTGATTTCCGTCAGTGTATAATCTCCTGCTGGCATCTTTTCCACATAATGTGGTCCGTTTGTGGAAATCCAACGGTCAATCTCGGTGCCGTCCTTGTCCTTGATAACCAGTTCTGCGCCGGGAAGTTCTTCGTTGGTGGTGATGTCTACCTTGGAAATTTTTACCTTGATGGTATCATCAAACATTTCAAAGGTCTGCACCTCACCGTTGGGCAGCACCTCAAACTCCATGCGCTCCGCAATGGCATAACCGTCCGGGGCAGTCACCTCGGTCAAGGTATACTTGCCAGCGGGCAGCTTCTCCATGTAGTGCGGTGCATCGGTAGAAATCCAGCGGTCAATTTCGCTGCCTTTTTCATCGGTAATGATAAGTTCCGCGCCGGGAAGTTCTTCCTTGGTGGTAAGGTCTTTCTTGGAAATCTGCACCTTGGTAATATCATCCTGCATAATAACGGTGGCATCGTCCAGCAGTTTCCAGTCATCCCACTTCCAGAACAAAATGTTCTTGGTGGTCAGATAGTAAACTTCGCACTCCTCCAGAGGATTGCCGTCCTCATCGGATTTTTGAATTAGGCGGAACGTAATATTATCGGCCAGTGCGTACCCATCAGCGGCGCGGATCTCCGTCAGTGTGTAAGATTCACCGAAATGCAGCCCGGTCACGCGATGCGGCTCATCGGTGGACACCCATGTAGTTACGGTATTGCCGTCCATGTCCTTGATAGCAAGGGTGGCGCCGGGCAGTTCCTCATCGTTGGTAAGGTCACGTTTGCTTACCCACATTTCCGTAGGCTTGTTGGCACAGGTGTTATCCAGCACCATAATAGCTTGTCCATCATAGGTGAAAGTGACTTCCATCGGCTCCTCGTTGACGTAATAGCCGAGAGGGGCGCGGAGTTCCTTGACGATGTAATTACCGCTGTTGGTGGTGGCGTCCTTGCGGATGCTGCTGCCGTAATACTCGCCGCGAATGGGAATATCGCAGTCAAAATAGGTGTAGCCGTCTGCGCCGGTTTCGGGGCTGGTGGCGACCAGTTCGCCCGCTGCAAACAGCAGTTTTCCGTCCACGCTATAAATATCGTCGGCAGCGTACAGGTTGAATACCGCACCCGCAAGGTATTTGCCGGTTTCGCGGTCAACTTTGTAAACACCTACTTTGGCCTTTTCACGGTCATTGTGAAATTTTAAGGTCTGCTGCTCGGTGAAATCTGCGTTGGCATCCTTGCTGCGCACGATCTCAAAACTCTGGGAAGATGCAGCGCCGTCAACCTTGGCAATGCTCGTGGCCATAACCACATCGTTCAGTTCGTTATCCCATGCAAAGGTGACATCATAGCTGTCAGAAGTGCCGACATAGCCGTAAGGCGGTTTGGTTTCCTCGATATGGTAGCTGCCCAGCGGCAGGGTCACGCTGACTTCGCCAATCGTGCCGTCATGGATTACAGACAGGAAATCGTAGGTGGCCTTAGTGCGGGCCGGGGCAAAGGTGGCAATATCCGCGCTGCCGTTGCCGGTAGTGACTACGGCGACTACATCGCCCTTGGCATACCAGAGCGTGCGGTTGCCATAATTGTCGGTCTGCCGATCCTGCGTATAAATATCCTCGGCGGCTGTGATGGTATACTCCGCACCGGCCAGCGGGCGGGTTTCATACACGAAATTGCCGTTTTCGGCTTCACCGGTCATCCACGGGTCAAGTGCGCCCGCTTCTGTTTCCCAGCCAGCTAAGACTTCGCCTGTTTTGCGGATCGTCAATTTGCCCAGCGTCTCATGGTTAGAGTAGTTTTCACCAATCACAAGGGTATCCATGCCGTTCTCGTTTTTGTTGCCGGTGGCTGCATAAATGCGGTCTGTGGTGATTTCAAAATCTACATAGTAGCTGCCATCGGCATCATCGGCAAGGACCCCGTTTTCGTACCCGGCAGAATCCAGCCATTCGTTGTAGAATCCGTTCGGGCCGGTGACTTCCACAATGCGATATTTACCCAGCGGCAATTTTTCAGGCAGCGTCAAGATGCCCTCGCTGTTGGTGTGGAAAGTGTCTACATCTTTTGTCAGATGGCCGTTGACAGTATCGGTCATTGTGACGAGTTTCGGGTTGCTGTTGCTGTCATAACGGTAATGCCCCTGCTCGTCCAGCCAGTAGATTTGGAAAGCGGTGTCGGGCAGCAGTACCGGTTTGCCGGTTTCCTCGTCAACTTTGGTGATGCGGAGATAAACTTCGATTTCCTCGTCCAGTATGGTGAATTTCTGATAACTGTCAGAGCCTGTCATTACGCTGTCCTTGGGAGTGGCCATAGCGCCCCACGGGTTGTTATCCTGTTCGGGGTCAACGGTGACAATAAAAGGCTCAGCTTGGAACAGGTCGTGCGGCACAGTTGTTTCGACAACGAGATATGTTCCATAGGGTAAACCCTGCACACGAATATTCCCGGTGTCATTGCTGAAGATTTCGGCAAGCTGGTATTCGTTGGCGCTGCCGGTGAGCTGCCAGCCATCGCCCTTGCCGTTCTTGTTTTCTCCTGCGGCAGTCAGCGCTTTGTTGTACGCGGCAATTTCGTCAGCGTTGACCTCATAGGTCTTTGCGATGGCCTGCGTTTCCGCAGAAAAATCCCACTTCGGATGCTCGTTATCGTAGGTCTTATCAATGTAGGCATCCAAAATGCTTTGCAGGGTGTAGCTGCCGCTGCGGGTCTGCTCAAACTGCTTCAGTTTGGACAGGTCGGACACAAGGAAGAATGTAAAGCCCGCGCCCTCCAGTTCCAGTCCATTGCTTTGGCCGCTGGAGGATACGATTTTGCTGATTTCTACATTGCCTTTTGCCACTTGGTCTTGGCTCTCGGCCAGCGCATTGTCAGCATGGATGTGGTAATTGGCGCTGTAACTGGTCTTGTCGATCTGTTCACCGGCTGCCTGTCGGTTGTCGGCAAAGGTGGTCTTTTCTACATACCAACCCTCATCAGAATAGGCGGGTGTGATGTAGTAGTTATGCTCATCGACAAGATAGCCGTCTGCAAAGGACAGGTAATAGGCATCGTAAGTCCAAGAGCCATCCAACGCTTTACCTTTAGAGACTGTAGAAAACTGGTTCTTGTACACCCAATCCGTGTACTGCCCGCTGCCGTTCTTGGCAAGCGCGGCGGTCTGCCCGGTGGCTGCCTTGGTGCGGCTGTCCACGGTGGGATAGGTGCCGGAAACAGCAAGAGCGCCGTCACGCAGCGGGATAACCACGCCGGTGGAGCGCTCTACGACATAATATTTGCCGAGGTACAAATTACTGAAGCACAGCCAGCCATTCTCAATTTTAGCGCTGGCTACAAGGTGGTCTTTTTTCAGAACGGGTAAATAATCAGACACCCACTGCCCGCTGTTGTCGCGGATTGTGGTGTGCCAGATGGGATTGCCGTCTGCATCCACGATTTTGGAGTAGTCCACCACGCCGGTCACGCCATCGGGGTGCGTAATATCTTCGGCGGCGTAGAGGTCATACACCGCGCCGTCCAGCGTGGCATCGCCGTGGGCTTGCCCGCTGGCAAGAGCTGTGCCGTGGGTGGTGCTGCCGTCCACATACCGCACGGCATCAAGGTCAACCTTGGAGATGCTGATTTCGCCCAAGGTGCGGTCATTTTTCATAACGCCGTCTGAGGGCGTGATTGTGTAGCTGTCCTCATTAGCCGCCTTGCCGCTGTTGTCGGTGTTATAAGTACGGCGGGGATCCTTGGCAGTGTCGTAAATGGTAACGGTGGTTTCTACGCCTGTACTGGTGACAAGTTTGGTGCCGCCTTTGTCGGCAGCGGCAACGTCGGCATTATAGTCAGCATTGTCCAGCCAGATTACAGAATTGTCCTTATCCTTGGTGATTTCGATATAGTAACCGCGCTTGCCCAGCGGAGTGTTGGCCATGCCGGGATGATTGATGTCTGTCCAATCGCCAAAATAGCCTGTGGGCGCTTTGGTTTCCACGATGATAAACTTGCCCGCATTACGTTGTGTGTAGTAGAGGGTGTGGCGCATAGAATCCGTGGTTGCATAGGCCGCACTGTTGATGACCGCATAAGTGCCGTCATTCTGGCGCTGCACACTGTAAGTGTTGTAGCCGCCGGTGGGCTGGTATTTGCCTGTTACAGTATCCCACTGGAAAATCTCATACTGGGCATCGGCAGCAATCTGGTTGCCGGTTTCGCTGTCGGTTTTCGTGATGTTGACCTGCAAGGACCATTCATCGTTTTTCATCAGATAGGCATTGTTTGAATTGGCCGGTACAGAAATGGTCTGGTTGCTGCCATTGCTGCCCCAATACATTTCAAAACCGTAAGGAGCACCCACTTCCTCATAGCGGAATTTGACGTTCGCCAGTTCTGCCTTTGCAGATGCAACCGCATTGTCCACCATGTGCTGGGCCTCGCCCTGCAACTCGGCAATCGCAGCATCGCGGGCGCTGTCGGCGGCTGCATCGGCTTCGTCCTGCGTGGTGTAGGGGCCTACTCGCCCGCTGCGGCTGTCGGTGGTTTTGCTTACGGAGTAGTGCAGCGTCCAACTTGCAGATGCAGCACCGCCATTGTTTTGAAAATTGTCATCGTTGGTATGGCCAGCAGTGGTGACGGTCTGTTTATCTGCGGGAGAAATATTCCATGTGCCGCCGTCAATAGTACCGCTTTTGGTGATGGGTTCAATCTCGATGGTCGCGCCGTCCACTTTCTCGGTGGTTTTAAGCTGCACCTTGTTGGTGATGATACCGTAGTCAAAATCAAAGCTGCCGCTTGCGGTCTGCGCAGGGGCTTCCCAGTTGGCGTAAATTTCCTGCACGATGGGTTTGGGGTTCGGTTCGTCATCGGAGATTTCGGGGCCAATCACAGCCACAGTCTGCCAGCCCGCGCGGCCCGGCTGATAAATATAGGTATAGTAGCCGCGGGCGGATGCGTAGGCGTCTGTGCCCTCCAGCAGCGTCTGCGCGGATCCCATAAGAATTTTGGCGGCAGTGCTGTCAGGATAATTCTCGATAATCTGCATCTGCGCATTTGTATAGATCGTGCGGCAGAAATCCAGCAAACTCGGCGCTTCTGCGGAGAGCGCAACCGGAGGAAGCTCCTGCATACCGAGCGAAAGCTGGGTCAAACCGCCCCAGATTCTGTACTGGTTGCCATAGTGGTCGCCGGGTACATACTGGTCTGCGCCAACCATAGAAGTATTGACATAAGTGTACGTTGGGCAGTTCTTGGGCTGGCCGTCTGCGCCGGGGGTACAGCAGTAGGCGGGTTCGCCGTTGAACCAGATCAGCCAAGTGCCGTTGACCTTGGCAACCTTGGTGATCTTGCCACTTGTCACCGCAGGGGTGGGGCGCTCGGCAAAGGCGGCAATTTCGCTGTCGGGGAAAGGATATTCGGCAGTCGCATTGCGGTCGATGGCTACCTGTAGGGTTTTGGTCAGTGTGCTGCCATCGGGTGCGGTGTAAACCAACTGCGCGGTAAAATTCGCATCTGCCTGCACATATACACCCAGCACAGCAGCGGAAGTTTCGCTGTATTCGTTGTGTAGCAGGCTTTCTGTGTTTTCAACAGGTGCGCCGTAGTAGTCCAGCAGGGTCACACCGTCCGGCAGAATCAGATCAAGGGAACTGCCATCGGCGGGGTACTCCACCTGTGCCATAATGGGAACAATGGCATAGTCTGCGCCGTCCAGCAGGGGCGCGGCCATGGTAAGGCCATCATTGTCCAGTGCAACGGCAGTCAGATAGCTGCCGCCTTCTTCCAGCTGGCTTTCGGGCCACTCGGAAATACCGATTTTAGTTTCACCAGTGGCAACCGGCAGACCCTCGCTGCCGATATAGGAGCCGATGGGTGCATCGGGCAAGTCAGTGTACAGTTCCGCGCCGACAACAGCAGCAGAGATTTCTTCTTCAGCGGGCTGCTCTTCTGCCGTTTCCGGGGTGGCTTCGGTTACATCCTCGCCGGGGTCGGGGCTGCTCTCGTCGGTCTGGCCGTTGTCTGTTTCAGACGGCTCGGTCTGCTGCTCCATCTGCACGGTTTCCTCGGTGGGCTGCGGTGTGGGTTCCTCCGCAAACGCTGCACCGGGCAGCATGGAGCAGAGCATTACCGCCGCCGCAAACAGCGCGGTAACGCGGTGCTTCAATTTATAATGTGTTTCTTTCATTGTGAAATCCTTTCAAAACAGAGATTTTTTCACGAAAAAAAGCGCCTGCAAAATGCAGACGCTGCGGTTATCTTTCGGGGGTATCCTGAGCGGGCTGGGCTTTGGCTTTTTCAAATTTTCGCACTTGGTTTACAAAACCGTCCAATAGGCAGGTATGCGCTTGTAGGTCAGCGTAGTAACAGGAACGGTCAAATCCACGGCGATCCATATCTTTGATCGTGCGAATGGAATCTGCCCATTCTCTATTTGTGCGCGAAATGCGACCATCTCCATCACGGGTTTGAATGGCCGCTGCCAACACATATTTTGTGCGCTCCAAACCATATTCCGCCACTACCTGTTCAACAGCGCCAGCGCCCAGCCGCATACCATCAAAGCGCTGTGCAAGCGCTGCGTCAATCTCGTCCCGACACCTTTCATTCAAGTGGCAAGACGCATGGTACTGCTGCAATTCGCCGTGTTCGCGGGCATAAGTGACGGACTGTCGATATACTTTGGGTGGGTTCTGCTGCTGTTCCTTTTTCAGCAAGTCATCTGCGCGGTCTTCAACGCACTGAGCCACAATGCTCATATAATCGGTTTCCAGCTTAGAAAAATCCTTATACACATCCGCCAGCGGCGCGGGAGATTTCAGCAGCGCCCGCACCTGTGCAGGGGTGAGGTTCATTTCTTCCGTTGCAAGAATAATGTCCTCACGGACGCTGTACTCGTAGGCGTGGTGTAGAATTTCTTCTGGCGGCTGTGCGGTCAGCCATAGGCAATAGGCGCTCTGCTCCACCCGCATTTTTTCGCAGAGCTGCTCCTGCGGGGTCATTCTTTTACCTCGCACACCAAAGAATTGGTTTCCAGCACATGACGCCAAAAATCGACCTGCCTGTCATAAGACATATTTTTATAGCAGACATCAATCAGCGTTGCATACAGCTTTTCCTCATCTTCAGGGGAAATGGCAAGAGAAATATTGTTTTGCGAACAATAGCACAGGTAATCAACAAGGTCGCCCATAGTATCTGCACCGCTGTTCTCCAACAATTCTTCCCACTCGTGCGGAAAATCGAGATCTTCCAGCACAATATCCACCGTGTCGTCACACATAGGAATGCTTACGGTTACTTCTTCTCCCGGATGCGGGCTGAAGCAGTCCAAAATAGGTAAACAGCCGGAACTCCCGGCTGCATCTGCCAGCGTGTTTGCCAGCAGACTCATCATTTCATCGTGCGTCATAAAATCCTCCGAAGCAGATAAGATTCCACAAAAATTACGACTGCATACTGAATAAATCACTTCGTGTATGCAAATCATTCAACATCTCTCCATTCCAAGGAGTTGTTTTCAAGCATATCTTCCCAAAATACCATCTTGCCGTCCATGTCCATATTTTCATAGCAGATTTTGAGCAATGCAGTAAAAAGAACATCATCGGCACTTGAATTTTCGGATTTGTTTTTGTTCAGATAATCGGCAACGTCTCCAATCGTTTCAGCACCGATTTTTTTCAGTAACGGTTCGCACTCCTCCGGCCAGATTTCGCTGCCCACCGGCATGATGCGCATAACAGCGTCAACAGGATACTCTATGCGAGTTTTATCCTCCTCGCACTGGGAGAAACCGTCTATAACGCTAATACAGCCCTCATACCTTGCCTTTGTAAGCAGGGTCAACGCTAATTCTTCAATAAGTTCGTCATAAATCATGTTTTCCTCCAATAGAAAAAGCGCCCACAAAAGTGAGCGCTTGGGTAAAATATTCGGTTATGAAAACACCGGTAAACTTCCGTTTGCTGCATCTGTTTTCAGAATGGTGATCCAGTTGCTTTTGCCATAGAGAAACCGCACGATATGCACCGTTTGCGTGGCATCGTCCACCGTGTAAAACGCAAGGTAATTCATAACGATGGTGAAGCGGATTCCCCATAAGGAAAGCAGTTTGTCGGAAACGACTTCAAATTTGTGCGGGAATTCTGCCAGTGCTCCGATTTTTTCGTCGGCCACATCCAACAGCTTGTCGGCGGCAGTTGGATTTTTCAGTACAAGGTCGATATAGTCGTAGGCGTTCGCCATATCGCGCTCGGCAGCGTGGGTAATGTGAATGTTGTATTTCATCTGCGCTCCCTGCGGTGGCGCAAATCAGCCATAACATCGGCAAAGGGGCGCGTGTTCCCGGCTTCCACGTCGGCAAGGCCCTCTTGCAGCTTGCTGTACAGTTCAATGCGGCCCGCCATTTCCTCATAGGTTTCCATGCTCATAACGGCAAGGTCGCCCTTACCGTTTTTGGTAATGAAGACCGGCTCGTTGTAGGCATGGCAGTAAGAGGAAATGTCATTGTAGTTGTTTCTCAAATCTGCGCTGGAACGAATGTTTGGCATAGATAGCACCTCTCTTTCATACAGAAATTATATCATAATTTGTGTATGAAAACAAGTAGGAGTTTTAGTTGAAGGTAACAGTCCAGTAGGTATACTGCCCCTCGGCGGTGGAGCAGAACCAACAGGCTACGCCCATGCTCGTAAAGCTGGCGTTGGTGATGTTGGCATAGTGGGCAGGACTGTTCTGCCAATAGCTGCATACGCTGCTGGCCGAGCCGATAGGACCGGCTGCGCAGATTTCACTGCGGGTGGTCATGCCGCTGTGGTCGAACGCACCGCCCGCGACAAAGCTCTCGCAGCGGGCATCTGCCGCCGCGCTCAGCCCACCGTCCATTGCCAGCGGGGAAAGTCCCGACGCCGCACGGATGGCGTTGATGTTCTCCTGCACGGCCCAGTATGTGCTGTCGCTGCTGTCGATGCTCCACCATTGCTCCGTACCGGCTGCAAGGTCGAACGGCACCGCACCATAACTCATACTAACCTGTGCCGGAGTGGCGGTTACGGTTTCCTCCACCGGGGCTTGCGTAGGTTCTGCGGTGGGGACTGCCGTAGGCTCTGCTGTCGGCGCGGGCGTGGGGGCCTGTGTCGGTTCGGGTGTCGGTTCGGGTGTCGGCTCAGGGGTTGCTGTCTGCGCAGGTTCGGCAGTTGCAGCAGCTTCCACCAGCTGCGCAGTTTCTTCGGTGGCCGGTGAGATTTCCACCAGTGCAGCCGGTTCAGCCGCAAGAGTTTCATCCGCTGCCGCTGCACACCCGGACAGCGCCAATACCATGCCCAATGCAACAATAGATTTTTTCATAAAAACTACTCCTTTCATCCTTGGGGTGGTCGCGTATACGATTGGTCTTTCTGCCTTTAATCATAAAATTTATCGTTCCTCCTGTCCACGCTGTCGATTGTCGGTCTGACACTGTTGTTCCGGCTCGGTGTCGGTCACAATGTCTTTGTCGTTCATGTTCAGCAGTCCCTCCAGCACCGCAAGACGCTTACTCTTTTCAGTCAGTTCCGTTGCCTGTGGAAATGGCCGCTTGACTTCTTCCTCGGCGCTGGCAAGCTGCTGTTCCAACTGGATTTGCATATTGCGGGTCTTTTCAATGCTCGGTTCAATACCATTTGCCAAATTGGAAAGGCGTGTCAGATTGCCTAGCACATCAGCTCCCAGCTGAGTGCTATATGTACCAGAGCCAGCCAATCTTGCATGGTACTCGTTGCCAAAAGGCAGATGTTGGATTTGCAGTTCCATACCCTTGAAATACCCGATAGGTACGGGCTTTTCGCTATTCAGTGCCAAGCCCAGCAGCCCCAACAACGCTTTTCCAGCCGGTTCTTTTTCGTAGTAAACTTCCTTTTCCAACTGGATACAGAAAACATCTTTGCCGTCCGCATCCACTACGGAATGTTCCTTTACGGTGGCGGCATCTACTGTGGCATTTTCAATCTGTTCTTTGCATTTTCGGATTTCAGCCGGGAAACCGATGGCAATTTTGTTCTCCAGTTCATAACGCTGGCTGTCATGGGCAGCTTTCAGTGTTTTAAGACGGGTCAACTGCACGTCCAAGTCCATCTTTTCCTTGATAAGCGGATTGCCTGCCGCCAATGCCTTGACCTCGGCATAGGACAGCGCGGCCTCGTCCATATCATCGCAGCTGCGAGCCGGAGATTTTGAGGTCATGATCTGTCCGATGAATTTCTGCTTATTCTCGATAAGCTGCCACGAGTAGGCATCAAATGTGCCCTCCGTTACATAACGGAAAACATAGACTTCCTTATTTTCATTGCCCTGTCGTAATATTCTGCCCTCGCGCTGCTCAATATCAGATGGCCGCCACGGCACATCCAGATGGTGCAGCGCAATCAACCGCTTTTGGACATTGGTTCCGGCTCCCATTTTGGCGGTGCTGCCCATCAGCACACGCACTGCACCGCTGCGAACTTTTCCGAAAAGTTCCGTCTTGCGGGCATCGGTGTTCGCTTCATGGATGAAGGCAATTTCTGTTTCGGGGATTCCGCGTTCGATCAGCTTTGCTTTCATGTCATCGTAGACATTGAAAACGCCCGCCTTGGGCGTAGACAGATCGCAGAAAACAAGCTGCGCACTGCGTTGGGGCATGGTATGCTCCCATATCTCAAAAATTTTGCCCACACAGATATTGACCTTGCTGTCAGGGTCATCGGGCAAGTCGGGGTCGATCAGGCGCTGATCCAGCGCCAACTTGCGTCCGTCGTTGGTGATTTTAAGCATATTGTCCTCATAGGGCTTTACCATTTTATTGCGGATTTTGTCGGCCCGTTCGCCCAATTCCGCTACCATCTGTTTTTGTATTTCAGAGGGCTTTAGCTGGATGTTGGTCGGCTTGCCGCCCACAAGGGCAGGGACAGGTAATTTCAGCATATCTGCTGTTTGAATGTCAGCGCATTCCTTGAACATTGCCATAAGTTCCGGCAGATTGAAAAAACGAGCAAAGCGTGTTTTTGTGCGGTAGCCGGTTCCCTCCGGCGCAAGTTCGATGGCTGTGACGGTTTCGCCAAAGGTGGCCGCCCAACTATCAAAGTTTGCAAGGCCGTTGCGTTCCAAGGTGTACTGCTGCAAATAGCGCTGCATGGTATATAGCTCGGTCATGCTGTTGGAAATGGGGGTGCCCGTGGCAAACGTTACGCCCCGCGCCCCGGTGATTTCATCAAGGTACTGGCACTTCATAAACAGGTCACTGGCCTTTTGGCTCTCGGTGGTGCTGATACCCGCGATGTTGTGCATCTTTGTAACGGTCATGAGGTTCTTGAAATTGTGTGCTTCATCGACCATGAGGGAGTCTGCGCCCAGTTCCTCAAAAGTCACCACATCATCCCGCTTCGGGGCGTCCAGCAAATTTGACAGCTTGGTTTTCAACTGCTTTTTCTTACTTTCCAACTGCTTGACGGTCAGACGGCTGTCGCTGTTGTCCATGCTCTCCAACTGCATCTCCAGCTCGTCAATTTGCTTGCGGATAAACTCGGCTTTTCTGGCATCGGAAAGGGGAATCTTTTCAAACTGGCTGTGACCGATTACCACAATGTCATAGTTGCCGGTGGCGATTTTGGCACAAAACCGTTTACGGTTTGACTTTTCAAAATCGCGCTGCGTTGTCACCAAAATGTTTGCATTGGGGTATAGCTTCAGCGCTTCACTGGCAAATTGGCCTGTCAGATGATTTGGCACGGCGACAAGTGTTTTGCTGCATAATCCCAATCGCTTTTTCTCCATCGCGGCGGCGACCATCTCATAGGTCTTGCCTGCACCGACAACGTGCGCCAGCAGTGTGTTGTGCCCGTACAAAATATGTGCAATGGCATTGCGCTGGTGGGGCCGCAGCGCGATTTCCGGGTTCATGCCGAAAAACTGGATGTGGCTGCCGTCGTACTCACGGGGGCGGATGCAGTTGAACTTTTCATTGTACAGCGCCACCAAGCTTTCCCGGCGTTCACGGTCCTTGAAAATCCAGTCTTTAAAAGCATCTTCTATCATCCGCTGCTTGGCCTGTGCTTCTTCGGTGGCAGGACCATTGAGTTTATGCTGCTCCTTGCCGTTTTCATCATAGATTGTATCGTAAATTTTGGTGGCCCGCAGGTTGAGTGCGTTCTCCAACAAATGATAGCCGTTGATACGTTTTGTGCCGTAGGTGTTCGTGACGCGGATATTATCGTTGCCCTGGCTCTTGTTGGAAATATACCAGTTATTCAGGTATTCATTGTAACGGACAGCTATTTTCTGTTCGCGGTAGGTTGACTGAAAAAGTTCATCGGCAAACTGCTTGATGATTTCCGGTCCGATCCATGTGACACCCAACCGAACCGTTATTTCGCCCGCCGTCAAGTCCTTGGGCTGCACCTGTTCCAACGCTTCTACATTGATGCGGAACGCCGGGTCTTGGTCGGCTGCAACATGAGCAATGCGCAGCTTTTCGCGTACATTGCCGGATAAATACTCATCCGCCATAAGGTAAACAGGGCTGCCGTCCTCCTGTTTGCAGAAAGGCTCTACAAAAATAACGCCCGCCAGTTCCTTAGCAAGCGTTGCTTCATCTTTCCCGGTAAGGTGCATCATGTAGGGCATATCGACCTTGGCGCGTTCCCCGATGCTCAGTGCCAGTGCATCCGATGCAGTGTCGGCGTGGTCGGGTATCTGTGCAGAGCGAATAGTTCTCTTGGTGAACATATCCGACTTGCTGATAAAATTGCCTTTTTCATCGACATTTTCCAGTGAACACAGCAAATAGTAGCTGCTGTCATCCCGGAAAGACAACTCCGCGCTGCGGCTGTTGATTAGGCCGTGCTTGGCGCGGAAGGCATCATACTGGCGGTTAAGCTGGGCTTGCAGACGGTGGATTTCTTCGTCCGGCAAGTCCTGCAACTGCGCATCGATCAGAGCGCGGGTGGTATCGCGCAGTTCCACCAGTTTGCGGATGCGCTCGGCGGATGCTGCGTTGGGATTACATTCCCGCATGACTGCGCCTTCGCGGTAATAGATTTTATCGTCCTTTACCGTGTAGCTGAAATTACGCACAAAGGGATCGGCATCAATGTACTTGGTGTCCTCGCCGCTTTCTTCCTGCACAGAGATTTCGGCTTTTGTCAGCGTGGCGGTCAAGTGCTGCATAGCAGTGTCGATTTGCGTTTCCAGCAACGGCTTTCCGAAACGGTCCACCGCATCGGGGTCTATCGGCTGGCAGGTGGAAGTCGGGCCATACGGACCTGCGACTATCTCCATTCTGCCGCAAATCATTTCAGGGTGCTCCACAAAGTAGCGGTTCATGGTAATGCCGTTGGCATCTTCTGCAAGGTGCAGCCAAGGCTCGTCCTGCTGGCGCAGCGTATCGCGCTTTTGCAGAAAAATCACATCCGTCATGATTTTAGTTCCACTGCCCTTGAACGCATTGTTGGGCAAGCGCACCGCACCGATGAGGTCGCAGCGCTCGGCAATGTACTTGCGGGCACGGTCATCCTTTTTGTCCAATGTGCCGCTGGAGGTGATGAACGCCATGATGCCGCCGGTGCGCAGCTTGTCGATGCTCTTGGCAAAGAAATAGTCGTGAATGGGAAAATGCAGCCGGTTATACTGCGGGTCATTGACTTGGAAATTGCCGAAAGGGACATTGCCAATAACGCAGTCAAAATAGTTGTCGGGGAGAAGCGCATTTTCATAGCCGGTTACTTGGATATTGGCCTTTTGATATAGCTGCTTGGAGATGCGGCCTGTGATGCTGTCCAATTCTACGCCGTAGAATTTGGCATCACTGCTGCCAAAATGTCCGTGTGCGAGAAATGCACCTGTGCCCATGCTGGGTTCTAGGATTTTTCCGCCCTTTACGCCGAAGCGTTCCAGTGCGCGGTAGATGGGGTGGATAACGGTGGCAGGGGTATAAAACGCCGTCAGGGTGCTGCTGCGGGCAGCTTCATACTCGGATTCAGACAATGCTGCTTTCAGTTGGCTGTACTCGTTCGACCATGCACTTTTGTTCGGGTCGAATGCATCCGAAAGCCCGCCCCAGCCCGTGTACTGTGCTAAAATTTTCTGCTCATCCTCAAAAGCAGGGCTGCCGCCGTTCGCTACGCGCTGCTCAATTTCTTTCAACTTTTGGATGGCGGCAATATTGGCTGCAAACTTTTCGCGCGGTGCTGTCGGCAGGTTGTCCAGATAAGGGGCTTCATAGGTAATGGGTTCACGGTGGTAAGGTTCATCTTCTGCCGAAAGCCGTTCTGCATCCGCCATAACCTGTGCCACAAAGGGGCTGGGCTCCTCAACGATTTCGCCCACGATGGATTCAGCAACTTCTTCCGGCTGCGCTTGGCGGCTTGGAACTTCTGGGGTGGATAGTGCTGCATTTTTGGGGTTGGCCACAAGCAGCCGCGCAAATTCTTCATGGCTGACAGCACGGCCTACCAGCGGGAAACTTTCATCCCGCAGATGAATGTTTTCTCTGCCGATTTCCTCCACGGTAAAGGGTCTGGCATCTTCCAGATAAACCGTGCTGCCGATAGTTACAGGTGATTTTTCGACTTTTCTTGTAGTCGGATGATGCTTTTCAAACTCTGCTTCGGCGGTATTGATAAAATCCGAGAAAGCGCTGTTTTCAATGCCCTGCGCAGCAAGCTCGTGGTTATCTTGGAAGTAGTCGATATGGACAATGTTACCGTCAACCTCATAGCGGATTTCGTTCCGCAGAAGATTGGCATACACTTGGATCTCATGCTCATCGTCCTCGGTGGTAGAGTAAGCAAACTCCACGCGGGTCAAGTCGGAGAAATTCGGCTCGTTTAGCCCCTCATTCTCGCAGAAATCCGCGATAGCGTGTTTTGCATGGGCGAGTGCGGCATCGTTCGCTGCACGAGCGGCTTGCTGTTCTGCTGCCCATGCCTGATAGGTAGCTTTTTCGGCATCGGTCAGATACTGGTCGTTGTAAACCAAAAGCCGCAGGCGTTGGGCAACCTCTTTCCACTTCAAAACGCGGCGATACTCGCCGTCCTCTGTACGTCGGGTGATTTCAAGATTTTTGCCCATGTGGTCAAGAAAGCCGTGCCCACCATCACGGAAGAACCATGTGCCGCCGCCGATGCCGTATTCTTTTTTCAGCCAGCGGGCTTGATCTTCCTCGATAGGAAGTACCTGTGCAGAGAAATATTGCTGAATGCGAAATTTGCTATCTTCAAACCCGCCGCCTTTGCACAGTGCATCGGTAATGTCCTGCTCCGTAATGTACTTGCCGGATGCGTCAATGATGGGCTTGTTCCACCTTTTGGCTTCTGCCGCAAGGTCGATATTTTTTGCTTGCTGCTCATGGCTCGGCAGCCCTGCCTTTTCAGAATCTTCGGGAGTAAGAGTAAGCTGCTCCATCTGCTGCTGCACGGGTGTAGCCTTGATGGGAACCATCAGCCGCCCTTGCTCGATAAGGTCAGCAATCTTTGCGGCAACAGCATCCCATGTCAGATTGACCTGCGCTGTTTTGGTAAGATAGTTGCCCTCCCAAAGTTCAAGGTACATATCATGCCGGATAAAACCCACGGTATGGTCATCCACGAACAAATATGTATAAATTTGCTTGTAACAGTGCTTGCAAAAGGCGCTGCGCTCGGCAAGGTCGGGATGCTCATTGAAATATTCCAGAATAGCCGCATTGTCGGCACGGCTGGAGGATTCTTTCGCCAGCAAGCCTAGAATCAGTTCATCGCTCAGCGGCGGCAAATCAGAAATGGGTACAGAAAAAGCGGAGGGCGTGGTATCGCTCTCCGCTTGGGGTTCTTGTATTACAGGCTGTAAATCTGCTGCATCGCCAGTTCCTCGGCTTGGCTCTGCAAGGCGTTCATCCACTGCGTCCAGCCCATAGGGTCGGTCTGCCGGTTCGGGGCGGTGCTCTGCTGCATCAGCGTCTGCATCGTCTGTTCGATTTGCCGGTGTACCGCGTTGTCCATCTCCGCCAGATGCGGGTACAGCGTTCCCTCCAGCAGCATCTCGTCGAACACCACCGGCGCGTTCTCTCGCAAGAATTTCCGCCGCAGGCTGCCGTACTTGCCGATTTCCGGCATCGGCGGCTCGTTCAGCGTCAGCGCCGGGATTTGGTAGCCGTTCACCATCATGTACTCCATTGTTGACCTCCTTGGTGTTATTGGTTTCTTCCTGTTTGTCACCATAATAGCGGACTTTTTCGGCGCGTGCAACACTGTCGATTTCTCTCGTGATGCTGCCGATCTGCTGCATGAGAGGCCGTGCCGCCTGTTGGCAAGCGCTGCCCAAACACAGAGCAATGCGGTTTGTATCAAACTGGTTCACAGACTCAAGGGCAGACAGGTCCAGCCGCGCAGTATCCACGCCGCACCGCAGCGCGGCCATATACAGACAGCTTTGGGTGATAAGCTGTATAAATAGCTGCCGCTGTTCGTCCGGCTTGGCCCACTGTAAGCTGCTGCCGTCTATGGCTTTTCCCAGTGCGGTTGTGAACATGGCGCTGCGCTGGGCAACGCAGGATGTAGAGAGCATGAGTAGGGCGCTCTGGATGCTGTCAGCGTGATTATCCGCTACGATTTTATCCCAAACAGGCCGCCAGTTCTGGTCTGTAATGACCCACGGCAGCGCGTCGGGGACCTCCGCACGGGGGATGGTATCGGAAATGTCAAACAGATACCGCAGCCGGGAAGAATTTGCCCGCGTGTCAAATACCGCGATACCGTGTGCGCCGCGCTTGACCCAGCGACCCGCATTATTATTCCAGTAAGCTATGTCGGCCACGGCTGTGGCGGTGGGGCTTTGCTCGTGAATCAAAAGCTGGTTCGGGAAACTATAATTATAAGCAATGGCCGCTGTCTGCAAAAATGCTTTCCAGCGGTCGCTGCTCTCCGTGACAGCTTGCAGTTGCTTTTTGGCAAGCGCACGGATATTTTCATATTTTGCCATAGGCTGCTCCTTATCGCTCGTGCTGTTCTGCTTTTGACGGTGTGGCATTTTCAAGTTCCGGCAACAAGTTATCTACCTGCTTATACCCAATCGGCTGAACATAAAAAGCGTGTGTCTCGTTATCTTTGTGTGTCACAATAATATCGCTGACAGAGACGGAACGCATAGTTTTGGCGTTTGGACGGTCATCCCGATTATGCCGTGAATAAATGCTGTCCAGCGTTTCCCAACGCTCCATCTGCCCCTTGTACACGAGTTCGTAGTCCTTTGCTCCGGCAGCGAGCCTCGCAGGAGAATACTCCATAAAAACAAGGTCTCGCCTGTTAGTCTGATAGATTTCATAAGGGATTTGCACTCGCATTTCGCTGCGAAATCCCCACGGAAAATAGGTGTCTGAATCAAATTGGAGTGGCTCATCCAGTTCATCTGAGAATACAACCGGTGTCACTGGCCGCCCACAATCCAAGGAATCCAGAATTTCATCCTTGAATTTTTCCACGCTTGTGTAAGGAACGATTTCACCGATCATCCCGCCTGCACCGAGATATTCGATGTAGCCGACTACTTTATCTGTCTTTTCTTCCATTATCTTTCCAACCTTTCCCAAAAAGATAGTTTGTTCCCGTAGCGTTCATCCTGCGGGCGTACCTTTGCGGCGGGCAGTTCACCGCTTGCCATATCTTCGACTTGCGGTAGAAAAAGTAGACGGCTGTATCGGTCTGCCTGGTCTTTGGATAGGCCCACGACTTTATCACCATTTAGCCCGCAGATGAGAAATCGCCCGCGCACGGTAATTCCCTCGTCATTGACCTGCCTGTTATATTTCAGCCGGCTTTGGGCTTTGCTGCATATCAGCCCGATGCGATGTGTGCCAAACGGTTTTAGAATTTGGCTTTCACCCTCGATTACCTCGGAAACCGCAGTCGCCGCACTGGAAAAACCCGCTTGATAAGGGCAGTAGCCGGGTTCAACAACTAATAATCTCGTCATCGGTGTCACCCCTCATCTGCTGCCATGCTGGTGGGCGCGGGCATAGTTTTCCAGCAGTTTTACGATAACCTGCTGCATCTGGTCGCTTGTAAAGCCTTTCGGAAAGTATCGTTCAACTTTTGCAACGGGAATCATAAGCTGCGGGTCGCGCGGCTTTACACTGGGCGGCTTGGCGGCCATAATATGCTGGATTTTTTCTAGTGTCAGTACGCTTTCCTTGCTGGCCTCCTTGAGTTTTTGTGCTTGTGACAGTGAGGGAGTACAGCCCTCGGATTCCATGTAAGAGAGGAAGTCCTCTTGTTCTTCTGGGGTAAGGTAGCTAAGTTCTACGGCGGGTGTCGTTTTCAGACGGCCCGCATCTACCATCTGCATTAAAGCTGGCGTGAGGTTGTTCAATGCAATAAATCTTTTTACCTGTGACCTACTTTCTCCTGCATCAGCTGCAACTTTTTCAGAAGCCCATAAATTCGGCCCAACTTGGGCCGAATTATTTTTTGACGGTCTACCGGCCTTTCTCTTTACAGCTTCCAGCTTCATCTGATACGCTTTCGCCTTTTCACTCGGTAGAATATGCTCCCGCTGACAGTTGCTATCCACCATCAGAATAATAGCAGTATCATCGTCCATATCCCGCACGATGCAGGGCATAGTCTCCACGCCAGCCCGCTGACTGGCATGGCAGCGGCGGTGGCCCGCTACAATTTCATACCCACCATCTTTCCGGGGGCGGACAATGGCCGGGGTCATGACACCGTATTCCTTGACACTGTCCACCATTTTGTCCATCTCGTCATCGTCACGGACTTGAAAAGGGTGATTTCGAAAGGGATGTAGTTCCGTCAGCGGCAAAATTTGGATCTTCTCTAATTTTGCATCCTGCCGCTCCTGCTCACTCGAAAAGAGATTATCGAGTGAGGGCAGATTGATGTTGCTGCCGTACTCTCTCATTTTCCGTCACCTCCTTGGCAAGCGCTTTATATGCCATACTGGCTGGCCCGTTGGCATCGTAGGTCAGCACGCTATGTGTACTGGCAGCGCTTTCTGCTGTGCGCGTACTGACCGGGATTTCTGCACGGTAAATTTTCAGCGCGTGACCGTAGGCACTGCGCAGGGCAGCACACACATCTTTGGATAGGTTGGTGCGCTTGTCCACCATCGTCAGCACAATGCCGTCAATATCCAACCGGGGATTGATACGGCGCTTTACTTGGTTGACGGATTTGAACAGGGACACCAGACCTTTGAGGGCGAAATGCTGTGCCTGCACAGGAATCAGCACTCGATCCGCCGCAACAAGCGATGCCACGGTGATGATGCCCAGCGAGGGCATACAGTCGATCAAGCAGTAGTCATATTTATCCTTAAACGACTCCAATGCCTGTTCCATGATTTTTTCGTGCGCCATAACGTTGACAAGGCTCACTTCCATATCGGACAGACCAATGTCGGAGGGAATGAAATCTACCTTTTCTTCATGGTGAATTACCACTTCTGGCGGCTTTTCGTCCTTGATAACAGATTCCATTAGGTCGCTGATTGTTGCGCCGTTTTCGGTGCCCGCATAGCCGAGATAGCTGCTCAAATCACCCTGCGGGTCGGCGTCCACCAACAGCACCTTGTAGCCCATCGCCGCAAGTGCTGTGCCAAGATTTACGGTGGTGGTCGTTTTACCCACGCCGCCTTTTTGGTTTGCAACTGCAATAGTTTTCATGTTCCGCTCCTTTACCGTTCCATGCTGATAAGTCTACGAGCCGCCAGCAGATAGTCGTTATAATCCTTGCCTATGGCCGGGGGCGCGTCCTGTATGATATATCCGCGTTCTGCAAGCTGTTTCGCAACAATTTTTGTGAAGTTTCGTCCGGGGTCGTCACGGTCAAAGCAAAGCGACACGCGCTTTACTTCGGGATGCTGCTGCAAAAAGTAGTCAATCGGCTGATGGTTCAACCCGCCCAGCGCCAAGTAGTGGACACTGCGCCACGGGGAATCATGTTTGTACTGCCGCAGTGTTGCGCCGGACATGGCATCAATGGGGGCTTCGTAGATCTCTACGTTATCGCAGGTTTCCGATTCGGCGGGAATCAGAAAGCCATACTGTTTTTGGCTGCCCGCGACATCTCCGCGAAAGCTGCCTTGACAGCCGCGCTGAAAAGCAGAGCGCGGTACGCCGTTTTCATCTTTGCCCACAAAAACGCAGTTGCGGTAGTTGCCGCGCGTAGTTTGGTATAGGATTCCACTACCCACACAGTAGCGCAGTACCTTGGGGCTGATGCCGCGGTGCATCAGATAGGCCGTTGCAGCTTCGGTGTTTCGATCTGCGGTGGGTAACTCAAACGGGCGGGTCGTGTGCTGCTGGGGAGAAGAAGCCTTAGCCGTCTGAATAGAAACAGGCGCGGGAGCCATTGCACTCAACAACCGTACCGCCGAGACAAAGTCCATGCCCTCAACCTTTACCAGATAGTCAAGGGCATTATTGCCGCCCTTGTGCTGCGAGAACCAATGGAATAGACCATTCGAAGGTGTGATAACAAGGCTGCTGTGCGCCTTGGTGCAATACTCCTTGTCTGTTTTGCGGACAAGCTCGCCGGGATGGTAGGTTTCAAGGTACTGCATGACGCTGATGCGCCGTGCAGCCTCAATATTTTTTTGATATTTGCCCATGATGACCTCCGATTTTTGAAATTAAAAAAGCACCTTGCCTGTGGACAGGTAAGATGCTTATAAGAGCCGATATTCTCTTTTTCAGTTGGCTGTTTCTTCAGCCAGCTGGAGAGGGGGTGTGGGGGAGAGGAACACTGGGTCGGTATTCTACTAAAATGGTACACTTCCCCCTTGTTGGCGATATTGACATTCTAAAATGAACGATTTATAATGAGAAAAACGGTGGGGCATAAAAGCCTCGAATCCACAGTAGCTTTTTTCATCGCCAAAATCGCACCAAATGAGTCTTTTTTGGCGATTTTCGTCGCCAGCTTTTTTTCTGGCGACGAACCTGGCGATTTAGTCTGATTTTCACTACGAAATCAGACTAAAAACTCCGTCATAATAACTAATGCCTCTTGCTCGTGCGCCGATGCCATTTGTCACTGTTGCACAAGAAAAACGGGATTTTAAGATTTTCGTGATTCTCATAACCGAGTTATCGCAGGTTCGAATCCTGCATGGCCCACTAAAAAGAGACGTGCAAGCGTAAAGTTTGCACGTCTCTTTTCATCTTTCAGGAGTTTTTCTCTTGTAGAGCGTCTCGCTCATCTGGTTGCGGATGGAATCCTGCCGCTTGTGGTAGACCTGCGTATATATTGCCAGTGTTGTGCTGGGCTGGGCGTGACCCGCTTCGGCCGCCACCGTAGCGACACCGATATCCGGGTTGGAGAGCAGGATACTGACAAAGGTGTGGCGAAACATATGAGGGTGGATTTTGCGGATGCCCGCTTTCTCAGCCACACGGTCAACACTTTTGCCGTAGTGGTCGGGGCTAATGGGCCAGCCGAAATCATTAATAACGATAAAATTTTTCCCACGCAGCTTTTGCAGGGATTCTCGGTACGATTCCCACTTTCCGTCCATGCAGGTCTGCCAAGCACTGCCCATACGGTGCTTTTGTGCAAGCCATTGGTCACGGTAGGTTTTCAGATATTCCATAAATTCGGGTGCTACATCTATGTCACGGACGTTGTCCTCTTTCGTGGTCGTTAGGTGATAGCCTTTGTTCACTATGAGCAGTGACTTATCCACATGGACGGTGCAGTGGTCGAAGTCAATATCTTCCCATGTCAGCCCGGCTAACTCACCGCGCCGCATTCCGGTATTCAGCAGCCCCATGACGATGACTTGCTCCAGTGTGGAACAGCGCGGCAGCACCTTAAAAAGAGCCTCTACTTCTTCCGGGTGCAGGCAGTCTACCGGGCGGCTGCGCGTACCTTTAACCGCGAGTGTTTGGGTATCGTTGTCTATGCCGTACTCGCGTTCGGCATATTGCATTACGAGCCGCAGAAAGATGGCATTCTCCTTGATGGTTTTTCGTGCAATAGGGCGGTGATCCAGTTCAATATGAAACAGCTTTTCGGGCTTACATTTGAGAGCTGCTGCAATTTCCTGTGCTGTTTTTAGTGTGGTACGCTCTCCGCGGAACACTCGCTCTACAGATTTTGTCTGTATGGAGCATTGTGCTGCGATTTGGGGACAGGACAGTTTCTTATATTGCTTTGCGTTGGGTTTCAGCACTGCATACCCTTTCACGCTGCGCACATCGGCCTCACCCAGCAGATCCAGAAACTTCTCGCATTCGCGCTTATTTACCTTTGAAATCGGCATTTCTGCAAATGCCGGGCTGATTTCGCAGATTCGGCGCAGCATGGTTTCCTTACCTGCTGTGGTGTTGGCTTTATTCTTGTGCTGTTCGTAGTCGCCTTCCAGACGAACGGAGGGGTCAAGCATCGATTTTTTGGAATCAATGTATGCTCTTGCTGCATCTCGGAAGGGCGTGTTTTTGCCATCTTTTTCATCGTCGGCTTTCTGTTGCTCTGCGCGTTCAAAAACGAGTGCGGCTTCAATGGCAGCGTTTTCACGCTGGCGGTGGGTTTTCAGTACAGTGGGGTCAAAGTCAAAGCGCCCATATCGCCGCACCCTTTTTCCATGTACGGTCACATTAGCGGTCAGTACATAATAGGGGGCGCTACGTTTGGGTATCATAAGTTTTGCCGACGCCATTATTCCGATTGCTCCGTTTTATTGTTGTAGTAGGCCGCCAGCTTGCCAAGGTTAATGTACCACTTAACACCGGACTGAAATGCCAAATCCGGGTTTTCGCGGCAGACACGCCGCAGATAGTACGGCGGCAGATTCATAATCTCACTTGCCTGCTTGATGCTGACAATCTGTGGCAGGGTGATTTTTTCAATTTCGCAGGCGGATGCCTGCAGCGGCATTTGCACAGGTTCTTTCATCGTTCTTCACACTCCACATAGTAAATTGGTTTTCGGTTGTGGCGGCGCAGCAAGCGTGCGTCCAGCCCCGTCAGATAGAGTTCATATCGTAGATTGGTTTCGGTCGTAATCAGCACTGCACCGTAATTCTGCAGAAAGCGCAGAATGCGGTACAAGGTTGCAATGTCGTGGCTCAAACGGTCAAGGCTCTGCACCATGACGGCGTTAACACGCCCCTGCTGCACGGCGGTGAGCATGGCGAACAAATCAGGTCGCCAGAACTCGGTGCCGTACTTCTGCTCCATGCAGGAGTTGACAATGATGTAGCCGCGCCGGTCGGCTTCGCGCATGACATCGGCGAGCTGTTCTTCCAGCGCCGGCAGGTTCGACGCCGCACTGCGGGCGAACGCCCAAACTTTGTATTCTTTCATGGGTGCACCTCAGAATTGATCCATCAGAGGAAGACGAACATCAAAACGCGGCTTGCCGAAAGATGCCCGCGTGAAGCGGTCACCGACAAAGCGTTCAAGACCACTGTTGATGAGCTCGGCGTTCAGGTCACATTCGGTGGTAATAAGGTAGACATCATTCTGACGCAGAATTTCAATAACTCCCACCAGTATGTAGCTGTTGCGGCTGATTTGCTCCAAATCGCGTACCATCACGGCTTCAATCCGACCGTTCTCTACTGCGTCCAGCATAGATCGCAGACCGATGCGGTCTTTCAAGGTGTTTCCGCTGCAATGGTCAAAAGATGTGCCGCGCACAAGAAAACCGTGTCCGGCGGCTTCGTCGATAAGGTCATACAGCCGGTCAAAGGCAATGCGCGGATCGCTGTTGGCGCAGCGCACATAAATCCAGACATCGTGGTTTCGCATAAGGTACATCTCAGGTTCCTCTTTTCACAAAAAGTAATCCGGGCGCTTCTGCTCCCGGATAAATTGCTGCACATCTTCGATTTTCTCGGTGGTTGGACAAGTCGGCAGCGCTGCCAGTGCGGCGTCATGGTACTTGCCGCCGATACCCGCACGTTCGTCCAGAATAGCGACCACACAAGAGTCCTGCTCCGTGCGGATGGCACGTCCAAAGCCTTGTCGCAGTTTCTTCTGCATTTCGGGGATAATTTCGGCTTTTATATAGTCGTGCAGATTCGGGTACTGCTTACGCTCATAGTCGCTGACCGGGTCCGGAATCGGGAACGGCAGCTTTGCGATAATCAGCAGAGACACCATATCGCCGGGAAAGTCAATGCCCTCCCAGCAGGAGCCCGCCGCGAACAGTACGCCGTTGCCGGATTGTTTGAATTGTTGGATGATTTTGCCGCCGTTGCGCCATGCCTGATAGGTCGGGTATGTCCACTGACCGTCCGTCAATGCGCGGACCTCTGCCATTTGGCGGTAGGATGTAAACAGCACCAGCGCGTGACCGTGACAGGCGCCAACCAGCCGAACGATTTCTTCTGCCATTTTGCGGTTGTCCATTTGCATTTTTACGCGAGGCGGAAAGTACAACAGACATTTTTTCTTGTAGTTAAACGGAGAATCTGCGCGGAAATGACGCAGAGGTCGGTAAGCCGCCAGCCCCAAAAGTTGTTCCGTGTGGCTGAAATCTCCGGCTGCAGCCAATGTGCCGGAGGTCAGAATCGCGGGTTCGCGGGTGTTCCATAGGGCGCTGCGGAGCAGCTGCGGTACGCGGCTGCTGGCTGCGCAGAATGTAGGCTGACCGTCGGCATCGTAGTCGATGTAGAGGATGCGCGTCGGCACCTCCAAAAGAAAAAGGCGCAGGAGGCTTTCTGCTTCTCCCAGCCTGTTCAGCAGGTATCGCGGCACATCCGGCAATCCGCCAGCATTTTGCAACAATGCTATACAGTCGATGAGCGCAGCGCGGCGGAACGGCGTAAGCACGAACGGTTCGCTCGCTTTTCCTCGCAGCTTGGAAAGTCCCTGCGTGCAGGGGAACGACAGCGTAAGGAACGCCGTCCGCATCTGTCTGGCAAAATCCTTGTAGTGCGCCTGTTGTAATAAAAGGCACAATTCATCCATGTTGTGCGGGGATAAGGTTTCTGTGTACATCTGGCGGGCGGCATCGGGCAGCTTGTGCGCCTCGTCCACTACCAGTGCCTGATAGCTGCGCAGGAGCAGAGGTCTATCTTCAAGTCGGTGCGATGCATCTGCCAGCAAATAATTGTGATTGCAAATTTGGATGTCGGGTTTCATGGAATCGCGCAGATACTGCTGGTAGCGGCAATCTAAGCGCATAAAGCAATCGCGCGGGCAGGACTGCGGCACACAGATCCGGCAGCGGTCATACCGGGAAAGTTCTGGGATATGATCCATGTCCAAAATGTGCGCAGCAATGTTCAGGCTGTTGGTCTGCCGTTTTCTGCTTGGCTGCACCAGCGATGCTCTTTCGGCAAGGCGGGAATCGCAGACAAAACGCTCTTTGCCCTTGCGGACAACGGCTGTGATGGGTGCGGTGATGATACCCTCGTCCAGCAAAATAGCGGACAGGTCGGGCAGATACTCTGTAAGGATAGCGTCCTGCAAGGCAACGCTGGAAGTGGAGATAACGATGGGCAGTTTCATCCGTTCGGGGCGATGCATCTGCCAAAGGATACAGCCCACAAGGTAAGCCAGCGTTTTGCCGGTGCCTACGCCTGCTTCGCACAGGGAAATTTCCTTATTATATAAGGTATCTAAAACTTCATGGCAAAGCGCGATTTGTTCCTCGCGCACCGCCATACCGTGCCGGGGTAAAATCTCCCGGAAAATTTTCTCGGCTATGCGGTGGGATTCCGCATAGCCCGTTGGATAGGTTTGCATTGGTTTACACCCCTGTTTTCCATCCCGTTTAAAGCAAAATGATGGGCAGCAGGCGCTTGGGGTCCTGCTGCCCACAATTTGCCCTAAACGGCAAAAGTAGATAGTTAAGTAAGTGTGCCACATTTGCCGCCCGCACCCCTGACACCGGGAACACAACAGGCAGGGTGTTGGCACACCCGTTCACTGACTCCGCCGGAGTCTTACTGCTTACAACTCCGGCTCGGTCACCCCCTCTGACGCGGGAGGCTGCTGGCGTATCATTGTAATCTTTTCCTGCCGCACATTGTGGTTTGCCAAACCGCCCGCCGGGCTTGCCGGGAAAGGAACGTACCTGTTATGCTGGGTATTCAGTTGTCAAGGTGCGAGACGATCCCAATAGGACTACCAAGCGAAATCATTAAGGATAGATACTAAAATCGAACGCAGTTCCGGATTGGCTGTTGCGATACACTCATGAATAGCATCTACCTGTTTCGGGGTTAGATGCTTTTTGCTTATGTAGTAGCCATCCGGCAACGATATACCGCCCTCATAACCTCTCTCAGAAATGATAGGATATTCTTCTTGCAATGTGATGATGTCTCGCTTGATTGTATCTCGCGAGACTCCAAATTCGTTTGCAAAATTTCCTATTGTTTCATGTCTGCGAAAGCTAAGTAACTCGATAATTCTTTTTTGCCGTTCATTCGGCCTCATTCGAGTTTCTACCTTTCCGATTTCGCTATGATTACATCGTAAGGTAGGAATGGTGCAACTTTTGCACAATTTCTCGATATTTTTTTCGACTTTGTCTATTTTTTCTTGTGCAGGAATTGCATATGTATCTCCCATCAGATTGAATTTTTCAAACTGATGGAGAGTGGCGGTCCACGGCAATGATTTTGAGCAAAACAAAAACAGCATACAAAATCATCAATACGACAAAATCTGATGAATCTGTATGCTGTGTAGAATTTTATTTCCAGTGCACAACGCGCCTGACCCGGAAAGCAGCTAGAAAACGGTATGTCTTAAAGTCTGTCGGTTGAATCGCATGGTACAGACAGGCACGAAATGTATCTCTCCTTTTGAAAGAAAAATAGTTCTATACAATATGGAAAATACTTTCGTTCACTTCCGGTTTGCGCAAAGCTACAATATATTTGTAAGTTTATGACGAAAGAACAAATGTATTTGGGGTATGAGAGATGGCCGACCTATATGAATTTTCTGCTGCTCTGCGCGAAACCGTACAGTCTGCGCGTGTTGCTCATGGCTATACGCAGGATGAAGTTGGCGAGTATGTAGGAAAAGCCGGGAAATCTATTTCTAATATAGAGCGTGGAATTGCCAACCCGGAATTCAAAACGGTGTATAAACTGATTCGTTTATTGGAAATTGACGCGAACAAAGTCTTTTACCCAGAGCAGACATCCGATGGCAGTACAGTAGATCAATTCAAGCGATTGCTGGCAGGGTGTACAGATGAAGAGTTGGAAATGCTGTTGGATGTTTCCAGAGATATACTGGCGCATACGCGTAAGCGTAATGAAGTAGACGCTGTTGCATTAGTTTGAAAGAGGCCCCGGCTATTAAAAGTCGGAGCCTCTTTCAATTTATTTGGGTGTTGAAAAATAAATTTTGCAATTGATTATATCAACGGATCGTTCTGTTTTGCAGTAAGGGCAGTATAGAGGGAATCTGAGCAGAATGGAATTCGCATAGATTTTTACTCGCGTTTTGCCATTGCAAATTGGGCAATGAACCCAATATGACTTTTGCAATAATTCTTCTGTCATTTGTTCAACTCCAACGAGACGGCTCTATTTATTCTGCGGCTTTCTGACTTTTAAAGAACGACAATTTCTGCACAACAAAAAAAGTGCAAGAATCAGCAGCGCTGCCGCTACAATCATTCCGAATACAAAAACAGTCCAATTCATAATAGAAAAAACACAATGATAAGCGAAAAAATTAGTGCGTAATCAATACATAGGGGTCAAACAGCTGTTCGTGCAGTTCGTTCATTGCTGCATCGGGTTCTGTGACATCCGACAGCCAGAGAGAGTGATCATACTGACAGAAGCCCGACAGATCCATTTTGAAGTTTGTTCCCCAGTTGTTGTTCATAACCCATGAATAGAGTGGGCGGTCGTTATTCTCGGTCTTGCCATTGCAGAGCTGAATGAGATGATGCTGCATGCTGCCCATGTAAACCAGCGGAACATCGCGTGCAGCAATTAGTACGCTGCCCTGCGCATCAACGCGGGCGGCACCATCGTCCGACATGTAGAACTCCATGCAGGAACCGAGCAGTTGTTCCACACCGGGACGGAATGCTTCACGCCCACCTTTACGCAGCACGATAGACAAGGAATGTGGTTTTTCGACAAGCTGAAGCGCGCCCGAATGAGCGCGCACGGATAAGGCAACACCGCACAATTCTAAGTGCCGCAGCCGCCGGAGCGGTGCTTAAGCCGTAAGGCGGAAATTGTGCGGTGTTGCTCTAGCTTTATTTTGCCAATGCTCCGCGGTAGAGAATGTTTGAAGACACATAGCTTACCTCTGTGGATGCATTGCGGTGCGACATGACAAACAGTATTTTGGCAGCCAAACGGGAACCGATTGTTTTCGGTTGAACATCTACTGTTGTGATGGAGTCTGCGATATTCAAATACTCACTGTTGTTGTCAAAACCTGTCAGCACGATGCGTCTGTCGTCATCAATGCCGCGTTCTTCAAAATATCGTTGGATAAAGTGCGCGATATAGTCACTGACGCAGACAAAGGCATCTGGCATGGAAGGCAGAAAATCAAGGAATCGGCTGATCTCCTCGTAATGGGTGCGCAGACCCAAAGCGCCTGTCATACAGTAGGTGGGATCAGGGGACAAATTGTGGTCATGCAGGGCATCCAAAAAACCCTTGTAACGGTCCTTGTTCGTTTGGGCGTATTCTACATCGCCGATGAAGCCCAGCTTGAGGTAGCCGCGGTCCAGCAACCGATTTGTGATTTGCCGCACCAAGGTGCGGCCTTCTATAAATAAAAGGTCTCCGTGCAGTTGGCTGGAGGGCATGGTGGGGACGGTGTCCAGAAACACTTTGGGCAGCGGCAGATCTGCCAACATCTGCAGTATGGGGGCAGAATAGGTATTCAGCACAATAACACCCTCCACAGAACCGTTGGTCAACGGCTCCGGCAGCGTGTAGCCGTCCTTATAGTGCGTGGGCAGATAGGTGTACATCAGGTTGACGTTGTGCGCGGACAAATCCTTTGCGATTTGATGGATGATCTGCATCCAAAACAAAGAAGATTCCGGCCGACAAACCGCCACAGCTACCGTGCGAGAGCGCGGAAGGGACTGTGCTGATTCTTCCGCTTGAAAGTAGCCCATTTCTTTTGCCTTCTGATGTACTTGCGTACGCAGACTGTCTGAAACGCCGGGACGGTTACTTAACGCTTTCCATACCGTTATACGGGAGATGGAAAGCGCATCGGCAATTTCCTGCATGGTTGGCTTGCTCATAAGGAAAACCTCCGTAAATAGGATACTGTAATTATAGCACGAAGATTGAGGTTTGGCAACAAGTAAATTAACAAATGTTAATAGAATTTGCTTGTCTGTCGGTGAAGTTTCACAAAAATAGAACGAAAATGATGTATAAACAGACAAAATGGAGATGGAACACGCGATTTGTGCAAATTGGTGATTGACAAATGCATACACATAAGGTAACGTATAGATAACATACAGAAACACAAACCGTACAATAGTTAACGCTGTGTTAACTGCCGAGATGCTGCGGATTCCTACGATGTTCACAAAAAGAAGGGAGTAAATACTATGAAAAAAGAAACATCCGCTGCCACAGCGAAGCCGCGTCGTAAGCGCTGGACCCGCGATGATACGGAACTGACTTTGCTGGGTCTGCCGGCTATGGTGTGGTATGCGGTGTTCTGCTACCTGCCAATGTTTGGTCTGATCATTGCATTTAAAAACTTCAAGATCACTCCGGGAAAGAGCTTCCTCTACAGCTTATTCCACAGCGATTGGGTCGGCTTTGATAACTTCAAGTTCTTCCTGACCAGCAACACCTTCACGATGCTGTTGCGCAATACGCTGCTGTATAATCTGCTGTTTATCGTGCTGAATATTGTGATTCCCGTTGCTTTGGCGGTCATCATCAACCAAATTTACAGCCGCGTTGCCTCCAAGGCTTACCAGACGATGATGTTCTTCCCCCACTTTCTGTCCTGGGTTGTTGTAAGCTACTTCGTCTACGCTTTCCTGAACCCTGATAAGGGTCTGATGAACACCATTGTGCAGTTCTTCGGCGGCGATAAAATCATGTGGTACTCTCAGCCGAAGTACTGGCCGGTTATCCTGACCTTTATGCAGGTGTGGAAGACGATGGGCTACAGCATGGTCGTATATCTTGCCAGCATTACCGGCATCGACAGTACTCTGTACGAGGCGGCCACGTTGGACGGTGCTACCAAATGGCAGCAGACGAAGTACATTACCATTCCTTCGCTGAAACCCATCATCGTCATGATGTTCATCCTGAACATCGGCCGCATCTTCTACTCTGACTTTGGTCTGTTCTATCAGGTTACGCAGGGTGTACCGAATTCGCTGTACAATGTTGCCAGCACCTTTGACACCTATGTGTATCAGGCTTTGCAGAGCAATGTTACCATCGGCAAGACAGCTGCTGCGGGTCTGTTCCAGGCCGTCTGCTGCTGCTTTACCGTTCTGGCTGCAAACTTCATTGTCTCCAAAATTGATGAAGACAGTGCCATTATTTGAGGATGGGAGGTTCACAAAAAATGTCTCTGACTGAAAAACGTAAGGCTAAAGCCGAAGAAAAGGCGCTGGAAAAAGAAGAAGCTAAGGCGGCGTTTCGCTTAAATCAGATCAAGCCCGCAACGAACGCAGGGTTCAATGCGCTGTTTGTGCTGCTGTCCTTTGTTTGCATGTTCCCCCTGTTCTATGTTTTCATGATTTCTATCTCCTCCACGGATTCCATCACGAAGTACGGCTACCGTCTCTTTCCGGAAACCTACTCCAATGCGGCATATACCTTTTTGTGGAACGAGCGCGGAACCATCGGCCGCGCGCTGCTGATCTCCGTCGTCGTCACCGTCGTCGGCACGGTGCTGGGCGTTCTGCTGACGACGATGATCGGCTACGTTCTCTCCCGCCCGAACTATAAGCTCAAGGGATTCTTCACATGGATGGTATTTATCCCGATGATCTTCAACGGCGGCATGGTCGCAAACTATGTTGTTGTCGCCAATATGCTGCACTTGAACAATACGCTGTGGTGTTTGATCCTGCCGCTGGCGATGAGCAGCTTCAATGTCATCATCTGCAAGACTTTCTTCCGCACAACGGTGCCCGACTCCATTATTGAATCTGCCAAAATTGATGGGGCGTCCCAGATGAAGATCTTTTGGCGCATCGTGGTGCCTATCTCCAAGCCTGTATTTGCAACCATCGCCCTGTTCCTGACCTTCGGGTACTGGAATGACTGGTTCCAATCCGCCCTGTACATCTCGGATTCCAAGCTGGTTTCCCTGCAGGCGCTGTTGAACAACATGATGAAGAATCTTGAATACATCGCCAACAACCCCTCTGCCGGGTTGAGCCTGCAGCAGTACCGCAATTCAATGCCGTCTGAGGCTGTTCGTATGGCTATCGCGGTCGTCATTGTTATACCCATCGCCTGTGCGTATCCCTTCTTCCAGAAATACTTTATCTCCGGTCTGACGGTTGGTGCAGTCAAGGGTTAAAGACATGGATTCCAAACGGTAAAGCCGGACTGTCAACACTCGAATTCCTTCCCTGTTAAGGGAAAGAAAATAAGCAATCACATGAAAAGGAGAAAAACAAATGAAAAAGCTCAACAAAGCAGTTGCCCTGGGCATGGCAGGTACCATGGCTCTGAGCCTCACAGCTTGCGGCGGCGGTTCCTCTACCTCTACCTCTGCCTCTGCCAGCACCGGTGACAGCACCGCTTCTGCTGCCGCATCTTCTGACGAAGTCGTCACCCTGAAGTGGGTGGCCGTCGGCAGCGGTATGCCGTCCAACTACGATGCATGGCTTGCACAGATCAACCCCTATCTGGAGGAAAAAATCGGTGTCAACATCGATATGGAGATCGTCTCCTGGGGCGATTGGGAGACCCGCCGCAATGTTATCGTGAACACCAGCGGCGACTACGACATCCTGTTCACCAACGTTAACACCTATAACAACGATGTCAACACCGGAGCTTTCCTCGACATCACCGACATGGTGAAGGACGTTGCCCCTGAGTTGTACGCTTCCCTTCCTGAGGATTACTGGAAGGCCTGCGAGGTCGGCGGTAAGATCTACGGTGTGCCCACCTACAAGGATTCCTCCCAGAGCGAGTATGTCGTTTGGGATAAGGCAAAGGTCGACGCTACCGGCTATGACTACACCAAGGAGCTGGGCATCACCGACCTGAGTGAACTGACGGCTCCTCTGAAGAGCATTAAGGATGCTGACGGTGAGGCTTCGTTCCCCCTGCCTAAAACAGGCGGCGGCTATCAGTACTACATGTATGATCAGATGGGTGCCGGTCTCTATCCGATGGGCGTGCGCTATGACGACAAGGACGCCAAGGTTGTTGCTGTTGTCGAGCAGGACGATGTCAAGCAGATTCTGAAGACCTTCCATGAGTGGTACAATGAAGGCATCATCAATTCTGATGCTGCTACCCGCCCGGAGGATGCCAACTACAAGGCTTGCTCCATCGCACAGGGCTGGTCCGGTGCTGCCACAACCACTTGGGGTCCGCAGTGCGGCGTTGAGGCCGTTGCCCAGAAGTGGGGCCCGACCATCGTCTCCAACGAGACTGTCCGCGGCTCGCTGAACTGCATCTCCGCCAACTGCGCACATCCCGACAAGGCTCTGGAGTTCCTGCAGCTGATCAACACCGATACCTACTGCCGTGACCTGTTCTTCTACGGCGTTCAGGGCGACAACTGGGATTATACCGATGACAGCAAGACCAAGGTTCACAAGAACAATGCCGATTGGTCGATGGCCGGCTACACGCAGGGCAGCTTCTTCACCGTCACCCCGACCGATGACTTCGACTTCAACCAGTACGACGAGGTCAAGGAACTGAACGAGAAGGCCGAGCCTTCCGTCCTGCTGGGCTTCTCCCTCGATACCACTAACATCGCTGACCAGCTGGCCAACTGCATCCAGATCGCTGAGCGCTACAAGGGCGAACTGATGACCGGTACCGCTGATCCTGAGGTTATGGTTCCTCAGATGATGGAAGAGCTGCGCGGCGCCGGCTTTGACGAGATCGTTGCCGAGGCACAGGCTCAGGTCGATGCCTTCATGGCTGCCCAATAAGTAATTTCAAATAGTGACCCCGATACAGGGGAACCTACGGGAGCGGGACGCAAGTTCCCGCTCCCGATTTTATTATTTAACAGATTCAGATAAAGTGTACTGAATCGTGAGGAGAAAAATATGGCTAAGATCATTGGCAACGCACTGCCCAACATTCCGTGGCAGGATCCGCCCGCAAATACCTGTACCCCGTTCTGGCGTTATGATGCAAACCCCATCATCGGTCGTGACGGCAACGCACGCTCCAACAGCGTATTCAACAGCGCTGTTGTGCCGTTCGAGGATGGCTTTGCCGGAGTGTTCCGCTGTGACAGCCTGTCCATCAGCATGGACATTTTCGCGGGCTTCAGCAAGGACGGCATCCACTGGGATATTGATGATACCCCGATTCATCTGGTAGGCGAAGACCCCGAGGTTACGAACCGCGAGTACCGCTATGACCCGCGCGTCTGCTACATGGACGGTAAATACTATGTCACTTGGTGCAATGGCTATCACGGTCCCACCATCGGCATTGCATGGACCGAGGATTTCAAGACGTTCCATCAGCTGGAGAATGCGTTCCTGCCTTACAACCGCAACGGCGTGCTGTTCCCCCGCAAAATTCAGGGGCGTTATATGATGATGAGCCGCCCCAGCGATACGGGTCATACCCCGTTTGGCGACATCTTTGTCAGCCAGAGTGAAGATATGATTTACTGGGGTCGCCACCGCTTTATCATGGGTGCGGTCAAAGGTGACGAATCTGCTTGGCAGAGTATGAAGATTGGTCCCGGACCTATTCCCATTGAGACCGATGAGGGCTGGCTGCTGATTTACCACGGCGTTATCAACACCTGCAACGGTTATGTGTACCGCATCGGCGCAGCGCTGCTGGATATTGACGAGCCGTGGAAGGTGAAATACCGCGGCAAGGACTATCTGCTGGCCCCGCATGAGTTGTACGAGTGCGTCGGCGACGTGCCGAACGTTACCTTCCCCTGTGCAACGCTCACCGATGCAGCCACGGGCCGCATTGCCATGTACTACGGCTGCGCCGACACCGTTACGGGTCTGGCTTTTACCACTGTGGACCGCGTGCTGGATTACATTAAAAAGAACTCTTTCTGATCGTTGTAAGGGGGCATGAAGATGCGGCAGGATACTTCCGAACATTGGAGCCGCCTAAATTCCCCGGTGATGTAAATTTCCGCTGGCTGGGATTTCATTACCATGATTTTAACTTTGATACATTCCATTGATGAAGGATGTATTGCCTAAGAATCCATCCCTTATATTAAAAGAAAGGAAAATTGACCTATGCGCACGATCGATTTTTTGGATAAGCGCGTCAATGGCATCTGCGCAGAGTTGAAAAAACTCTCCGTCAAGCAGAAGTTTGAGACAAGTAACTGGCTCATCAAGCCGGGCAACCTCCTGCGTCCGGAGGACGCGGACGCTGACCCCGCCCCCTTCGAGCCGTTTGACAGCCGCACGATGCACTGGTACGGTCCCGATAAGCACTATTGGTTCCGCGCCGATGTGACCGTGCCGCAGGAGATGGACGGCAAGCCGCTGTGGATGCACGTCTGCACCCAGATCGACGAATGGGATGACGCGAAGAATCCGCAGTTTCTGCTGTTTGTCGATGGCAAGGTGACGCAGGGTGTCGATATGAACCACCGTGACATTCTGCTGGACCGCCACGCGCAGGGCGGCCGCACCTACCGCTTGGAGCTGCAAAGCTACACCGGCATCCTGCACACCGAGTTTAACCTTATCGTTGACCTGCGCGAAATTGACCCGGAAATCGAAGGGCTGTACTACGACCTTGTTGTGCCGCTGGAGGCATTCCCGCGTCTGGAGGAGGACGGCAAGTCCCGCCGAGATTTGGAAAATGTGCTGAACGAGGCTGTGAATCTCATCGACCTGCGCACCCCTTACAACGAGAGCTTCTATCAGAGCGTTGCCGCTGCCCGCGCTTACCTTGCCAAAGCGCTGTACACGGATTTGGCCGGGCATGACGAGGTTATTGCCAGCTGCATCGGGCATACCCACATCGATGTGGCATGGTGGTGGACGGTTGCCCAGACCCGCGAGAAGGTTTGCCGCAGCTTTGCCACGGTACTCAAACTCATGGAGGAGTACCCGAACTACAAGTTTATGTCCAGTCAGCCCCAGTTGTACTACTTCCTGAAGCAGCGCTACCCCGAACTGTACGAGCAGATCAAGCAGCGTGTTGCCGAAGGGCGCTGGGAGCCGGAAGGCGGCATGTGGGTCGAGGCTGACTGCAACCTGACCAGCGGCGAGAGTCTGGTTCGCCAGTTCCTGTATGGGAAAAGGTTCTTCAAAGAAGAATTTGGCGTGGACAACCGCATCCTGTGGCTGCCCGATGTCTTTGGTTACTCCGGCGCACTGCCCCAAATCATGGCAAAGTGCGGCATTGACTATTTCATGACCACCAAGCTGGCATGGAACCAGTTCAATAAGATGCCCTACGACACCTTTAAGTGGCGCGGCATTGACGGAACCGAAATCTTGACGCATCTGGTCACAACGTTGGGGGTCGGACAAAGTGAGAACGACTTCTTCACGACTTACAACGGTATTTTGCACCCTGATGCGCTCATCGGAGGCTGGCACCGTTACCAGCAGAAGGACATCAACAACGATATTCTGATTTCCTACGGCTACGGCGATGGCGGCGGCGGCCCCACCCGTGCTATGCTGGAAACCTCGACCCGTATGGAAAAGGGAATTGAAGGCTTGCCCAAGGTTCGCCAAGCGTTTGCACGTACCTACTTTGACGAGCTGGCCAAGCGCGTTGAGGGCAATCGACGCCTGCCCACTTGGGAGGGTGAACTCTACTTCGAGTATCACCGCGGCACCTACACTTCGATGGCGCGCAACAAGCGCTCCAACCGCAAGATCGAGCTGCACATGATGGATCTCGAACTGCTCAGCCTGCTGGCACAGGCCAAGATCGCCTACCCGGAAGCCGAGATCGACAAACTGTGGCACGGTATCCTCATCAACCAGTTCCACGACATCCTGCCCGGCTCCTCCATCCATGAGGTGTACGAGGTCACGAAGAAAGAGTACGCTGAGATGGAAGCCGAGATCACTGCCCTGCGCGAGGAGCGTCTGAACGCGCTGACCCCGGCAGGCGAGGGCGTGACCGTTTACAACACCACAGGCTTCGAGCGCGACGACGTCATCGAGCTGGGCGACTGCAAGGCAGAGGCTTTGCAGGATGAAGCGGGTAACGTGTATCCCGTGCAGCAGACTGCCGACGGCGCGGTGGCGTTTATCAGGAACCTGCCTGCCAAGGGCAGCAAGACTTTCGCCGCCGTCAGCGCCGCCGCCGCGGTCACGCCGTTTGGTATTTCCGCCGACGGTCGCAGCATCGAGACGCCGTTCTACACCGTCACCTTTGACGAGCACGGCCAAATGGCGGGCATCTTCGACAAGGAAAACCGCCGCGAGGTGTTGCAGGCCGGTCAGGTGGGCAACCTGTTCCGTGTCTACGAGGATAAACCCATCTACTACGATAACTGGGACATCGATATTTTCTATACCGAGAAGTTCTGGGATGTCACCGACCTCAAGGCTTTCACTTGGACGGAAAACGGTCCTGCGCGCGCCACGCTGCACATTGAACGCAATTACAGCAACTCTACTATCCAGCAGGATATCCACTTCTACGCCGACCAGCGTCGAATCGAGTTCGTCACCACGGTGGATTGGCACGAGCATCAGAGCCTGCTGAAGGTTCACTTCCCGGTCAATGTCCATACGGATGAAGCTACATTTGAAATTCAGTACGGCAACCTGACCCGCAAGACCCATGCCAACACCAGCTGGGATCGCGCCCGCTTTGAAAGCTGCGGTCAGAAGTGGATGGATTTGAGCGAGGGTCACTACGGCGTCAGCATGCTGAACGACTGCAAGTACGGCCACTCGGTCAGAAATTCCGTCATCGGCTTGACCCTCATCAAGTCCGGCATTGAGCCGAACCCCACCACCGATCAGGAAGTCCACCACTTCACCTACGCCATCTACCCCCACGCCGAAAAGTGGCAGGCGGCCGGCACGGTGCCGCAGGCGTTCTTCCTCAACCAGCCCGCGCTGGCGGTCAAGGGCGGTAACCCCGGCGAGAGCTTCAGCCTGGCCAGCCTGGATGCTTCCAACGTTGTGCTGGAAACCGTCAAGCGCGCCGAGGACGGGGACGGCACCATCGTGCGTATGTACGAGAGCGAGAACAGCCTGACGAACGTCACGCTGGACTGGAACCTGCCCTTCACCACCGCCGAGAGCTGCAACTGCTTGGAGCAGCCCGACGGCGAGCCGGTCGAGGTCGAGGGCGGCAAGATCACCTTCACGGTCAAGCCGTATGAGATCAAGACGATTCGTATTCGTTAAGGCAATGTCTTAAAAATAAAAGTCCGAACAATTCTACACGGGCGGTAGGCATATACGCCCACCGCCCGTGTTTCTTTTTTACGAGGATAGGAAAATGGAATTTCTGCCAAATCCCCATAAGATCAACCACCTGACGGGGGCTTGCACGCTGGACGCGCAGAGCCATATCACGCTGGTCGGCACCGAGCCTGCCGCACTGCTCTACGCCCAGATGCTGCAAAGCTGCCTGCGAGATTACGCCGGTCTCGACGTGCCTTTTACACGCGGCAAGCCGAAAGCGGGGGACATGGTGCTGACGATCAACACCGCCCTGCCCGCCGACCATTACACCCTGACCGTCGCGCCCGGCGGTGTCACCCTGAAAGCGGGCAGTGACGAAGCACTGTGCAACGGTGTGCAGACGCTTTGCCAGTACATAGAGCAGCACGGCGCGGTGCTGCCCGCCCTCGAAGTCGAGGACTGGCCTGACCTTGCGAACCGTGGGTATTATCAGGACTGCTCCCGCGGGCGTGTGCCGAAGCTCGACTACCTGAAACAGGTGGCCGACATCCTCTGCCGCCATAAAATCAACCAGTGGCAGCTTTACATCGAGCACACCTACCTGTTCCGCAATCTGAGCGAGGCGTGGCGCGAGGATACGCCGCTGACCGCACAGGAAATCATGGAGCTGGACGATTACTGCGCCGCGCGCCATATCGAGCTGGTGCCCTCGCTTTCGAGCTTCGGGCATATGTACCGCATTCTGAGCACCAAGACCTGCTGCGATATGTGCGAGCTGCCCGACTCCGAAAAAATCCCCTTCAGCTACACCTACGCAGGGCACCACCATACACTGAATGTCTCGAACCCCGACGTCGTCGACTTCGTCAAGGGGATGATCGACGAGTACCGCCCGCTGTTCCGCAGCAATAAGTTCAACATCTGCAACGATGAGACGTTCGACCTCGGAAAAGGCCGCAGCAAGGCGCTGGCAGACGAAAAGGGCGAGCGCGAGCTGTACCTCTCCCATGTCAAGGCGCTGTGCGAGTATTTGGTTGCTCAGGGCGTGACCCCGCAGTTCTGGGGCGACATCATGTGGCGCTTCCCCGAAAGCTGCGCCGAGCTGCCCAAAGAGACCATCTGCCTGAACTGGGGCTATCTGCCCAACCAGCGCGAAAACGAGATCCGCGACATTGCCGCCAGCGGTATCACGCAATATGCATGCCCCGGCGTCTGCGGTTGGAACCGTTGGATGCCACTGATGTACAATTCTTACTTGAACATTCGCGCTATGTGTCATCATGCCCACAAGTATAATGCCATCGGAATGCTCAACACCGACTGGGGAGACTATGCTCATGTCAACGATCCGCGGCTGACGATCCCCGGTATTCTGTACGGTGCGGCTTTCAGCTGGAATGCCGAACCTGTGGAATTCGATGAACTGAACGAGGCTGTTTCCCGCCTGTACTATGGCGATACAACCGGCACATTTGCAGGACTTATGGCAAAATTGCAGGACTACGAAATCTTTGACTGGCAGCATACCGTCAACTGGATCGAGTGTGATGAAGCCACCCGCAGGAAAATTCTATCCGAAGTCGATTTCAGTAAGATTGACGATACCAACCGCGCCGTAACCGAGGCAAAGGCAGCGATTCTGGCCGCAACGCCGAATCTGCCCGCAGGCAAAAAGGAAATTGTGCAGGTGCTGTGCCAGACGGCGGATGTGATTACGCTGTGGAATACCATCGGCGCGTGGCTCAACGCCGGACAGCCCCATGGGGCGCAGGCCGACGCATTGGCCGCCCAATTGGAACACTGGCTGCAGCGCTACCGTGCCCAGTGGCGTCAGGTCAGCAAGGAGAGCGGTCTGCCCACGCTGACGAATCTTGTCTGCCGTTATGCGGATGTACTGCGCGGTCGGGCCTATGGTGCAGTGGAGGCTCCTGCCGGGAGGTAAGCTATGAGCTGGTTTTATCAGCTGTTTTTCCCTGCGCATGATCCCACCGAGGAAGAGCTGCAGGCAGGGCGCCGCCGTATCATTGAGGAGGGTGCAGTCGCCGGAATCATCTACGCCTTGGTTACCGGTAATTTTTTGGCAGGATATTTGAGCTATCTTGGCGCTTCCGTGTCGTTTTGTGCCAAGGTCGCTATGATACCATCCTTGGGCTGCGTACTGCAGTTTTTCTCACCCTTCGTATTTGAACGAATGCACCACCGAAAACTGGCAATCTGGCTGATGTGTGTTGTTTTCCGCCTTTCAGTCAGCTCCATTTTTTTGATTCCGTTGGCTATGCCGGATCCCGGTCATGCACGCGCGGTTATATTGGTGTTGTACACCATCGGCTTTTTCTCGGCCGGGCTTGTCACACCGGGATTAGAGCACATGGTACGCGGTCTGTCGCCGCAGGGCGGGCGAGGACGGTTCTATGCCGTAAAGAGTATCATTGGCACCTGTATTTCCAGCGCTGCCACGCTGGCGCTCGGACGCACATTGGACGAATATCTGGCAGGGGATGCAGGCTACACAGGCTTTCTTGTTATCGGCACAGTAAGTCTGGTGTTGTCGGCGGCGGATGCTGTATTGCTGGCCACTGTGCGGGAAAATCCTGTAAAATTCACCTCCAAAATGCGGGCTGCGGATATTCTGCTCCCAGCCAAAGACCCGAACTACCGTCCGCTTCTTTTCTACAGTGTTATCGGCGGGCTGACAGGTGGTTTTGCCTCACCGTTTCTGTCTGTGTATGAACTGCGGGTGCTGGGGCTCAGCCACACCTTTATTACTTCGGTAGGTATAGTGTCAGCCGTCATAGGTATGGTGGGCAGTTGGGTATGGGGGCGTCTGGCCGACCGCACGGCATGGAACCGTGTCATCTGGCTTACTGCGTTCCTGAACCTGTCCTGTACATTGCTCTGGTCAATAGTGCGGAAAAACACTGCGCCGTTCATTGCGCCGATCCTCATCATTGTGGCGGCGGCCTGCGCGGGCGGTTCTTCGTTGGCCAGCACCAATTTGCAATTTTCCCTTGCACCGGAAAACAGAAAGACCGCTTACTTCGGTGTAACCATGGCTATGTCCAGTATTGCTACCTGCACCTCCGCTGCTGTGGGTACGGCTGTGCAGCCGATTTTGGAGAGAACAATGGGGGATAACTCTATCGCGATGCTGTTCTTTGTGGCGGGTGTCGGAGGATTTGTTAATCTGCTTATCAACGGGCGTAAATTGCCCGCTGTCCATTGATTTTTTGAGGAGGAATGTTATGTTTCCCCACTAGGACCCAAATCTCCCGGTCGAAGAGCGTTTGGACGACCTTCTGTTGCGCATGACGACAGAAGAAAAGATTATGCAGACCGATCAATATTTTTCTGGGGATTTTACAACGCAGGATGAAAATGGAAAGGTCGTTGCGATGGACATGCAGCGCTTTGCCGAGCTTATGCATGGCAACAGCGTCGGCAGCGTCCAGCTCCGCGGTATGACTGCGGCACAGGCTAACACGGTGCAACGCTATGCTGTCGAAAACACCCGTTTGGGGATTCCGTTCTTGTTCAGCGAAGAAGCCTTGCACGGTCTGTTCACAAACAATGCCACCAGCTTTCCCCAGCAGATCGGTCTTGCCGCCACCTTTGAACCTGCTCTTGGTCGTGAGATGGGACACGCTATCGCCTCGGAAGCGCGAGCCTGCGGGATTCATGAGACCTATAGCCCGGTTATGGATTTGATCCGTGATCCACGCTATGGTCGTACAGAAGAATCTTACGGCGAGGATACGCATCTGTGTGCAGAGTTTGCCCGCGAGACAGTGCGGGGCATGCAGGGACAAGACTTGAAGAACCCCGACACCGTAGCTGCGGAGCCGAAGCACTATGTGGGATACGGCAACCCTGTGGGTGGTTTGAACTGCGCCCCCAGCACGATGGGACGGCACGATGTTTTCAGCGACTGCCTGCCTGTGTTTGAAGCCGCGTTCGTTGACGGTAAGGCGTGCGATGCGATGTGCAGCTATAACTCCATCGACAGTATCCCGGTTTCGATGGACCATGAAATTTTGACAGATGTCCTGCGTGACCGGTACGGTATGCCCGGATTTGTGCGCAGTGATATGACGGCCGTCTCCCGCTTGTATGACTGGCACTTTATTGCCGAAACGCCGGAGGAGGCTATCCGCTTGGGGCTGGAAGCCGGCGTTGATCTGCAACTGTATGATTTCCCGCATGATGTGTGGCAGAACGCAATTGCGTGCCTCATCGAAGAGGGCAAAATGAAAATGTCCGTGCTGGATACGGCCTGCCGCCGCGTACTGCGGATGAAATTCCTGTTGGGATTGTTTGAAAATCCCTTCACGGATGAGAACCGTGCCGAAAGCGTTCTGCGCTGCCCAAAACATCTGGCGGTTGCTGAAAAAATCGCAGAGAAGTCCATTGTGCTGCTAAAAAATGATGGACTGCTGCCACTGAAAAAGAATCTGCAGCGCGTTGCCGTCATAGGTCCGGCAGCGGATACCGTTTCTTACGGTGACTACACGGAGTATCGCGGTCGTGAGGGCGCTGTCACGGTGCTGGACGGCATCCGCGCAACAGTGAGTCCTGAAACGGAGGTGGTCTACGCCCGTGGCTGCAACTTCCTGGGACAGGCGCTGCACCCGTTTGACCCGGGTATGCTCCGTGATGAAGACGGCGGCTATGGTTTGACCGGGCGTTATTACAACGGTCCCGTGCCGGAAGGCACGCCGGTGCAGGTGCGCAGTGACCGTACGATCAACTTCAATTGGATATTCTCGCTGCCAAACCCGGAACTGGATGCCAACTGCTTCAGTGTTGCGTGGACCGGTTCGGTCATTATGCCGCACACGATGGACGGCTGCATAGGTCTGAGCACACAGGACAGTATGCGCCTGTATTTGGATGATGAACTGCTTATTGACGGCTGGGGTAAGGACAAGAGCGCGGATCAGGCGCTGGACTTCCACTTCGAGGCAGGACGCGCGTATAAGATCCGCATAGAGTTTGTCAACGATGGCCGCGGTGCGCGGGTCATATTCGGCTACAGTGCCGGGCGTGAAAACTTCTCGGCAGCTGTTGAAGCAGCCCGGAAAGCAGATGTAGCTATCCTCTGTATGGGCGACAACGAGGAAACCAGCGGTGAAAACTTTGACCGTACAGACTTAAACCTACCCGGTCGTCAGTTGGAGCTGGTGAAGGCTGTCTACGCTACCGGCACACCCGTTGTGTTGGTGCTGCAAAGCGGTCGTCCCGTCACGGCAAACTGGGAAAACGACCATCTGCCCGCTATTCTTGAGGCATGGTTTCCCGGTGAGCAGGGCGGTACGGCGATTGCGCGGACCCTGTTTGGCGATGCGATTCCCGGCGGGCGTCTTCCCATCACATTCCCGAGAAGTGTTGGGCAGATACCTTGCCACTACAGCCGCAGACCGGGAGGCGGCAAGAAGTATGTCGAGATGGACTGGATGCCGCTGTACCCGTTTGGCTACGGTCTGACCTACACGACATTTGCCTACCACGACCTGCGGCCCGACAGGGCTAAAATTGCACCGGACGAATCAGTCACCGTAAGCTTCACGGTGGAGAATACCGGCGCTTTCACGGGTGATGCCGTACCGCAGCTCTATGTACGCGATTTGTTCAGCTCTGTTGTGAAACCGGAGCGTCAGCTTGCTGCTTTTACAAGGGTGACACTTGCCCCCGGCGAGAAACGCTGCATTACCCTGACCGTGGGTTCGCGCCAGCTGCGCACGCTTGGTGCAGACTATGTCTGGCGGGTCGAACCCGGTCAGTTTGAATTGCAGCTCGGCGACAATGCGGAAAATATCTTGCTGCGCACCGACCTGACTGTGGAATAAAAGGAGAAAATTATGCTGTATTTGGGCGTCGATCTGGGCGGCACCAACATCAAAGCCGCCCTTGTGGACGAAAACGGAGAAATTTTACAGGAGACCGGCACCCCCACCAATCTGCCCCGTTCGGCCGAGGCTGTCTGCGATGACATCGCTGTGCTTTGCAATCAGCTGACCGCAGGCAGGGATGTCGCCGGAATTGGCGTCGGCTGCCCCGGCACAGTGGACGGCGGCACGGTGCTGTATTCAAACAATCTCGATTGGCACAATTTTGAGATGTGCAGCTACCTGAAGGCTAAGACGAACCTGCCGGTGGTGGTCGGCAATGATGCCAATGTCGCTGCACTTGGCGAGGCACTTGTGGGGTGTGCTAAGGGCGCCCAAAGTGCTGTTGTTGTGACTCTGGGCACCGGCGTGGGCGGCGGTGTTGTGCTGGACGGTAAGATTTTGACCGGCTACACCGGCGCTGCATCTGAACTGGGGCACATGGTCATTCAGGATATGCCCGGCGCGCCCCGCTGCACCTGTGGCCGTTCCGGGTGTTTTGAAAGCCTTGCCAGCGCCACGGCGCTGATTCGCATGACGAAGGAAGCCCGGCGCACCCACCCCGAAAGCGTGCTGAACACCCTTGCCCCTGCCGAGGAAGATGTGACCGGTCGCACGGCGTTTGATGCTGCAGCCCAAGGCGATGCCGCAGGACGCGAAGTGGTGGATACCTACACGCACTATTTGGCTGTGGGTGTTGCCAACATCATCAATATTTTCTTCCCTGAGGTCGTAGGTCTGTCCGGCGGTGTGGCGAATCAAGGCGAAAAGCTGCTGGAACCCTTGCGTGCTGCTGTAGAACCTATGATCTTCGGGCATGAATTTGCGAAGAAACATACGCGCATCACGACCTGCACGCTGGGCTACCGCGCAGGGGTCATCGGCGCAGCGCTGCTGGCAAAAAGTCAGGCAGACTGAGAGGTATATGGTGCCTAAGGAAAGAAGCACAGGATTGAATACCGGGTAAAACCGGATAGGAAGGAACGAACATGAGTATTGTAAAGTTAACACCGAGCTGCAAGGATTATCTGTGGGGCGGCAGCCGCCTGCGCACGGATTTCGGGATCAAGAGCGACCTTGATCCGCTGGCGGAGGCGTGGGTGCTTTCCTGCCATCCGGACGGCCCGAGTTACCTGCCGGACGGTACCACGCTGGCGGAGTATCTTGCCGCCCACCCCGGCTGCCTTGGCACCGACTGCGACAAATTTGAGCAGTTCCCGATCCTGACGAAGTTCATTGATGCCAAGAACAACCTCTCCATTCAGGTGCATCCGTCCAACGATTACGCACTGAAAAATGAACACCAGTACGGCAAAACCGAGATGTGGTATGTGCTGGACTGTGAGCCGGGCGCATATCTTTACTACGGCTTCGACCACGAGATCTCCAAAGCGGAATTTGAGGAGCGCATTAAAAACAACACCCTGACCGAGGTGCTGAATGCTGTACCGGTGCATAAGGGGGACTGCTTCTTTATCCCGTCCGGCACGCTGCACGCCATCTGCAAGGGCATCGTCATTGCCGAGGTGCAGCAGAATTCCAATGTGACCTACCGCGTCTACGACTACGGCCGTGTCGGTGCGGACGGCAAGCCCCGTGCATTGCATGTGGCAAAGGCACTGGATGTGACCCTGCGCACCCCGCCCGTCAAACATGACTTTGGCAGCCATCTGGCCCAGTGTGAGTATTTCACCGTGGATGCCAGGAAGGGCGCCTTTGCGGATGCGGTAGACGAAAAGAGCTTTGTCTCGCTGCTCATCACCGAAGGGGAGGGGACACTTACCTGCGGCGGTGAGATGGTTTCCGTCAAGAAAGGCAACAGCTACTTCCTGCCTGCCAACAGCGGCAGCTACACCGTGCAAGGCAACTGCCAAACCCTTGTGACCCGTGTCTGAAGTGTGATTGTTTGCTATTTCGCGTAAAACACTGGTGGTGTTTTATTGCGGACATTGATTTGGATTTGGGCGGAAACACCTATAACCATTTGTTGAAGAAATAGATGTACGAATGAGCTGTAACTGAAAAGCATCTTGATGTCATGAGGAACACCCGCGCCATTATATAAACGGGGTTCATTCCTCTGCGACCTATAGCATTTTGCTGAGCAAAATATGACTGTGTATTTGTGACAGCCTTAAGCAAAATAAAGCATTCCATCCGTTCTGCTACCATTGACCCACACTTCCAGATGCAGATGATTGCCCGTCACCCGCCCGGTGTGACCCACATAGCCAATGACCTGCCCGGTCTGCACCTGCTGGCTGGTGGTGACGCAGATGGACGAGCAGTGGGCGTACAGCGTTTCCAGCCCGCCGCCGTGGTCGATTTGGATGTAGTAGCCGTAACTGCCGCCCCAACTGTCAAGGCCGTTGGCAACGGTGACGGTGCCATCTGCGGCGGCAAGAATCGGCGTACCCTCGGCACAGGCAATGTCGGTGCCGGTGTGGGAGCTTACCTCGCCGGTGATGGGGTCCACGCGGTGACCAAATTGAGAAGTAATCGTACCCGCAACGGGAGGCGGCCATTGCAGGGTGCCTGTCGGGGTGCGGGTGCTGTCCGGGTTCATAAGTTCCCCGCCGCCCTGTGCAAAACCGCCGAGCAATTCTGCCCACAGTTCCTCATACTGTGGGTCTTGCAGAAGCTGCAGATAGGTGTTCTGGCGGGTGGTGAAATGATAATCTGCCGCCATCTCATCGGGTGTTTTGTGGGTCAGTTCGATTACGAGGACGGTTTCGGTTATCTCTGTTGTGGTCGATTTTCCGTTCTTGTCCGTCGTTTCTATAACGGCGGTTTCCGCACGGGTCGAGTAGTCCACTGCATTCATTGCCCACATAGTTTCCCGCAGTTTATCCAACTGTTCCTCTGTCAGCGCCGCTACAGGTGTGCCCTGTTCATTGCCGGATACATACGATGAAAAGACCGCCAGGACATCCTGCCAACGGATGTAGTATACATCACCGTTGGCTGTAATGTCTTGGCGGTCATGCTGTACGGTATCGGAGATTTCTTCCAGCCTGTTGCGGTATTCTGCCGTCAGGGTTTCTACGGCCTCCTGCACTGTGACAGCATTTTCATTGGGCGCATTTGCGGCAAAAAAGATGCCATAGGCCGAGCCGGACACAAATGCCACAAGGCAGATGACAATAATAATGCTTAGTGCCACGCTGATGCCGGTGGCGATGGCAGTTACAAGACTGTGCAGACTGGCGAGAAAGTGTCGTATGGCCGAGCGCGCTGCCGCAGCCGCCTTGCAGGTGCTGCTGGCGGCTTTCTGGATAGCAAGCTGCACTTGACGGGTACGGGTCTGCATTTGTGCTTGGGTTGTTATGCTCCGCGCAGTTTCATTTGCAGCGATGCGCAGTTGGCGCTGTCCTTGGGTAACGCCGCGAATATCGCGCGGCGCGGTCTTGGCGGTGACGGCTTTTTCTTTCGCCCGCTGGCGGGGCAAATCTGCCCCACGGCGCGGGCGTTGCGCCGCATCGGGCAGCGTGCCGCACCTGACCTGTTTCGGGCTGACACCACGCTCACCGGCGGCGTGGGCGCGGGCAGCAGCCTCTTTTTGGCGGCGCTGTCGGGCTTGGGTTTCTGCCAATTTCCGCCCCTGCCGCCACACAAAAGATGCCGACTGTTCCGCAGCCAAACCCGCAAGGTCTGTCGGTTCCTGTTGTCGGGGGTCGGTGTCATTTTCCCGTGCAGTGGTGCGGGCTTGCTCTTTTGTTTTTATCCACGCCGCTTTTAGGGCGGCTTTCGGTATCGTTCCCGCCCTACTTTGGGGGGTGCGGTCGCGGGGCGTTTGTTTATTCTCTTTTGGCGTTCTCATACTCTCACCTCGGTTCGGTTATACGCTTTGCCACAATGACCATCCTGCTGTTTTTGCCGGAATCGTCGCAGGTGGACAGCGTAAGCAGCTTGTCCCCATAAACAGCCGTCACGCCGGTTTCGTACAGGGAGGCGTTCTTACAGGCGTCCACATAGGCGGCAAATTCCTGCGGTGTTTCGGCATCGGCAAATTGATAATAGGCAAACAGATCCTCCGCTTCGCCCCGAAATACAGCCATCACGGTATATTCTGCCTGTGCCGTCAGGGTATCAAATCGGATAATTCTGTGCTGCTCCCAAAAGGATTCGCGCTTGTATTGCAGTAAATCCGAGAACATGGTGCCGTCCTTCATGTTATGTCCATACACAAGGATGTTGTCGGATGGCGTTTGCAGGTCGCAGTTTGCCTGCACATACGGGCAGCCGTGCGGGGAGTCGGCTTTTTCAAAGTTGTGCTTTAGGTAAAAGTCGGGGTCATGCTTTGACTGCATGACCGGGTAGTTGATGTTGGTTCCGTCAATCTGTATCCACCCGGCGAGGTCGCTGTTTTGCGCGTACAGCGCCTGATACTGCGGCAAAAAATCATTCCCCGTTGACATGGTGTCATCGGGGAAATTTTCTGTCTGCGCGGCAAGCTGCCGATACATTCGGCTTTGCGTACAGGAGTCGGCGGCATAGCGGGCAATACCTGCGGCACTTGCAAGAAAAACAGCGACGAGGGTTAAAAGCAGGATGCGGTGAAATTTTATCATAGGGTGTCCTTTCTCGGAATCGGTTTGCAAAGGAAAAACAGACGATGTATAATACAGATATGTTTTAGGACTGCGGGGTGTTATGATGAATTTGTATCTCAGTGCGGCGGAATACGATTACCACACGCTGCTCAAGGTAGCCGAGATGGCAGGGCTTGCGGGGATCATCGGTTTTCATGAGGCCGGGGACGGCTATCTGGTGACCTTCCCGCAGGGGGAAAATGTTCAGGCTCTGATAGATGACTATAAGGGACGGCTGCGGGATTTGGAAAACAATATTTGGCAGCATTAAAACAGGTATATAAATCTGGATTTGAAAGGATGATGATATGATGGATAAATTAAAAAAGAACATGGTTTTCTACCTACTGTTGCTGATAGATTTTTATATCGTTCCTTGGTTTATAAAAAACACAGGAAGTGCAATGATTGTTATGTTAGTAATTATTCCTCTAATATGTTTAATAACCTCTGTTTTTTATGGGATTAGGAATGGTTTTAACTTCTGGTATATTTTGATTGTAGCAATAATGTTTGCGCCATCTATATTTATATTTTATAACTCAAGTGCATGGGTTTATGTAGTTGGATATGCTGTTATTGCATTATTGGGAAATTTAATAGCATTGCCATTAGGAAAAAGATAACTTCAAGTTTATGCAGAGTCACCGTTATGATTAGAGAATTTCAAAGGGATGATATAAATAAAGTTGCAGATATATGGTTGGATACAAATATAAAGGCACATAATTTTATCCCCGCCGAATACTGGAAAAGCAATTTCAAATCAGTAAAAGAAGCGTTGTTACTAGCAGAGGTTTATGTGTATGAGTATGATACAGAAATACAGGGTTTTATAGGGTTAAATGATGAATATGTTGAGGGCATTTTTGTTTCTGGTGAAATGCAATCGCAGGGTATAGGTAAAATTCTGCTGAATTATGCAAAGGATAAAAGGAATAAGTTGCACTTGAACGTATACCAAAAGAACGCACGGGCAATATCTTTTTATAAGAGAGAAGGATTTGAGATTCAGCATAGTGGCTTAGATGAGGCTACCGGAGAAAAAGATTATGTAATGACATGGCAACACAAATAGGAATTCCAGTTTGTCGCACAATAGCGGACCGCTTCGGCGGTCCTTTATTTTTATAATGCAAAGATTTACTCCTTTTTCTCGGACGGGTTAGTCGACATCAATTTATAGAGCTTTGTATCCTTCGGGAAGGAATTGGTGAATGGAACAATGTTGCCCGCGCAGCGAATCAGCCCGCAGCCTGCGGGGACGTTGGTGACGTAGCCAAGCTGGTTGTCGGAAATGTTCAGCAGCTTCGCCAGTTCCGCGCGGTCTGTGGCGCTCTGGTTCAGCATCACGAGAAACTCCGAGTTTGCCAGCATCAGGCGGGCGGTGTCGGAGCGCAGCAACTCGTCCACATTCTGCGTCAGTCCGGTCACAAGTCCGTTGTACTTGCGGATGCGCTTCCACAGCTTGTAAAAGAAATTGGCGCTGTACTCATAGCGGAACAAAATGTAAAACTCATCGCAGAAAATCCACGTTCTGCGCCCCTTTTTCCAGTTCTGAATCACGCGGTTGTAAATCGCATCCAGCGTCACCAGCATCCCCAGCGGCATAAGCTGCTCGCCCAGTTCGCGGATGTCGTAGGCAATGATCCGCGCCTGCGTGTCCACATTGGTATGCCGGGCAAAGGTGTTCAGTGTGCCGGTAATGAACAACTCGGACGACAGCGCCAGCCCCTGCGCTTCGGGTTCGGGCTGCATCTGGAGCAGACGGTAAAAGTCCTGCAGCGTAGGCGGTGTGCCTTTATAGCCGTTGCGAATGTAGGGCAGATACACCTGCTCGGTGCAGCGCCCAAGGATGGACTTTTCTTTCGCGGTCACCATGCCGTCACCAATCAGCTGCTCGAACAGCGACAGCACAAACTCCGACTTGCTGACGATAGGATTGCGCTCGTCACCGTAGGCACGGTCCATGTCCAGCGCGTTGATGTGCGTGTCGGACGTAGCCGAGATGCGGATGACTTCACCGCCGAGTGCCTCGGTCAGATAACCAAATTCACTTTCCGGGTCAAGGATCAAAATATCGTCCTCGGTGGAAAGCGCAATCTGCACGATTTCTTCCTTGGCGCTCATGCTCTTGCCGGAGCCGGACACGCCCAAACGGAAACTGTTGCCGTTCAGCAGCAAGCGGCGATCTGCCACGATCATGTTCTTGCTGACGGCGTTCTGCCCATAGTACAGACCGTTCGGCT
>OMGV01000062.1_pt1 | contig 77010 bp, 56 predicted proteins | sample 1646111 | NCBI WGS metagenome assembly OMGV01 (sample SAMN05578590, study PRJEB25193) | human gut metagenome | biome: Human Microbiome; feature: human-associated habitat; material: feces | host: Homo sapiens | place: USA:Birmingham | reverse complement strand
GTATGCAGATTCTCGACCCGGAGACCAACAAGGTGGTTTGGCAGAAGACGCAGAAATATAATGTGGATGCCAATGGCACCGCTACCTTGAATTTCGATGTGGAAGGTTTGCAAGAGGGTACCTATATCAATAAGGTGGTAGCCGTGGGCAATGGCTATAGTGATGGTGAGCAACATTATCTGCCAGTGTTGAGCAATCAAGAGTTGGTGGTCAATACGCTTCCTATCACGCTCCATGAGGCAGGCAAGAAAGACTTCGACCTCAGCCGTCTCTTCTTCGATAAGAATGGCAAGCAGGTGAAGGAGGATCGCTTTACCAAGGTGACGGTGGAATACACCAACAATCCTAGTTGGTTGATGTTGAAGGCACTTCCTTTCATCAGCAATCCTACCGAGGAGGATGCACTCTCCTTGATGGCTGCTATCTATGCCAACACCCTCAGTCGCCATATCCAGAAGACCACAAACGTGAATGCCAAGGACATCGACGATGCTTCTGGCTTGACTTCGGCTTCTGATACTTTGCTGACTAAGGTGAACAAGTATGTCGCTCTCTTGAAAAAACTCCAAAACAAGGATGGCTCTTTCTCTTGGTGGAAGGGCATGAGCGGCAGTAGATATATGACCACGGCTGTGGCAGAGATGATGGTTCGTCTCAATGCCATCGTGGGCAGACAATCCTCTACCGCAAGTATGCTTTCCGGGGCAATCGACTATCTGCGTCAGCAAACGGCGCGTGAGGTGAAGACGATGAAGGAGGATGAGGCAAAGGCTGCACAGAAAGCCGCTCGCAATGGCAAGAAAGGCGAGGCTTATCAGGCTACGCCAAGCGAGGTGGCTTTGCATTATCTCTATATTGTCGCAATGGATGGGACTTGTGTGAAACTCAAAGCTCCTGCTTTGAATGACATGGATTATCTCCTCGGAAAACTGAAGAAGATGACCGGTTCGTTGACCATCTATGGCAAGGCGAAGGCTGCTATGATACTCGCCTTAAACTACGATTACAAGACGGCTGCCGACTACTTGAAGAGCATGGAGGAATATTCAGTCTATCGTGAGGATATGGGCAGATATTATGATACTCGCAAGGCGTACTATAGTTGGAGAAACTATAAGATTCCGACAGAGGTGGCTGCCATCGAGGCTCTACAGGCTTTGGATGCTCAGACTATATCTGCTTCTTTATCAGCATCGTCTGCTATCAGCAAACAGCAGACCATCGAGGAGATGCAGCGTTGGCTCCTCATGTCTAAGCGCACCCAGGAGTGGAAAGATAACCCAGTGAATGTGGTGGATGCAGTCTATGCCTTTATGCAAGGCAATGAGAAAAATTGGAACCGACAGGCTGACAACGCCATCCTCAAGCTCGATGGCAAGACCTTGCCAATGCCGAAGGATTCCACGACACTCGGATATGTCAAGACGGAAAGAGCTGGAATGGCGAACCAACTCTCCATCGACAAGAAGTCGGACTATACCAGTTGGGGAGCTGTCTATGCCGAGTTCAAGCAACCTATCTCTGAGATAGCAAATGCCGAATCGGGTATCAAGGTGACTCGCAAGGTGACCTCGAAAGCCCAAGTAGGTGACAAGGTGAAGGTGGTCTTGACCATCGTGGCAGACCGTGATTATGACTTCGTCAAGGTCATCGATCGTCGTGCCGCTTGTCTTGAACCCGTCAATCAGTTGAGTGGGTATCAATGGGGAATGGGCTGCTATGTCGCTCCACACGATGATGCAACAAATTTCTATTTCGATCGTTTATCTAAGGGTAAACATGTGGTAGAAATCGAGTATTTCGTGGATAGACAAGGTGAATATCAGTCTGGCTCTTGCTCTGCTCAATGCACCTATAGCCCTGAGTTCTGTGGAAGAGAAGGGGGGTATCAATTACGAATTAATAATTAGGGCAGACGTCCTTGGTGACAATAAATTTCTGATAAGTATAACTATAAATTTGATATGATGGAACGAATTAATATATTGATGTTGTCTTCGCTATTGGCGTTGTCGGCATCGGCACAGAAAATTACCACTCAGCATGAGGTGGTGGATTGTGGACAGGTGGTGTTCTGGCATCCTGTCACATCTGAATTTAAGTTGAAGAACGATGGCAATCGGGCTTTGCTAATCGAACAGGTGAAGAAAAGTTGTGGTTGCACCACCGTGGAATATCCTACCCGGAGTATTGCCCCAGGCGAGGAATTTGTGGTCAAGATGACCTACGATGCCAAGCAGATGGGTACATTCAATAAGCAGTTGCTCTTGTATAGCAATGCCACAGGGTCGCCTTTTATGTTGACCATGCAAGGCAAGGTAGTGGAGCAGGTGACTGACTTCTCTGGTAATTATTCCACCATGTTGGGCAGTCTGAAAGCGGATGCCCAGGAAGTCGAGTTTGATGATGTCAATCGTGGCGACCGTCCTGTGCAGCGCATCCATATCTTCAATCCTACCGCTGAGACCTTGGAGCCTGTGGTGATGCACTTACCAACATATCTGAAGGCTGTCGTATCGCCATCCAAGTTGGCACCACGTCATTCAGCAGTGGTTACCTTGACCTTGGATTCCAAGAAATTGCGTGACTTCGGTTTGAATCAAACATCGGTGTATCTGGGCGAGCGCCCTGGAGACAAGGTGTCGGGTGATAAGGAAATTGTGGTCTCTGCCGTCTTGTTGCCTGACTTCGATGCCTTGACAGCATCAGATAAGTTGAGAGCACCAAAGATCGAGATGTCAACGGAGACCTTGGACTTGGGCAACTTCAATGGCAAGAAGAAATTGAAGGGCGAGATTCTCATCACCAACAAGGGTAAGTCGGAACTGGACATCCGAAGCTTGCAGGTGTTTACCATGGGCTTGCAAGTGCAACTCAATAAGAGTAAGCTCCAGCCTGGTGAGACGGCGAAGATGAAGGTGACGGCAGTGGCTGCGGAATTGAAGAAGTCGCGTAATCAAAACCCACGTGTTCTCATGATCACCAATGACCCAGACAAGTCGAAAGTCGTGATCCGTGTTTTGACCAAGAATTAAGTTATATATCATTTATCATTTGAATTATCGTGCAGATTGAGATAGACAATGGCAGTGGTTTTTGCTTCGGTGTGACCACTGCCATCAAGAAGGCGGAGGAGGAACTGGCAAAGGGTAGCAAACTCTATTGCCTGGGTGATATTGTGCATAACGGCATGGAGGTGGAGCGCCTTCATGCAGCTGGACTTACAACCATCAATCATGAGGAGATGGGACAGCTTCATGGTGTCAAGGTCTTGCTCCGTGCCCATGGAGAACCACCTGAGACTTATGCTTTGGCAGAGAGAAATCAGATAGAGATCATTGATGCGACCTGTCCTGTGGTCTTGCAGTTGCAGAAGCGTATCAAGAAGCAGTATGCCAACAATCCGAATGCCCAGATCGTCATCTTTGGCAAGAAGGGACATGCCGAGGTGTTGGGACTGGTGGGACAGACCGAAAGCCATGCCATCGTGGTAGAGAAGTTTGAGGATGTGGAGCATCTGCGAGAGAAAGGCAAGTTGGACTTCACCAAGGACATCTATCTCTATTCCCAGACCACGAAGAGCCTGGATGAGTTCCATCGCATCATCGAGTATTGTCAGGAACATATCGTGGGCGATGCCATCTTCAAGAGCTTTGATACGATATGCCGTCAGGTGGCGAACAGAATGCCTAACATTGCCGCTTTTGCTTCCAAGCATGATGTCATCCTCTTCGTGAGTGGAAGAAAAAGTTCGAATGGCAAGGTGCTTTTCAAGGAGTGTAAGAGCGTCAATCCCAATAGCTATCAGATAGAGAGTGCCGAGGAAATCAATATGGATTGGTTTGATGGTGTCAATACCGTCGGTATCTGTGGAGCTACCAGCACGCCAAAATGGTTGATGGAGGAATGTAGGGAGTTTATCATTAATAATTAATAATTGGGCTTGCGCCTTTGGGGGGATTAAAAGTCCTATATAAAAAAGTCCTATAAAATAAAACAGGTGGTAAGGCTTCTCACGAAGACCTACCACCTTCAAAAAACAGTAATTAACTCAAAATTTATAATCTATATCATTACTACCTTGTCATTTTTATGCAAATTTAGAAAAAAGTGAAGTATTCTCCAACATGTTTTCAATGAATGAATACTTTTCATAGCTGAAATGCTTTGATTTAACAGAAATTTACAGATAGCCATTAGGCTTTGTCGATTGCAATAACATTGTTATGCTTTGTCAATGGCAAGCTGGAATTGATGGAGAAGCCATTCTTTTTGTTCCGCTATCGTCATATTGCTGTTGTCAAGCACGATGGCATCCTCAGCCTGTTTGAGAGGCGAAACCTCTCTGTGGGTGTCGATGTAATCTCTCTCCTCCACATTCTTGAGAATGGCATCGAAATCTGCAGGCATTCCCTTGGCGTTCAACTCGTCATAGCGGCGCTGCGCTCTCACTTGCGAGGAGGCGGTGACGAAGATCTTCAATTCGGCATCTGGGAAAACGGTGGTGCCGATGTCTCTGCCATCCATGACGATTCCCTTCTCCTTGCCCATCGCCTGTTGTTGCTCTACCAATGCCTTTCTCACAAAACCAACGGCGGCAATCGGACTGACGTGGGAGGAGACTTCCAAACTTCTGATTTCCTTCTCTACATATTCTCCGTTGAGATAGCAGTCTGGAGCGCCCGTCTCAGCATTCAACTTGAAGGAGATTTGGATGTTCGGCATTTCCTTCTCCAATTCTTCGGTCTTGACGCTGCCATCTGCGTTGAAGAGTTGATGGCGAATGGCATAGAGTGTTACGCTGCGGTACATCGCACCAGTATCAACGTAAATGTAGCCCACTTCCTTGGCAAGGTCTTTTGCCATTGTACTCTTTCCACAAGATGAGTAACCATCTATTGCTATTGTTATCTTTTTCATATCTTCTATATCTCTATTAATGATTCTTGTATATATAATGTGTATCTTATCTTTGTGTGACAAGTGCATCAACGCCACTTACAGTGAATAGGCGAGGTTGACGAGCAGGCTGCTACTGCTTACGTGGTACTTGCCATAGGCGACATTGAGGTGGAAACGCTCCAGGTTGATACCACCTCCAAATGATAAGCCTGCTCCATGACTGCTTCCCTTGTCATCGCTGCTGTCTTCTATCTTCATCTCATCGGCTCTGCGGAAGTTGTATCCGCCACCTATCCAAAAACTCTCCGTGATGATGAAGTCAGCTCCCAGCACAACGTGGTTGATGAAACTCTTGTCCCAGTTGTTGAGATTGACCATCGTGGCGGAAACACGGAAAGGCGTGTGCACGAATCTCTTGGTGACACCCACCTGCACGTCTATCGGCATCTTGTCATATTTCTCATCGTATGCCTTGAGTTGCCCACCGAGGTTCTTTGCCACTGCGGAGATAGACCACTCTCGGTCTGGGTCATAGTAGTTGAGACCCAAATCCACGCCCATGCCGATGGAATTGTAATCGCCGATATAGGAGGTGATGAACTTCGCCGTGATACCACCCACGAGGCGGTCGCTCAACATATAAGAGAAATAGCCAGCCACAGCGATGTCTTTGGCAGAGAACTCACCAAGGATATTGTTGCTTTCATCGGTCTCTTTCATTTTGCCATAGTCCATATACTGGGCGGAGACAGCCCACGAAGCCTTTTCCTTCACGATTCGGTTGAAGGAGGCAGAGGCGGTGTTGGCTCCCGACATATAGTTCATGTAGTTGAGGTTGATGGTTTTGTCGCTGACGGAAGCAAGAAGGGCTGGATTATGCCAAATGAGAGACGCATCATCTTCTATCAAGGTGATGTTGTCTCCACCTAGCGCAGCAGCATGTGCGCTGACGGGCAAGCGGAGAAAATTATATCCAGTTTGGCTCTCTTGCGCATGCGTTTTGGCGGCAAAAAGCGTCAATAGAGCGAAAAAAACAACTTTTTTCATTTAAATTCCCTAATTATTTTGCAAAGATACACCTTTTTTCAAGAATAAGAAGTAAATTTGCAATGATTTCGCATAAAATAACGAATTGATACTTCAAATATTGTAGTCTAGAACTACAAAACAGGAGATGAAACAGTGGAAATAAAAAAATCAAATAACGCAAGTTTGGAAGATAAGCGGGTGACCTTTTTCCTGCTAGGACTCATCCTTTCCTTTTCCCTCATATTCGTGGGCTTGCAATATAAAAGTCATCCTTACGACCTTGACTTAGATGCCGAGAGCTTGGAGGATTTGGCGCAAGACTTGGAACTGTCAACACCTTCTGAGCAAAAGGATATGGTTTCTGCGGAAGCCCCTGCAGCCCCGGTGTCCAAGTCTATCACACAGGAAGTCAAGGCGGCAGACAAGGTGGAGGAGGCTCCGCAAAAAATCAACTCCACGACGAGTGAACTGGTTATTGGTGATGGCGAGGGAGCTGTAGATGGAGCCAAAGTCAAGGAGGCTGTGCCAGAGACTGCAGTGGATAACTCCAATCCTTCAGCGATGGCTGAGGCACCTATCAACTTCACCGTGGTTCAGCAAATCCCAGTCTTCCCTGGTGGCTGGTCAGCTTTCATGCAATGGCTTACCAAGAACCTCAAATATCCGAAACCAGCCCAGAATGCCAAGATACAAGGCACGGTGGTCTGCTCCTTTATTATTAATAAGGATGGCACGGTGTGCGATGTGAAGGTGAGCCAGTCGGTCGATCCTCTCTTGGACAGGGAGGCTCTGAGAGTGATGAAGATGATGCCTAAATGGAAACCAGGCATCGACCGTGACAAACCTTGTCGCACGATGATAGCCGTACCGGTAGTCTTCCAATTGTAGCCGAAAGGTTGATGAATGCAAACGAATTGAATCTTAAATGTCTAAATATTTTTTCTTAATTATTTTGTTATGAAAACAGCTAACGAAATCCTCGACATGGTCAATGAGTTCTTGGAGCATTTGCCTTATGATCGCAAGCCAAGTTCTCTCTACGAACCTATCCAATATGTTTTATCCATGGGTGGCAAGCGCATTCGCCCTACCTTGATGTTGATGGCGTACAATCTTTATCAAGAGAATCCTGAGAAGATTCTGATGAATGCCATCGCATTGGAGACGTATCATAACTATACTTTGCTGCACGACGACTTGATGGACAATGCCGATATGCGTCGTGGCAAGTTGACTGTACACAAGAAATGGGATGCCAACACGGCTATCTTGTCGGGCGATTCCATGTTGGTTTTGGCATACGAGCGTATGGCTCATTGCGATGCCAAGCATTTGCAGGCAGTGCTTCAACTCTTCACAGAGACAGCCCTCGAAATCGGTGAGGGACAGCAGTATGACATGGAGTTTGAGACTCGTGATGATGTAAAGGAGGAAGAATATATCGAGATGATTCGATTGAAGACCAGTGTGCTTTTGGCTTGTGCCTTGAAGATGGGCGCCATCTTGGCTGATGCCTCAGAGGAGGATGCCAACAATCTGTATAAGTTTGGCGAGCAAATTGGCTTGGCTTTCCAGTTGCAAGATGATTTCTTGGATGTTTATGGCGACCCAAAGGTCTTTGGCAAGGAAATTGGTGGCGACATCACTTCCAATAAGAAGACCTATATGCTCATCAATGCTTTCAACCATGCCAATGCCCAACAGCGTGAGGAACTCAATCGCTGGGTGTCTGCCAAGGACTTCGTGCGCAAGGAGAAGGTGGAGGCAGTGACTCGTCTGTATGATGAAATCGGCATCGACAAGATGGCGCAAGAGAAAATTGCTTATTACTTTGAGCAGAGTAAGAAATACTTGGATGCAGTTCAGGTGCCTGTTGAGCGCAAGGAAGAATTGCAAAAGTATGCTCAAAAGATGATGAAAAGAAAATACTAGAAAGTGAAGAGTGAAGAACGAAGTGTGAAGAATTCTTATGATAAAGATAATTGATACTCATACGCATTTGGATGCGGAGGAGTTTGACGAGGATAGAGCTGAGGCTTTCGCACGTGCCAAAGAGGCGGGAGTGGGGAAGGTCTTTCTGCCTGCCATCGATGTCAAGACGACTCATGCTGTATGGAAACTTAGCCAAGAATATCCTGGCTATGCTTTCCCGATGATCGGTTTGCATCCTGAGGAGGTGAAGGCGGATTGGAAAGAGCAACTCGCTGAACTTCGAAAGATGTCGGTTTCCGACTTCATCGCAATCGGCGAGGTGGGACTTGACTATTACTGGAGCCGTGAGTTTGAAAAGGAACAGTTGGAAGCCTTTGAGGAACAGGTGAAATGGTCGATAGAGACTCGTTTGCCACTGATGATACATTGTCGCAAGGGTCAAAATGAGATGGTTCATCTCTTGCGTGCTTACGAGTCAGAACTTCCTGGTGGCGTGTTCCATTGCTTTACGGGAAATCAGAAGGAAGCTGAAGAATTCCTCTCCTTTGATCGCTTCGTCTTGGGAGTAGGAGGTGTCTCCACCTTCAAGAGTAGTCATCTCCGTGAAGACTTGCCTGCTGTCGTGCCTTTGGATAGGCTGGTGTTGGAGACAGATAGTCCTTACATGGCTCCGGTTCCTCATCGAGGCAAGAGAAATGAAAGTGCCTTCGTGGTGGAAGTGCTCAAGACCTTGGCGCAGGCTTATGGAGTCTCGGAGGAAGAACTGGCTGAGGCTACTAATCGGAATGTGGAGCGTGTTTTTCATATTTGAGAGGAACGAAATGCTCTGAAATGTCTTAAAGAAACATAAAAAGAAGATGAATTTATGGTAGTTTGGATGAAAAGCGATAATTTTGCAAACCGAATCGCATAACGAGGATGTCTCTTAATGCGATGAGACTTGAAAAAGTCGTGTTTAGCCAAACAAGGAAAGGTGCTCGAGTGGCTGAAGAGGCACGCCTGGAAAGCGTGTATTCCCCTAAAGGGAATCGGGGGTTCGAATCCCCCTCTTTCCGCTTTTCTAGTTATGAAGGATATGAATAAAAATACAGTTATTGCGCGTTTCGCAATATTGATATTTATGATCGCTTCTTCTTTGCCCACATTTGCGCAAGAAGAAACAATGGGATTCCATCAAGCTCTTAAAACAAAGTTTATCGAGGGAAATGCAGGATTTATGTCTCTTGTCGCCATCGCTTTGGTGATAGGACTGGCTTTCTGCATCGAGAGAATCGTGTATCTGAGTTTGTCGGAAATCAATGCCAAGCAGTTGATGAGAGACATCGACCAAAAGGTGGTGGCTGGTGATATTGAGGGAGCCAAGGAGTTGTGTAGAAATACGCGTGGCCCTGTGGCTTCCATCTGTTATCAGGGCTTGATGCGTATCAACGAGAAAATCAGCGACATTGAACGCTCTGTCTCTAGTTATGGTACCGTTCAGGCAGCCAACTTGGAAAAGGGATGCTCTTGGATTACCCTTTTCATCGCCATGGCTCCTTCCTTGGGCTTCTTGGGTACCGTGATTGGTATGGTGATGGCTTTCGACCAAATCCAACAGGCGGGTGACATCAGTCCTACCATCGTGGCTTCTGGTATGAAGGTCGCCTTGCTCACTACCATCTTCGGTATCATCGTGGCTTTGATATTGCAGGTATTCTACAATTATATTCTTTCTAAGATAGAACATATCACCAGTCAGATGGAGGAATCCGCCATTTCATTGATGGACATCATAGCAAAGTACAAAGATGAAATTTAAAAATGTCAGACAATGGTCAACGGAGAAGATCTCACAGCGTGTCTTCTATTGTTTGTTAGGACTGGCTGCTTTGGTCTTCGCTTTGTTCTTCTTGGTGGGCTACGATATGCCTTTCGAGGAGAATCCGGACTTTAATGCTCCTTTGTTTACCAATGTCCTCCTCTTTTTGATGTGGGCACTCTTCGTCTTGGCGTTTTGCTTGGCTGTGTATTCCATCGTCAACAGCTATCGCAAAAATGCCAGCAAAGAGAAAATGGTACATGGAATACCTGCTAAAAAGATATTTCATATCACTTGGATAGGTACGCTTGTCCTGTTGGTGGCTACCTTTCTCTTGGGTTCTTCCTCACCTATGCCGATCAATGGCAATGAATATGGTGATTGGTTGTGGCTCAAACTCTCGGATATGTTTGTGCTTACTTCCTTGCTGATGTTGCTGGGTGCTATCGTGGCTGTCCTTTTTGGTGCAACGAGATATGTGAGGAAAAATAAACGATAGGAGAAAATCATGATTATTAGAAGGAAAAAACGTCAGGTTCCTGGATTGAATACGGCATCAACGGCTGATATATCTTTCATGTTGTTGATCTTCTTTCTTGTCACCACCTCTATGGATGTGGACAAGGGACTCTTTCGTGTCCTTCCTTCTCCTGAGCCTCAAAAGCTGGAACAGCAAGAGACAACTGTTGATAAAAGTACCTTGCTTGCCTTGCATGTGACAGCGCAAAACCAACTTTTAGTCAATGACAAACCTCAGAATGTAAACAAGTTGAGTGGGGAAGTCATCAAGTTCGTTCATCGTTTGGGTGCTCGCCACTTGATTTCCATCGAGAGTGACCGTGATGCCAACTATGATTTGTATTTCCAAATGCAAAACCAAATCATGATGGCTTATCAACAGCTCCGTGATGAATATTCTCAAAAGCACTTTGGTAAGGACTTCTCATCTTTGTCATCGGAACAAAAGGAGAAGGTGCGCAAGGCTTGTCCACAACGCATTACCGAGTCATACGCCAACGCTGGTGGACAAAAACAAGAGAATGGCACTGAGGCTCCTATAGAAACGAGTGAGAAGAAAGGAGGCAAATCATGAGTATGATGTTTCGTCGCCGTTCACGTGAGGTGCCAGGCTTGAATACTTCTTCCTTGCCAGACTTGATTTTCAGCGTCTTGTTCTTCTTCATGATCGTCACCCACATGCGTCATGTCACGGTGAAGGTGAAGTATCAGGTGCCACAGGGCAAGGAATTGACACGCTTGACCAAGAAGTCTGCCGTGAGCTATATTTATATCGGTCGTCCTACTTCTGCAATGGGTAAGGTAGTGGGCGAAGAGAGTCGTATCCAGTTGAATGATAAGTATGTGAATCCTATCCAACTGGTTGATTATATGAAGGCAGAGAAGAAACGTATGTCGCCAGAGGATGCCCAACAGATGACTGTATCTATCAAGGCAGACAAAGATACAAAGATGGGTGTGATAACAGACGTGAAGCAAGCTTTGCGCCAGGCTAAGACCTTGCGAATTAACTATTCGGCAACCGAAAAACGATAAAATATATAAATTTATTATTATTAATGCTGAAATAGTTGCAAATATTAAATATTTATGCTACCTTTGCAACCAAATTAATACTATTATGTCAAAACAAGTTTTAGATTCATTGGATAGACAGATCCTGAAGTTGATTTCTCAGGATGCTCGTATTCCTTTTTTGGAGGTTGCACGTGCTTGCAATGTGAGCGGTGCGGCTATTCATCAGCGTGTGGCTAAGCTTACCAACTTAGGCATCATCAAGGGCTCTCAGTTTATTATCGACCCTGAGAAGATAGGTTATGAAACCTGTGCTTATGTGGGCTTGTATCTCAAGGCCCCGGAGAACTTCGACCAAGTGGTTGAGGCTTTGAAGAAGATTCCTGAGGTGGTGGAGTGCCATTATACGACAGGTGGCATGGATATGTTCATCAAGATCTATGCTAGCAACAATCATCATCTTCTCGAAATCATTCACGACAAGTTGCAGCCATTAGGTTTGTCTCGTAGTGAGACGATTATCTCTTTCAATGCAGCAATCAATCGTCAGTTGCCTCTTGCGGATATTCAGGAAGAATCAGATGTTAATGAAGACGAAGCTGTCAATTAAGCCAGTTTTCTGGATAAACTAAAAAAGCCAGCCTTTTTGAGGCTGGCTTTTTCATATATTCTCTAATATATATTGTATAAGTAAAAGATGATTCTCAGCGTTTCCCAACGCCTTTTGTTTTAACTGTTGCAAAGGTACAAGAAAAATACATTTTGTGGGGGTATTATTTGTTTTTATGGGTGGTAAATTCGTTCGAAAGAGTGTGTTTGAACGTTTATTGCCCCTATTTGCAACAAAATTAGCCCCTTTCTAGAGGTTGATTTCGTTTTGTTTGCTCTTTTTCTTGTAAATATAGAAAGTGCAAGAAAGTGTCTCTTTTGTGTTACTTGTTAAAATGTTAATGTTACATTCTCGACACTCATCCCACTCTTCTTTGTGAAATTCTGGGAAAAATGTATCGGCATAGACACTTGCACTTTCCACTTGCGTCAGATAGATTTTGTCGGCAAGCTGCAAGGTTTGCTCGTAGATGCTGCTGCCTCCGATGACAAAGACCACATCGTCTTGGCATGCATCCAATGCTTGTTTGATGGAAGGGAAAACTTCACAATTCTCCAGTTGGATATTTTGATGACTGACGACGATGTTCCTCCGGTTGGGAAGTGCTCCATGGGGGAGCGACTCAAAAGTCTTTCTGCCCATCAGTATGGTATGACCTGTGGTGAGGGTGCGAAATCTCTTCATGTCTTCCGGGATATGAAAGAGCAATTGGTTCTTATAGCCGATGGCATTGTTGGCATCCACACAGGCGATGATGTTGATTTCCATATTACCAAGTTATGAGGTTGTTGTTCCCTTCAGGGATATGTGAACTCTTGATTTTCCATTCTTGTGGATAGAGGTTGTTGGCTCTGTTGCCTAGGTTCTTCATCCATCCAAGCGGAATGCCTCTGTAGGTTACCAATACGTAGCCACGTGGAAGGGAATCGGGGAGGGTGATGGCTTCTTTTCTGAGATACTGGATGGCATCCTCATAAGATAGCTCTGCCTTCGGAAATGTATCTTGATGGAGCTCGGTGCAGAGAGCCAACGACTGGTCGGGTATTAAGTCTTTTCCCTTGATGCTTCCCAACTTCACGCCTGCATGAATCACCTTTAGCGACTTGGTGGCTTCGTCCAGCATAGGCTTCCATGTGGAATGAATGCCATAGATACCTGATTCGGTATTTTGATAGCTCCATTCAGCAGTGTCATTCAACCAGTTTTCTGGTATCGAGACGCGATTGTTGCCTTTATTGGTATCCTTGTTGTTTTTCTTCTTTTTGTCCTTCTTGCCTTTGCTGTTTGAGTCCATTTCCTCTGAACTGCCATTTTTGCGCAATACGGCGAGGAACAAACCTTCGCCTTTGCTCTTGCCAGGGATGAAATGATACATGTTATCATAATCGTCTGTAGCAAGAGACTTGTTGGACTGCCCATCATCAGTGAATTCATCTTTTTTCAGGAGGCTCCCCGTGATGTTCCATCTCTCTTCGATGGGCATAGGCAATCTTTCAGCTCCAAGGTTTTCTTCTATCCACAGTACGTTTTCCTCATCTTCGTGCCCATTGAAGGTGCAAGTGGAGTAGATGAGAATGCCGCCTGGCTTGAGACAGTTCCAGATGTCGCTGACAATTTCTCTTTGGAGTTGCCAACAGTTGTTCACATTGCTGGTGCTCCATTCCTTGATGGCTCCCTCGTCCTTGCGAAACATACCCTCGCCAGAGCAAGGTACATCGGTGAGGATGACATCAAACTGCAACTTGGATTTCTTGTAATCTCTAGGATAGTTGTTGGTGACGATGACATCGGGATGACCGAATTTCTGTATGTTCTCTGCCAAGATTTGCGAACGGGTGCGCATCGGTTCATTGCTGAAGAGTAGGCTGCCTTCAGGCAAGGCGGCTCTGATGGCAGTCGATTTTCCACCAGGAGCAGCACAGAGGTCCAGCATTCTGACAGGTTGCTTCACGTATTTACGAATTGCCAAGTCGATAAACATGGAGGATGCCTCTTGCACGTAGTAAAGACCGGCGTGCAAGAGAGGGTCGAAGGTGAAGTTTCTTCTTTCCGATAGGTATCTGCCCGTAGTTGGGCACCACGGTACCACCTCGGTGTCATCTTCATCTGTTATGTGGGTGCAGGAAGGGCATTTGAAGGGGTTGAGACGAATGCTGGTAGGAGCAGTTGCCTCCATGCCTTTCATGAAGTCGGCAAAGAGGTCTTCGCCCATCCACTCTCTGGTATATGCTGTGAAATCTTCTGGTAAGTTCATTTCTTTCTTGATTATTGTAAATGTTTGTAGAATGGCAAGGGAATACCTCTTCCAATGGAGGAATACCTATATATAATAAGGTGTCGCTACCAATTGCTTGCCAAATCCTTTGCAAAATTAAAAAATATTTTGTTTCTTTGCAACTAAAATGGAAGAAGATGCGTCTAAGCCATTGAAAAAAGTAACAATTAGTATAGTAAAACCATAAAAATGAATGATATGAAGAAGTTATTCCTGGCATTTATGCTCTCTCTGACATTGGGCGTTACACAGATGTCTTTTGCGGCTTCTGCTCCAAAACATCGTTATACTCCCAAAACGCAAGTTGACAATAAGCAGGCGGTATCAGCTACCGAACAGCCAACCACTTCTGCATCACAGGATGCAGTGGAGGCTTATTCCGATACGACATCGGTAGATACCACATCTGCGCAAGTTGACGCTGACGACTCCAACCAGTCTCGTTCTCATTCCATCTATAGTTTGGAGAACTATGACGACCCTTTTGATTTCTTTGGAAGTGTCTTTGGCAAGGGAACTTTGTTCTTCGTGATGTTCGTCATGTTGGTCATCGGACTTCTCTTTGTCTTTGCTCCTCTCATTATCATCTTTATCATCTTCAAGTATCTGTATCGCCGTCACAAGGACCGCATGAGAATCATGGAGATGGCGATGGAGAAAGGCGTGGATGTGCCGGAGGAACAGCGACCTATCGACAAGCAGAGTGATGAATATCTGATCAAGCGAGGTCTCCGCAACTTCTTCTTGGGAGCAGGCTTGGTGGCAATGTTTGCATTTTGGCATTGGCATTTCATGGCTGGTATCGGAGCCTTGGTGTCTGTGTATGGACTCGGACAGTTGGCGATGGGATATATACCAAATTGGAAGAACAAGTGAAACAACTCGACGATATCTCTCTCGTTACGCAGGTGGCTGTGTTTCGCAACCGGAAGGCTTTCGACCATCTGGTTGAGAAATATCAGTCGCCTATACGTGGTTTCTTCCTACGCCAGACGTTGGGAGATACGCAGTTGAGTGATGATTTGGCACAAGATACCTTCATCAAGGTATATACCCATATTGCTAGTTTTCATGGTTTGGCAGGATTTTCCACCTGGCTTTATCGTATCGCCTATAATGTATGGTATGATTACAATCGAAGTCACAAGCAAACATTGGATATAGATACGCCAACGGTGTCTCACAAGAACGCCGAGTCATCCCAAGGGGGATTGAGGATGGACTTGATGGAGGCACTCAAAATATTGAGCGATAACGGGAGAGCGTGTGTGACCCTCCAACTGATGGATGGTCAACCGATAGACAAAATAGCAGAGATAACAGGACTTGCGACGGGCACCGTCAAGTCGCATTTGTCACGAGGAAAAAATAAATTAGCAAGTTACTTAAAACAGAATGGTTATGAGAGAAGATGATAAGAATATAACTGGCTATGATGAGCCTATGGGCTTGAACATAGCTGATGAGCAAATGATTCAAATGTTCTTTGCCGACCATCAAGAGGAGATACCTGATGAAGGGTTTTCCCAGAGGGTGATGCAGCATTTGCCAGCACCTTCCCATCGACGTATGGAGCGTTGGTGGCAGGTGGCTTGTTTGGTGATGGGAGTGATCTTCATCGTTTCCACACAGATGGTATTGTCTTTGGAGGATTCTTTGTTTGCCTCCAAGGTGACGGCGATGATGCTTTTCTCTAAGGCACTTTGCTCTTTGGGCGAACTTGTCGCTCAGCCTCAGCAACTCTTGATGATGTTGGCTGGCATGGTAACGGTGTTATGTGTCTGGGGATACAATAAAGTGTTGGATGCTCGCATTGAAATGTAGCGAGCGTCCAACACTCTTTTTTATATCTAAAAATGAAGCTTCAATCAATGATGAAGCTGTCTTCGTTATCATCAGCGACCGGCTTCTCTTTTGGTTTCGGTGGATTCTTCAGATTACCCTTCTCATCAAAGAGACCGTAGGTGGTGCGGAGTACGATGAATTCCGTGCGACGGTTGAGCTGGTTGCAGATTTCTTGATGCTCCTTCGATTGTTTAAGGATGAAATCTGTGGTCAACTTGTCGCCTTCTTTCAACCATGGATATTTCTCAGTCACTTTCTTTCGGATGGTCTTAGGCTGTTCCCAACCATATCCCACTGGAGTCAGACGGCCTTTGGCTATGCCATGTTGTATCAGATAGTTGACCACCGACTGTGCTCTTCGTTGTGAGAGTTGCTTGTTGTATTCTGCACTTCCCTTGTAGTCGCAGTGTGCGCTCAGTTCGATAGTCACGTTCGGATTCTCCTTCAAGAGGTTGACCAACTCATCCAGCGCCTTGGTGCTGCTCTCAGTCAGTGTCGCCTTGTCGAAATCATAGAAGATGTTGTCGATCAAGACTGGGGCAGTGATGGAAGCCAATGGGAACTGGAGGGTGTATTCCTTGCTCTCCTTGGCGGAATCCACACGCAATTCTTCCTTGTGGTTGAGGAATCCCTTGCAGGAAGCCATCAACAGATAATCTACCTGTGGCTTGATGACCATGCTGAACGAACCATCACCCTTGACCGACAGTTTCTTGTAGGTGCCATCGTTGCCAACTACCGTCACTTGTGCCGCAGGCAGTTCGTAACCACCCATCTCATAGACCCATCCCTTGATGGTGTTCACAATCTCTGGATTCTCGAACGAGTAGATATGGTCGTAGCCTCGTCCGTCCTTGCGGTTGGAAGAGAAGTAACCTCTGTTGTGTGGTCCCTCGAAAGTCATGCCGAAGTCATCCGCTTCGGAGTTGAGAGGATAGCCCGGATGGAAAAGCTTGTATTTCTTGGTCTTGGCATCCACTTTGGCGATGTAGATGTCTAGACCGCCCATGCCTATATGCCCGTTGCTGCTGAAGTAGAGGTCGCCATTCGGGCGGAAGGTAGGAAACATTTCGTCGCCTGGCGTGTTGATTGGTTCGCCTAGGTTTTCCACGCCACCCAGTCCTGCTGCAGTGATGCGTACTCGCCAGATGTCCAGTCCTCCCATGCCGCCTGGCATATCGGAGACGAAGTAGAGCCACTCGCCATCGGGAGAGATGGCTGGGTGAGCATAACTGCTGAGGGTATCTTTGGTGATTTCTAGCTTGTTGGTCTTTCCCCAAGCGGCATCCGAACGAGGGGATGTCACGATTTTGGCGTAGCGAGGAGAGGAAGGGTCGGTGACACACTGGGTGAGATACATATCCCTGCCATCCGGTGTGAAGCAGCACGCTCCCTCGTCATATTCCGTGTTGAGACCAGTGCCTATTGCCTCTGGTTTGCTCCATTTTCCCTTGTCATCCTTCTCTGAGAGGAAGATGTCGCCAGCCTTGGTGCCTGTGATACCACTCAGTTCGTCACCAGCCGCCTCGTTTCGGGTGGAGCTGAAATAGAGTTGGTCGTAGTCATCGCCGAAGAGAACGGGGGAGTAGTCATCTCTTCTGGAGTTGAATACGTCCATTCGCTTGACGGTGTATCGGCTGCCTTGCTTCTTCCATTCGGGAGCTTTGAGGGCAGACTTCAAACCATTTTGTGCCAAGACATCATTGGGCAGGGAGTCCAAGACGATACGAAACTCCTGGGCAGCCAACTTATAGTCGCCATTTTTCAAGAGTTGACGGGCGTATGCCAATCGGTCTTTGATGGTAGCCTGGTTGTATCGGATGGCATTGCGATAGGCGGCTATTGCCTTCGGCGTGGCATTGATTTTCTCATAGCAATGCGCCATCTTCAAGGCACGTTCACCTCGCTTGTCACGTTCCTTGGTGGGTGTCTTCGAGTAAGCTTGCTTGAATTGCTCGGCAGCATCGTAGTATTCGCCCAAAGCCAGGAACTTCTCACCTTTCTTCAGGTTCTTGTCGATGCCACAGCTTGCCAATAGAAGGCAGAACAGGATGGTGAAATATATGAAAAACTTGTTTTGCTTCATTTCTTTGTTGGTATAATTGCTTTGGAAAAGAATACTTGTCGTATTCGTCTTTCCACGTAAAAACCCAATGATAATATAATAACGAAAAGTTGGCTATTATATTATCATTGAGCCCACTTTAAAAAGTAAGGTCTGTTTTAATTTATATTTCACGAAAATAATCTCTGTTTAGATGAAGATATATTTCAGCACGAAGAGGATAGCCAATACCCACATGGTGATGCTCAGCTTCTTGATGTTTCCGCAGCAGGCGTTGATGGCCACATAACTGATCATACCGCAGAGGATACCATCAGAAATACTATAGGTGAGCGGCATCATGATGATGGTGATGAAAGCAGGGATAGACTCAGCGTAGTCGTTCAGGTCGATGTCCTTGATAGGCGACATCATATACAGACCCACGATGACGAGCACTGGAGTAGTTGCTGCAGAAGGAACTGACAGGAACAGTGGTGCGAAGAACAGGGCCACTACGAAGCACATGGCAGTAATGAAGGCAGTAAGACCCGTACGACCGCCCTGGGCAACACCTGAAGCACTCTCCACATAGGTGGTAGTAGTACTTGTTCCGAAGCAGGCACCAGCCACGGTAGCCACGGCATCCGCCATGAACGCCTTGTTGAGTCCATGAATTTTTCCGTCCGGTTTCATCATGCCCGCTTTGGTGCAGACGCCCACGAGTGTGCCCATCGTATCAAACATATCGATGAAGAGGAAGGTGAAGACGATGACCACCATATCGATGGAGAAGACGTTGGAGAAATCAAACTGGCAGAAGATAGGCGAAACCGAAGGTGGCACATCTACCAGTCCGTGTATTTCCGTGATGCCCATAGGAATGCCGATGATCGTAGTAGCGAGAATACCGATGAGCAGGTTGCCAGGCACTTTCTTGATGACGAGCACGCTGGTCAGGATGATGCCGATAACGCCGAGCAGGGCAGAGCCTTCGGTGATCTTACCGATGGTGACGAAAGTAGCCTCATTGGCAGCCACGATACCTGCATTCTTCAGACCGATGAAGGCGATGAAGAGGCCGATACCAGCACCGATGGCACGTTTCAGGGAAGCCGGAATAGCATCCACCATCATCGAGCGGATACCGGTAGCGGAGAGGATGATGAAGATGAAACCTTCGATGAGAACAGCCGTGAGCGCCATCTGCCAGGAATAGCCCATAGTGAGGCAGACCGTGAATACGAAGAAAGCGTTCAGACCCATGCCAGGAGCCAGTCCGAAAGGTTTCTTGGCATAGACCGCCATCACGAGTGTACCTACAATGGCAGCCAGTACGGTGGCAGTGAACACAGCGTGTGTATCCATGCCCTGAGCAGCGAGATGACTGAAGATGTTAGGGTTTACGGCCAGGATATAGGCCATGGTGAGGAAGGTGGTGATACCCGCAGCCACCTCCGTTTTCAGTTTGTTTTGAGCAGGGTCAAAACCGAATAACTTTTGCAACATGTTGTTAAAAATTAATATGTGTTTTAGAAATTTGCTGCGAAATTACAAATAAAAACTGAAAATCGTATAAAATTATTGGGGAATTTTATCAAAAAAAGAATGTCGGAGACTTTCGAGAACGATAGAAAGTGATTTGGCGGTAATGTGGCGGTAATAGTGGCGGTAATGAAAAACTCTTATAGCGAACCATGTATTTTGTTTTATAAGTTGAGGGATAATAACCTTTCTTTATAATATCGTAAATGATTTTGACCGGAAATGACTTTGACCAAATGACCGGAATCATGAGCGCTAACGTTCAATGTAGTTAAAATAAGCTCCCAAAGAAAAAGTAGTCATCATTGCCTGATTGGCTTCAAAATTCGTTTCATCTTTGATAGGGAATAAAACGAAAGAAACCCAACCCCTGTCTAGGAAAAGGCTTACATTGGACAAGGGTTGGGGAAAATCAATTACTTGGCAAGTACAGGACGAACCAGCATTGTATTGCCTTTATTTTGCCTTTGATCGATACCAAAACCTAAAATCATATTTTCATAAATCGTGATACCAAATTTGCAGCCATAGCCAGAAGATTCAGAAGTAGTCCAGAAATTAAAATAACTACAACCGTCTGTACCTATTTGATTATAAAGAGTCAGTTGGGTCTTAGTGTATCCTGGGTATACGCCTGTGAATGTAACGATATCTTTCTCTACCTGATTATTTTTGTCTGTTACTACCTTAATCGAAGGAGAATCAGCAGGGGCTTCTCCTTTATTAAAGTCATACGAAAAACCTCTCTTTTCTGTAATTTCTTCTGCATTAGGAGTGCGCCAGTTTTCTCCCCATGCGAAATCCTTTCCGGTCTTTTTAGCCTCTGTCCAAGTCATTGTTTCAGCCACGTTCTGGGTGGCAAATCTTGGACCACCTGGCCACAACTGTACCCAATCCACCAATTCGTTATTACGATTAATTGTGGCATAGCTTTTACCATGGGTAGGAACAGAAGTGATGGTGTAGTACTTGCCTGCTGCAAGACCGGTCGTTGTTTGGCTGATGAGCACATCGCCATTATATACCTGAATTCCCATGCCAGCAGGCACAACCACATAGCTGAAATCGCCAGCCTTTACATTCTGTCGTGAAAGCAGCGTTGTCTTGGTGTCGCTTGTGACGACATCGAAGCTGGTCTTATTCTTCTGGGCAGAAAGACCTTTCACCCATTTGCTGCCATCAGCAGTTTTCACTTGAATATCTAATGCACCTTCCTTATCCGCTTCCACAATGCGCAGCACGGCTACCTTGGCACTCAATATTATCGCAAGTCCATCTTTGCCGGTTGTAGCTTGCGTCGTCTTTCCGGCAGCAGCCAAATAGTTGGCTACGCCATTCAATGTGCCATCTTGTCCGGTCAAGTTCACATCATTGCTTGGAAAATAAGCATACCAGTCGGCAGCCTCGTTAGTAGCCTTGGCATTTGCACAGGTGAACTGCTCGCCAGTTTTTTGGAACGTATAGATATCATTAATCTTACTGTTGCTTACAGATACCTTATCATCATTCTCAAATGCAAACTTCCATGTACCGCTTTCATCTGTCATGGAGGCACGTGTGCTTAAATTCTCAACAGAAGCACTGAGGGTCAAGCCCTTCTGTGTTTGAGTTTCACTCATATCGTCATTGCTGCATGCTGTGAAAGTAACAACAGCCAACATCATAACTGAATACAAAACTTCTCTCATCTCTTTCTCTGTTTAATTCATGATTTAACGAATGTAACCAACCTCTCCCCAAGGACTCGTTGCATCATTATCACCACTTGTCACGTCATCGCTGAAGCTGATAGATCCTTTTGCATGGTTGGTTGGTTGGCTTAGGATTAGGACTTGCAGCAAGAAAATCCATAGGCTCAATGAGAAAACTCTTCAATAGAGGTTTAACGTAAGTTTTTTTTATCATATATGTAAATTTTTTATGTAATTGTTATCCGTTTAAAATAAATCTAATACCTTTACTTTTCCTTTTTGCGGGTGCAAAGTTACTAAAAAAATATGGATTGTAAAAATTACAATTGTTAAATCATGTTGTAATTGCATTACAATTATGTTGCGAATACCTTTCGGCTGTCAAAGAATCGATATTTGATTTTGACCAGAAATGACCATGACCCAATGATATCTGTGCTTCCCTGAAATGCTTTCACTTATATATAATATAAGGTGTAACCCCTATATATATAATAAAGGTGTAACTAAGCGATAAGTATAGTCTTTATTCTGATCATTCTGCGAATGGCAGTCTGAACTTGCAGCCTCCCTTCCAGTTGCTGCAACCGTATGCCGTCTTTCCCTTGATGATGGTACCTTGTCCGCAAACAGGGCAAACCTTTCCGATAATACTGTCATCGGCAGGAAGTTTTTTAGGCTTTGGAGCAGTCTTTTTCTTCTTAGGCTCTTTCTTTTTCAAGTCTTCCTCGGTCGTGGTGGTGATGCGACTGCTGTTGTCGGCAAGCACATCGTTCACGATCTGGTTGATTTGCTCCTTCAGCTCATTGATGAATTGCCCTGGGTCGTAGGTCTTGTGCTCGATGTCACGGAGCTTCTTCTCCCAGATACCCGTCAACTCACAGCTTTTCAAGAGTTCCTCGTGGATGGTGTCGATGAGTTCGATGCCCGTAGGAGTCGCCATCAAGTTCTTTCTTTGTCGTCGGATGTAGTGACGCTTGAAGAGGGTCTCGATGATGCCAGCACGAGAGGAAGGGCGGCCGATGCCATTCTCCTTCAAGGCAGCACGAAGTTCCTCGTCTTCCACAAACTTACCTGCCGTTTCCATCGCACGGAGCAAGGTCGCCTCGGTATAGTACTTCGGTGGGGTGGTCCACTTCTCGGTCAGGGTAGGGGTGTGGTCGCCGCTTTCGCCTTTCACGAAGGAAGGGAGCGTGCGCTCTTCCACGTTTTCCTTTTTGTTGGCGCCATTTCCTGCGTCGCCTCCACTGTTGCCGTCTTGTGAATCCTCCTCATCGTTAGCCTTCACGTCCTTGGCATATACCTCTCTCCATCCGGGCTCCAGTATCTCCTTGCCGCTCACCTTGAACTCTATCTTCTCAGGCTTGTCGCCATCCTCGTTTACCACTTCGCCGATGACGGTGGTGGTGGAGAACTTGCAGTCGGGATAGAAGACACTGATGAATCGCTTGGCGATGAGGTCATATACGTTTGCCTCCATGTCGGTGAGTCCCGTAGGAGGCACACCGGTAGGGATGATGGCATGGTGGTCGGTCACCTTGCTGTTGTCGAACACCTTCTTGCTCTTCGGCAGTTTCTTGCCAGAGGCGGCGAGCTGCTGTACGAGCGGCAGGTACTTCTGCTGACTCATGATCTTGGCTTGGCTCACGCCATTCAATATCTGAGGCACCTTTGGGTAGATGTCGTCCGTCAGGTATTGCGTATCTACACGAGGGTAGGTGGTAAACTTCTTCTCGTAGAGGCTCTGTATCAACTTGAGGGTGATGTCGGCGGAATAAGCGAACTTCTTGTTGCAATCCACCTGCAGTGATGTCAAGTCATAGAGATGTTGAGGGGCTTCCGTACCTTTCTTCTTCGACACATCCGTCACCGTGAAAGGTTTGCCGGCGATGGTGCTGAATGCCTTCTCGCCCTCTTCCTTGCTCGTAAACTTGCCCGAAGTGGCAGTAAACTGCGTGTTGCGGTAGATGGTGGCGAGCACCCAGTAAGGCTCTGGCTCGAAGTTGTCGATTTCCTTCTGTCGGTTGACGATGAGGGCGAGGGTAGGGGTCTGTACACGACCGATGCTGAGCACCTGTTTGTTCTGACCATATTTCAAGGTATAGAGACGAGTGGCATTCATGCCCAGGAGCCAGTCGCCGATGGCACGGGAGAGTCCGGCGAGGTAGAGCGACTGATATTCCTGCTGGTCTTTCAGTTCTGCAAAACCTTGCTTGATAGCCTCATCGGTCATGGACGAGATCCAGAGTCGTTTTACGGGGCACTTGGCTTGTGCCTTCTGCATCACCCATCTCTGAATCAGCTCTCCCTCCTGTCCGGCGTCACCACAGTTGATGATGGAGTCGGCGGCTTGCATCAGTCGTTCGATGGTGCTGAATTGCTTCTTGATACCCTCGTCATTGATGAGCTTGATGCCGAATCGTTGTGGAATCATAGGCAATGCCGAGAGACTCCAACGCTTCCACATTGGGGTATAATCGTCGGGCTCTTTCAGCTCACATAGGTGGCCGAAAGTCCATGTCACTTGGTATCCATTACCTTCCATATAACCGTCGCGAGCCGAGTTGGCACCGATGATTCGGGCGATGTCCTTGGCAACGCTAGGTTTCTCTGCTATACAAACTATCATTGTTTTTTCTTCTTTTCAGCTTGCAAAGATACAACAAAATACTGAGATAGCCATCAAAAGCAAGGGAAAAAGATAGTTGAACAGCGATAGATAATGGGACGGAATACGAGAAAGAGTATCATTGAAAGTAAGAATGAGTGAGTTCGAATGTAAGAGTAAGTGAGTACGAACATAGAAGTGAATGCGTAAGAAAGTAAGAGTAAGGATGTAAAAACCGCATCGTTCGCATCGCTTGATATATGTCGTATAATCATCTGACATATGTCAAGCGATTGCGCTACATATGCCGTGCAATCGTTTGGCATATGCCACGCAATCAGCGGAACGCAGTTCTTACACCATTATCTTCGGCATTTACAAGTGTAAAGCTTAGGTTTTGCAGTTCTATCTCTTAGGGTTCAATCACTTTTTTACCAGTATTTCAGAAAGAAAATGGGAGATTTGTGATGGATTTCTCTAAAATAGTTGTACTTTTGTAAGCAAAAAGAAAATAAGAATGGATTCATTATATCTCCTTCAGTTTGGCTGTTTCCTGTTCATGCTGATCAATGCAGCTTATCTCGTGCTCGGCTCGCTCCATACCCAGTGGCAGAACAAGCGTTATGAGCATTCACGCAACCTTATTGTCGTTGCTCTCGCCATCCTCGCCTTCCAGTATTATCTGCAAATGTCGTTGGGATTGCGAGCCACGGATGATGCCTATGGAGCCTTGCTCAATGTGCTGGTCTATCCCCTCAGCTTCTCGCTCATCTCCATAGCCATCTATCACATCGAGGCAACCCACTCACGTCGTCGCAAGATGAATCTCGTATGTATCGGCTTTTATGTAGCCATCTGTCTGGTTTGCGGCATAGGCTATCTTCAGAGGGGCAGTGCCCATTTGGGGGCGTGGCTCTATGCGGTGCAAGCTCTGTTCTTGGCGAGCGTGGTGTATGGCGTGGTGATGATTATGATAGAGATGCAGAAGCGTCGCAAGATGCTGGAGTCGATGACTGCCACCGACCTTTTGCCCTACGTGAGATATTCCAAGGCGAGCCTCTTCATCCTCTTTACGGCAGCCCTCGTGATGCCTATCGCCATCATTTCCACCCAGTTGCTGCTCATCGTCGGACCATTGGTGCTTATTGCGCTGTTCTTCTTCATCGTCACCTTTATGGCATTGGGCAACAACTATGTGCCAAGCGATGAATTGCTGGATAAGGATGAGGAACAAGAGGGGGAACTCTCGCCAGAGGATAAGCCTGTGATGGCAACATTGTCGGATGAGACGAAGCAGCAGATAGAGAAGAAGTTGGAGGCGTGGTGTGCCGAGAAGGGTTATAAGGACACAGCCATGAACCTGTTGATGCTTTCTCGCCAGTTGGAGGTGTCGAAGTCAGACCTTTCGCTTTATTTCGACCAATGTATAGAGTCTAGTTTTCGCATTTGGCTCAGCGACATCCGCTTTGAGGCGGCGAAGAAGATGATGCGAGAGAAGACCAGCTATAGCAATGATGTCATCTCCTTGGAGTGTGGCTTCTCCTCCCGTTCCCAACTTTATCGCATCTTCAATTCCAAGGTAGGATGCAGTCCTCAGATTTGGCGTAATAAGAGGTGATGGATGGGGCATTTTCCCATCATTCCTCTTTATTTTATCAAAAAGTTGTCTTCAGCCATTAGGCAATTAGGAAAGGCATTCAGAGTGTAAGGCTGGAACGAGCGGCAAGATGAAGAGTCTTCGCTTATTTATGCGCAACAAGCATTTGAATGATGCCTATAGGTGTTCGCTCGAAAACTTTGCCCTCTTGGAAAATCAAGATGTACAAGATGGCAATGTGGTTAGGCGAATCGCCATTAACCCATTGTACGCTATCTCGAATTTGTGCAAATAATAGCATGATTTTGTAAAGAAAGGTGTCGCATTCCTACGAATGCGACACCTTTTTCATAGGAATGCGACACTTTTGTGAGGGAATGCGACACCTTATTTGCAAGAAAAACACTATATTTGCGCCATGGAAAATCTCATCGAAACCATCGCTTTGGCTCAGGATCCCCGTCTCATCGTAGGCATAGGCGTCATCCTGATTAGCATCCTTCTCGCTTACGTCTCCTTGCGTGAGTACAAGATGTACCTTGATGAAAGTGCAGAGGCACGCTTCAGCCTCTTGGATTTCATCAAGCAGGAGCAACTCTATCTTTTCATTTGGCTTCTCATCATGCTTATGGCTGCTGGCACTTGGGTGTTTTGGGAATAAAATGGTAATAACATTTAAAACGATATAGTATGAATAACAAAAGACAAAGTAACAGGCTATTCACGATGCTGCTGCTCGTGATGGCTATCCTCATGCCTTATGGGGGGGCATGGGCACAAACGCGGCCTTCCAAAGGTGATGGCAAAGTAGGCAATCCTTACATCATCACCACAGCTGAGGAATTAAAGTGGTTCCGCGATGAGGTGAATAGCGGAAATAATGAAATTTGCGCTAAGATTGCAGATAATGTTGAGGTCATTGACATGAGTACAGTATGTCATGCGGAAGATAAGTCACAAAACTTAATAGAAAAGAGCTGGGAGCCTATAGGAAAGTATGATTACAGATACCAATACCGAGGTACTTTCGACGGAAATGGAAAGACCATCACCAACCTTTATATCAATGCAAGCCAGCTTAAAGTGGGACTTTTCGGCTATACCTATAAAGGTACAATCAAGAACCTAACCTTTGAATATGCAAATGTGACGAATACGAAAGATTACACAGGAATTTTGGTTGGTGATATAGAAAATAGCAACCTTCAAAATATCAAAATATCAAATACTTGCCAGATAAAAGGAGGTAAATATACTGGCGGTATTGCAGGTTATCTTGATGGTAACGCCTACAACTGTGTGAACTACGCCACGGTACAAGGAATACAATATATCGGCGGTCTTTGCGGCCACTACAGTAGAAGTAGAACAGGTAATTCTATGACCGCCTGTGCCAACTATGGAAATGTAACTGCATCAAGTCTGCGTGTCGGTGGCTTAGTTGGCTATTTCGATAGCGGAACAATCCAAGATTGCGCCAATTATGGAGGTGTAAAAGGTACAGATTATATTGCTGGCATGGCTGGTTCTGTAAACAAGGGCAAGATACAGAACGTGTTCAGCTATGGCAACATCAGTGTCACAACCAAAACACAAAGGGTAGGCATGGTTTTTGGCTATTCTTATTATGGGGCTACTGAAGGCATGGTGGCATACTATAGTGGCGCAAAGCTGACTGTAAACGGCCAAGAACAAACTGTAAAAGCCTTCGGAAATGGCAAGCCTTCAGAAGATAACGCAATAGGATTTACAAAGGACCAACTGAAAAGCGGTATTGTTGCCTATCAGCTCCAGCAAAACGCTTCGAGCAAAGCAAAATGGGGACAAAATCTGGCTAATGATGGCGACATCTATCCTGTCATTGCCTCGGAACATAAGGTTTATGCTAACAATTTGACTTTAAATTGCAAAACCAATGAGGTGGTGACGGGTAGTTTCACCAACAATCCTACCAGTTCCGCAATCAATTATCAACACGGACAGACAATAAATCACCACGTTGCAACAAACGCTACTTGCACCGAGGCGGCAACCAAGGAATATTGGCAATGCCAAGACTGCCAAAGGACATATTCCGACAGCCAATTGACCGTGGAATTGACTGATGTAACGAACACAGATCAGCCTGCCCTTGGACACCACAGCAATGAGGATGGCTATTGCGACCGTTGCCTGCATTATGTGGCTGTGAAGCCTTCAGAGGAAAATGGGGTGTACCTGATAACCAAACCTTGCCACTTGGCTTGGTTCCGCGACTATGTGAACGGAACTATCGTAAACGATGGGGAAGCAGCCGGAACTGCTCACTCATCAGCATCAGCCAAGCTGACTGCGGATATCGACCTCAAGAACTACTGCCATGCGGCTGAAGACGGCAAGGAACTCTTGAGTTGGATTCCAATAGGCAATGACAATAATCGGTGGAAGGGAAATATGGACGGTCAGGCACATACCATCTCCAATCTCTATATCAAGACCGCACAAAACTATGTGGGGCTTTTCGGCTATACTGACGGTGCGACTATCCAAGACCTTATCTTTGACTATGCCAAGGTGGATAATGTGAACACTACAGGCACGAAGACAATGTACACTGGTATCTTGGCAGGATATGCATACGCATCCACAAATTCTCCAGCACATATAAAGGGCATTAAAACCACAAACAATTGTACTGTAATAGGACAAGAAGATACTGGCGGTATCATTGGAAGTGCCAAAATAAATCTCGAAAACTGCGAGAATCGCTCCAGCGTGAAGGGTACAAGGCTTGTTGGCGGAATTGCAGGTAGTTGCACTGAAAGAAACATCAAGCGCTGTACCAATTATGGAACCGTTGAAAACGATGGTAGCTATATTGGTGGAATCATAGGTTATGCTTATGGAACAAGTATCGAAGATTGCGCCAACTATGGCAAGATTACAAGCACAGGTTGGCATGCCGGTGGCATAGCAGGAAAAACATTGGAAAACAGCAGTATCCAGAATGTGTTCAGTTATGGAGATGTGACGAATACACATAACGATTCAGGAATCATAATAGGTTATGTAGAAGGTACACTAACCGCAAAGGGTATTGTAACTTACAACAAGGAGGCATTGCTAAATAATTCATCTGAGAACATCAAAACAGTTGGTGTAGGAAGTCTGACTTTCGTGAGCGGAAAGGTTGAAGCTGACGTGGTCAAGGCATTCACCAAACAGCAGATAAAGAGCGGCGAGGTGGCATTGGCGTTAAATGACAATAAAACTTTTGGCTCTTTGGCTTGGTATCAGAAACTTGGTGAGAATGGTGATGCTTATCCTGTGTTGAAATCTACTGGTGACAATACAGTATATCATGGTAAGAAATGTGACAAGATAACTGATGTTTATACCAATGATAATAGCATTTTTGGTGAGGATGGAGCTGTTCCACACGTATTTGAGATAGCTGGACACCCAGATGCCAATGGACTCTATGGGGATGTATGTATCAACTGCAATGCACACAATGAGAACATAAAATACATTCAGCACTTCTGTGGCATTATTGGCAATAATTTGAAACTGACTTACGATGATGGCAAGTACTATGCGGAGACTGTGACGCTCACAGATGGCGAGGCTTATAATAGCCCAGTAGATATTGAGGTGGCTGACTTCAAGTACATTCGTACATTCGATGCCTATAAGTGGCAATCACTCTATGTGCCATTTAGGATGAGTCTTGAACAGTTGACAGCCAATGGCTTAAGCGTGGCAACCCCAGTGGACATCGAAGTGGTCAATGAAACTATTACGCGACTGAACGTCAAAAAGTTGAAGTCTGGCTCATCGAAAGCAAACTATCCGAGCTTAATCAGGTGTGAGAGTGATGGCGAAAAGACCATCGAGTTGGCTGATGTCACACTTTCTGCAGCGAAGGAAGGAGCTATTGACTGTATGAGTATGACAAGATATTATGTATTTAATGGTGTTTATCAAGCCAATAAAAACCTTGCGTCTAACTCGGAGGATGCTATCAATTACATCATAAAAGATGGTGGACTGGTCTTGCGAACTGACGATGATGTGCCTGCGCCACAAAGTTGGTACATGAATGTAACTATACGCGAGAATCCTTTCGGAGGTGCAGATGAACCTTTGTCTTCCGACGCTAAGGCCATGCCTATCTATGTGATAGGTGAGGGGTATGCTACTGGCATAGAGAACGTGAATGCCGCAGAGGAGCATACTCTGCAAGGCATCTATGACTTGCAAGGTCGCAAGTTGAGTCAGGAGCCAGAAAGCGGCATCTATATCAAGGATGGAAAGAAGTATGTGAAATAAAAGAATGTCACTGATTTCACAATCGGATAAATAGAAAAAGGCAGCAATCAACGTGAGGAGTTGGTTGCTGCCTTTCTTCATTCCAAACCCTGTCCCTCCGTTAAATAAAATCAAATATCAGGGATTTGCTTTCGCTTCTGAATGATTTTTGTTAACTTTGCAGCTGTAACAAGTAATAAAAGCTAACAAGATTTATAATAAACAACAATGAAAGTCGGATTATTCGTCCCTTGTTATGTAGATGCCCTCTACCCTGAGGCTGGCGTAGCTACATACAAGTTGCTCAAGTATTATGGACTGGAGGTAGGCTATCCTGAGAAACAGACTTGCTGCGGTCAGCCCATGGCAAACGCAGGATTCCAGGATAAGTCGGAGAAAGTCATCGAGACCTTCGATGAACTCTTCAAGGACTATGACTACATCGTGGCTCCTTCTGCTTCATGTGCCGCATACGTAAGAGTGTATTACCCACAGATTCTCAAGGGCAAGCACGAGTGCGTTTCTTCTAAGAAAATCATGGACATCGTAGAGTTCCTACACGATGTCTTGAAGGTAGATCATGTACCGGGCAAGTTTCCTCACGTGGTGAGTGTTCACAATAGTTGTCACGGCGTGCGTGAACTCGGTTTGTCTTCTCCTTCTGAGCGTCATATCAAACCATTCAACAAAATCATCGACCTCCTCCAACTGGTGGATGGCATCACTATCCATGAGCCAGAGCGCAAGGATGAGTGCTGCGGATTCGGCGGTATGTTCTCCATCGAGGAACCTGCTGTCTCTACTCGTATGGGCGAGGACAAGATCAAGCGCCACATGGCGACGGGAGCTGAGTATGTGACGGGACCAGACTCTTCATGCTTGATGCACATGGCTGGTATTGCCAAGAAGGAGAAAATGCCGATTCAGTTTATTCATGTTGTTCAAATTTTAGCTGCTGGATTATAATATGAGTACAGAACATTCTAAGAGAGCCGCAAGGTTCACACAGGACGTAGAGAAGACCGCTTGGCACGATGCTACCTTCTGGTCTGTACGTCAGAAACGAGATAAGATGGCGCAGGAACTGCCTGAGTGGGAGGACTTGCGCGAGCACGCATCCGAAATCAAGATGCACACCATAACCCATCTAGCTGATTACCTCGATATGTTCTCCAAGAACTTGGAGAGCCGTGGCGTCATCGTGCATTGGGCGAAGGATGCGCAGGAATTCAACGAGATTGTGTTGGGCATTCTGAAAGACCACAACGTGAAGAAGATGGTGAAGTCGAAGTCTATGCTCACCGAGGAGTGCGAGATGAATCCTTACTTGGAGCAGCATGGCATCGACGTGGTGGAGACCGACTTGGGTGAGCGCATCATCCAACTCTTGCACCAGAAGCCAAGCCATATCGTGATGCCTGCCATCCACCTGAAGCGTGAGGAGGTAGGCAAGATGTTTGAGGAGAAAGGTATCTCCAAGGAAATCGGCAATTACGACCCTACTTACTTGACTCGTTGTGCTCGACAGCACTTGCGCAACCAGTTTATGGAGGCTGGTGCGGGCATGACTGGTTGCAACTTCGGTGTGGCTGCCACGGGCGACTGTGTGGTTTGCACCAACGAGGGCAATGCCGACATGACTACTTCCATGCCTAAGCTTCACATCGTGGCGATGGGTATCGAGAAGTTGGTGCCAGACTACAAGAGTGTGGCTGTGTTCCAACGTCTGCTTTGCCGTTGCGGTACGGGTCAACCTACCACGGCGTTCACCTCTCATTTCCGTCAGGCTCGTCCGGGCGCAGAGATGCATGTGGTGTTGGTCGATAATGGCAGAAGCGACATCCTGGCTGATGAGGCTCATTGGCAAACCTTGAAGTGTATGCGCTGCGGTGCCTGCATGAATACCTGTCCGGTATATCGCCGTTCGGGTGGATATAGCTATACCTATTTTATCCCGGGTCCTATCGGCGTGAACCTCGGTATGCTGAAGAATCCTCAGAAGTATTCAGACAATGTTTCGGCTTGTACCTTGTGCCTGTCTTGCGACAATGTATGTCCTTCCAAGGTGGGTCCTGGTTCGCAGATATACGTATGGCGACAGAGCTTGGCGAAGTTGGGCAAGGCTGACCCTGTGAAGAAGGCGATGTCTAACGGCATGAAGTATCTCTTCGACCGTCCTGCCCTCTATACCACAGCCTTGAAGTTTGCGCCGCTGGTCAATCTTGTGCCAGAATGCTGCACCCACTTCAGCAATTGGAATGCTTGGGGCATCGGTCATGCTATGCCTAAGTTTGCGAAGAAGTCGTTTCACCAATTATGGAAGGAAGGAAAAGTTAAATGAAAAAGGAAGATTTCTTGAACAAGTTGCGTCAGAACACGCACGTTCAATACGATATGCCCGATATGAAGATAGAGGGCATCCAATATGAGAATACGCTCCAGCAGTTTATCGACATGACGAAGTCGGTGGGCGGTCATGTGATGGAGGCTGAGGAGGGAGATGACATGCTCAATGAAATCGTGAGGATGGCATATCCTGAGGCTAAGGTCTTCGCCACCAATCTGCCGGAAATCAAGTTGGAGCGCTTGCAGGCTTTTGCTGGTGATGCGGCAAAGGCTCAGGAGATAGAGTTGCGCAATCCCGATACAGTGGCTGAGGCTAACGACTTGAACGGCACGGATGTCGGTATCGTGCGTGGACAGGTGGGTGTTGCCGAGAATGGTTGCATCTGGATTCCGCAGACGATGAAGGAGAAGGCGGTACTCTTTATCTCCGAGTACCTTGTCATCATCCTCAAGAAGGAGGATGTGGTCAACAATATGCACGAGGCATACGCTCGTATCGAGATGGATCCGAAGTACAACTTCGGTACTTTCATCAGCGGTCCTTCCAAAACTGCCGACATCGAGCAGGCGCTCGTGATGGGTGCGCAAGCAGCAAGGGGCGTCACAGTCGTGCTGGTATAAAAAAGTCCCGATGTTTTTCCAAAAACGTCGGGAGGTTTTTAGAAAAATGTCCCGAGGAAAATATAAAAGCCTCCCTAGGAAGTTCTCATTTCCTAGGGAGGCTTTATTGTAATATGTAGTGATGAGGACTTTTCTTCATCCTATGGAAATCATCATTTTATCTTTTGAGAATCAGATTTCCCATTCGTAAGTGTCGTAGATGATGCCTCTGCCACCGAATCCTTCCTTCTGATGGATGAGGTTTCGGTTGAGGAAGCTGCCATCATCCTCTGTCGATTTGCCGAAGTCGAAGTAGGGGACATTCCAACGGCACTTGTGGATAATGAAGTCGAAGAGGGCATCCAAGGCACCGAACTGCTTGCCTATCTCATTGGCAGCGATATATTGGGTGTGGATCACTTGTGGCGTGACATATACGATGCTTCCTCCAACGATGGCATCGTCTTTCTCTGCCACGAAGCAAAGGATATTGTCGGGAAAACGATGCATCAGCAACTCCAACTCTTCCTTGGAGTGTACGGGATGCGTGTGGTGTCTTTCCAACAGATTCGCATCGAGTAAATCCCAGAAGGCGCTGAAGTCGTTAGGGAACTTGGTGAACTTGATGTCCAACTCATGTAATGCTGCTTTCTTGATACCTCTCCTTCTCAGTTCGCTGAATCGCATGGCCGCATCCAGGGAAATGGTGGTGGAAATCTCCCTTGCCTTCAACTTTGCCTTGGCGACATGAGTGAGCGCATAGAGGTCTTCTTCCGAAGGTATCCGCTGGTATATCCATGGCATCGCCTTGTAGATGCACGATTGAAATCCGTTCTCTCGGAGATACTCCCTGAGCGACTCGAAGATGTCGATGCAGACCTCTGCCGTCACCTTAGGGCAGGTTAGCAATCCGCCATACGTCAGTCCTTGGTGGGAATAGAGTATCTTCTTGGTGGTGCCAGCCTCATCGCCATCCTGAGCAGAGACGGTTACCTCGTTGGCAGGGAGGAGGGCGTATAGCTTCCTTTTGTGGAAGAACATCAGAGAGTGGTCATGAAATCTGTCTTGATGATAATCCATGTAGTTTCTGTCAAAGAGGAAGGTGCCTTGCCTAGACTTCAGCCAGATAAAGTTGTTCCATTCGGCAGCGTCTTCTGGTGTATATCTTCTGATTTCAATCATGATTCTGATGTCGTGCTATGGGGTGAATGGATGTATTCGAGGAACTCATCGTATTCGTAGAGATAGTCGTCTGGCTCGTAAAGCTCCGATGCCAAGACCATGCAGACGGCTCCAGCTGAGAAATCATCGAGGGTGCGCCATATCTCCGTGTCGATGAACAGCCCTTCGGCTGGGTTGTCGAGCAGGTAGGTCTTGGTTTCTGTTCCGTTGTCGAGGGTAACGGTGAAGGAACCGCTGACGGCTACGAGCACTTGTCGCAATCGCTTGTGGGCATGACCGCCTCGGCTTCCGCCTTGTGGCACTTTGTATATCCAGTAGGCACGCTTCAAGTCGAAGGGGAGTTCGATATTTTCCTCCGCCACCGTCAGGTTGCCTCTTGGGTCAGATATGGTATGTAATGTGATGATTCTTCCTAATTCTTTCATGTCTTTATTTCTTCATGTAAGGGTCGGTGCCGAGAACGGTCTTTGCCAATCTCTTCGCCTTGTCACGGAGGGCATTCAAGTCGGCGCCCACCTCGTCATAGCAGAGCACGACACCCATGCGGCGACCTACGTGAGCCTCTGGCTTGCCAAAGATGCGGATGCGAGTGCGGTCTTCTTTCAAGGCATCAAGCATGTTGTAGTTGAGAGGCTCGGTGCTTTCCTCTGGAGAGAGGATGACGGCAGAGCAACCATAGTGCTCCAAGTGGATGCCGGCGATAGGCAAGCCCATCACGGCACGGAAGTGAAGCTCAAACTCTGAGAGGTTGGTGGTATGACCGAGTGTCACCATACCTGTATCGTGTGGACGAGGACTCAACTCGGAGAAGATGACCTCGCCTTGTTTGGTCAAGAAGAACTCTACGCCCCAAAGACCAGCGCCCGTCAAAGCCTTGGTCACCTCGCCGGCGATGTGCTCGGCTTGCTTCAAGGCTGCTTCTGGAATCTGGAATGGTTGCCAACTCTCACGGTAGTCGCCGCCCTTCTGTACGTGTCCGATAGGTGGGCAGAAGAGGGTAGGACCATCCTTCTGGGTAACGGTGAGGAGAGTGAACTCGGAGTCGAAGTCGATGAATTCCTCGATGATGACTTCCTTCACGTCACCACGGCCTTCCTCCATCGCCTCCTTGTAGGCTTCCTTCAACTCGTCATCGTTGTGAACGTAGCTCTGACCGTGGCCGCTGCTGCTCATCAATGGCTTCACCACGCATGGGAAACCAATCTCGTCGGCAGCGTTCTTGAACTCCTCGAAGGTCTTGGCGTAAAAATACTTGGCGGTGCGAAGACCCAACTCCTTGGCAGCCAGGTCACGGATGGCACGGCGGTTCATCGTATAGTTGACGGCACGAGCTGATGGCACCACTTGGATGCCTTCCTTCTCGAAGTCGAAGAGGCGCTCTGTGCGGATAGCCTCGATCTCAGGCACGATGATGTCTGGGTGGTGTTTCTCAACGACTGTTGTCAGCGCATCGCCATCAAGCATGGAGAAAACTTCACGCTCATCGGCAACTTGCATGGCTGGTGCGTTGTCATACTTATCGCAGGCGATGACGTACTGGCCAGCTCGCTTGGCTGCGATGGTAAATTCCTTGCCCAGTTCGCCTGAGCCCAAAAGCATAATCTTTTTCATCAATTAATCATTTATAATTAATAGTTTATAATTGCATTCTTGCTTCAATATCTTCTGACGGTTTTAGAGTCCGAATCTCTTTCTGATAAATTCTGCGATAAACTTCTCTGTCTCTTCTATTCCCAGCAGGCTGCTGTTGATGCAGAGGTCGTAGCTTTCACTGTGTCCCCACTTCTTGCCTGTGTAGTAATCGTAGTAAGAGGCACGCTGCGCCTCGTGGCTTTCTATAAACTTGCGGGCGGTGGCTCTGTCGATGTTCTTTCGCTTGCAAACTGCCTTGATGCGGTCGTCGATGTTGGCGGTGATGAAGATGTTGATTACGTTCTTGTAATCACGCAGCACATAGTCGGCGGTTCTGCCCACGAACACGCAGTTGCCCTCATCGGCAGCCTTTCTGATAGCGTCGCTCTGGAACTTGTACAGACCTTCCTGCGAGAAGTCGTTGTGATAGAAATTGTTATCGCTCAGGAAGGGCAGATGGGTATGGAAGAGAGACTTGAAGAATCCCTTCTGCTCATCGTTCTGCTCGAAGAATTTCTCCGAGAATCCGCTCTCCTTGGCTGCCAGGTTCAGCAGCTCACGGTCGTAGCACTTGCAACCGAAATCCTCCGCCAGTTTCTCGGCGATGATATGGCCGCCGCTACCTATCTGGCGACCCACGTTTATGATAATCTTATTCATAATTTATAGTTTATAATTTATAGTTTATAGGGCAATCTTACTAAACGGCGAAGCTGCTATTAACTATTAACTTTTAACTTTTAGCTGTTCTTGGTGTTGTCTTTTCAGCTTGTTCATGTACCACATCATTACGACTCCGGCGATGACTGCTGCAGAGAAATCAGAGATAGGCATGCTGTACCATACTCCGTCAATGTCCCAGATTATCGGCAGGAAAGCCAGGAGCGGCAGGAGGATGAGCAACTGTCTCGACAAGGAGAGGAAGATGCTGATCTTCACCTTTCCGATACACTGGAAGAAGTTCGTGATGACCATCTGGAACCCGATGACCGGGTAGCAGCACATCACCACTCTGATAGCCTTGATGCCCAGGTCTAGCAGCGTTTTATCCGTAGTAAAGAGTCTTGCGCAGTAGTAAGGCAGGAACATCGCTATCAGCCATCCCGTCACCATGATGGCGGTGGCAGCAATGATGCTCAGGTTCAGTACACGCATCAGACGGTCCAGCTTCTGGGCACCATAGTTGTAGCCTGCAATAGGCTGCATTCCCTGGTTTACGCCTAAAACGAACATGATGAACACCATCGCAATACCGTTGGCTATTCCGTAGGCACCCACCGAGAGGTCGCCTCCGAATCTTACCAGCTTGTTGTTGATGAAGATGACGATGATGCAGGCGCACACGTTCATCAGGAAAGGCGAAATGCCGATGGCAATGATTTTTTCCACGAGTTTTCTCTTCAGCTTGTAGATTCCTTTCTTGAAGTGGAGCAGCTCGCTCTTGTTGCTGAAGAGCTTGATCTGCCACATCAGCGCCATCAGCTGCGATAGGATGGTGGCGATGGCGGCACCCTGTATTCCCCATTTGAAACCGAGGATGAATAGGGCATCGAGTATCACGTTCATCACCACCGTGAAGATGGTGGCGTACATCGCCTGCTTGGGCTTGCTCGCAGCCCGGAGCAGGCCGTTCATGCCGAAATACATGTGGCTCACCACATTGCCCAGCAGGATGATGACCATATACTCATGGGCATAGATGAGCGTCTGGTCGCTGGCTCCGAAGAATCTCAGGATAGGGTCGAGGAAGAGCAGACAGATGATGCTCAATCCGATACCGATGATGAGGTTCAGAGAAATCGTGTTACCCAGAATGTTCTGCGCTGTGGCATAATCCTTTTGTCCCAGCTTCACGCTGATGGTTGTGGACGCTCCCACGCCAACACCGGCTCCGAAGGCGGTGGTGAGGTTCATGAAGGGGAAGGTGATGGCTAGACCCGAGATGGCCATGGCTCCCACACCCTGACCGATGAATACACGGTCAACGATGTTGTAGAGCGAGGAGGCGGTCATTGCAATCATTGCTGGCAGGGCGTACTGAATGAGCAGCTTGCCCACCGGCTTCGTACCTAATTCTAATGTCGCTTGTTTATTTTCCATTTGTTTTCTTTGCTTCTTGCGTGCAAAAGTACAAAAAATATTCCATACCTTATTATATATATAGGCTAAAACTTGCTAAACGAGCAAAAACTTGCCTTTTCTTTTGGTGTTCTCGCACGAAAGCAGTACTTTTGCATTTCGAATAAACAACGATTAGCAATCTGGAAACTGAGAAACCACAATGATTAGCAATCGCCTATACAACTCTTAACAAACCTAACAAAATGAAACGATTATACGTATTGCTCTGTGCAATGATATTGACAGCTCTCTCCTTGCAGGCTCACGAGGACAGGGTGACCAACTTTGAGCAACTGATGCGGCTGACTCGCATCACAGAGACGGAGATGGTGTCCTTCCCTGGTGGCAAGTGCATGATGTACCGCCTCTATCTGAGAGACAAGGACCTGCAACATTCTCCCTATTCGGTGAGCCGTCCGGAGGAGTTTCTCTCTCCTCGTGCCATCGAGCGTCGCAAGCGTCAGAACCTTTCGGTGGATGCTACCGACCTCCCCATCTCGCCTGCTTATATCGACTCGGTCAGAGAGGCTGGCATCGAGATCGTGGGCAAGAGCAAGTGGAACAACACGCTCCTCGTTCGTATCCATAAGGAGAAGGAACTCAGTCGATTACAACGTCTCTCCTTCATCACCAAGGCTCTGAAAGTATTCTCTTCCCCTGATTCCATCACTGAGCGCAAACGCTCCTCTTTCCGCAAGGAACTGAATCAATGGGAACCTTATACCAACAACTATGGTGCTGCCGAGGCGCAAGTGAAGTCGCTGAATGGCATCAAGATGCACGAGAAGGGGTTCCGTGGCAAGGGAATGATGATAGCTGTCTTCGATGGTGGTTTTATGAACGCCGACAAGATACCTGCCTTGCACAATATCCAACTGGCAGGCGTGAAGGACTTTGTCGTCCCTAAGTCAGACAATGTGTTTCAGGAGATGGAGCATGGCACGATGGTGCTTTCCACGATGGCGAGCCATTCGCCTAATAATTATATAGGTGTAGCTCCTGAGGCGCAATACCTCTTGGTACGTTGCGAGGATGAGCGCACGGAGAGCCTTGCCGAGGAAGACTACTGGGCTGAGGCTGCTGAATATGCCGACAGCGTGGGCGTGGATGTCATCAACTCTTCCTTGGGTTACCATGCCTTCGATGATGAGAAGACCAACCATACCTATAGCGAACAGGATGGCGAGACGGCTCTGATTTCGCATACTGCCTCTATGTGTGCCGACAAGGGTATCATCTGTGTCAACTCGGCTGGCAACGATGGCATGGGCACTTGGAAGAAAATCAACTTCCCTGCTGATGCCAAGGACATCTTGACGGTGGGAAGTATCAATGAGCAGGGCATGAATGCCGCCTTCAGTGCGGTGGGTCCTACGGCTGACGGCAGAATCAAGCCGGATGTGATGGCGTATGGCAGTCCTACCTCGGTGATTACGGGGCGTGGCTCCATCATCAATGACAACGGCACCTCCTTCTCCTCACCGCTCATAGCTGGTATGGTGGCTTGCCTCTGGCAGGCTTTGCCTCGCAAGACGGCGAAGCAAATCATCAAGCTCGTCAAGTTGGCGAGCAACAACCAGCAGCATCCCGACAACGTCTTCGGTTATGGCGTGCCCGACTTCTGGAAGGCATACCAAACGGGGAAAGCGATTAAGTAAATGGTAAATAATAAATGATAAAGAATAAATATGCTAATAGGCATTGCTGTTATTTATGATTTATAATTTGTAATTTATAATTTAAATATGGTAAACCATTTATCTCTATACGAACTCAACTCGCTGGTGCGCGATGTCATTTCGATGTCGCTGCCCGATAGTTATTGGGTGGAAGCGGAACTCTCCGAGGCTCGTGAAGGCTACGGAGGGCACTGCTATATGGAGCTGATAGAGAAAGATGAACACTCCAATACGCCGATAGCCAAGGCGCATGCCTCCTGTTGGCGCAACCGATGGATGCTCTTGAAACCCCAGTTTGAGCGGGTAACGGGACAGCGGATTCATGCTGGTATGAAGGTGCTGCTGAAAGTCCATGCCCAGTTCCATGAGAACTATGGCTTCTCTTGGATTGTCGATGACATCGATCCTACCTATACGATGGGCGACATGGCTCGCAAGCGCATGGAAATCATCCAAACCTTGAAGGAGGAGGGCGTCTTCGACTTGCAGAAGGAACTCAAGCTCCCGATGTTCTGTCAGCGCATCGCAGTCATCTCCAGTGCCACTGCCGCAGGATATGGCGACTTCTGCAATCAACTCGCCGACAACGGCTATGGATTGCAGTTTACCACCGCCCTCTTTGCTGCCACCATGCAGGGAGAGGGAGTGGAGCAGAGCGTCATCTCGGCACTCAACTGCATCAATGAGGAATGGGAAAACTGGGACTGTGTGGTTATCATCCGAGGTGGTGGTGCCACGAGCGACCTCTCTGGCTTCGACACCTTGGCGCTCGCCGAGAATGTAGCCAACTTTCCTCTGCCGATCATCACGGGTATCGGACATGAGCGAGACGAGAGCGTGCTCGATATGATTTCCTTCCAACGAGTGAAGACTCCGACGGCTGCCGCCGCCTTCCTCGTTGACCATCTCACCGAGGTGTATGCCCGGATAGAGGATGTGCAAGAGGCAATCGTCAACTATGTGAAGCGCCGCCTACAAGTGGAACGGATGAAGTTTGAGCGACTCTCCACTCAGATTCCCACTCTCTTCTCGCTGGTTAAAGTGCGTCAGAGTAATCGTATCGACCAACTCTTGAATCGCTTGAAGGTGAAGGCGGAACGCATTCCTGCCGATGGCTTGCATCGCTTGGAAATGCTCGAAGCCCGACTGAAAGAACCTGTGGCGAGGAAATTGGAGAGAGAGCTGCATCGAATCGACATGCTATCGCAGAGAGCCATCGCCCAAGACCCCGAACGCTTGTTGAGCCGTGGCTATAGCATCACGCTGAAAGACGGCAAGAGCATCAAGGATGCCTCACAGTTGAAGGCAGGAGATGAAATCGAAACTCGCTTTGCGAAAGGAGTAGCCAAAGCAGTTGTGAAATAACCCCTTAAATGAAATAAAACAATGGCAAAGAAAGAAATCAAATACGAAGAAGCGGTTGCTCTGTTGGAGGAAATCGTGGATAAAATGGAGAACGATGAACTCGACATCGACCAGCTCTCCGACCAGTTGAAGCGTGCCAAGGAATTGGTCAAGCTTTGCAAGGACAAACTCACCAAAACGGATGAGGAAATCAAAAAGCTATTGAGCGAGGACAATTAACGAGGCAGTGACAAAAAAACGGTCTCATCTGCGTAATCTGTGCCAAAATATGGTGGATAAGCGATAAATGATAACGTTTAACCTAAAAATAAGGCAAAATAGTTGCAGATTAACAGAATATTTTGTACTTTTGCAGCTAAATATTAGTAGAACATTAAAAAATAAGATGTTATGAAAGACTTGGATTGGTCTAATTTGTCATTCGGCTACCGCCGTACTGACTACAATGTTCGCTGTTACTATCGCGACGGCAAATGGGGCGAAATTGAAGTTTGCTCTGATGAGTATTTGAAATTGCACATGGCTGCAACCTGCTTGCACTATGGTCAGGAGGCTTTCGAGGGCTTGAAGGCTTATCGTTGTCCTGATGGTAAGGTGCGTGTGTTCCGTATGGATGAGAATGCTGCTCGTTTGCAAAGCACATGTCGTGGTATCTTGATGCCTGAGGTGCCTACAGAATTGTTTGAGGAAATGGTGAAGAAGGTGGTTCGCCTCAACCAGGAGTGGATTCCTACCTACGAGAGTGGTGCTACCCTGTACATCCGTCCTCTCTTGATTGGTACAAGCGCTCAGGTGGGTGTTCACCCAGCTAAAGAATATTGCTTCTTGATCTTTGTCACACCAGTAGGTCCTTACTTCAAGGGTGGTTTCTCTAGCAACCCATACGTCATCATCCGTGAATATGACCGCTCTGCTCCTCTCGGAACAGGTATCTATAAGGTAGGTGGTAACTATGCCGCTTCCCTCAAGGCCAACTCTATCGCTCACGAGAAGGGGTATGCTTGTGAGTTCTACCTCGATGCCAAGGAGAAGAAGTACATTGACGAGTGTGGTGCAGCCAACTTCTTCGGTATCAAGAACAATACATACGTTACTCCTAAGAGTACATCCATCCTCCCATCTATCACCAACAAGAGTTTGATGCAGGTGGCTGAAGACCTCGGCATGAAAGTAGAGCGTCGCCAGATTCCTGAGGAGGAGTTGGAGACTTTCGAGGAGGCTGGAGCATGTGGTACAGCCGCAGTAATCAGTCCTATCAGTTACATCGACGACTTGGAGAGTGGCAAGCGTTACGACTTCGGTCCAGAGCCTGGTCCTGTTTCCAAGAAGTTGTTTGATACCCTCCGTGGCATCCAGTATGGTACCATCGAGGACAAGCATGGTTGGACAACTGTTGTTATCGAATAACGATGAGAAGTTTTCATAGGCAAAATATTAAAAAATGAATGAGAGCGCACTCTTCGGGCTGTGATGCTTGAAGGGGGGCGCTTTTTTGATTTATGTACGATGATTTAAGATATTATATCTAAAGTCTAATTTATTAATTAACCCCCTAACATAAGAATCTGTATGAGAAAAAAAGTCATCCTAACAATGGGATTGATGTGTCTTTCCTTAGTTTCTTTTGCACAAGGCAAGCGTACCGTTTTGAGTGCCAATATTGATGGCTATCAAAGAGATATGGTGTATTTCGACTGTGTGCAAAGTCCATTTATCAGACAAGAGTTCCATACCAACCCAGGTGAGGAGCATGTGTATTCATTCAACAGCGACCAGATGGTATCGATGATTATCAATGGACGAACTACCGTCTTGTTGATGCCAGGAGATAGTTTGCATGTGGATGTGCAATATCTTGGAAAGCAAGTGAAGAATCTTTCTTTCTCAGGAAGCGAGAGTGCAGTTGCTGCCAACCAACTTTATGCCGCCTTCAATGATTTCAAGAAGAGCATCCGTTATAAGTCACAACTTTTGGCTTGTATTGTTGTGGATGTGAAACCTGTGGATAGAATCAAGGACTCCGAGAAGTTGCTAGACAAAGCCAAGCAACTAGTAGCGGAATCCAAGGCAAAGGTAGCCGATGAGGTAGCCAATTACGTAATGGCTGAGGCAGAAGGACAAGCCTTTTCTTCTTTCATCGAGTATCCTCCGATGTATGAGGAAACTCGTAAACTTCCTATTGCTCAGCAGGGTGTTGGCGATTATTGGAACATGTTGAAGGACGTTACTTTACGTGATGATGCCGCCTCCTTAAACTGTCCTGACTATTGCTCTTTCTTGCTTTTGAATATGGCTTATGAGAAATCAAAGGCAGCTCAAAAGAAAGGAGAGAAATATGAGCGTCCTAATGAGTTGGAAGCTATGTTCAATGAGTTGGCTTCCTATTATGATGGAGCACGAAGAGATGCTGTACTATATTCGGTGTTGACCAATTATATTCAAGGTGGCAAGAACATAGAGCGTGTAGAACCTCTGCTAAAAGCCTACAAGGAAAAGTATTGCACAGACAAACATCATGCAGACATCCTTGACGCTTTGATGCAATAATAGAAATAATAAATATAAACAACATAAGAGAGAGTTCAATTAAACGAAAAGTTCATGAAGCAAAGAGGATTCTTATTGAAATCTACTTGTCTCGCAAGCCTTTTGGTAGGAGCGCCTGTTCAGATGTTCCCTCCACTTTCAGCCAATGCGCAAAAAGTACGTCCTTCTGATGATGGATGGAAAGAGGAAAAGGTGACATTGCGAGTAAGTAATGAGACATTGGGAAGTGTGCTGACGAAAGTAGCCAAGTCGGTCAATGCCGATTTGATCTTCCAGGGTGTGACACTTGTGGGTATCAATGATCTCACCACCTTGAATGTCAAGGACAAACCACTTGACAAGGTGCTGGGCGAATTGATTGGTAACCAAAATGTTCGCATCGACTACCAAGGTGGACACCGTGCCATCGTCATATCTTCTTACGAACGACAAGAAGACGATGCGCAGAGTTTTATTATTAGTGGTGTTATCATTGGAGGTGACGACCACCAACCATTGGTGGGTGCTACCGTATCAGTCACCAATGGAACCAAGCAGAAGGGCACTTCTGGATGTATTACCGATGAGGATGGTAAGTTCAGTTTGCGCATCAACCGTAAGTCATCCATCAGTATTTCTTATATCGGTTACGAGACCAAGTCTATCCAGATTCTTCGTCCAAATCGTGATATGAAGATTGTGTTGACAGCCAATGCCAACAATATGGATGAGGTGGTTGTTACAGGTATCAGCCGACGCAACAAGAAGAGCTTTACTGGTAACTATGTTACGGTGAAGGGTGACGAATTGCGCCGTATCGATCCAAACAATATATTGAAGAGCCTTCAGTTCTTTGACCCTAGTTTCAAGGTGAAGGAGAACAACTCGAATGGTTCTGACCCTACTGCGCAGCCAGAGTTTCAAATGCGTGGTGACCAATCGCTGGGTTCTGTGTCTAACATGAACTCTATGGACTTGTTGCTTGACAACGTATCAAGTCGTCCGAATACACCTTTGTTTGTACTCGATGGTTTCGTAGTACCTATGACTCGTATCCTTTCCCTCGACCCAGAGCGTATTGACGATGTGACAATTCTCAAGGATGCTGCCGCTACCTCTATTTATGGTTCGAAGGCAAGTAATGGCGTTGTGGTTATCACTACAAAGGTGGCTCCTGATGGCGCCTTGTCTGTGGCTTACAATGGAACATTGACTATTCAGTCACCAGACTTGACTGATTATAACATGATGAATGCAGCCGAGAAGTTGCAGACTGAGTGGATGGCAGGTGTTTATGACCCTAATAGCGTAAGCAGCATGAACCGCTATAACGAATTGCGTCGCAATGTGTTGGCAGGTGTTGATTCCTATTGGCTCTCACAACCTTTGCGTACAGCCGTACAAACACGTCACTCCTTGACTGCTGCAGGTGGTACGGATGTGTTCAGATATAGCTTGGGTGTCAATGCAGCCTTCCAACCAGGTGTGATGAAGGGATCATCCAACAATACCAAGGGTGTTGACTTCTCCATGACTTATCGTAAGAAGCGTGTTACCGTAGGAGCCAACATCAACTTGTCGGAAACATCTGGTAACAATTCTCCATACGGTTCCTATTCATCTTATAGTCAAGCAAACCCATACTACCGCATGACCAATGCGCAAGGAGGTTATGACCAGATATTGGATAACTTTACTGCTGCGGGAAGTACTACCGTAACTAACCCACTTTACAACTCAAATATCGGTGTCAAGGACTTCTCTAGAAGCCTCAGCATAGCCAGCAGTTTGAACTTCGAGTACATGATTCTCGACAACTTGCGCTTCACGGAGTCTTTGCAATATACTCGTGGAACTGCACGTACAGAGAGATTCTTGCCTGCTGACCATACAAACTTTGCCAACGAGACAGACAAGACTTTGAAGGGTAGTTATACCAAGAACACTGGTGAGTCCACCTCTTGGTCTAGCAACATGGGTATCAACTACAACTTGCCTATCGACAAGCACTTGATCAGTATGTTTGCCAACTGGACTGTGAATGAGGATCGCAATAACTATGTGAACCTTTCTGCCACTGGTTATCCTGACCGTCACATGGATGATTTCATCTTCGGTAACAAGATGTCAACCAATCCAAGTGGTTCGGAAGCCATATCACGTACCATGAGCTTTATCGGACAGATTTCATATAGCTATGACAATAGATACTCTGTTGATTTCAACTTGAGTGAGGAGAACTCCTCTCGCTATACCAATAATAACTTTACCCCATTCTGGTCAACCGGTGTACGCTGGAATGCTTATCGAGAGAAATGGCTCGAAGGTCGTATCTCCAACTTGGTGTTCCGTGCTACTTATGGTGTGACTGGTGAGCAAAGTTCTAGTCCTTACGAGACCATTGAGTTCTATACCTTCACCAATACGATGAAACCATACAACTCATTCGGAACCTTGGGTGCAATGTTGCAGGGTTTGAACAATCCTGACTTGAAGTGGGCTAAGACCGACCAGTTGAGCTTGGGAGTTGACATCGGTTTCTGGAAGAACCGCATCAATGCTTCGTTCAACTACTACAACAACATCACTCGCCAAATGATGACCCAGTATGACTTGGCTCCATCTACCGGTTTCAACTCTCAGAACATCAATGCAGGTGAGTTGCAGAACCGTGGTTTCGATGTGTCTTTGAATGTCATCGCTTACCAGAACTTGCGTAAGCAACTCTATTGGACCATCAATGCCAACGCCAACCATAACAAGAACAAGATTCGTAAGATTTCGGATTATCTCCGTAAGATCAACGAGCGCCAGTTGGCTTCCAAGAGTGCGCCACTGCCAATCTTGCAAGAGGGCTATTCTACCACCACCTTGTTTACGGTTCGTTCCTTGGGTATCGACCCTGTGACAGGTAAGGAAGTGTTCTTGACACGTGATGGACAGAAGACCTTTGAATGGAACAGTAATGACAAGGTGCCAGTAGGTGATACCAATCCAAAGGTGAGCGGTACCATCAGTAGCTCACTCAACTATAAGGACTTGACCTTCAATGTCGGTTTCACTTATAAGTGGGGTGGTATTGTATATAACTCTACCTTGGTGGACAAGATTGAGAATCGTAACATCGCTTACAACTTGGACAAGCGCGCTATGACCAGCCGTTGGCAGAAGCCAGGAGATGTTACCTATTTCAAGAAGTTCTCCTTGGATGCCAGTGCTAGTCAGACAGAGCAGAGTACCCGTTTCATCATGGATGATGACGAGTTGAAGATGTCAACCATGAGCGTGGGCTATCGTATGCGCTATGAGAAGTTCAACTTCTTGCGCAAGATGAACATTGATGTCTTGTCGCTCAACTTTACGACAAACGACTTGTTCAGACTGTCTCGCATCAAGATGGAGAGAGGTTTGGATTATCCATTCGCTCGCTCATATACATTATCTCTGTCACTTATCTTCAAATAATATTGTAAATTATGAAATTCAGATTATTATATATAGGTGTAATAGCAATGGCTTCTGCCTGCCTGACCTCATGCTCTGACTGGTTTGATGTCAGTCCTAAGACCGACGTGAAGGCAGAAGAGTTGTTTGAGACACCAGAGGGTTTTGAGAGTGCCTTGGCTGGTATCTATATCTCCTTGACGGATGAAGACAGCTACGGACACGACATGAGCTTTGGCCTTATCGACCAGTTGGCTCAACTTTACGACCGCATTCCAGACGGAACTACCGATCGTGAGGCAATCTATCAGTATGAACAGCAATCAGATGGCTACTACACCAAGTCTCGTTTGGCAGCAATTTGGCTGAAGTCTTACAACTTGATTGCCAATGCCAATAACCTCATCAAGTGGTTGGATAAGAATGGAACACGAGTTCTCGATGAACAGACTCGCAACCTCTACTATGGTGAGGCATACGCCTTGAGAGCTTATCTCCATTTCGACTTGTTGCGTGGCTGGGGACCTATGAATTATCAGACAGGTAAGTCAACCTTGACGATTCCATATCGTGAGGTAGCAAACAGTGAGAAACTTCCTCGCCTCTCAGCCGAGACTATCGTACAGAAAATAGAGGCAGACTTGGAGAAAGCCGAGCAATACCTGGCAGCAGACAAGGCTACCAACCTGGCAGACAATGAGCGTAGAAATCGTATGAACTATTATGCGGTGAAAGCTTTGGAGGCTCGTGTGGCTTGCTATGCAGGAGAGGCAGACAAGGCTATTGCCAGTGCAGAGGAGGTAATCAACCATAGTGGTTTGGCTTTGCAGACTTCCAATACCAATGATCCTGCTCAATATACAGAGACACTCTTTGGCATCAACAAGTATCAGATGAGCGACAATATCTCGTCTTATTTTGCCGAAGGACCTAGCTTCACTACTCAGTATTGGACAAGTTTGGCAAACTACAAGCGTATCTTCGAGGCAGAGGGTAACGAGCGTGATGCTGACATCCGTGCCCGTCGTGGTGCTGGAGTTTATGTATATGATGGAGTGAGTCGTGTCATCAGTCGTAAGTATCTGAAGAATGACGATGGCATCATCCCATTGGTTCGTCTTCCGGAGATGTATTACATCCTTTGCGAGATGTCACCATTGGCAGATGCACCACGATATATCAACATCGTAAGAAGTCGTCGTGGTATCTCCAACTCTTCAGCTTATACCTCATTTGCTAATGAGGATGCTAGAACTGAGGCTTTGAGCAAGGAATATCGTAAGGAGTTCTATGCAGAGGGTCAATACTTCTATTTCTTGAAACGTCATGGTATCACCTCTCTTGATTACTCTCACGATGTAAATACCGATGATGTCGTGAGCATGTCGGAAAACCGTTATGTATTCCCATTGCCAGATGGTGAGAAGGAATATGGATGGACAGATGAGGAATCTAACAATACATCAAACAATTAATTATGAAACGACATTTAAATACATTATACATATTGGGAATGGTCATCCTCGCAGGTGTCTTCTCTGCTTGTAGCAAGGAAGATCCAACCTTGTTTGGAGGTGAATCGGATGGCTTCTACTTCAATTATGACTCTAAGGATGACTTGACTTCCACTATCAACTTCGCCGACTCTGTAGTTACAGAGCCAGAGGTGGGATATGTACCTGTTCGTATCCGTCTCTTGGGTCATTTGTCAGACAAGGTAACTCCTATTACCCTCAAGGCTGATGCTGTAGATGGATATGATGAGGCTTCGGTTACTTTGCCAAAGGTGGAGTTGAAGGCAGGTGCATACGACACTACCGTGTATGTAGCAGTAGCTCGCCCTGCACAAGAAGATGTCACTTATGCGGCAAAGATTTCCTTTGAGCAAGGGGATAAGAGCATGAAGGACTTCGACAGCTTCATTATCTATGCTACAGAGTCATATACCGAGCCATCCAATTGGGATGATGACATCTATGGCGCTTATAGCAAGGATAAGTATAAGTTTATCGCCAAGACTTTGCGAAAGGCTGATTTCTGCAATGAAAGAAGTGACGTGCAGTGCAATACTTACAATCCAGCTTTGATTACTGCCGTAAGAGAGTGGCATAAGGAAAATCCTAACGAAGCGATTCCATACGACATTCCTTTCTTGGGTGGTGATTACTATTATGGTGAGTACGACCAACCAGATTATTGGGGTGATCTTCAGGACAAGTACTTTGGCGATTATGATGGTTATGGCTTTGGTACTTTGGCTTCAAGCTTGGGTATTAACACTCAGAATGAGGAGCAAGAATTGGGATCTAATAATGAGCAAGTTCTTGTGGCAGCCAACAAAAATGCCGTTCGCCTCATGATGGAGAACTACAACAATCTGTTTGAGCAAGGCTACAGCTTCTGGGCATTCAACTCTGCGTTTAGTGTTCCAATGGTGGATGGCGTAGATTATGACGTTGTGGAACCAGCCTTCTGGACAGATGAGCAGACTAAGCCTATGATAGAGAAATATTATGGTGCTTACTCCGCAGACAAGTACAAGAAGATGATTCAGATAGCCAAGCAAGAGGCAGGTGGTAGTTTCAAGCCATTCACACTCTTCCCAGTGTCATTGCAATGGGATGATGCCAGTATGCAGAATGTTCCAGTATGGGACGCTAATGCCAACTGGAATTGGATGTACTATGGCGAGCAGGTCATCTATTATCTCTACACTATGTTTAAGGCAGCGGAACCAAACTTGTTCCCTGATGGTGTCGTAGAGCCAGAAGCCAAGAGCCAGAAGAGAAAATAAATATTCTAAAACAGAAGGATTATGAAAAAAATACTATATGTTGCCATGAGTGCTTTGATGCTCACTTCCTGCTATGAGGATAAAGGCAACTATGATTATCATTTCGATGATCTCAACAAGGTCGATATCAGTGATGTGACCTACACGCCGAGTGCATACGAGGGCGTGTCGGGTAGCGTCATCGAAATCCAGATGCCTATGACGGAAGACAAGGTGCAGAGAGTGGAAGCCAATCTAAAGCAGACCTTGGCTGACAACTATGACAACCTTGACTTCACTTGGTATTCTTCCTATACGGTAACGGAAACCAATCCGATGACAGGTCGTGAGACAACCAAGACGCTCCGTGACACACTTCATACAAGAGGTTATGTCGATTTGGATTTCCCTGCCAATACCGATAGAAGTTATAACTTGATGATGGTAGTAAAGGACAAGACCACCGATTTGGATTACTATGCCAACTTGAATGTAAAGACTCGTCTCTTGTTCAAGAATAGCTTGTTCTTCTTGCATCAGAAGGGTAGCGAGACCTACTTGGGTAATGTGGAGAAGATAGGAAGCAGTTTGGAGAGTAGAAGCAATGCTTATCAGACTGCCTTCCCAACAACTACCGACAATGTCTTCTCAAATGCCATCAAATTGGGCTTCACCACTTATGTTCCTTCCCGAATGGCTGTGGGTGCTTTGATGGTATTCAATTCGGATGGACGTGGTTATTCTTATAATACCTTGAAAGGACTCCAGCGCTTTGATGTGCCATTGGTTCCTACAGGGGCAACCTCATTTGTGGCTAGCCGACTTATTGATGTGGGTAGTAGTTCTACGTATAATAAGTTTGACTGTTTGATTTCTCGTGATGGTCAGTATTATATTGGCAAGATAGCTCCTTACTTCATGGTGCCTGGAGCTGCTTCCAATGATGACACACTCCATCCTGGTGATTATCAGGTGACCGCAGCTACTGTTACGGCAGACAACTTCGTCTTGTGGGATGCCAAGAATAATCGATTCATCTATCAGTCGAATGGTGACAATGTTCCTGTTTGGAATATGGATGGACTAGCTGGCACACAGAGTTCTATGGCAGTCAAGGATGCTCATGTAGATTTCTCTTCCTTGGGTTCGTTGTCACCAGTGGGCAAGCAGGCTGTATATGCTTTCATCGCTTCTCACTCTGAGTTCTTTGAGGATGCCAAACCACAATTCATCTTCAAGGACAATGCAGACAACTTCTATCTCTATGAGTTGACTTCTGTCGATGGTGGAAAGAATAGTAAGGCGAAGGCTACAAGAGGTGGTGACGATGAGGATGCTTCTTCTTCAGAGGCAGCCTATGCCATCACAGGCAAGCGCCTTCCTGATTTCCATCCGGGCAGCAACTTGGCTAGCATCACTTACAACCCTTGGTTCTCTACCAACTATATCTTCTATGCCAAGGATGACCAGGTGATTCGTCACAATCTTTCCAATGGAGATGAGGAGGTCATCTATACGGCTCCTGTGGGATATACGGTGAGTGTCATCAAATTTCGTACTTACGATTCGGAGAGTAATAGCTCCATGTCATCCAATTTCGGTGACTTGGGACTTTATCTCAGCATAGGTATGAATAAGGGAGACAATGGAGCAGTTGCTGAAATCAAACTGACTACTTCAGCCGATGTCGATGAAAGTTATAGTATGTTCTGTGACAAGGATGCTGATGGCAATGCCTTTGGCAAGATCCTTGATGTGCAGTTCGCTCACATGTATTCATTTAGTAAGGATAGTCAATGATAAATCGTATTTCAATGGCACTGCTCGCTTTGGCGAGTAGTGCTTTTCAGGTTTACGCCCAGTCTAATATGACCGTGTCGGGCAAGATAGAGGGAATACCATCCGGGCAACTTGTTTTGGTGGCTCAGGTGGGTGAGAATCAAGTGGATACCTTGGGTGCGGCTTCTTTCAAGGCACCTAAGTTTCAGTTGAAAGCGATGGTCAAGGAACCTGTCATGGCGCAGTTGGTTGTGAAAGGTTATGGTGGTGGTTTCAACTTCATTGCGGAACCTAATGCCAAGTACCAAGCTTTCCTCTGCAATGACAATAGAGCCTATGTCAAGGGAGGCGCTCTGCAAGATGAGTGGACGGCTTTCTCCAAGCGCTCGGCTGAGTTGCATGAGCAAGCCAAGGCAATGCAAGAGCGTTACGATGCTTTGAGAGCTGCCAATAAGTTCCGCAGTGCCAGTGCTACCAACGACTCTCTGCAAACGCTTCGTCAGTCGGTTCATACCGAGACGCAGGCTTTCTTGCAGAAGCATGACGATGTGTTGGCTGCCTATACTTACAATAGCAATGCCTTGATGGCAGAGTTGAACCTAGAGGAAACTCGTCGCTTATATAACTCCATGGGTGAGGGGGCTAAGAATACCCCTAGCGGCAGAATCATGTTGCAGCGCATCCAACGCATGGAGAAGGTGACGCAAGGCAAGAAGGCTCCTGACTTCACTTTGCAAGACCTACAAGGCAATGTCGTTACCCTCAGTCAAGTGAAGGCGAAGGTGAAAATCGTTGACTTCTGGGCTTCTTGGTGCGGACCTTGTCGCCTCAACAATCCTTCGTTGAAGAAGATTTATGAGAAGTATCATGAGAAGGGATTGGAAATCATCAGTGTTTCGCTCGACAACGTGAAAGACCGTTGGGAGAAAGCGGTGAGCCAAGATGGATTGCCATGGATCAATGTCAGTTCCCTGAAGGGATGGAAGTGCGAGGTGGCACAGACCTACGATGTGAAGAGTGTGCCTGCTATCTTCATCCTCGATGGCGAGAACCATATCATCGCAACCAACCTCAGAGGAGATAAGTTGGATGCTTTCCTCAATGAGAAACTAACAAACAACTAACAAGATAATAATTATGAAGAAGAAAAAGATTATGTTATTAGCACTCGGCATCATGGGCGTTTTGCCACTGATGGCGCAAGGCTCCCGACATTTCACCATCGATGGTGAGATGACTCGTGACTCTATGCGTTATGAGCCGAAGGCTATCCAGAAGGTGTATCTCAAGCATATCGTCAATGGTGAGGAGGTGCTCTTGGATTCTGCTATTGTCAAGAATCGCCGTTTCCATTTCGAGGGCACTGCTCCTGAATTTACGGAGGCTGCCATGATTACGGGCTTTGACAATGGTGCAGTACAGCTTCTCTTGGAGCCAGGAAATATCAAGGTGCTTCCTTTCGATGCCCATTTCCCTACAGGTGCCAAGGCAGAGGGAACGACTAACAATGACATATTCAAGGGGTATGTCTTGTTGCACGGCAAGAATGCAGATGATGCAAAACGCAATATGGACAATTTGCGCAAGTCTTTGCCTGATAGCATCATCAAGGATGACATGAAATACATGCCATATCATAGTGCGATGTTCAATGCCAATGGCGTATATTATAAGGTAGATGTGATGGACTACTTCTTGAAGCACATCGACAGCGAAGCTGCCCTCTTTATCTTGAAGTACGACCTCTATTATATGTATAAGCCACAGGTGCTGCATGATGTCTTCATGAAGGCTATGCCTGAGAGATTGCACGAGCATCCTATCTACAAGGAATTGGCAAATCAGCTCCTTACCAACCAGATGGGAGAGGGGAGTGCCGCACCTGACTTTTCTGCAAAAGGTCTAGATGGTAAGTCTTTGTCGTTGTCTCAGTTGAAGGGCAAGTTTGTCTTCTTGGACATCTGGGCTTCCTGGTGTGCGCCTTGTCGCCGTGAGATTCCTTTCGTGAAGCAAGCATTGGCTGAGGCTGCATCTTCCGACAACTTCAAGGTGCTCAGCTATTCCATCGACAGTAAGAAGGACGAGTGGGTGAACTGCATCAACAAGAATCAGATGACCGACAAGAACTGGATTCATGTCTCTACCTTGAAGGGATGGGGCTCCGACATCGTACGTCTTTACAATGTGCGTGGTGTACCTCATACCGTGCTGATCGACCCACAGGGAAACATCGTCAAGTTTAACTTGCGTGGCGAAGAATTGGTGAAGACAGTGAAGGACATCCTCAGCAAGCCTTTCAAGGCTAAGAAGGTTACAGCTAGCAAGGAAACTGAACTTCCTACCACAAATATGCCTAAGTATGTGGCACCTAATGATGCCGATAAGCAGGTGGCAGCTGAGTATGAGAAGATAGCCAAGCAGAAAGGTTTGTCTCCAATCAGTATGTTGGAGAATAAGTTGAAGTTCATCCTCGACCATAACAACTCTTCTTTCGCTCCATACGCATTGGAAAGAGACTTCTTCAACATTCTGGACAAGGCTTATAACCAGCGTCTCTCAAATGCTTTCTCTCCTGACATACAAGACTCACCTTATTATAAGTCTTACGTGAACAAGGTGGCTGCTTTGTTGGAAGATGATGATAAATAAGCAACATTATATATTTATGTTTAATTTGAAAGCTAATAAAATAGGCATTGCCATCCTCTCCTTGGGGATGACATTGCAGGTTTCAGCGCAAGGGAAGGGGAGCGACTCGCTCCTCACCACCCTCAAGCAGGAACTGAAGTATAGCATGGCGTCGCTCAGCAAGCAGAAGACGGCTCCTTATTTCATGAGTTTGAGACTCCAGGACTCCAAGATGGTGGTGGTACAGAGCAACCTTGGTGTGGCTTCTGCCGATAGTAGCCGACAGAGAATGGTGACTCCACAGATTCGACTCGGTAGCTACGAACTCGATAACTTCAAGTACAACAATCAGGGCAGCGGAGCTACCGGACATAATGCTCGCAATGGAAAGGGCGTGCTCATCCCACTGAGCGGACAGGTGATTCCTGCCATGCGTCAGGCTATCTGGAAGGAGACACTCCGACGCTATGACGTGGCGCTCGGCAACTTGGAGCAGGCGAAGTCGAAGACCTTGACAGGTCAGGACAACGAGGACAAGGCTCCTTGTTTCTCCAAGGCTCCGGTGGAATCCTACTACGAGGAGGACTTGGCAGAAGGACAGAAGCACATCGACATCAACTTTTGGCAAGACCGCTTGAATAAGATTACCAATGTGTTCAAGCAGTATAAGAATATCGAGCAGGGTACTGCCAATATCCAGTTTGAGGTATATCGCAACTACTTCGTCAATACCGATGGCTCTGAAATCGTGCAGAACCGTCGTGTGGCTCGTGTCATGATTTCCGCTTCGGTGATGGCGCCCGATGGCATGAACTGTCCGCTCAACCAGGACTATCTCTCCTATACTCTCGAAGACTTCCCAAGCGAGGCTCAGATGATAGCTGACGCCAAGAACATGGTGGAGCGATTGGAGGCTCTTCGCAACGCACCTATCGCCGACCCATATACCGGTCCTGCCATCATGTCGGGTCCTGCCAGTGGTGTCTTCTTCCATGAGATTTTCGGTCACCGCTTGGAGGGTCATCGCATGAAGTCGGGTGGTCAGACCTTCAAGAAGATGATAGGTCAGAAACTCTTGCCTGAGACTTTCAATGTGTTCTGTGACCCTACCTTGCAGTACTATCATGGCAATGCCTTGAATGGTTACTACAAGTATGATGATGAGGGCGTGAAGGCACAGAAGGTGATGAACGTGACAAACGGCGTGCTCACCAACTTCTTGATGAGCCGTGTGCCTCTCGATGGATTCCCAGTGAGCAATGGCCACGGTCGAATGGTGGGCGGCAACGACCCTGTGTCTCGCCAGTCCAACTTGATCGTGGAGACCACTAAGCCATACACCGACGAGCAGCTCCGCAAGATGCTCATCGATGAGGCTAAGAAGCAGAAGAAGCCTTACGGATATTTCTTCAAGACGGTGACCAGCGGTTTCACTTACACGGGTGAGGGCGGTAGCTTGAACTCCTTCAATGTGACCCCTATCGAGGTATATCGTGTGTATGTAGATGGCAGAAAGGACGAGCTCGTAAGAGGCGTTGACCTCATCGGTACGCCGCTCTCCATGTTCTCCAACATCACCGCTGCCAGCAATAGCGTGAGTACCTTCACGGGTGTCTGCGGTGCAGAGTCGGGATGGGTGCCAGTATCTGCTTCCTCTCCTATGATTTTCGTGACGAAGATCGAGACACAACGCCGTCAGAAGGACAATCAGAAGGCTCGTGTGCTCCCTGCTCCTGAGGTGAAGAACTTGACGGCGCAGGATGACAAGACCATCTTCGAGGCGATGTCTGATGAGTTGCAACGTTCCCAGAAGCAGTTGGCTTACCCAGGTTATCCTCATCCTTTCTATATCGACTATAATATTGCTCGAAGCCAGGATGTGTCTGTCAATGCGAGCCTCGGTGGTATCATCGAAGACAAGGTTTATCCTGTCTATGCGCTTGCGAGCGTGGGCATGAAGATAGGTGATTACAAGCTCAATAGCGATATGCAACCAGGGCAGTTGTCTTCGGCTTCCTTGACCAGCGAGGTGAACTATGACAACATCCGTCGTGAACTCTGGAAGGTTTCCGACATGATGTACAAGTACAGTTTGAACTCTTTCGCTTACAAGCAGAACTTCCTCCAGAACAATCCTACCCCTGAGGAGGAGAAGGACATCCCGGATATGCTTCCGATGAAGGCGAACGAGAACATCACCGCCCAGCAGAACGAGGCTATCAGCCATGACAAGGTGCGCAGAATCGCACAGACGCTCTCTGCCATCTTCTTGAAGTATCCTAGCATCTACAATACGAGAGTGAACGTACACTGCAAGAACAATGACATCTATCGCCTCAATACCGAGGGCATCAAGCAGAAGGCTTGCAATGGCTATGCCGAGGTGTATGTGACTGCCCGGATTCGTTCCAACTGCGGTTCGGTGATTGGCGACCACTTCCATCGTGTGTTTACCTCAGAGAAGGAACTGGACGAGACGGCTCTCTACAAGGAGGTCGTTGAGTTTGCCGACAGAATGATGGCGGTGAAGGATGCCGAGCCAGTGGGTGACTACTATATCGGTCCGATGATGTTTGAGGGCGATGCTGTGCCACAGGCTGTGATGAAAGGTATCTATCGTATCATCGTCTCCAAGCGTACCACCAAGGACAACAGTGGCATGGGTAGCCTCATCTTTGGCAAGCGTATCATCGACAAGAAGTTCTCGCTCACCCAGAAGGCGGGTATGCCTACCTATAAGGGCATCGGCTTGTTGGGTTACTATCAGCAGGATGCGGATGGAGAGGTTCCTCAGCCATCTCTCAGCATCATCAAGAATGGTATCTTGGAGCAGCTCATCTCAGGTTGCACTCCTTCGCTCAACTGCATGGCTTCTACAGCCAACGAGCGTTTCATCCTCGACCCTAATCGTGTGATTGGTACCAATGTGGTGCCTGGTGTTGTCACCTTGACCAGTGCATCCAGCATGCCGATGAGTAAGATGAAGCAGGCACTCTGCAAGGAGGCGAAGGCGCAAGGCTTGTCTTCTGCTTACATCGTGAGACAACCTGCCGGTTGCACGGCTTCTCTCTACAAGGTGGATGTGAAGACGGGTGAAGAGAAGATGGTGATCGTGGAGGACAATCCTACGTTGTCGAAGTCTGATTTCATGCATGTTATCGGTATATCTAGCGAGGATGTCGTGCTCAATACCATCCGCCAGGGTGTAGGCACTAGCGTGATTGCGCCTCGTGCCATGATCGTGGAGAGCATGGAGAAGTACTTGAAGAAGGCTAAGGCTGACAAGCCTTTCGCCATCAAGAATCCTTTGGAGAAATAAACATAGAATCGCCCCTAGTCGTCAGTTGGCTAGAGGCGATTTCGTTACAGTGTTACACTTTGAGATAAATCAATTTTGCTTGATGATAAAACAACGGCTAGCCCTCGATGTGAGAGCTAGCCGTTGTTGCTTATCTGCCCAGTCGTAGAGTTATCAGTCGCAAGTCATAGAGTTACGAGTGTTAAAACTACGAGTTAGTTTGTTTAACAGTTGTTTTTGGTTCTTTAACGTGTCTATTTCCCGACCGGGATGACATAGTATTCTCTATCCACATCGTAGTCTAGGATCCATTGGTCGAGGATGACGTGGTCGTCGAGTGCCTTGATCTCAATGCTGTGATTGCCGCTAGGCAGGGTAACGTAGAAATTGCGGAGGGTCTGTCCTCGCCATAAGTCCAGCTTCCATTGCTTGCCATTGTAAGCCTCGTTGATTTCTAGCTCCACAGGCTCGGCGTGGTCGATGCTCACACTCACTCGCATGTTTTTCACTCCCGACATATAGTTGGGAATGGCGGCGAGCGTGAATCGGGCATCACCGCTCTGGGAGGTATAGAATGTGTAGTTGAGGCTTGCACCCTTTGGCAGTTTCACGGCTCGATTGCTATGACCTAGGAGAGAGAGAAGCTGGATGGACTCTGATGATTTCTTGCTCATGCTGTTGGCATCGGCTCCCTTCTTGCTTGCATCGGCTCCCTTTACGATAGGTGCAGGTGTCGTGGTCGTCCAATCGCAAGCATTCTTGGCGATGACATCGCTCTTGTAGTTGTTCAATGGCTTGAGGTCCTCTGTGCGATTGAAGGCCTCCTTGCGATACTTTTGGATGTCGGAAGCGGAGAGCGTGCCAGGCAACGTAGGCGACTGCATCTCGGCACCATAGACGACAAGCGATGGTTGTCTATGACGACTGGCGATGGTCGTATATTGCGCATTGAGTTGCTTCAACTGGTTGTATGCCGTGAGCGAAACGGCGGCGGCTGCCTTCGCCTCACTGTCCTTGTCGAAGAGACCCGGACGGGCGATGTGGCGTGCTTCTTGTGCCTCCAACTCCTTCTCGGCGATGAGGGCGGCAGAGAATATCGGGTACTTCACGACCTCGAAGAAGCCATCCTTCTGGTCATCAGATAGCTTGCTCTCCAGGGCTTCCACCTTCGACTTCAACTGGTCGTAGGCGTAGAGGTATCGCTCCAACTCATTGCCAAACTCGCCAGAGTGGAACTCGGTGTCGCCGTATGGCATCGCCATGTAAGCAGGTTGGCGGATGCTGGTCAGGCGGTAGTATTCCTCCATCAGAGGCTGGATGCGCTTGCCGAGGTCGTTGCCAAACTGCTCGCTGAGCCACTTCTGTAGATATCGCTTGCTGCCCATCTTCAGGGCATTCTCGTTCCAAGCCAATTCGGTCATCATCGACAGTTGGAGCATGGAGAGCTTCGGATTGGTCACGTTGGCTATCCAGGCATCATCCTCGACATTGGCGTAGTGCTTGCCATTGGACGAAGCGGATGAATGCTTGCCACTAGAGGTATCGGAGGCGTGCGACTTGTCGTGATGTGAACTCTTGCTCTCGTGGAAGTTCTTGTTGTCGAGGGCTTCGCGGAGCAAGCCGGGAGCCACGCAATGCAGTTGAATCTGCTCATCATCGAAGACCATCTTCACGTTGTCGATGTTTCTCTTGTGCTTCTTATGCTTCTTGCCGAGCACCTCCGTCACCTTGTAGTTCTCAGCCACGCAGAGGTCGAAGCTATCCACCACTGCCTTGTCGTAAGCGGCGTTGTGCTTGCCATCCACCTGCCAGAGTGTGTTGCATCTCAGTCGCAACATCAGTCGGGCGATGTCGCTGTAGTTCTGGTGCTTCATCCACTGACTTCCGTTCAGTGCGAATCCTCTGAACTCGATGCGAGGCTTCATAATCCACGTCAGGTCGGATGGAGTAGAGAGGGTGCGGCGAGGCTGAGGCTTCACGCCGTTCCATGCCGCCCAAGGCGAGACGCCTGCTTTCTGTGAAAGGTACATGATGGCGTATGCCGTGCCACGGGCATCGCTTCCTACAACCATCAGTTTGTTGTTGCTCACGCCAATGTAGTAGGCGTCGTGGGCGGTGATGATCTTGTGGATAGGCACGCCCGACTTCTCCAGGGCAGAGAACTCCTTGTTGGTGAGCATGTCGAGCTGGTATATCTGGAGAGGAGCACCTGCCTTCTGCTTGGCTGCAAGCCCCGTCACAGCCTTCATGTCGCTCTCAAACATTTCGAGTGCTTTCTTCACCACGGTCGATGTGTTGGCGTTGACGGAGTAGGTCACTCTGCCGTTGCCATCCGTCCAATAGACGCATGGGGACGCAGTTTGCACTTCGGTCTTCTTGACCTTGGTGGATACCTCCTTACTCTTGCTGAAAGCACCGTTTCGATGGCTGACTGTTGATGCAGTGATGTCTTGACAGGACAAGCAAGCTAAGCCCAGGACAAAGCTGAGCCATATCTTCTTGTAATTCATTTTCTTCTAGTTTTATGATGTTGTATTACAGAGGCATCTTGCGATTCTCTGTGAGATAATGTGATTTCTGCAAAGATACACAAAAGTGTTTAATATCTGAAATTATTTAGCTTTTATTTGTTTATTACATAATTTATTGGTATTTTTGCAAAGTTATCTGTGAAGGATGGCATAGCTTTTGCTCGCATCACGCAGATATTTAAGACTGAATATTCACAAGTAAATCAAAAGTTGATAATGACATTATATCCTAAGTTGATAGAAGAGGCTCTCGCCACGGTGATCTACCCTGGTACCAAGAAGAACCTCATAGAGAGCGAGATGCTGGCTGATACGCCTAGCATCAACGGCATGAAGGTGAAGGTGGTGTTGCTTTTCCCTCGTGACACCGACCCATTTCTCAAGAGTACCGTGAAGGCGGCTGAGGCTGCCATCCACTACCACATCTCCAAGGAGGTGGAGGTGGAAATCGTCACGGAGTTTAAGTCGGCTCCACGTCCAGAGGTCGGCAAGTTGTTGCCACAAGTGAAGAACGTCATTGCCGTTAGTTCGGGCAAGGGTGGAGTGGGCAAGAGCACTGTCTCTGCCAACTTGGCCATCGCCCTCGCTAAGTTGGGCTATAAGGTAGGTTTGCTCGATACCGACATCTTCGGTCCTTCCATGCCAAAGATGTTTGGTGTGGAGGAAGAACGTCCTTACTCAGTTCACAAGGATGGCAGAGACCTCATCGAACCTATCGAGAAATATGGTGTGAAGTTGCTCAGCATCGGCTTCTTCGTAAGTCCTACCACGGCTACTTTGTGGCGTGGTGGCATGGCTTGCTCGGCCTTGAAGCAGCTCATCGCCGATGCCGACTGGGGTGACTTGGATTACTTCATCCTCGATACACCTCCTGGCACCAGTGACATCCACTTGACGCTTCTTCAGACGCTTGCCATCACGGGTGCTGTCATCGTGAGCACACCTCAGCAGGTGGCTCTCGCCGATGCTCGCAAGGGTATCGACATGTATCAGAATGACAAGGTGAACGTGCCTATCCTCGGACTGATAGAGAACATGGCTTACTTCACGCCAGCCGAGTTGCCAGAGAACAAGTATTATATCTTTGGCAAGGAGGGTTGCAAGAACTTGGCGAAGGAGATGAATGTGCCATTGCTCGCCCAGATTCCTATCGTACAGAGTATCTGTGAGGGTGGCGATGATGGTGCTCCAGCTGCTACCAAGGTGGATACTATCACGGGTCAAGCCTTCCTCAGCCTCGCCCAAAGCGTGGTGACGGTGGTGAATCGCCGCAACAAGGAGCAGGCTCCTACCAAGATTGTGGGAACACATTGATTAAATGATAAATTATAAAGTATAAATAATAAATGGGCATACGCCGTGATGCCTTGATGGATTGATACAAAAAGAGGCTTGGAATCCTGATGGTTCCAAGCCTCTTTTGGCTGTATGCGATGCTTGTTTTTATGATGTTTCTGTTACACTGTAACAGTTGTTTTTCTGTACTATTCTTTCTTCTCTGCTAAGATTTCTTCCATTTCATCCTCCACGTCTGCTTCCTCGGCAGGTAATCCGGCATTGAGTCTGGCACTGCGTATCTGCTGACGGAAGACGAGGCAGGTGGCTAGGAAATAGATGCCCGTCTGTATCCACAGGGCACGGAACTCTGGCAGAATATCGGCAAGGGATGCGCCCATGCTGCTGATGCGAAGGAATCCTCTTACACCAAAGGTGGATGGAAATACCCATGCCACTCCTTGCCAAAAGGCAGGAATATTGGATTGTGGCCAAGAGATACCCGTCATGAAGAGCAATGGAACGGAAGTGAAGACCACCAAGAGCATCACATTCTCACGGTATCTTACCAAGCAGGAGAGCATCAAGCCGAAGAAGATGCACGATAGGATAAATGGTAAGAGGAAGGCGAGGATGGTGGTCCACGATACCATGCTCACGAAACTGAACATCTTCGGTACGACAAGCGCCAAATACATGCCCATCACGGCATAAATCATGAAGTAACACAATGCTTTGCCAAACACGATGCGGAAGATGCCACCATAATGTTCGCTCACTGGCACCAACTCTCGGTTTCTATTCAGTTCCCTAGATGTACCAGCCGCCATTCCGATGCCCAACAGAAGCGTCTGCTGCAAGATGAGCATCAGCACACCTGGCAGGATGGCATTGCCATAACCACCCGTGGTATTGAAGATGGGCACCTCATCGAAGGCGAGCGGTTCGGTGGTAATCTCGTCATCACGATCGGTGAAACCACCCGACTGAGATACTTGGATGCCGGAGTTGATATGGCTTGCCACGGCTTGTGCCGTCTGATAAATCGCCTTGTAGGTGAGCATCAGACTCATGTCGGTATAGACGCCCACATGTGCCTGTTCGCCACGATTCAGTTTCGTATCGAAGTCGGCAGGGAAGTAGAGGATGCCATGCACCGCCTGCTTAGCCACCAAGTCTTTCGCCTCGTCAAGACTATTGCAAAAATATGCCGTTTTGGTATCGGGAGCCGCATCGAAGTCACGGATGAACTCCCTGGAGGTATGGCTATGGCTCAAATCGACAATCGCCGTTGGCACCTCTCGTACCACCTCATTGTTGTATATCCACGAATAGAGCAGTGGATAACCTAGCGGCACCAAGATGCAGAACATGAGCACACCCTCGTCACGAAATACATTGCGCATTTCCTTCGCCCAGATGTAGCACATGTCTCTGAAACCATTGGCTATCTTATTTAATAAACCGTTCATAATCGTTATGGTAAATATTTATAAACCAGCATCGCCTTCTTGATATTCCAGATGGTGAACATCGGCAAGGCGCAGAAGAGTACGAGCGCACCCCAGTGGAGCACGGCATCGCCCATCGGGAAGCCATTGAAGATGTTCATCTGATAAATCATGTAATAGTGACGCATCGGGAAGAGTTGTCCGATAGCCTCTATCGGCGCATCCATCGAGAAGATAGGGTAGGTGGCTCCACAGATGGAGAAACTCACCACTGCCCAGAGCGAACAGATACTCATTGACATACGGAGGGATGGCATCAGTCCGAAGGCAAAGATGCCAAAGCACTGGCAAGCCAAGATGCTGAGGATGCCTAGCAAGACGATAGGCAAGGCGCCACCCGGATGAGGGAACTGCAAGACATAATAGAGGTAAAACTCGAAGGCGAGGAAGATGATGAGCCAGATGAGTGTCTGTGGCAACATCTTGCCTGCGATGGCGAGATAAGGATTGTTGTTTGCCATGCGCATCCACTCCTTGGCACGATTGAACTTCAACTCCGTACCTATAGAATAAGGTGTAATCAGGAAGATAAACACCATGATAAGTCCTGGCACCATCACGCTCGACAAGTAATAGTTGTAGTTGGCGTATGGGTTGCCTATCATGTGGAGGTCCACGGCGATAGGTTGCAGGAAGGTCATGATCTCGTCATGGGTCTTGCCCAGTGCTGCCAACTTGGTCATGCCTGCCGCCGCACCACCGAGCGTGGAGATGGTCTTCAGGTCTCGGAAAAGGAGCGAGCCAGCCGCCAGCGACACACTGCTATAGTAGAACGAAATCTTAGGTTGCTTGGAAGCCATCAGTCCTGCTTCCGTGCCTTCGGGGATGTAGAGGAAGGCATAGATGTCGTTCTTCTGGATGGCATGGCGAGCCTCCGCCACATTTTCGTAATGTGCCACCACCTTGGTGGTTTGGAAGGCATCGAGCTTGTGAACCAGTTGTCGGGAGGTCGCCGTGTGGTCCTGGTCAACGATACCCACAGGCATGTCGGTTGGTACTCCGCCAGCCATCAAGGTGGTGAAGAAAATCACCACCACGATAGGGAAGAGTATCATGCAGAACCAGTAGATGGGATTCTTCCACATGATGCCGCATTCTCTGAGGGCTATATGATATAAACTCTTGAACATTACCCCGGAATTCTTAATTATTAATTCTTAATTATCAAAGACATTCCAGGGCGCAAACCCTCCAACTTGGTGACAGGGCGAGCCTTCACCTCGAAGGTCTTGCGGTCGTAGTCGCCATTGTCCTTGGTAGCCTTCCAAGTGGCATAGGAACCTTGGTCTTTCAAGTAATACACCTTCATCTTGATGTCCTTGTTGAAGGCTGGCACGAAGGCGGTGAAGGTATCACCCTTGTTCAAGCCCTGCAGGTGGTCCTCACGTATATTGAAGGTACCCCACATATCGCTCATGATGCTGATGCTCATGATAGGAGAACCGAGACCCACCAATTCGCCTACCTTAGGATAGACATTGCTGACCTCGCCCTCGCACTGGGCAATCTGAACGGTCTCCTTCAAGAGATTCTTCACTACATCAACGGCACTCTTGGAAGCCTGTGTGTTGCTGGCAGCCACTCGCTTCTCCTGTTCACGAGCACCATTCTTTGCCATCTCATACTGGCTCTTGGCAGCTGCTACTTGAGCCTCTGTCGCCTTGAATGCGGCGAAAGCCTCGTCACGCTTCTGTCCGCTGATGACCCCCTCGTTATAGAGGTTTTGCATACGCTCGTAGGTCTTCTTGGCAATGGCTGCTGCTGCCTCAGCCTGCTGCACCAACTCATAGGCGCCCTTGATTTGCTCCTTGCGAGCACCGGCATCGGTCAAGTCTTTCATCGCCTCAGTAGCGGCATTGGTGGCTTGGAGCATCTGCTCCTGTGATTTCATTTCTGGCACTTCGAGGATGGCGAGGGTGTCGCCCACGTGAACGTAGTCGCCCTCCTGCACTCTCAGTTCTACCACACGACCCGGCAATTTGCAGGAAACTCTGTATTCAGATACTTCCACCTCGCCCTGGATGGTGTCGTCTTTCTGCTCCAAGGTGAAGAAACCGATGACACCCACGAGCACTACCACTGCCGTAAAACCGATGACGGCCAAGAGTATATTGTTATGTTGTGACTTCTTTGACATAATCGTAATTTAATTGATAATGTATAATTTATAATGAATAATGAGCTTATTGCAGAATACCCAATGCCTTGTTCAATCCTACCTGGGTCAACTTGACGTCAATCTCGGCGTCAATCTTCTGACTCTGAGCCTGTTGCCAAGCAGTCTGTGCAGCCATCACATCGGTGATTTCCATCACGCCCTCTTTGAATCCTAGGTTGGCGCAGCGCAAGTTTTCCTCGGCACTCTTGATGTTCTTCATCGCCATGTTGAGCTTGCGCTCAGCTTCTTTCACCTTGAATTGGCTCTGGGTGATTTGCAAGTGAATCTTCTCTTGCGTGTCATCGAGGTTCATCTGGGCGATGTTGGCGGCAGCCTTTGCGGCACGCACCTTGTAAGCGCCATCAAACCAGTTCCATACAGGTACTTGTACCAAGACTCCAACATTCCATACACCCGTGAATCTCTTTTGAAATCCATTGAAGACATTTGGGTTGGAGATGGTGTAACCTCCCGTTAAAGCTACGTGGGGCAAGTTGGCTGCACGTACGAGTTTCACGCTCTGCTGGGTCAGCTCCACGGTGTTTTGGAGCATCTTCAGCTCTGGGCGAGTGCTCTTGGCAGAGTCGGCAGCAGCTTGTTGCTGTACGCTGGCATCCACGAATTGTCCCGTCATACCTAGCGATTCCTTGTTCTCGTCAGCGAGTTGGATGTCTTGGTCCATCGGAATGCCACAGAGTTGGCAGAGCAACATCTTCGACAAGGTCAATCCATCTTCCACCTGCATGATTTGCATATCAGCCTCGTTCACCTTGACATCCACTTTCAAGCCATCTGCCTTGGTGGCAACGCCTTGCTTGATCATCTTGTGAACATCCTCGTTGAGCTTCTGTACTAGGTCGCGATAGCTGTTGGCGAGTTTCTGCTTCTGGCGAAGAGATACCACCATCCAGTAGGCACGGTCGATGCTGTAGAGGGTGCTCTGTGTCTGCATGTCCAGGTCGTTGGCAGCCATCTGCTCACCGATGTCGGCTATCTTGTTGGCGGCGATGATGGCGCCACCCATATAGATAGGTTGACGGAGCATGACGCTTCCAGCCCAGATATTACGGGTATCTGTGCGGAAGGCATCGACGACACTCTGACCGAGTGCATTGGCTTTCTCCTGCAAGGCAGGCAATTTGCTGCCGAGCGACTGCCCGATCTGTTGGGCTGCTTCAGGCGTGATGAGTCCATTGCTCACCAGTTCGCCCATCAGGTTGTTGAGACCACCCGAAAGGTTGGAGCCGATATTGGTGCCCACATTACTGAAAGTACTCTTTTGATTATTGTTAAGAAGGGATATCTCACGGCTGAACCACTCGTATCCTCCCATGGCATCAACCTTGGGCAGGTACTTGGTTCGTGCCGATTTCCTCAGGTTGTATGCCACGTCCTTCTTGAACTTGGAAACGTTGATTTGCTTGTTGTTGCGCAATGCCATTGCCCTGCAACTGTCGAGGCTCAATACTCTTTGAGCCCCAGCAGGGAGCAATGCGCCCAACAACAAGCAAATAGTTACAATCTTTTTCATTACACAAAAACTAAATGATACTTTATATTTTTGTGCAAAATTATGGATAATTTCTTAAAAACCAAAGTCTTTGTGTCTTATCAATTCTTTAATAATTGAAAAATGTGTGTATTTGTGGAAAAATAGAACATTCTAGAACTCATAGTGATATTCTCCTGCCCATTCTGCGTCAAACTCGAAGTCGATATCGATGCTTCCCGAACCACCTTCCGAAATGTTGCCGAAGAGCTTTCCGCTATAGGTTGTGATATAGTTCTTGGTGATTTCCACGTCGTTGAGCGTGGCTGAGGCGATGGTGATGCCCTCGTCATTGAGCACGCTGATGTTAACCGTGAGTTTCTTGCCGTCCTCGTGTGGAAAAGTATATACCTCATATACCTTCTGTTGGGGATCTAGGTCGAGGGTTTCGGTTTGCTTGCTGTTCACGCAACCATATCCGCTGGTGGCATCCAGTGTGCTACTGCCTCCCGTATAGTAGAACTTGATGCGCTTGGCTGAGGAGGGGATGTCGTCTTTGATGGCCAGTCGGAGCATCGCCACGGCTCTCTTGAGGGTGAGGCTTTCGGATGTGTTTTCACCTTCCACGACTTCCGTGGTGCCGTAATAAGAGAAAGTGTCGGTGAGTTTGTTGCTAGGAAATGTGATTTTCTCAGGTGCGCTGATGGTGCAGTTGCCCGTGCCATTATGCCCGATGGCAACCAAGCGGTAAATGCCTGGAGAGAGACTGAGGTGAATGGTGCCGAAATCCTTGTCGTCGAAGTTTTGGTTGATAACTCCCAGTTTCTCGTCAACCTTGAAGATGGCGAAAGAAACTTTCTTGCAAACTTCCTTGACCTCATTGCTTTGGGTGAGGCTAAGGGTGACGTTCTTGTCTTTCGATTCCTGACTGTTGCTTGTCTGTTCGGCAGCAAACTTTTCGCATGAACAAGCCATCAAGCAGATGGCAAGCATCGCATAGAATTTGATCGTTTTCATATCTGTATATTTATTATTGTTTGTAATATTCAAGTTGCAAAGATATAGCTGAATATCGCTTATCTGTTGCAAAGGTATGATTTTATTGTGATAACTCCAAGAAATCGAGGCGGAATTTTGCCCATTTGCCAATTTTCTTGTAATTTTGCACACATAAAACGATAAAAATAGGTAGAGTTATGAGCAATCCAACAATCAAAGCTTTGTTTTTCGATATAGATGGCACTCTTGTCAGTTTTCAGACTCATCGCATTCCACAGAGTACGGTTGATGCCCTCGAAAGAGCCAAGAAAAATGGAGTGAAGGTATATATATCCACAGGCCGCCCTAAGATGATTATCACCAATCTCGGTCAGATAGAGCATCTCATAGATGGCTATATCACGACCAATGGCGCTCGCTGTTTCGTGGGCGACCATACGGTTTGCCAACGTCCGATTTCTCGTGCGGATGTGAATAAGGTGGTGGCAGCATCCGATAGGGATGGCTATCCTGTCATTGTGGTAGGCGAGAAGCATCTTGCCATTCACAATCTCACCCCTATCGTGGAGAAAATCTTCGTCGAAGGCTTGGGTGTGGATGCTCTTGACTTCAAGGTCCGTCTCGAAGACTTGGCGGGTGAGGATGTCTTGCAGCTCACTCCTTTCTGTAGCGAGGCGCAAGAGGCTGCGCTGATGCCTACGCTCGATAATTGTACTTCGGGAAGATGGCATCCTGCTTTCACCGATATTACGGCTGGCGATGCCGATAAGGGCAAGGGACTTCACGCCATGGCTGAGTATCTTGGCTTGGAGATAGGTGAGACGATGGCTTTTGGGGATGGCGGCAATGACATCTCCATCATCAAGGAAGCTGGAATCGGTGTTGCCATGGGCAATGCAGGCGACAATGTGAAGGTGATAGCCGATTATGTCACTTCGTCGGTGGATGAGGATGGCGTCAAGAATGCCTTGGAGCATTTCTGTGTGATTTGATCATTCTATATATTTGATTCCAATATATATAAAGGTATATATATAATAAGGTGTAGTAACATATCGTTCCTAAGATGTAGCATCATATTTCTCGCTCAAACTTACAAAGTGTAATCTATATAGTGTAATAATATGGCATATTGTAAGCTATGAAGCGTCGTGTAGTGTTAAATTGTAAGTAATATAGTTATAATAAAACAAAATGTTCTTCTTTCTTTCTTTATTCTGACAAAAAGTAGTAATTTTGCACGCAAAACATAACAATTTGTTAGAAATAACCGTAAAAGAAAGGAAAAGATATTATGTGTGGAATCGTATCTATCTTCAATATTCAGGAACAAACTCCTGAATTGCGACAGCAAGCGCTACGTATGAGTCAGAAGATCCGCCACCGCGGACCAGACTGGAGCGGAATCTATTGTGGAGGTTCTGCCATCCTCGCACACGAGCGTCTGAGCATCGTTGACCCTGAGAGTGGTCGCCAACCTCTGTTCGCACCCGACAAGAAACAGGTGCTTGCCGTAAACGGTGAGATCTATAATCACCAGAATATCCGTGCTCGCTTCGCCGATACTTACCAGTTTCAGACCGGTTCCGACTGTGAGGTCATCCTCTCACTCTATCGTGAGATGTGTGCCGATACCGATTTCGCCACCTTGATATATCAAGGAGAAGATGCCGTACATTCTCGCATCTGCCAGATGTTGGAGCAGTTGAATGGTATCTTTGCCTTCGCTCTTTACGATGTCGAACGAGATGAGTTCTTGATCGCCCGTGACCCTATCGGCGTCATTCCTCTCTACATCGGTTATGACAAGGATGGAAAGGTGATGGTTGCCTCTGAGTTGAAAGCGCTCGAAGGTCAGTGCGACCACTATGAGCCATTCCTCCCTGGTCATTACTACTATAGCAAGACTCCAGGCATGAAGCGTTATTATACTCGCGATTGGTTCGAGTATGCTACCATGCAGAAGAAATACCAGATAGATGACAACCAGAAGGCTGCCCAGCAACTCGCTGAGGCTGAGCCACAGGAGAAGGCTGCCGTAGCTGAGATACATGATGCTCTCGAAGCATCTGTGAAACGCCAGTTGATGAGCGATGTGCCATACGGCGTGCTCCTCAGCGGTGGTCTCGACTCTTCCGTCATCTCTGCCATTGCCGAGAAATATTCTACCACCCGTGTGGAGAATGGTGGTGAGACCAAGGCTTACTGGCCACGTCTTCACTCCTTTGCGGTGGGCTTGAAGGGAGCGCCCGACTTGGCAAAGGCTCGCTTGGTGGCAGAGCACATCGGTACTGTGCATCACGAAATCAACTATACCATTCAGGAAGGTTTGGATGCCATCCGTGATGTCATCTACTTCATCGAGACTTATGATGTAACCACCGTCCGTGCATCTACCCCAATGTATCTCTTGGCACGTGTCATCCGAAGCATGGGTATCAAGATGGTTCTCTCCGGTGAGGGTGCCGACGAGGTGTTTGGTGGTTATCTCTACTTCCACAAGGCTCCGGATGCCAAGGCTTTCCATGAGGAAACGGTCAGAAAACTCGGCAAACTCTATATGTACGACTGCTTGCGTGCCAACAAGAGTCTTGCGGCTTGGGGCATCGAGGGCAGAGTGCCTTTCCTCGACAAGGAGTTCTTGGATGTGGCGATGGGTATGAACCCTGTCTTGAAGATGTGTCCAGACAAGACCATCGAGAAGAAAGTGGTACGTGAGGCATTCGCCGACTTATTGCCAGAGGAAGTGGCATGGCGACAGAAGGAGCAGTTCTCCGATGGCGTAGGCTATTCTTGGATTGACACCCTGAAGCAAATCACGGCATCCGCTGTCAGCGATGAACAGATGGCGCATGCGGCCGAGCAATTCCCTATCAATCCTCCACAGAACAAGGAGGAGTATTATTATCGCTCTATCTTCGCTGAGCATTTCCCTAGCGACAGTGCCGCTCGCAGTGTGCCATCCGTACCAAGTGTGGCATGCAGCACTGCCGAGGCCCTAGCTTGGGATGCCTCCTTCAAGAACCAGAACGACCCAAGCGGTCGTGCCGTGGCAGGAGTTCACGAGCAGGCGTATAAGTAAGAAAATAAATAACCGATAAAACGAACAAGAAATGGAAAAAGGATTGTACAGTTCAGCCTATGAGCACGATGCGTGTGGCGTAGGTATGGTGGTTAACATCCACGGAAACAAGAGTCATGAGCTGGTCGATAATGCCTTGAAGGTACTTGAGAACATGCGCCACCGTGGTGCAGAGGGTGCCGACAACAAGACAGGTGATGGCGCAGGTATCATGCTCCAGATTCCACATGAGTTTATTCTTCTTCAGGGTATCCCTGTGCCTGAGAAGGGCAAATATGGTACAGGTCTTGTCTTCTTGCCTAAGGACGAGAAGAAACAGCAGGACATCCTCTCCATCATGATCGAGGAAATCGAACGTGAGGGACTCCAGTTGATGCACCTTCGCAATGTGCCTACCAACCCTGACTGTCTCGGTGAGGCTGCACTTAGCAATGAGCCTGCCATCAAACAGGTTTTCATCACGGGTGTAACTGATGATAAGGTGCCTGTCTTCGAGCGCACCCTCTATCTCATCCGCAAACGTATCGAGAAACGTGTCACCGATCCTGATTTCTACATCTGTTCGTTGTCCAATTCGAATATCGTCTATAAGGGTATGTTGAGCAGCCTCCAGTTGCGCCAATACTATCCAGATTTGACCAATAATTATTTCACAAGCGGTTTGGCACTCGTTCACTCTCGCTTCTCTACCAACACCTTCCCTACATGGAGCTTGGCTCAGCCTTTCCGTCTCCTCTGCCACAATGGTGAGATCAATACCATCCGTGGTAATCGTGGATGGATGAAGGCACGTGAGAGTGTGTTGAGCAGCGAGGCTTTGGGCGACATCCGAGAGATATCTCCGATCGTTCAGCCTAACATGAGCGACTCTGCCAGCCTTGATAACGTGTTCGAGTTCTTCGTGATGAGCGGTTTGTCTTTGCCTCATGCCATGGCAGTGATGTTGCCTGAGAGCTTCAACGACAAGAACCCTATCTCTGAGGACTTGAAGGCATTCTATGAGTATCACTCTATCTTGATGGAGCCATGGGATGGTCCTGCTGCCTTGCTCTTCAGCGATGGTCGCTTTGCTGGTGGTATGCTCGACCGTAATGGTCTGCGTCCTGCCCGCTACACCATCACCAAGAACGATATGATGGTAGTGGCATCCGAGGTGGGTGTGATGGACTTCGACCCAACCGAGATTGCAGAGAAGGGACGCCTCCAGCCTGGTAAGATTCTCTTGATTGATACCCAGGAAGGCAAGATCTATTATGATGGTGAGATCAAGGAACGCCTTGCCACCGCTCATCCTTACCGCCAGTGGTTGAACACCAACCGTATCGAGTTGGAGAAACTCCGCAGCGGTCGTAAGGTGGAGAATGGCATCGACAACCTGACTCGCAATGAACTCGAATTTGGATTTGGTGAGGAAGACATTGATGGTACCATCATCCCAATGGCTACCAAGGGTCAGGAGCCAACAGCATCTATGGGTAATGATACTCCGCTTGCTGTACTCAGCGACCAGCCACAGATTTTCTTCAATTACTTCCGTCAGCAGTTTGCACAGGTTACCAACCCTGCCATCGACTCTATCCGTGAGAACCTCGTGATGAGTCTTACCGAGTACATCGGTCGTGTCGGCTCAGGCATCCTGAACCCAGACGAGAGCAACTGCAAGATGGTACGCTTGCCACATCCTATCTTGACCAATACCCAGCTCGATATTCTCCAGAACATCCGCTACAAGGGCTTCAACACCGTGAAACTCCACATGCTCTTCGAGACCGCCAAGGGCGAGGAAGGACTGCATGAGGCTCTCGACAGTCTTTGTAAGGAGGCTGAGAAGAGTGTGGATGATGGATACAACTATATCATCTTGAGCGACCGTGGCGTGGATGAGACCCATGCTGCCATCCCATCCTTGCTCGCTGTGAGCGCCGTTCACCATTACCTCATTGATGCAGGTAAGCGTGTGCAGACCGCCCTTATCGTGGAGAGTGGTGAGATACGTGAGGTGATGCACGCAGCCCTCTTGTTGGGTTATGGTGCATCAGCCCTCTGTCCATACTTGACCTACGCCGTACTCGACGACCTCGTTAAGCGTGGCAAGATTCAGGAGGATTACCATACAGCCGAGCAGAACTATATCAAGGCTGTGAAGAAAGGCTTGTTCAAGATTATGGCGAAGATGGGTATCTCTACCATCCGTAGCTATCGTGGTGCCAAGATATTCGAGAGCATCGGCTTGTCTGAGAGTCTCTTGAAAAACTACTTCGGCACAGAGGTGAGCACCATCGGCGGTATCGGTTTGGAGACCATCGCCCGTGATGCCATCCGCTTGCATGACAAGGCCTTCGCTGCCAAGAAACTCGACTTCCTGCCAAGCATGGGACAGTTCCACTATCGCAAGGATGGTATCAAGCATGCTTGGAATCCAGAGACCATCGCCACTTTGCAGCTCGCTACTCGCAAGGGTGACTATGAACTCTTCAAGAAATATACACATCTCGTTGACGATAAGCAGGAGCCTATCTTCATCCGTGATTTCTTCGGTTTCCGCAAGAATCCTATCTCTATCGCCAAGGTAGAGCCTGTGGAGGAAATCGTGAAGCACTTCGTTACCGGTGCGATGAGCTTCGGTGCCCTCTCCAAGGAGGCTCACGAGGCAATGGCACTCGCCATGAACGCCCTTGGTGCAAGAAGCAACACAGGTGAAGGTGGTGAGGACAATGAGCGATTCCACGCTACCGTGGATGGCATCAGCCTCTCCAGCAAGACCAAGCAGGTGGCTTCTGGTCGATTTGGTGTGACAACAGAATATTTGGTCAATGCTGAGGAAATCCAAATCAAGGTGGCACAGGGTGCTAAACCGGGTGAGGGTGGTCAGTTGCCTGGCTTCAAGGTCAATGAGGTCATCGCCAAGACCCGTCACTCTATCCCTGGCATCAGCTTGATTTCTCCTCCACCTCATCACGATATCTATAGTATCGAGGACTTGGCTCAGCTCATCTTCGACCTCAAGAACGTGAACCCTAAGGCTGCCATCTCTGTCAAGCTCGTGGCTGAGAGTGGCGTGGGTACCATCGCTGCCGGTGTGGCTAAGGCGAAGGCCGACCTCATCGTTATCTCTGGTGCCGAGGGTGGTACGGGTGCCAGCCCAGCATCTAGTATGCGATTCGCAGGTATCTCTCCTGAGATAGGACTCTCTGAGACCCAGCAGACTTTGGTGAAGAACGGTCTTCGTGGACAGGTTCGTCTCCAGGTCGATGGTCAGTTGAAGAGCGGCCGTGATGTCATCTTGATGGCATTGCTCGGTGCCGAGGAGTTCAGCTTTGGTACAGCAGCCCTCATCGTATTGGGTTGCGTGATGATGCGTAAATGTAATTTGAATACCTGTCCTATGGGTGTGGCAACACAGGATCCTAAGCTCCGTGCCCACTTCCGTGGCAGCTACAAGTACCTCATCAATTACTTCCGCTTTATGGCAGAGGAGGTACGTGAGTACTTGGCTGAGATGGGTTATACATCTTTGAATGATATCATTGGCCATACCGAACTCATCGTTCGCAAGGGTGATGCCGAGGTATTGCCTACTGAGGGCGAGAATGCCAACGAGCCAGAGGTGGCTCAGAGCATCAAGGAGAAGGCAGACTTGCTCGACTTCTCTCGTCTCTTGCATCGTGAGGCAGGTCATGGTTCTCTCTACCATACCACCGCCCAGATACATGATCTTGACAATGTGCTCGACCAGCAGTTGATTCGTGGTGCACAGAATGCCATCGAGAAGCAGGAAGAGGTGAACCTCGACTTCGCCATCAAGAATACCGACCGTGCCGCTGGTGCCATGCTCAGTGGTATGATAGCCGAGAAGTATGGTGAGGCTGGTTTGCCAGACAAGACCGTGAACGTGAAGTTCAAAGGCTCTGCAGGTCAGAGCTTTGGTGCCTTCTTGGTAAAGGGTGTCGATTTCAAGTTGGAAGGCGAGACCAATGACTATTTCGCAAAGGGACTCTCAGGAGGTCGTATTTCCATCCTTCCTCCTATCCGCAGCAATTTCTCTGCCGAGGATAATATCATCGCTGGTAACACAGGTCTCTATGGTGCCACAAGTGGTGAACTTTACATCAACGGTAAGGTGGGCGAGCGCTTCGGTGTGCGTAACTCTGGTGCCATCGCCGTCATCGAGGGTGCAGGCGACCACTGCTGTGAGTACATGACCGGTGGACGTGTCGTAGTGCTCGGTGAGACTGGCCGCAACTTCGCCGCTGGTATGAGCGGTGGTGTCGCTTACGTCTGGGACAAGAACCACAACTTCGACTACTTCTGTAATATGGATATGGTGGAGATCAACCTCGTCGAGGACAGCACCTATCGCAAGGAGTTGCACGAGTTGATTCGTCAGCACTATCTCTACACAGGCAGTAAGTTGGCTCGCACCATGCTCGATGATTGGAATCACTACGTAGAGGACTTCATCCAGGTAGTGCCAATCGAATACAAGCGAGTACTGCAGGAAGAGCAAGTGAAGAAGTTGCAGCAGAAGATTGCAGATATGCAGAGAGACTATTAATTTAAAAATTAAAACAGCGATGGGAAATCCAAAAGCATTTTTGACTATACCTCGCAAGGAAGCAGGTTATAGACCAATTCACGATAGAATCCTCGACTTTGGCGAGGTAGAACAAACATTGAATAGTAACGACCGCCGTCAGCAGGCGAGCCGTTGTATGGACTGCGGTGTGCCTTTCTGTCACTGGGCTTGTCCGCTGGGCAACAAGGCTCCTGAGTGGAACGATGCCCTCTACAAGGGCGACTGGGAGCTGGCTTACCGCTTGCTCAACAGCACCAACGACTTCCCAGAGTTCACAGGTCGTATCTGTCCTGCACTCTGCGAGAAGGCTTGTGTCCTCAACCTGATGGATCACGAACCTACCACCAACCGTGAGGATGAGTGTGCCATCGTGGAGCACGCCTTCCAAGAGGATTATGTGCATGTCGAGTTGCCTGAGCGCAATGGCAAGACAGTGGCTGTCATCGGTGCCGGACCTGCCGGATTGGTAGCTGCCAACCAGTTGAACCACAAGGGATATAAGGTGACCGTCTTCGAGGCTCGTGAGAACGCAGGTGGTTTGTTGAGATATGGAATACCAAACTTCAAGCTCAACAAGATTATCATCGACCGCCGTCTCCGTCTCTTGGAGGAAGAGGGCATCGAGTTCAAGTACAATCAGCAGATAGATGTCACTCAGTTGCCAGAGGGCTTCGATGCCTACGTGGTATCTACGGGTACTCCAACCGCACGTGACTTGAAGATTCCAGGACGTGAGTTGAAAGGAGTCTATTTCGCCCTCGAACTCCTCTCTCAGCAGAACAGAGTGTTGGCAGGCATGGAGTTCTCCAAGGATGAGCGCGTTACCTGCAAGGGCAAGGATGTCTTGGTCATCGGTGGTGGTGATACCGGTTCCGACTGTATCGGTACGGCACATCGCCAGGGTTGCAAGAGCGTAACCCAGATAGAGATTATGCCTAAGCCTGTGGAGGGACCAGAGGATCCTAAGAATCCATGGCCTAACTGGCCTCGCACCCTCAAGACCACCTCTAGTCACGAGGAGGGATGTACTCGCCGTTGGAACATCAACTCCTTGGAGTTCTTGGGCAAGAATGGCAAGTTGACCGGTGTCAAGGTACAGCAGATAGACTGGAAGCCAAATCCAGAGGGCGGTCGTCCATTGATGGTGCCAGCAGGTGAGCCAGAGATTATCAAGGCTGAGGCTGTGTTCTTGGCGATGGGCTTCTTGAAGCCGCAGCAGCCAGAGTTTGCCGAGAACGTATTTGTGGCAGGTGATGCCGCCAATGGCGCATCCCTTGTGGTACGTGCCATGGCAAGTGGTCGCAAGATTGCGGCTCAGGTAGATAAGTTCTTGAGCAAGTAAGCATTTGTCCTATCTAATGCGTATGAATCAGAATCAATAAATTATCGGTTATTTTTAACTATAAGTGCTGGGAGGCAGACCTTGTGATGAGGTTTGCCTCCCTTTTAGCGTTCCTCTTGTTGTGATTATTGTTGGAAAAAGCCTATTTGATGAAAATAACCCGTCATAAATTTGGCGGTGTCGAAATGAAAATGTACCTTTGCACGCACGACACGTATGGGAATGTCGTATCCCAATTATCAATTAACTAAGAACGACTGGTTTTATCAATCGGTATAAATCTAAATACAGTAAAGATGAATACAATAAAAGAGGAATCTTATCAAGCATTATTTCGAAGGTACTATCCTCGTATGTTCTACTATGCCAAGCGCATTGTGGGGGGGGCAAGATGATGCTGACGATGTGGTTCAAGAAGTTTTTCTTGAATTGTGGAATCGTATGGATTCTTTGGATATCAATGAACCAACTATAGAGTCTTATCTATATAAGACGACTTATTCACGAGCTTTGAACTTCCTCAAGCGCTATCGAAAGGTGGACACCTCAGTGATAGAAGATATCAATGAGTTGCGAATGTCTTGTTATATCTCGTCTATGGGCAATGGCGAGAAGGATATGGAGAATGACGATCTCAAGAAGAGAATTAACCAGGCGATAGGGGAATTGCCTGATAAATGCCGAGAGATATTCGTGTTGAGCTATCTGAAGGATATGAAAAATAGCGAGATTGCGCAGATGCTGAATGTGTCTGTACGAACCGTTGAAGCTCATATTTACAAGGCTTTGAAAAGCCTACGTGCTCGCTTGGGTGTCTTTTTCTTACTTTGTTGTACTTTTTTAGTCGTTAGAGTAAGTGTTTTCTTTACAACTGTTGTTATAGGTCATGTATAAGGGATTTTAATGATAAAGAGTAAGAATATCATTAGTGTCCAATAAAAATTGGACACGTTAATTAATTAATCAAATAGTCCC
>OMGV01000045.1_pt1 | contig 87684 bp, 77 predicted proteins | sample 1646111 | NCBI WGS metagenome assembly OMGV01 (sample SAMN05578590, study PRJEB25193) | human gut metagenome | biome: Human Microbiome; feature: human-associated habitat; material: feces | host: Homo sapiens | place: USA:Birmingham | reverse complement strand
AACCTTATTTTATAAGATAGAGGGATATTTTGATAATCTGAAATCCTTAATGACCGTGACCGAAAATGACCGGATTTAGGTATTGGAAAATGAAAATGACCGATAATGAATTTGACACTTCATGACCTCTTAAAACAAAAAGGCGTAAGGTATGGTAGATATAATCTTAGTAAAATGCAGAGTAATTTGCATTTTTCTTCATAATCATTCGTGTTTCTAACATATTTTACCTATCTTTGTGCCTTAAAAAATAGAAGTTGCAAAATGGAAAAGTATGTGTTAGAATTACAGGCTGTACTAGATAAATATAGAAGTCTTGGTATTTCGCAGCAGATAGATTACGATAAGTTCTATCTGTATTCCATCATTACACACTCTACTGCTATAGAAGGTTCTACTGTGACGGAAATAGAGAATCAATTGCTCTTTGATGAAGGTATTTCTGCTAAAGGTAAACCCTTGGTAGAGCAGTTGATGAATCTTGATTTGAAGCATGCCTATGAGCAATCTATTCGATGGGCTAAGGAGCACAAACCTTTTTCTGTAGAAATGCTTAAGCAATTGTCTGCATTGGTGATGAAGAATACCGGCAGCGTTTATAGCACGCTTCAGGGGGAATTCGATTCTTCTAAAGGTGACCTCCGTCTATTAGGTGTCACAGCGGGAGCTGGTGGACGTTCCTATATGAACTTTCTGAAGGTTCCTGCAAGGTTGGCTGATTTCTGCAATGAGATAAACCGCAGGCGTGAATTGCTTCTTGAAAACCCGAGTGAAATGGATGCATATTTGTTGAGCTTCGATGCTCATAACATCCTTGTCAGTATCCATCCTTGGGTGGATGGAAATGGCAGAATGTCGCGTCTCATCATGAACCACCTTCAGTTTGAATTTAATCTTGTTCCGACAAAGGTAATGACTGATGATAAGGCAGCTTATATTGAAGCTCTTAATGCATCTCGAGAAGAAGAGTCGATGTTACCATTCCAGTCTTTCATGCTTCAAGAACATATCAAAAATCTTAAGGCTGAGATAGAACAGTATGAAAGATCTATGGATGATGATGTCGTGATAAATGTCGGGAAAGATTTTAAAAATGTTGGGAAAGAAAAACTGATTGAACTTTCTGAACGTCAGCAGAATATCATTTCTGTTGTTAAATGTCATCCGACAATAACGATTCCGGAATTGGCGCAGAAAATGTCGGGAAAGAAAACAGTTACGACACGTACTATTGAAAGAGATATTGCTGCTCTTCAAGCCAAGGGAATCTTGAAGCGTGAAGGCGGTAGAAAAAGTGGTAAATGGATAGTTGTAAACATTTTAAAGAAACAGAAATAACAAAGTCGAAACATAGCATAGAAAATTGAGGATTGGTGTAAAAAGCAATACATAGGCCAAAAGTATTATACAAAACAGAAACTATCAATTCTGAAATAGATTTCGCTCTAGAGAAAGCACCAAGTAAATAGGGTGGTTCTGGAATGAACTACCCTGATATCAAGTATTTGCTTACCTCCGATAACAGTCGAAGAATTCCTGTTATGATTGAGGTAAAAGGTAAGAAGAGGGATTTGATAAAGGTGAACGAAAAAAGAGAGATCGATAATCTCAAAAAGAATTCTGATTCTAATGTGCTCACCGACGGACCTATCAGCCGCATTAACTTCTGTACCATCCCGGAGCGGAAAATCGGTGCCGAAATGCCAGTATACGGTGAATTCGACGATGATGCTGAGAAACTAGGTGAACCGCCATAATATCGAGAAAATTCCTCCGAAGGTAGCAAATGCCGACGGAGCTGACGGAAAGCAAGGTGGAAAACAAGGCGGAAAGGTGTTCAGTATTCAGTTATTCAGTTTTAAGAAGCTATTATTTCGTTACGACGGACTCGACCTGAGAGGTTTCAACGTTTTACAGCTCGAAAACTTAACACTTGATAATTTTAAAAAACGCTGACTTTCTCTATTTTTTAAGGAGTAAGTCTGCGTTTCATTTTCCTAAATTCATCGAGGATAGAAGAATATGACTATTTCAAGCCTTGGGCATTTTTGTAGTCCTCCATATCTGCAGGATTATCAAACTCCAAGCCATTGCAATGATACTTTTGTTTTTTGGATGAACTCGAGCGAGTAGCCTTCTGCTTAGCCAAATACTCTAAGATTGTCCAACCCATATCGGCATTCGTCTTGCTATTTAATATCTTTTTGTTGAACTCGATGATGTCTCCCGTAGGAGGCTCATAATTATGAGTGTTTTGGTGGCTAATGCTTGCACTCACAACATTGTCATGAATATTTTCGAAAGCATTATTGGTACACGCCATAACATTGCCATTATAGACTCTTAGATTCTTGGCAAAGTAGGCATTCATGATTTTTCTGTTGAGTTCCTTATTTGTATCACTGGATTTCAGACTGGACAAGATATCATCTCTGTCTGTTCCTAATGCTACCATTTCATAGACATTATAGCCCTTACGGCATGTGAACTTCAAGAAAGCGTTAGCTATCTCCATCGTGCATGCGTCAAGTGTAGGCTTAACATACTCACTGATATCTATAGGTATATCATAGGCAGTTACGTTATAGCAACGAGCATCCGATGCTAAAGAATTTAACTGGTCTTCATACTGTATAGTAATATTACAGTCTCCCACACCATCAGGTGCCTGGGCAAAAACATACAATGAGCCGATGCAAGTTCCCTCCACGTTGTACACGTCAACGCTCCACGTATCTATCATATTGCGGTTCTCATCCACCAAAGTGACAGTTGTGCCCTCATAGCGGGGATATGCTTTAGTCAATTTATCAACGATACCCTCCAATGCCGCATTCATCGACTCGATATTAGAAAACAATTTGCTTGCCGTCACACCATAGATTTTGCCACCATCATTCCAGTCACCCAAAAGAGTGATGTCGAAATTTGGGATACCGCATACTGTGCCAGTGATGTCACAGTAGTCAGAACCTTCACGAATGTCGATATAGAAATGCTTGGCACGCAAATGTTTGAGGAAATTTTGGAATGAAATATTTAACGAGATTCCCTGAAAATGTAAATGCTGAGCAGGATTTGTCTTCATATTCTTGGAAGAAGCTGCTGTTGCAGGAATATCCCTATGTACTAGAATTGTACCATTGCCTAAATCCTCATACCTATTCTGTGCTGTACCTCTCAGCGAAAGCAGGCACAGTATTAATACAATATATTTTTTCATATAAATTCTTTATTAAGTATTTGGATAGGGACTTTTCACCAGCCTATTAGATGAGTTTATTGGTCTTAGCCGCCACATCCTTTTTTACCCCAAGATAGTGGAGTTAAATATTTAATTGCAAAAATAAGCAATTTTTTGATTTATCCACCATATTTAGTGTTAAAAGTTCTTTGAAACTGATTTATTGTCACTTTTTAACCACTTTGTGATAGAATTTCAGCTCTGCAGAATGCCATTGGAGAAACAGGTTGACATTCATGCAGTCCTACTTAATTAATTCTATCTTTCTAGTTTGTTTGCATAGTAGATGTAAGTTTATACTCCATGTATGTTAAACTTATTATGATATTCAGAATGAGAAATTCAAGAAACATTTTGGTCTTGGATTATATATAGACTTCTATGTGCAAAATGCCAATTGTATATTACGTTTTTTTTATATAACACCATGCACTTAGCGCTATGCTACTTTATTAGAAGTATTGTCCTTAAGAGCTGCCAAATGGAATTTTGATATTATGTAAGTTCTTCTCTAAGCCGTTTCACGAAATGCTCACATTATGGGTCATTAAGAAATATACAATAGCGACCACCTTCCTGCTTGTGTGGACAACGACACAAGATAAGGTGGCCGTCTAAAGCTTTACTATGCCAATCGTAACTTTTAGTACAATCCTTACAATGGTAGATTGTTTCAGTTGCGATTGGCTTTATTTGTTTCTTTCTTGGTTTGGGCATAAAGCAATCTTTATAATTGTGTTATCGATGAAGACATCTGATTTCTTCTTTTTGTAGAAGAGTATCGCTCATTGCAAATGAAGCAACGGTTCCAAAGCCAAGTGTTCTGATAGCTGCCTTAGCGGTATTGCCTGTATCTACCACATTGTCTATGAGATAAGGAGTGCGATTCGATGGCTAGTTTTTATGTCTGTAGAACCCCATATCTTTGGCAGAAAGTGTTTGGTCTTTTTTCTTGGCATCATATTTGAGCCAAAAATACACCAAAATATTGGTTTCAGCAAATTACAAATGGAATGTGTTAAGACGAAAAAAGCCACCTAGTAGGTGGCTTGCAAGCAGTTATAAAAATGTTCGTTTTAGAGCTGTCCAGGGGGTTACTTCCCGATGCAGAAATGCTTGAAGATATTGTTCAGTGTTTCCTGGCTACTGATCTGTCCGCCAGTAATTTCGCCCAGTTCTTCCAAGACAATTTTGAGGTCTTCGGCGATGATGTCGCCGCTCATGCCCATGTCCATGGATTCCAAGACGCGGGCGAGGGAGGCATCGGCACGGGAGAGAGCCTCGTAGTGGCGGGCACTTGTAATGATTACGTCGTTTTCTGTAATCTCTGGGATGTCGGCGGCTTTTACCAAGGCTTGCTCCAAGAGGTCGATGTTTATGTTATACTTGGCACTGATCCAGACCTGCTGCATATCCAAGAAATCTGTCTCTCCATTGATGAAGTTGGTGTTGAAGAGTGTCTTTCGCCTGTAGTCAGGGTCCAAGAGGTCGTCTTCCTTGTTATACACCAAGATAAATTTCTTGTTGCCGATTTTTGACATCATATCATCCACCTCATCCTCAGGAGTGTTTGGGTCTGTCACCAAGATGACTATCTTCGCCTCGTCCATCTTTTGGAAGGTGCGCTCGATACCGATGTTTTCCACAACATCGTCTGTCTTGCGAATGCCGGCGGTGTCGATGAAGCGGAAGGTGATTCCATCAATGATGGTTGTGTCTTCGATAACGTCACGTGTAGTGCCATGCACATCGCTCACTATAGCCTTTTCCTCATGAAGGAGACGGTTGAGAAGTGTACTCTTGCCAACGTTGGTCGGTCCGATGATGGCTACAGGTACTCCTTGCTTGATGGCATTGCCGGTCTCGAAGGAGTGGGCGAGGGAAGTGATGCGGCTCTCGATCTGTTCGGCTAGTCCTCGCAACTCGCTGCGGTCGGCAAATTCCAGCTCCTCGTGGTCGCTGAAGTCTAACTCCAGTTCCAAGAGGGATGTCATCTTCAGCAGTTGTTCGCGGAGACGAGCCAGCTCGCTACTGAAATGACCCTTCAGTTGGCTGAGTGCCATTTTATGTGTCGCCTTGTTGGTGGAGGCGATGAGGTCGGCGACTGCCTCTGCTTGAGATAGGTCCATCTTGCCATTCATGAAGGCACGGCGAGTGTATTCACCAGGTTCCGCTTGGCGACATCCCACCTCGATGAGGCGTTGTAAAACTTGCTGAAGGATGTATCTGCTGCCGTGGCATGAAATCTCAGTGCTGTTCTCGCCCGTATAACTATGAGGAGCCTTGAAGACGCTTACCAATACATCATCGATGGTGTTGCCTTCCTTGTCTTTGACTTCACCATAATGTAATGTGTTGGGTTTGGCATCAACCAATGATTTTCCATTAGCTGGAGTAAATATCTTATCTGTGATTTCTATAGCTTGAGCACCACTGAGGCGGATGATTCCGATAGCACCACCCGCAGGTGTGGCCAAGGCGCAAATACATTCTTCGTTCATTTATTTTATTGACAATTAATATTTATGATAAAATAGGCGAGCCTATTATATTTAGGCACGGATGATAGATAATGCTGTTGCTATCATCCGTGCCTTTTTGATTTCATAAGATTTAAATTTCGACCGAAAGATTTAGATTCTGTCGAGCACTAGCTTGATGAGGTTGTCGATGGTACTCTTGTACCCCGTGTTTGCCTTCTTGGCACGACGGTTGGCAATCACCATGCAACAAGTCATTGCCTTGTGACCGAGCAACAATGACAAACCTGCCAATGCAGAGCTTTCCATCTCGAAGTTGTTGACACGCAAGCCCTTATACTCGAAGTCTTCAATCTTCTGATTCAACTCTGGGTCGGCGAGTGGAATGCGAAGCTCACGTCCTTGTGGACCATAGAAACCACCGCAAGCTATCGTGATGCCACGCACCATATCGCCGCCTGCGATTCTATCGAGCAACTCTGGGTCGTTGTTCACGCAGTATGGGTTGCCGATTTGCTCTACCCATTTTACCTGACGCTTGAACTCTGCCTCTGTCTCCAGGTCACTTACCTCGTTGCGATGCGCATAGAAGTTGAGCAGACCATCAAAACCGATGCTCTTTTGGGAAGCCACGAAAGTGCCGGCTGGTGTATTGAGTTGCAAACCACCACAGGTGCCGATTCTTACCAGTGTCAATGTGGTGTGCTCTGGTTTCTCGGTACGGGTCTTGAAGTCGATATTCTTGAGCGCATCCAGTTCGTTGACCACGATGTCGATGTTGTCGCATCCGATACCTGTGCTTTGCACGGTGATGCGCTTACCTTGATAGGTACCCGTGATGGCATGGAACTCACGGCTGGATACCTCGCACTCCTTCTCTTCGAAGTGAGATGCAACGAGAGTGACACGACCTGGGTCGCCCACCAAGATCACTTTGTCAGCCAACTGCTCTGGCTTGAGGTGAAGGTGGAAGCAACTTCCGTCTTCGTTTATGATCAATTCTGATTCTGCAAAATACTTAGCCATAATTTTCTCGTGTTTTAAATGATTAAAGATAGCGACGGTGAAGCGCTTATGACGCTAGTTTACCTTCTCAAATTACAAAGTTAATCAAAAAAAACGAAAGGCGTCTCTTTTATTAAGGATTATTATGCTTTTCTGTTGGATGTGCATTGTTTTGCCCAAATGGAGGAGTAAGTACGTATTAGGTAAATAATATTGACTGTTTGGCTATTGGTGAATGCTGCCTTAACCGCTTGATTTTTCAAGGTGGGTACCACTTTGGTTTTTTCCTAGTTAGGTATGAATTTTTTCCTAGTTAGGTATGAATTTTTCCCTGACTAGGGAATTTTTCTTACCTAGTTATGTATTTGAGGAGAATTGAGAAAAAAAATTACATTCGTGGAGCGTCCGAATGCAAACACATAAGGTAAGAGGAGAATTTTAGACCTTTTTTCTTTGTCGTTTCAAAAAAAAGCATTACTTTTGTCGGCAGAAAATATCAATTATTCAATCAATATAAAACAATAACGATGAAACAAACTATTTTGGTAACTGGCGGTACTGGCTTTATTGGAAGCCACACCACCGTAGAACTCCAGCAAGCTGGCTATAATGTTGTCATAGTGGATGACCTTTCCAACTCAAAGATTGAGGTTTTGGATGGCATCGAGAAGATTACAGGTATCCGTCCTGCCTTCGAGAAGGTAGATTTGCGTGATAAGGATGCAGCTGAGGCAGTCTTCAAAAAATATCCTGCTATCGAAGGTATCATCCACTTCGCTGCCAGCAAGGCTGTGGGAGAGAGCGTTCAGAAACCTTTGCTCTATTATCGCAACAATATCGTGTCTCTCATCAATCTCTTGGAGTTGATGCCAAAATACAACGTCAAGGGTATCATCTTCTCTTCTAGCTGCACTGTATATGGTCAGCCAAAGCCTGAGAACTTGCCTGTGACTGAGGAGGCTCCTCATCAGAAGGCTACTTCCCCTTACGGTAACACCAAGGAAATCAACGAGCAGATCATCGCTGATTATATCCACAGTGGTGCCAACGTGAAGAGCATCGTCTTGAGATACTTCAACCCAATCGGCGCACACCCATCAGCAGAGATTGGTGAATTGCCAAATGGTGTGCCAAACAACTTGATTCCTTATGTTACACAGACAGCGATGGGTATCCGCAAGGAGCTGACTATCTTCGGTAACGATTACGATACACCTGACGGAACTTGCATCCGCGACTATATCTATGTCGTTGACCTCGCCAAGGCTCACGTAGCGGCGATGGCTCGTGTGCTCGACCAGGAAACTGAACCTATCGAGTACTTCAACATCGGTACTGGTAATGGTAACTCAACCCTCGAAATCGTTGAGACCTTCGAAAAGGCTACTGGCGTGAAGTTGAACTGGAAGTATGGTCCTCGTCGTGAGGGTGACATCGAGAAGATTTGGGGCGACTGCAGCAAGGCAAACAAGGTGCTCGGTTGGAAGGCTGAGGCTAAGTTGGAAGATGTCTTGGCTTCTGCCTGGAAGTGGCAGGAGAAACTCCGTGCCGATGGCATTATGTAAATCATTTATTTTAAATAATCTTAAAAGTAGAACGTTGCTAGTACAATGTTCTACTTTTTTTGTTATTTTTGCATTTGAATTAATTCGTTGTACGATTTGCAAATGTAAATGTAATTTTATGAGAAAAACTATACTCAATATATTATTGGCAACGGCAATGGTGATGGGGGCTTCTACCACCATGCACGCAGACCCTATCGTCGAGGTCAATTCCATTGACTTCAATCATGTGGGTGTGACCTATTCTAATGGTGTGCTCCATGTAACGGGAGCCGCAGGTTTGGTTGTGTCAGTATATAACATTGTAGGACAGAAAGTGTATGAGTGTAAGCTCGATTCCAATGATAAGCGCATCGAACTTTCCCTTCCTTCCAATTGCTATATCGTGAAGGTGGGAAGTATGGCTCGCAAGATAAGTGTCAAACGATAAAGAAGCATCTACCTGAAGAGTGAAAACGTTTAGGTTTATCATTGTACTTTTCTTTTCTCTTATTTTCTTCTCGGCTTGTCGAGAAAAGAATGTCTGTACGACGGCGCATGTTACCTTGGAAGATTATGATTCTTTCAAGATAGATGAGTATGCGACCAACTCTCATCGGGTACGTGCTGTCATTGATAGCATGATCAGGAATGATAAGGATGAGTTGACGGCTGACTTTCGTACTCGAAGCTATTACTTGCATGAGGGTGATTTCCTATGGGTCAATCGCCATGGCGTGACGACTCAAGCCGATACGCTCTTGGAATATCTTCGCCAAGTGAAGGACATGGGATTTTCGCCTAAGCGATTCTGTGTGAAGGACATAGAGGAGAATCTTCAGCGAATGAGAAACCTGGACTTCGATGAAAAGCACTCTATCAATCAGGTGTTGGGATGCTTGGAGTACCAACTCACCAAGGCTTACTTGCGCTATTCGGCTGGTCAGCGATTCGGTTATCTTAACCCTACCTACCTTTTCAATAGGATAGATACCTTGAAGCCCAACAGACCTGATACCATCAAGAGGGCAGTAAGATACCGTGGCTTGTTTGATGTCAAGATGGAACATGCTGGGCAACAATTCTTTGTCTTAGCCTTGCGCAAGATAACCACAGATTCCGTGCCAGCGTTCCTACGAGATATACAACCGAAAAGTCCTTTCTATCTCGCACTTCTCGATGATTACAAGACAGGTGAAGGTGACAAAGCTTGGCGAGCTAGGGTGTGGTGCAATATGGAGAGAAGCCGTTGGCGTCTTGCCGATTCTCCAGACAAGCACAAGCGATATGTGTTGGTGAACATTCCATCGTTTCATCTGATGGCGGTCGATAACAAGGATACTCTCTCGATGCGCATCGGATGTGGTAGTTATGCCACCAAGACGCCGCTCTTGACGAGTGCCATCAAGCGTATGGATGTCAATCCGAAATGGATCGTGCCACGAAGCATCGTGGAGAAAGATATGATACATTACTTCAGCCGTTCGTATTGTGAACGTCGTGGGTTCTACGTGATGGATCGCTCTACGGGCAAGGAGGTGGATATGAATCTCGTGCATCGTGGCATGTTGCTCGACAAGCAGTACGCTATCGTGCAACGAGGAGGAAAGGGCAACAGCCTCGGCAGACTCATCTTCAGATTCGACAATAATTTCTCCGTCTATCTGCATGATACGCCGAGCCGTGATTTCTTCAACCAGACAGATCGAGGTGTATCGCATGGTTGCGTGAGAGTGGAAAAGCCATTTGAGTTGGCAAAGTTCATCCTGAAAGACAAGGATGAGAAGTTCTTCGAGAACCTCAACTATTGTATGACTGCCGATTCTCTCACCGAGAAAAAACGTATCATCGGTTCGGTGAAGGTGAAACCAGCGTTGCCACTCTTCCTCACATACTATACGCTCTATCCGCTGAATGGAGAGAAAAAGTCGGGGTGGGTGAGCTATCCTGATGTGTATGGATACGACAAGGTAATCTACGATTTCTTGATGAGAAATTATCGCTGATAACTGCGATGATATAAAGAGAACAACATAAGATTTTGAAAAGAGAACATGATAAGTGACAAAGAACTAGTTAGCCTGCTCTGTGACCCTACAACTCGTAGCGAGGGGTTCTCGGCGATGGTGCGCCAGTATAGTGAACAGCTATACTGGAAGGTTCGTCATATCGTTCTCAACCATGATGATACTGATGATGTTCTTCAGAATACCTTCCTCAAGGCATGGAAGAGTCTCGACACCTTTCAGGGAAAATCCTCTATCAGTACTTGGCTCTATCGCATCGCCATCAACGAGTCGCTTGATTTTCTGAGGAAGCAAAAGACGGCTAGCAGCATCAGTGCCGATGAGGATATGAGTGTCGCCAACAAACTCCTGGCAGACGAGTACTTCGATGGAGATGAGATGCAAGCCCTCTTGCAAGAGGCGGTGGCACAACTGCCGGATGTGCAGAAGACCGTGTTTACGATGAAGTATTATGATGAGATGAAATATTCGGAAATCAGTAGCGTCTTGCATACGACGGAAGGAGCGCTCAAGGCATCTTATCATCTCGCCGTCAAGAAAATAACAGAATATTTTGCACGTAGGGGTTAAACCTTTGCAATAGTGAAACGTCACATTATTATAAAAAAGGAATAGGATTATGTTGAAGGAAGAAAAAATACTGAAAGATAAGTTTGGTACGGCGAATCATTTCACGGTGCCAGAGGGTTATTTCGACTCCTTTGCAGAAAAGTTGATGGAGAGTTTGCCTGCCCCAGAACCTCAGGTGATAGAGATGCGGGCTGCTTCTTGGTGGTCTCGCTTACCTTTGCGCAAGATAGCTGTCGCGGCTAGTGTTGCTGCGGTGGTAGGCTTTGGCTCGCTGTTCTTTACTCATCAGCAAGCTAGTCAGCAGCCAGAGATGGCGCATGTCAATTTGGTGGAGCGTGTGTCAAGCAATGATGAGAACAGATCGTTTGACGTGATGGCTGACTATGCCATGATTGATAACCAGGACATTTACGCTTCTCTAGCGGCTGGATTGTAGTAGCAAACTTAAATAACTAAAATCAATGATAAGAAGAAATTGTGATTTGAGTGGAGTGAGCCATTTAAGAAGATGGGTACTTTCACTATTGATAATGATGGTGGTGATGGGTGTGAATGCCCAACCTCCCAAAAAACGCCCACCATTCAATCCTGCCAAGTTTGAGGCTGACTTGGAAAAATACATCGCCACTCACGCCTGTCTGTTGCCATCTGAGTCAGCAAAGTTTTTTCCCGTCTATAGGGAGATGATGAAGAAGCAACGCATGATGTTTGACGAGATGCGCAAGTTCAGGGAGTTCACGCCTCGTGACAATGAGGGATGTGCCGAGTCGATTCGCCGACTGGACGAGCTCGATATTCGGATGAAACAACTGCAGCAGGAATATCATTCTCGATTTATGACCATTCTGCCTGCCAAGAAGGTGCTGAGCATCATCAAGGCGGAGGAACAATTCCATCGACAGATATTCAAGAAGATGAGATAGCATCGCAGCAGCAGACATCCTGAGAATGGACGGAAAAGCATAGACAATAACAGTAAAATCAATCGCAAAAGTATTATTATGAAATATTTTTGCGATTTTTTTTTGTTCTTTCCCCAATTTGTTGTAATTTTGCACATCAGAAATCATATATATAATATAATAATGTATAGAACGAATACTTGTGGAGAGCTTAGACTCTCTGATGCAGGCAAGGAAGTAACGCTTGCAGGATGGGTTCAGCGCTCACGTAAGATGGGTGGTATGACCTTCGTCGATGTACGTGACCGTTATGGTATCACCCAGATTGTCTTCAATGAGGCAGACAACAAGGAATTGTGCGACGCAGCCAACAAGTTGGGTCGTGAATTTTGTATCCAGGTTAAGGGTGTGGTAAGCGAGCGCCAGAGCAAGAATCCTAAGATGGACACTGGCGACATTGAGATTCTCGCCAAGGAACTCAATGTGCTTTCTCAGAGCTTGACTCCTCCTTTCACTATAGAGGACAACACCGATGGTGGCGACGATATTCGTATGAAGTATCGTTATCTCGACTTGCGCCGTCCTAGCGTACGCAAGAACCTTGAGTTGCGTCACCGCATGACCATTTTGATCAGAAATTTCCTCGACAACTATAACTTCATGGAGGTGGAGACACCTATCCTGATTGGTAGTACTCCAGAAGGCGCACGCGATTTCATCGTTCCTTCTCGTATGAACCCAGGACAGTTCTATGCTCTTCCTCAGAGTCCTCAGACCTTGAAGCAGCTCTTGATGGTGGCTGGCTTTGACCGTTACTTCCAGATTGCCAAGTGCTTCCGTGATGAGGATCTTCGTGCTGACCGTCAGCCTGAGTTTACTCAGATTGACTGCGAGATGAGTTTCGTTGACCAGGATGATGTCATCAATCTCTTCGAGGAGATGGCTCGTCACTTGTTCAAGGAGATTCGTGGCGTAGAGCTTCCTAAGCTCCAGCAGATGACTTGGCATGAGGCTATGAAGCGTTTCGGTAGTGATAAGCCAGACTTGCGTTTCGGTATGGAGTTCGTAGAGTTGAAAGATGCTTTCACAGGCAAGGGTAGCTTCTCTGTATTCGATGAGGCTAAGTATATCGGTGGTATCTGTGTTCCTGGTTGCGCTGACTATAGCCGCAAGCAGCTCAACGAGTTGACCGACTTCGTGAAGCGTCCACAGGTAGGTGCCAAGGGCTTGGTATATATCAAGTACAATGCTGATGGCACTGTGAAGAGTAGCATCGATAAGTTCTACTCTCCAGAGGAACTCGCTGAGATCAAGACCGTGATGGGTGCCAAGGATGGCGACCTCGTCTTGATTTTGAGTGGTGATAATGCCAACAAGACACGTATCCAGTTGTGCTCTTTGCGTCTGGAGATGGGCGATCGTTTGGGTCTCCGTGACAAGAACGTGTTCAAGTGCTTGTGGATTATCGACTTCCCTCTCTTCGAGTGGAGTGATGAGGAGCAGCGATTGATGGCTACTCACCATCCATTCACTATGCCTAACCCAGATGATATCCCATTGCTCGATGAGCATCCTGAGCAGGTGCGTGCCAAGGCTTACGACTTCGTATGTAATGGTATCGAAGTAGGTGGTGGTTCTTTACGTATTCACGATACTCAGTTGCAGGAGAAGATGTTCGAGGTGCTCGGTTTCACTCCAGAGCGTGCCGAGGCTCAGTTTGGTTTCTTGATGAACGCCTTCAAGTATGGAGCACCACCTCACGCAGGTCTTGCTTTCGGTTTGGATCGTTTCGTCAGCATCATGGCTGGTCTCGATAGCATCCGTGACTGCATCGCATTCCCTAAGAACAACTCTGGTCGTGACGTCATGCTCGATGCACCATCTGCCGTAGATCAGAAACAGTTGGATGAATTGGAAATCAAGCTTGACTTGAAAGCTTAATAAAATATTGTGCCGCATTTCTTGATTTAAGTCAAGAAATGCGGCACTTTTGTGTTTGTCGCAATAGATTTTTCTGAAAAAATACTAAATAATCAGATTATATTTGTAATTTTGCTGACGAATACAAGGGGAGTTCGCTTTGGTGGCGTACTTTGATACGTCTCTCAGCGTTCGTTCTGACAAGAAACTCCTAATATATTATTAATATACTTTAAAAATGGTAGAAAAGAAAGCAACAACAAAGACAGCAGCCAAGAAGACTGCTACTAAGGCTCCTGCAGCTAAGAAGGCTCCAGCAGCTAAGAAGACAACAGCTAAGAAGGAAGTAGTTTTCCTGAACGCTGAGAACGCAGGTTTCAGAGCTGGTGACGTTTACCAGGTTTTGGCAGCATCTGAGAAGGCTCTTTCTCTCGCAGAAGTAGCAAAAGCAGCTAACATTTCAGTAGAGGATGCACTCCTCGGTATTGGTTGGCTTCTCAAGGAAGGTAAGATTAAGGACGAGGACAACAAGGTTGCGCTCGCTTAATTCTTTCTTACAATCATAAGGAGCTGCGACACTCTTCTAAGAAATAGTGTCGCAGCTTTTTGTTTCTTATCACAGTTGCGTCTGCACTGTCGTCCTTAACGTCTAGCATGAACTTTGACAATGAGATTTTAAGGGTCTTGACTTTGGCTGGTTCCAAAGGACTGAAGACCGAAAAGGTGGCTCGCCACGTATTCAATGCTTGTAATTCAATGTTTACTCCATTGAACTACAAGGATGTTCATGCCTATGTATCCCAATTTCTTATCAAGTGTTCCAAGGATGCTCTTTCTGTCATTGAGAAAGGGGAGGGACATGGTATCTATCGCATCAACTTCAGTAACCAAAAGGCCCAGCAGCTCCTTTTGAAGTTCTCTCCTCATGATGAGGGGAGCGATAAGTCTGAGGAGGACGCTCTTGAGTTGAAGGAGCAAGGTCCTTCTTTGTTTGACTAAGCATTGTTCCTTTTTTTTCTCAAAATATACCCAGTTTTTTTCAGTGAATAATTTTTTTTAGGGGGAAATAGTCGCTCGTGCGTAATATATAATAAAGAAGTAACTATAAAACGAACGATTATGGCTAGAAGATATTTACTAGGTTTTGATGTCGGTTCCAGCTCAGTGAAAGCTTCATTGACCGACGTAGAGAGTGGTGAAATTGCAGCATCAGCTTTTTATCCTGATCACGAGGCACCTATCATGGCTGTCAAGGCTGGTTGGGCAGAGCAAGACCCTCAGATGTGGTGGGAGAATGCTAAGTTGTCGCTCAAGAAAATCATGGCAGAGACAGGTGCCAAGGGCGAGGACATCCTTGCCATCGGTATCTCTTATCAGATGCATGGCTTGGTATGCGTGGACAAGAATCAGCAAGTGCTTCGCCCAAGTATCATCTGGTGTGACTCTCGCGCCGTGCCTTATGGCGAGAAAGCTTTCCACGACTTGGGTGAGGATTTGTGCTTGAGAAACTTGCTCAACTCTCCAGGTAACTTTACCGCTTCCAAGTTGGCATGGGTCAAGGAGAATGAGCCAGAGCTCTTCGACAAGATTGACAAGATTATGTTGCCAGGCGACTACTTGGCTATGAAACTCTCTGGCGAGGTGAAGACGACCATCAGCGGTCTTTCCGAGGGAATGATGTGGGACTTTGCTGCCAAGAAACCAGCTAAGTTCTTGTTGGATTACTTCGGCTTCGATGAGAGCATGATCGCTGATGTAGTACCTACTTTCTCTGTTCAGAGTGTCGTGTCAAAGGCTGCTGCTGAAGAGCTGGGACTTAAGGAGTGCACACCTATTTCATATCGTGCCGGTGACCAGCCAAACAATGCAGTCAGCTTAAATGTGTTCAACCCTGGTGAAATCGCTAGTACAGCTGGTACGTCAGGTGTGGTTTATGGTGTCTTGGGTGATGTCAACTATGACCCTAAGAGCCGTGTCAATACATTTGCTCATGCCAACTACACCACAGATCTCGACCGCCTGGGTGTTCTCCTCTGCATCAATGGAACGGGTATCTTGAATGCTTGGGTACATCGCAATGTAACTCCTGACGTAAGTTATGCTGATATGAACGACTTGGCTACCAGCGTGCCAATCGGCAGTGAGGGTGTTAAGATTATTCCATTTGGAAATGGTGCGGAGCGTGTGCTTCAGAACCAAGAGGTGGGTTGCTCTATCCGTGGTGTCAACTTCAACAAGCATAATCGTGCTCACATCGTGCGTGCTGCTCAGGAAGGCATCGTCTTCAGTTTCTGCTATGGTATGGAAATCATGCAGCAGATGGGTATGGACATCAAGAAGATTCACGCAGGAAAGGCAAATATGTTCCTCAGTCCTTTGTTCCGTGATACATTGGCAGGTGTGAGTGGTGCTACTATCGAACTCTATGAGACCGATGGTAGTGCGGGTGCTGCCAAGGGTGCAGGTATCGGTGCAGGAATCTACAAGGATCACGATGAGGCATTCGCAACCCTGAAGAAACTTGCTGTTATAGAGCCAGACGAGGCAAACCGTTCTGCTTACTTGGAGGCTTACGCTCAGTGGAAGAAAGAATTGAAATCCGTTGTCGAAGGATAAACTGACTTTTGAAGTGCTTATCCGATCTTTGCCAATGAGTCTTCTGATGGGCACTCGAAGTTAAAACAGAATGATTATGCAACTTTTGCATTAAAAATAGATAGGGCAGGGAAAATTCCCTGCCCTAAATTTGTTTGATTAGTTTTTTTTTGCTACCTTTGCGCATTATTAAGTAAAAATAATTAGTTTATGGCTAACAATAATAATCACTTGGTCATTATGGCTGGTGGAGTAGGCAGTAGATTTTGGCCTATGAGCACCGAGGATAAACCAAAGCAGTTTATCGATGTGCTGGGAACTGGACGTTCATTACTTCAGCTCACCTTCGATCGTTTTGAGGGAGTGTGCTCTCCTGAGAACGTGTGGGTGGTGACAAACAAGAAATATGCAGACTTGGTACATGAGCAGTTGCCTGAGATACCCGAAAGCAATATCCTCAAGGAACCATGTCGTAGAAATACGGCTCCTTGTGTGGCATATATCAGTTGGCGCATCAAGGAGAAGGATGCCAAGGCAAATATTGTCGTGACTCCTTCTGACCATATCGTTACTAACTGCAATGAGTTCCGACGTGTCATTACTTTTGCCTTGAAGTTTACTGGCGAGACTGATAGCATTGTGACATTGGGTATGAAGCCTACTCGTCCTGAGACGGGATATGGTTATATCCAAGGAGACTTGAGCATACCTTCTGCACGTAACAAGGAAATCTATCGTGTCGATCAGTTCCATGAGAAGCCAGCTCTTGAGACTGCCATGAAGTACATCAAGGATAAGAATTTCTTCTGGAATGCCGGCATCTTCATCATGAGTGCGGCTACTATCGTCAATGCTTTCCGTGTGTATCAGCCAGGCATCGCCAAGATATTCGAGAGCATGCGTAGCATCTATGGCACAGACAAGGAGCAGGAACAGGTGGATTTGAAATATCCTGAGTGTGAGAATATTTCCATCGACTATGCGATCATGGAGAAAGCTGAGGAAATATTCGTGTTCCCAGCCGACTTCGGTTGGAGCGACTTGGGTACCTGGGGAAGTTTGCTGATGCAATCTCATAGAGACTTGAATGGAAATGCTACCATTGGTAATAATATCCAGATGATAGAGTCGAAGAACAATATTGTGCATACACTCGGTGAGAAGAAAGTCGTTATCCAAGGACTCGATGGCTATATCGTGGCAGAGGAAGATGGCACACTCTTGATTTGTAAGATGAGCGAAGAGCAGCGCATCAAGAGTTTTTCTGGATTGAATTGATCATATCTTGGTAGAATTTCAGTTATATAATCAAAAAAGACGTACTCGCAAATAATCGAGTACGTCTTTTTTATGATTTGTTGCTGATGTTTTCAGTGCAAGCTGAACTCATCACCAACCATTACTTATTCTTTTTCAATCCCTTGTAAGCCAAGAATGCTACGACGATGGCAACGAGTGCTAAGATGATGTAGCCCAGCTCATGACTGTATTTCAGTGCTTGCTGATATACATCGTTGGTGGTCTTGTAGTCGGTGTAATGGTAGATGCCCCAACCTATGAAAGCCAAGACGGTGTTCCAAACTCCCGCACCGATGGTGGTGAAGAGGAGGAATTTGCCTACGTGCATACCCGACAAACCAGCAGGGATACTAATCAACTGTCTTACGGCAGGTACCAGTCTTCCAAAGAAAGTGGATGCAGCTCCATGCTCACGGAAGAAGTTCTCAGCTTTCTCTACGGCAGGACGATCTATCAAACACATATGACCGATACGGCTATCTGCAAAGCGATAAATGATAGGGCGACCCAACCATTTTGCAATGTAGTAGTTGATGAGTGCACCGATGTCTGCACCGACTGTCGCAAAGACAATCACCAAGACGAAGTTTAATCCACTATTAGGATCCATTGCCTTCCATGCAGCTGGAGGCACGACCACTTCTGATGGGAAAGGGACAAATGAACTCTCGATAGCCATAAACAAGGTGACGACCCAGTAGTTCAAATTGTCCAATATCCAAAGAAACAATTCTGCGGAATTCATGATTCTTGTTTGTTTCTATGTTCTAGATTACTTGTTCTGTTTAGCCCAAGCATCCTTCAAGCCCACAGTCTTGTTGAAGATAGGCTTCTCGTTGGTAGAGTCGAGGTCTGCCATGAAGTAGCCGATGCGCTGGAACTGGAGATACTCGCCTGGCTTCTTGCTAGCAGCATACTCTTCCACATAACAGTTGGTGAATACGTGCAAGCTCTCAGGGTTGAGCAACTCTCTGAAGTCACGCTCGTCTGCAGATGGATTCTCGATGTTGAACAAGCGGTCGTACTCACGAACCTCAGCCTTTACGCAGTGGTCGGCAGATACCCAGTGGAGAGTACCCTTCACCTTGCGGTTGGCACCTTCCATGCCGCTCTTGCTGGTAGGGTCGTACTCAGCCTGAATCTCGATGACGTTGCCATTCTCATCCTTGGTGCAGCCTGTACACTTCACGATGTAAGCGTTCTTCAATCTAACCTCCTTGCCTGGAGTCATACGGAAGAATTTCTTAGGAGCATCCTCCATGAAGTCGGCACGCTCTATCCAAAGATTCTTGGAGAAAGTGATGGTATGTGTACCATCTGCCTCGTTCTCTGGGTTGTTGATAGCTTCCATCTCCTCGCTCTGTCCGTCAGGATAGTTGGTGATGACGAGCTTCACTGGGTTGAGTACTGCGCTCACACGGCAAGCCTTCTTGTTCAAGTCCTCACGTACTGAAGCCTCCAAGAGAGCCATGTCGTTGAGGGCATCAAACTTGGTGTAACCGATGCTGTCGATGAACATGCGGATGCTCTCAGGTGAGTAACCACGACGACGCATGCCGCAAAGTGTCGGCATACGAGGGTCATCCCAACCATTGACCAAGTGCTCATCTACGAGTGTGTGCAACTTGCGCTTGCTCATCACGGTGTAGGTGAGGTTCAAGCGGTTGAACTCTATCTGTCGTGGACGGTTATCGTTCAATACGTCAGCTGTGCCATCCATCTCCTTCAAGAAGTCAACAAACTTGTCGTAGAGAGGACGGTGAGGCACGAACTCCAATGTACAGATGGAGTGGGTGACACCCTCGAAGTAGTCGCTCTGTCCGTGGGCGAAGTCATACATAGGATATGCGTGCCACTTGGTACCAGTGCGGTGGTGAGGAGTCTGGATGATACGATACATGATAGGGTCACGGAAGTGCATGTTAGGATTAGCCATGTCGAGCTTGGCACGGAGCACCATGCTACCTTCCACTGCCTCAGGAGTGTTCATCTTCTCGAAGAGAGCGAGGCTCTCCTCCACAGGGCGGTCACGATATGGGCTATCTGTACCTGGAGTGGTAGGCGTACCCTTCTGTGCAGCGATCTCCTCAGCGGTCTGCTCGTCGATGTAAGCATGACCCTTCTTGATCATCCAAACGGCAAACTCCCACAACTTCTCGAAATAGTCGGAAGCGTAATAGATGTTGCCCCACTTGAAGCCAAGCCACTGGATGTCTTGGAGGATATTCTCTACGTATTCGTTGTTTTCCTTGCTAGGGTTTGTATCATCAAATCGGAGGTTGCAAACTCCGTTGTATTTCTCAGCGACACCGAAGTCCATGCAGATGGCTTTGGCATGACCGATATGAAGATAGCCATTAGGCTCTGGCGGGAAACGGGTCTGGATGCGACCGCCGTTCTTTCCCTCCTTGAGGTCTTCTTCTACAAATTGTTCTACGAAGGAGAGGCTCTTTTTCTCCTCGTTCATGTTTTCTTCATTAACTGCCATATCTTTTCTTTTGCGTTATTTTGTTATTGATGGGTGCAAAGATACAAAGTTTTTTGCGTATATCGGTTATTTTTAGGGCGAAATTTACTATTTGATACCTCTTTCGTTGAGTGCCTTGCTGTATCGGGCTGCATTTTGCAGATGCTCTTGGTAGGTACGAGCGAAATTGTGGGTTCCGCTGAAGTCTTCCTTGGCACACATATAGAGGTAGTCGTGATGCACGTGATTCAGCACTGCATCGATGCCCGCGATGGATGGAATACGGATAGGCCCTGGAGGCAAACCGGTATTCTTATAGGTATTGTAAGGACTGTTGATATGCAAGAGATTGTTGTAGATTCTCTTGAGTTCAAACTTCTTCCAAGCGAACTTGATGGTTGGGTCGGCTTGCAGAGGCATACCGTTAGGGTACTCGGCATCACGGAAGGTGAGTCGGTTGTAATACATGCCAGCCACCATCGGTTTCTCGGCGTTGTTGGCTGTCTCCTCATCCACGATGCTTGCCAGGGTGATCACCTGGTTAGGCGTGAGGTTCATGTTCTTCGCCTTTTCCGTGCGCTCGAAGTTCCAGAACTTCTTGCTTTCCTTCTGCATACGGTCGAGGAGTTTTTCGAGAGATACATTCCAATAAATGTCGTATGTGTTAGGGATGAACATACAGGCGATGGTGGCGGTATCATAGCCGTACTTCTCGCAGGTTGCCTCATCATAGAGTGCACGACTGATGGTGGCACTGTCTAGCATGAGTTTCTTGCTGAATTCGGCAGCCAACTTGTCCATGGTTCTCACCGAAGGAACAGTGAGGTTGACAGGCGATTGCAATCCATTCTTCAGATGACGCCAAGTCTTGAGAGCGCCTTCACCCGGATTGATGGCATAGCGACCGGTGCGGATATGCTCGGCATAACTGGAATGCTGGGTAAAGGTATGAAAAGCCTGGAAAGGGATGTTGTTGGCGATAGGGCGCAACTTGTTATACACTGAGTCGATGTTGTCGTCTTCGTCAATATATACATATTGAGTCTTTGAGCTTTTCGAAAAGGATGAAAAGCAATACAGGAACACTAAGCCAATAGCGATCAATAAGCAGGCTCCTGCGCCATAGATGTAGAGCTGATAAGCTTTCTTTTTCATTGTGCTTTCTTCTTGTTTAAATAATAATGGTGCAAAAGTACACTAAATATGGCAAACTGCCAAATATTGGCATTAAAAATAGGTTAATTCTTTTTACTATTCCTTGTTGCTCTCTACAATTTTCAGTAACTTTGCGCCGGATTTTAAAATATGATACAGAATCATGGAAAAGAATGTAACATGCGATTCAATGACACAGAATGAAAAAGGATGGGAAGTCCAGTTCAATTACGACACGTATGTATTTGACTTGGATGGTACCTTGCTTTCTACTCTCGGCGATTTGGCTGCAAGCTGCAATCATGCCTTGCGTGCCAATGGGATGCCAGAGCGAACGATAGATGAGGTAAGAAGATTTGTGGGTAACGGTGTCAAGAAATTGATGGAGCGTGCCATCCCCGGCGGGTTGGACAATCCGCTCTTTGAGAAGACCTTTGCTGATTTCCGTCAGCATTATATGCACCATAATTTGGATACCACTTGTCCTTATCCTGGAGTGATGGAAATGCTGGAGAGTCTGCGTAGCCGTGGCAAGAAAGTGGCTGTGGTCAGCAATAAGTTCTATGCGGCTACCCAAGCCTTGTGCAAGCATTTCTTTGGCGACTTGGTGGATGTGGCGATAGGAGAGCGTGAGGGCATCCGCAAGAAACCGGCTCCCGATACCGTGAACGAGGCGCTTGCCCAAATGAACGTGGGGAAGGAAAGAGCCGTCTATATCGGCGATAGCGATGTGGATATCATGACAGCTAACAACTGTGGTATGCCTTGCATCAGTGTGCTTTGGGGATTCCGCGACTATGACTTCTTGGTAGAGCACGGCGCTACCATCTTTGTCACGTCGCCTTTGCAGTTGAAATGATGAAGCGGAAAAATTAAAAGTATTTGCTTAAGAGCCTATGTGCTCTATAGCAAATACTTTTTATGGTTCATATCCAAAGCTCATGATGTACTCCGCCCGAAGGAGTCTAGCAATCACAACGTATGCTTTTCTACGAAGTCCAATACTACATTCTTGTACGATTCCGAGATAGGAATGCCAGTCTCACCATAATACAACTTTGACTTGTCGGTATAGTCAAACAAGTCGAAGTTAGCGATAAACGAACGGTGGATTCTCTTGAACTTATTTTTGGGAAGTTGCTCTTCCAATTTGCGCATGTTCATCAGTGTGATGACGTTCGGCTTGTTGTTGAGATGGAACTTCACGTAGTCTTTCACGCACTCCACGAAGAGAATGTCATCAAAGTTGATGCGGATGTATTTGTAGTCGCTCTTCACAAACATATAGCCGTCTCTTCGGATAGGGTCTGCTCCCTCCACGTCGCACATATAGTTCTTGATCCTCTCCACGCAAGCCTCGAAGTTGTTGTAGCTGACAGGCTTGAGCAAGTAGTCGAAACCGCCCGACTTATAACCGTCTATGGCATACTCGGTGAAAGCCGTCACGAAGACGATCTTGGTAGTCTTAGGCAACATCTTGGCAAGTTCCAAGCCGCTCAGTCGTTGCATACGAATGCCTAGAAACAGCAGGTCGATGGTGTTGTCTCTAAATCCCTTCATAGCATCCACTGCATCTGTGTAGCCACCTGTCAAGTGCAGGTAGGATAGCTGTCCTATGTAATCTGTAAGGGTGGCAACCGACTCTGGGTCGTCGTCAACTATTGCGCAATTTATCTTCATGATTATACAATATAAAAAATGCTTTCATTGTTGCAATAACGCAATGAAAACATTTTTATTGTAAATATTTGCTACGAAAAGAAGAATATAATTCTCGACTTGTAGTGATTTTATTCCTATTTATTCATATCGGATAGCCTCGATAGGGTCGAGTCGAGCCGCCTTCTTGGCAGGATACCATCCGAAGAATACACCGGTAAATGTACATACCGCAAAGCTCATGATGATGCTCCAAGGTTCTATCTGCGTAGCCACATGCAGGAACTGCTGGAGTGATACCGATATACTCACTCCCAGGATGACGCCGATGATACCACCCGTCACACTGAGCAATATCGCCTCTATCAAGAACTGGTTGAGGATGTCCACGCCCCTGGCTCCCACACTCATGCGAAGACCTATCTCACGGGTTCGCTCAGTAACGCTCACGTACATGATGTTCATGATACCGATACCACCCACGATGAGCGAGATACCTGCCACACTGCCCAAGAGGATAGTGATGGTGGACATGGTGGAGTTCATCATACTGGAGATTTCTTCCTGCGAACGGATATTGAAGTCGTCCTCATCGCCCTCGGTGGTTTCCGTGGCATACTTCAACTTGTGGGTGCGGCGGAGTATCTGGCTGATTTGGTCTTGTGCCGGTTCTGATGCTTCCTCGGTGATGGCGGAGCAGACGATTTCGCTGAGATAGGTCTGCGCCAAGATACGTTTCATCACAGTGGTGTAAGGGGCGAGCACCAGGTCGTCCTGGTCCATACCCATACTGTTGTAACCCTTCTTCTGAAGAACGCCGATGACACGGAATGGGATGCTATTGAAACGGACCACCCTTCCAATAGGGTCGCTGCCGTCTGGGAAAAGATAATCGACTACCGTCTGCCCCAAGATACATACCTTCGCAGCCGCCTTGATGTCAGTGTCGGTGAACATCTCGCCGTCTGCTATCTTGAGTTGACGGATAGTCAGATAATCTTGGTTTACTCCATAGATGCTACTCTGGGTATTGTTGTTGCCATTGATCCATTGTCCGTTGCTGCTCACTGTAGGTGAGATGGCGGAGATATAATTACATTCATCCTTGATGGCTTGGTAGTCGGTTTGCTTCAAGGTCTCCATGGAGGAGGCATCTTGTCGCACGCCGCCACGCATGTCGGCACCCGGGTGAATCATAATCATATTGGATCCCATCTCGGCGATGTTGGCCTTGATGCTTGCCTTACTTCCCTGACCGATGGCAAGCATAGTAATCACGGAGGCGATACCGATGATGATGCCGAGTGCCGTCAGGAAGGAACGCATCTTGTTGGCTGCGATCGCACGGATGGCTATTTTGAAAAGATTCTGATAATTCATCTTAATTCTTAATTAAAAAGATTATTCGTCCGTATTCTTAGGCAGTGCAGCGAGTCCTTCGGCAGCCGAGAGGATGTGGTCGTTGTAAGAGTCGCTGATGATATGTCCGTCTCGCAGTTCGATGTTGCGACTGGAATACTTGGCGATGTCGGGGTTGTGGGTCACGAAGATGATGGTGCGTCCCTCGGCGTGTAACTTCTGGAAGAGCACCAAGATCTCGAAGCTCGTTCGGGTGTCCAGGTTACCCGTAGCCTCATCTGCGAGGATGACAGCAGGGTCGTTGACCAGGGCACGGGCGATGGCGACACGTTGCATCTGACCACCCGACATCTGGTTGCTCTTGTGATAGAGGCGTTCCCCCAATCCCACAGCCTTCAAGGCTTCGATGGCTCTGCGCTTTCTCTCCTCCGGACCTACCGACGAATTGTACATCAAAGGCAGTTCTACGTTCTCCACGCTTGTCGTCTTCGGCAACAAGTTGTAGTTCTGGAAGATGAATCCTATCTTGCGATTTCTGAGGATGGCTCTGTCGTTGCGTGACATCGTGCGCACGCTGACCCCATCCAAGTAATATTCGCCGCTGGAAGGTGTGTCGAGACAACCCAACTGGTTGAGAAGAGTAGATTTACCGGAACCCGACTTACCCATGATGGTGACAAACTCACCCTCGTATATCTTGAAGCTCACTCCCTTGAGGGCATGAACGACCTCATCGCCCACCAGGAAGTTACGCTTCACATTGTCGAGTTCGATGACCACCTTCTTCCCATTGTTATCTTTTGAATCAGTCATCATTTCTTGTTGTTTATTCGATGTCTATCATGCCTTCACTTCATCTGACAGCTGAAATGTAGTGTGATTACACCTTATTATATATTATAACTTTACTTCTTCTTTCTAGGACTAGGACCGCTGATGAGTCCTTGGCTCTGCTGCTGGTCATCATCTGTTTCAGGCACATTGACCACAATCTCAGTGACGATGCTCTGACCAGCCTTTACACCGCTGATAATCTGGGTGTGGGTGGCATCGCTCTGTCCGATGTTGACAGGATGTGCGGTCAAGGTCTTGTCATTGAGAGTCCAAACCTTGTTCTTGCCCTTGCAATCCACGATTTTCATGTCCTTGCCCACAGTCTCCTTGGTAGGAGTGAAGCGGAGAGCCTTGTTAGGTACGCTGAGCACGTTAGGCTGTTCCTTGGTGAAGATGGTGACGTTGGCTGTCAAACCCGGTTTCAACTTGAGGTCGGCGTTAGGGGCACTGATCACTACCTCATAGGTAACCACGTTGTTGGTGGTGGTAGCTTCCAAGCGAACCTGCTTTACCACGCCCTCGAAGGTATCGTCAGGATAAGCATCCACGGTGAATGCCACACGGTTGCCCACTGCCACATCACCTATATCAGCCTCATCCACGTCAGCCACTACCTGCATGTTGGTCAAGTCCTTGGCGATGGTGAACAGCTCAGGGGTGTTGAAGCTGGCAGCCACGGTCTGACCTTCCTCTACGCTCTTCGAAATCACGGTTCCGTCGATAGGCGAAGTGATGGTGGCATAGCGCAAGTTGGTCTGAGCCTTCTGCACGCTCTCCTTGGCAGTAGCCACTTGTTCCTTAGACTGGCGATAGGTGAGAAGTGCATTCTCGTAATCGTCGGCGCTTACCAGTCCTTTCTTGTAAAGCGTCTGGTAACGCTTCATGTTGGCGCTTTGATAACTCAAGTTGCTTTCAGCACTCGCAAGATTGGCCTTGGCGGTGTTGAGCTCGCTGGTCAAGTTGGTCTTGTCCAGTTCGGCGATCACCTGTCCTTTCTTTACGACAGAGTTGTAATCCACGTAAAGCTTGTTGACGATACCGCTCACCTGGGTACCGACGGTCACGCTTGTTACCGCCTCGATGGTACCTGTGGCAGTGATACTGTTCTGAAGGGTGTGGGTCCCAACTTTCTCTTGCTTGAAGTTGATTTCCTCCTTCTCCTTGCCGCCTGATAGCAACCAAGCGACAATGGCGAGTATGACTACCACAATCATGGCAATCCATACTTTGCTGAAATGTTTCGTGTTCATAAGTTTCTCTCTATAATTCCTTATTATGTGTTTGTTTTCCTTGAAGATATTTCGCTTGTTGGAGTCTTATTCTACTCGTCCTGTCTTGTAGAAATTGAGCATGCCCATATTGAGGAGCGTCAAGTACTTCGACTGCAACTCGTTCTGCTGAGCTTTCAAGAGGTTGTCCTTGCCGGTGCGAAGTTCCACGATGTTCTTCAAGCCGAGTTTAAACTGCTCGCTCAGCAAGTCGTAAGAAGTCTTGGCACTCTCGGTCGAAGTCTTGGCTGCCTTAAACTGGCTCTGGTTGGTGTTGGCTTGCAACCAGTAGTTTTCGATGGTAGAATAGAGTTTCGTCTGCTGGTCTTTGAGGTCAAGCATACTGCTCTGTTTCTGAATGTTAGCCTTGTTGATTGCAGTTTTTGTTGCACGATTGTCACAGATGGGGATGCTGACGCTGATGCCGCCACCTACGCCAAAGTTCTGCTTGATCTGTGAGCCCCATCCATCCTTGTTCATGGAAGTGGTGCTGGTGGAGATTCCGGCATTGGCACTGATGGTAGGCAACTTGCCGGCCTTGGCGATGGCGATATTCAAGTCGCTCTGGTCTATCATGTTCTGGTAGCTCTTGATCTCAGGACGAGTGTCGAGAGCAGAAGCATAGACGCTGTTCAGGCTAGGGATAGTGCCGAGAGCCTGTGCATCCGAAGCAGTTGGCACCACGATGTCGAAAGCCTCATCATTGGTGATTTGGAGCAACTCCTTGAGTTGTCTCTTGTAGTTCTTTACATTGCTTTCCGATTCCACGATGCTATACTCGTCTTGTGCTCTTTGCGCCGTGAGTTGGGCGAGGTCGGCTTGACTCATCTTGCCTATCTTGACCATCTCCTTGCCACGTTCCTCATTCTCGAGACTAGACTTGTAGCTCTCCTTGTTGACGTTGATGGCTTCTGTGGAGTAACAGATTTGGATGTAGAGCGTAGCGATTTGCTCTTGCAGGTTTTGGGCTTGGATGGCGGAGTCCAAGGCGGCAGCCTCCGTCGTGAGCTTGTTTAGCTTCACTTGGTTTCTGTTCTTGTTGCCGTTCCAAATGGTATAGTTGCCAGCTACCGAATAGGTGCCGTTGTAATAAACCTTGTCGATGGATGACTTGGTGTAGCCATCTCCACTGATGCCGCTAGCCACCCATGGCGTATAGTTGATGTTTTGGCTGGTGCTTGCTTGCAGCGAAGGCAACAGAGCGGCTTTCGACTGGAGGTAGTCTTCTTGCGCACTAGCTTTTTTCAATACCGTCTTCTGCAAAGAGATGTTGTTTTCCAGTGCATAGTTGATACAATCTCTCAGCGTCCACTGTTTGGCTTGCATCCCCAGAGGTGTGGTAGCTATCATCAAGCCAAGCAGTGCTTTTTTCGTTGTCATATTCATATTCGTGATTTTTTTGTGATTTTGTCTTTTTAGACGGAACAGCGAGGCAATTAGTTTATTTGCCTAATATTCATTTAACAATCATTTAGTAATAGATACAAAATTAAAAAGGCGTCTTCGCCTAGGGAAAAACTACGCTCCTAGATTCTTTCTCCGTCAGGAAAATTGTGATGGAGAAATATCTAGGAGTGTGATGTTTTATTCGATGTTGATGTACACCGCCTCACTAGTGTCCACTATGACTATCAACAAAAACGTTTGGAAGAACATCATTCAGTTTCTCATCACAGTACTCACTGCTCTCGGCACTGCCTTCGGCGTAACGAGTTGCATGTAGGAAGAAGAGACATCTCAAATGAAGAATAAAAAAAAAGCAAGAGATTAGGAGAATGCTCCTTTTCTCTTGCTTTTTTGTTGTATATTACTCTTTTAGTAACTTCTAGCGATGATGACGCGAGCCACAGATGGCTTGCCGCTCACCATATCGACACCTGGTGTCTGCTCGTATGCGAAAGGCACGCAACGGATGGTAGCCTGGGTGTCCTCCTTGATCTTAGCCTCGGTCTCGGCAGTGCCGTCCCAGTGGCAGAGGAAGAAACCGCCATCCTTGACACGCTCCTTGAACTCCTCGTAGTTGTCGCACTCATAAACGTGAGCGTCCCGATAAGCACGAGCCTTCTCGAATACGTTCTTCTGAATCTCATCGAGCAAGTTCTTCACACGCTCCACGATGCCATCGAAGCTGACGTTCTCCTTCTCCAGGGTATCACGACGCATGATCTCGATGGTGTTGTTCTCCAAGTCACGACCACCCATGGCGAGACGTACTGGTACACCCTTCAACTCATAGTCGGCGAACTTGAAGCCTGGACGCTTGTTGGTGTTGTCGTCATACTTCACGCTGATGCCCAACTCACGGAGCTGGTCGATAACTGGCTGCAACTTGGCTGTGATCTGTGCCAACTGCTCGTCACCCTTGTTGATAGGGATGATAACTACCTGGATAGGAGCCAACTTAGGAGGAAGTACCAATCCGTTGTCATCACTGTGTACCATGATGAGGGCACCCATCAAGCGAGTAGATACACCCCAAGAGGTAGCCCAAACGTACTCAGGCTTGTTCTCCTTGTTCAAGTAGGTTACATCGAAACTCTTGGCGAAGTTCTGACCCAAGAAGTGAGAAGTACCGCTCTGGAGAGCCTTGCCATCCTGCATCATTGCCTCGATGGTATAGGTGTTGAGGGCACCAGCGAAACGCTCGGTCTCACTCTTCACACCCTGGAGTACAGGTACGCCCATGTAGTTCTCTGCGAAGTCGGCATATACCTTCAACATCTCCTGTGCCTTAGCCTCAGCCTCTTCCTTGGTAGCGTGAGCGGTATGACCCTCTTGCCACAAGAACTCAGAAGTACGGAGGAAAGGACGGGTACGCATCTCCCAGCGCATCACGTTACACCACTGGTTGCAGAGGATAGGGAGATCACGCCATGAGTGAATCCAGTTCTTATAAGTATTCCAGATGATGGTCTCGGATGTAGGACGGATAATCAATTCCTCATCGAGCTTGGCAGCTGGATCGACATCCACGCTCTTGCCATCCTCTGAAGCCTTCAAGCGATAGTGTGTTACCACGGCGCACTCCTTGGCAAAACCTGCCACGTGCTCTGCCTCACGAGAGAAGAAACTCTTCGGGATGAGGAGAGGAAAGTATGCGTTCTGTACACCTGTCTGCTTAAACATCTTGTCGAGCTGCTGCTGCATCTTCTCCCAGATGGCATAACCGTATGGTTTGATGACCATACAGCCACGTACTGGTGACAACTCAGCAAGGTCAGCCTTTACTACCAAGTCATTGTACCACTGACTGTAGTTGTCAGCACGCTTGGTCAAATTCTTAAGTTCCTTAGCCATTTTGTTATTTTAAATATTGATAATTTCTGATGTTATATATATAATAAGGTATATGTTCCTCCTTTCTCGCCAAATGCTGTCAAGGAGGGATGGGAAAGTGTCGGAATAGGGATTTTCCACTGAAAAATAGGCATATCCCCTTGGCATTTCCACAAATTACCTTTAAATTTGCATGCAAAAATACAAAAAAATATTAGAAAAAACTCCATTATGGAGAAAAAAGACGTATCTTTGCAATGAAATAACAAAATTATAGGAGATTTGATTATGAAAAAGATGAAATTTTCAGTTGCAGCCCTCTCTATGCTGCTCGTTTTGGGAAGTTGTCAAACTAAGACTGGCACTGGTGCCGCTGTAGGTTCTGGAGCAGGTGCTGCCCTCGGTGCCATCGTTGGTGGTTTGTTGAATAATAGCCATCGTGGCACAGGCGCTCTCGTGGGTGCTGCTATCGGTGCTGCTGTTGGTGGTGGTGCTGGTACTTTGATTGGTAAGCACATGGACAAGGTGGCTGAGCAGGCTAAGGCTGTCGAGAATGCCAAGGTGGAGCAGGTGACAGATGCCAATGGTCTTGCTGCTGTCAAGGTGACTTTCGATTCTGGTATTCTCTTCCAGACTAATAAGTTCAACCTCAATGCCAACGCTAAGAACGACTTGGCTAAGTTCTCTCAGGTTTTGAAGAACAACACTGATTGCCAGGTGGATATCCAGGGTTATACCGACAATACGGGTAACGATGGCATCAACTTGCCTTTGAGCGAGAACCGTGCAAAGTCTGTATATAACTACTTGACTTCTTGTGGTGTTGCTGCTAGTCAGTTCAAGAACGTTAGTGGTTTCGGCTCTACCAATCCTGTGGCTGATAACTCAACAGCTGCTGGTCGCCAGGCCAACCGTCGTGTGGAGGTTTACCTCTATGCTTCTCAGGCTATGGTAAATGCTGCCAACAATGGAACGCTTCAGTAAGTGAAGAACGAAGAGTGAAGAATTCTCTTGTTTTTAGACAATAACATTCTATGATTTTAAATAAAATCAGAAATATCATTAAATGGGTGGTGGTGCTGTTTTTCAGTACCACCATTCTTGCTGTTGTAGCCTACCGTTTTATTCCCGTCTATTTTACTCCCTTGATGTTTATCCGCTGCTTCCAACAAGTAGCTGATGGAGAGAGTATTACCCTACATCATCATTGGGTTTCGATGGATAAAATATCACCTCATATGCCTGTGGCTGTGATGGCGAGCGAAGACTCACGATTCTTGAAACATCATGGCTTTGACTTCAATGCCATCCAGAGTGCAGCCAAGAATAATGCTCGTGGCGGCAAGGTGCATGGCGCCTCCACCATCAGTCAGCAGACTGCCAAGAATGTCTTCCTTTGGCCTGGTCGCTCCTGGACTCGCAAGGGATTTGAGGTGTATTTCACCTTCCTCATTGAGATGATGTGGAGCAAGCAACGTATCATGGAGGTGTATCTCAACAGTATCGAGATGGGCAACGGCATCTATGGCGTGGATGCTGTGGCTGAGTATCATTTCAACAAGAAGGCGCAAGACCTCTTCCGTGGTGAGTGCGCCCTGATAGCTGCCACCTTGCCGAACCCACGTAAGTTTAACTCCCAATATCCGAGTGCCTACATGAAGAAGCGCCAGCGCCAGATAGAGCATGAGATGCGCTTCATCCCAGCCTTCCCAAGAGAAGGGGAGGATGTAGATCCGAAGACTGCCGTCGGTGGATATAGGGGGAAGTGATTATTTTGAATTAATAATTTATAATTAATGGGGTAGGGTATAAGGAAGAAAGAGCATTCGTCTTAACTTCTTTAACTCCTTAACTCCACAAGATGTACATGGATTTACTGAACGACTTGAATGAAGCGCAGCGCAAGGCTGTGGAATATATTGATGGACCTTCGTTGGTGATTGCTGGTGCGGGTTCGGGTAAGACGCGTGTGCTTACCTATAAGATCGCTTATCTTTTGCAACAGGGCATGAAGCCATGGAGCATCATGGCTCTTACCTTTACCAATAAGGCTGCCAAGGAGATGAGGGAACGTATCAACAAAATTGTAGGTGCTGATGTAGCTTCGCATATTTGTATTGGTACTTTTCATAGTATATTTTCGCGTTTTATGAGGGTAGAATCGGAATATATAGGTTACAATAGCAATTATACTATCTATGACGAGTCTGACTCTCGTTCCTTGCTTAAGGCGATTATCAAGGAGAAAGGATTGGATCCCCAAGATTACAAACCTGCAGCTGTACATAGTCGGATTTCGATGGCAAAAAACAATCTTGTCACACCTGAGATTTATCGTGCCGATAAGGATTATTATGAACATGATAAAAATGCTAAAATGCCGAAGTTAGGTGAAATTTACGAAGTCTATGTGCAGCGTTGCAAGCAAGCCAATGCCATGGATTTCGATGACTTACTGATGCTTACCTTCCAGTTGTTCCGTGACCATGAGGAGATTCGACAGAAATACTCCGACCGCTTCGACTTTATTCTCGTCGATGAGTACCAGGATACCAACCACGTGCAGATGAAAATCGTGATGCAACTCTGTAAGGAGAAGAACCGTGTGTGCGCCGTGGGTGATGACTCGCAGAGTATCTATAGTTTCCGTGGTGCCAACATCGACAATATCCTCCGATTCCAAAGTCAGTTGAAGGGTGCCAAACTCTTCAAGTTGGAGCAGAACTATCGTAGTACGCAGAATATCGTGAATGCTGCCAACAGTCTCATCAAGCGCAACAAGAATCAGATTCAGAAAGATGTGTTTAGCGAGAATGCCGTGGGCGAGAAGTTGATTTACCAGCCAGCCTATAGCGATAAGGAGGAGGCGCTCATCGTGAGCAAGGACATCAAGCGCATCAAGCGTCAGGATGGATGTGAGTATTCCGACTTCGCCATTCTCTATCGCACCAATGCGCAGAGCCGAAGCTTCGAGGAGGAGTTTCGTAAACAGGGCGTTCCTTATCGCATCTATGGCGGTATGAGTTTCTATCAGCGCAAGGAAATCAAGGACATTATCGCCTATTTCCGTCTGGTCGCCAATCCCGATGACGAGGAGGCTTTCAAGCGCATCATCAACTATCCTGCTCGTGGTATCGGCAATACAACCGTAGCCAAGATCGCCGCTTGTGCCTTGGCGAACCAAGTGAGTTTCTGGGAGGTGATTTCAGAGCCTCAGCACCATGGACTTGCCGTCAACAAGGGCACGCTCACCAAACTAGACAACTTCCGCTTGCTGATCAGCGGTTTCATAGAGAAAGCAGGCAAGCTCGACATCTATGAGTTGGGTGACAGCATCATCAAGGAGAGTGGTATCAGCAAGGACATCTTCGAGGGTGGCAAGGATGCCGAGAACCTCGCTCGCCAGGAGAACTTGGAGGAGTTCTTGAGTGGTATGCAGACTTTTGTGGAGGAACGCAAAGAGGAAGATAGGGCAGATGAGGTCTATCTGACAGACTATCTGCAGGATGTCGCCCTCTTGACCGACTTGGATAGCAAGGGGGATGATGATGCCCCTCGTGTCTCGCTGATGACTGTTCATGCGGCGAAGGGATTGGAGTTTCCTACGGTCTTCATCGTAGGTTTGGAGGAGAATATCTTCCCAAGTCCTATCGCAGCGGCTTCCATGCGTGAGTTGGAAGAGGAGCGTCGCTTGCTCTATGTCGCCATCACTCGTGCCGAGAAACATTGTATCTTGACGAATGCCAAAAATCGTTTCCGTTATGGCAAGATGGAGTTTGACAATCCAAGCCGTTTCCTCAATGAAATCGACCCGAAATTGATTGAGAATGATGATGAATCGGTGAGTAGCTCTGCTGGAGGAGGTTATGGAAAAAGAATGCCATGGGATAGAGATCGAGACGATGATTGTCGCTCGGCTCGTCGCTATGATGATTCCGATGATTATCGTTCGGCTCGTCGCTATGATGGTGACTCCGATGACTACCGCTCTAGTTATTCACCTCGTCCTGTTGCTACGCAATTCATCGCTGACCCTAAGCCAAGCTATAGCTCTCGTTCTTCTGAACGAAGAGTGACGAGCAGCATGAGCGAACATGCTCAGGAGGCTTTGGCTTCAGGTAGATTTAAATCGGTGAGAGGAGTCAATGCGGTTCGCCGCATCTTGGGAAAGGATGCTCCGATGAGTGATGCTCAGTCGAATGATAGTGCTAACTCTGCTTCGGGCATTGGAGGTGCTTCTGTCTCCACATCAGCTGGTTTGCTGAAAGAGGGCAACCGCATCGAGCACCAGCGATTCGGTGTAGGAAAGGTTGTCAAGCTGGAGGGCACGGGTGAGAATGCCAAGGCCACTGTCGAATTCGTCAACTCAGGTTCCAAGCAATTGCTACTCAAGTTCGCCAAGTTCACGATTATTCAATAGTATTATCGCAGATGTGATAGAAGTTAAAGGAATAAAAGAAAAAGCGGAAGAAAAGAGACTCATTCGTCTCTCTTCTTCCGCTTTTGTTATGTTATACGTTTCAACTATATGATACCTTATTATTATATAAGGCTTCATGCTTATAGTGCCTCGTCTTCGGGCTTTTCTGGAATCGGCTTGCTGCCCTTGATGACAGGGAAGCGTTTCTTCTTGCGAAGCCATGCTGCCTTGCGGCGTTCATATTCTTCTCGATGACTTTCCAGGAATCCGTCTTCCATCTTCTTACTTCTTTATTAAAACGATTGAATCTATAGTTACTGTAGATTCAAAAACTTTATTTATCTTTGAACCTACTGTAGATCACCTTTATCTGTATAGGACTGCTCATGTCTTGAGCGTTCTCAGAATGCGTACCCTTCACCAGTCGGGTAGAGGTGAGCGACATGTTGTGGGTCATCTTACTGATCATGGTTGAGTTGTTCTCCACTACCGTACTTACGGTGATAGGTATTAGCACGGCCTTGTTCCAGTTCTCACTGCTGCCTTTCTTCTTGCTCATGGCAGTGATGAGGTTACTGATGTTGCTGAACGTATAACCGTTTGTCGTGCTACTGCTGTAAGAAGCGTAGAAAGAATTTCGGTTGTTCACCACGTTGCCATTTTCGAAGAAGGAGTTGATGCTGTCCTTTGGAATCATCAGTACGTAGCTTGGTGTATCAAATGTATATTGGTTGTTCGTCTCCGTATTGTTGATTCTTGGGAAGGTGATGCTAGCGGTGTTCAATGTATCGTTCTCATGACCTCTCAAAATCTCTTCCACTGGGAGTGTCACCTCGGTGAAGATGCCTGCAGGCGACTTGAGATAGGTGCAACTTGGGTCAGCTGCCAATGAGGCGATGGATGCTGCATCATTGACGATATGATTGGTCTGAAGTGCCTCCTCCGTACCATCGATACGATTGAAGCCATATCCTTTGGCGATACTGTCGGTGACACCATCGGATGCCTTGATGGTCTTTTGGCGAGACCAGTAGAACTGCACCTCTGTGTTCCAAACGTCAGCCACATTTCCGATACCACCCTCATGCTTGATGTAGAAACCGGGGCATACATTCTTCAAGAACTGATAGTTGGACTTGAAGTACTCTGGATGCTCCACGAATGTCTTCAACATGTATGTACCATAGTTATCGTATGTCACGCCATCCTTGATGTAAGGTTTGTTCAAGTAAATCTTGAAGTTACCCGTAGCCTTGGAGAGGCTGTAGGTGGCACTGTTGTGATAGCCGTTCTCAGCGATGTAGCCTTCAGCTATCGGGTCGAAGTCGGTCAAATAGTTCTTGTCCTCCGTCATCGGCTTACTCATCTCGTATGCCGTCACCTTCATAGGGGCGAGGGAGTCGCCGTAGGTGCTCTGGTAGCTGACGAGCAGGTAACAAGAGTCAGCTCTGAGCTCGCCATTGTTGGCATCCTTGATATACTGGAGGGTGTCGACCGAGAATGTCGAGAGCGGTACCATCTGTGTCATATAGTCGGCAGTGAGGTAGGTGCCCGTCTCTGGGTCCTTCACTCTACCGATGATTCCGTTGTTTGACTTGCTAAGTACAGGACCGGCTACCAGCGACTGTGTTTCCACATTGTAGGTAGCGTCGGTGATGGTGAGATTATCTACTTTGTTGGTGATGGAAGAACCGAGCGTGTCGGTGGTGTCATCACAGGCAACCATGGAGAAGGCCGCCAACAAAAATGCTGTGAGTTTGATAAATTTCATTTCTTCTACAATCCAATTATCGAAAATATGAACCATTCCCACACTCGTTGTGAGCGGTAGAAATGGTTAGTATCGTTCGTTATTCCTCGTCAGGACACACCTGGTTGATGAAGTCCTTGTATGGCTCAGAGAAGTCATCGCCCGTGAAAGCCAACAGCGGCTTGTTCTTCTCCTTGGCATATTCCAGGATGGCTGGGTTGATGCCTAGTTCGCCCTCTACGACACCGTCGCAATAGTCGATGGCGAGCTTGGCTAGCTCATCGTAGTCGAAATCGCTCTTGTAGGTGTCGAGCAACTCAGCCTTGGCATCACGGAAATCGACGCACTGCTTGAAGTTGTCGCCGAGACTGCCCTTCAATGGGTTGTCGTACAAGGAGACGATGACCTTGGAATTGGCAAATGAAGGCTCCTCTGCATACGCTGTCTTGATGTAGAGAGGAACGATAGCTCCCATCCATCCTTGGCAAACGATGACGTCTGGCTGCCAACGGAGTTTTTTCACGGTCTCCAGCACGCCTCTAGCATAGAAGATGGCACGCTCGCCGTTGTCTTCGTACTCCTTGCCATTCTCGTCTGCGCCCATCTGGCGATTGCTGAAATAATCATCGTTGTCGATGAAGTAGATTTGCTGACGGGTTGTCGGTATAGAGGCAACCTTGATAATCAGAGGATGATCGGTATCATCGATGATGAGGTTCATACCCGAAAGGCGGATGACCTCATGCAACTGTCCACGGCGCTCATTGATGATGCCCCACTTAGGCATGAATGTGCGAATTTCAAAACCAGCTTCTGCCATTTTCTGAGGCAATTCATGACCCATCACCGACATGCGGCTCTCAGCTACATACGGATTTATCTCCTGATTAATGAATAATACTTTCTTTGCCATAATTATTTTTTTATTCTTCTCGGATGAAATAGTCACCTCGAATTAGGTGCAAAGGTACAAAAAAATCTTCAAAACACCCAATTTTTTAGCGAAAACCAAGAAATCCGACCCTCAAAAAGCACATTTTTATGATATTTTTTTGTTATTTCAGAAATTAGTTGTTATTTTGCACCCCGAAATTTAATAAAACGATGAAAGTATTCAATAAGATTGTTGAACTCCAAAACGAACTCTTTCAGGCTCGTAAGGAGGGGAAGGAAATAGGTTTGGTACCTACGATGGGTGCTCTGCATGAGGGTCACGCCTCATTGGTAAAACGTAGTGTGAAGGAAAATGGCGTCACTGTCGTTTCCGTTTTCTTGAATCCAACTCAGTTTAATGACCAAGGTGACTTGGATCGCTATCCTCGTACCCTTGATGCCGACTGCAAGCTCTTGGAGGCTTGTGGGGCTGACTATGTGTTTGCTCCATCCGTGAAGGAGATGTATCCTACTAAGGACGAGCGTCATTTCGAGTTCCCACCGGTTTCTACCGTGATGGAGGGTGCCAAGCGCCCTGGTCACTTCAATGGCGTTTGCCAGGTGGTGAGCCGCCTTTTCTATATCGTGCGTCCTACTCGTGCTTACTTCGGTGAGAAAGACTGGCAGCAGATTGCCGTCATCAAGCAGCTCGTGAAATTTATTGGTTCTGACGTCCAGATCGTGGAGTGTCCTATCGTGCGTGACGAGGATGGCCTTGCCAAGAGTAGCCGCAACACATTGTTGGCTGCCGATGAGCGTGCCATCGCTCCTAACATCTACAAGGCTCTGAAGGAGAGCGTGGAGTATGCCAAGTCTCACACCGTGCCGGAGACGCACGACAAGGTGGTGGCTGACATCAACGCCGTGGAGGGTCTTGAGGTGGAGTACTTCGAGATCGTGGATGGCGACTCCTTGCAGGATGTCAACGCATGGGATGACAGCGACTACGTGGTAGGTTGCATCACCGTATATTGCGGCAAGACTCCTATCCGTCTCATCGACCACATTCGTTACAAAGGCTAATAGATAAGTATCATATTCATAGGCACATTTTACTATACAACACGTAAAAAGATATGCAGATAGAAGTATTGAAAAGTAAGCTCCATTGTGTGACGGTTACGGAGGCTAACCTCAACTACATGGGCAGTATCACAATAGACGAGGACTTGATGGATGCCGCTGGCTTGATCGCTGGCGAGAAGGTGCAAATCGTAGATAATAACAATGGTGAGCGCCTGGAGACCTATATCATCAAGGGTGAGCGTGGCAGTGGTTGTATCTGTCTCAATGGTGCAGCTGCTCGCAAGGTTCAGGTGGGCGATACCGTTATCATCATCGCCTACGCCATCATGGATTTCGAGGAGGCGAAGACCTTCAAGCCTACCGTGATCTTCCCTAAGGAGGGGAATCGACTCTAATATTCTCTCTTCTTGAGAATACCATTTCTGGAATGTATTGGAGAATATCATTTCTAGAATAAATTAGAGAATGTTATTTCTAAAACATAAAAAATCCCTGCGTCTCGCTATGAGATGCAGGGATTTTTTTATTGCTAAACTTTTCGTATGTAAGGAAGTTAAGGAAATTCCTTTAACTTCTTTACTTCTGCTTGTTCAGTCGCTTGATGACGGAGTAGGCATCATAGAGTCCTAGCTCTCCAGCCTTCGACAGGTCTTGGATGGCTGCCGCCTTGTTGCCCGACTTCGAACGAGCGATACCTCTGTTATAGTATGCCTCTGCCAGACGGTTGTCTATCTTGATGGCCATCGTATAGTCGTCGATCGCCTTGGACAGCTCCTTGCGCTTGGCATGCAAGTTGGCACGGTTATAATAGATGTACGCATTGTTGTTGTTGCTCAGTCGGATGGCATCGCTCAAGTCCGCCTCTGCCGAGTGGACATTGAGGATAGGCTGACCCTCAGCCACATGGAACTCGTCCATCTCCATCTGGCATACCGCCCTTGCCCAATAAGCGAGGGCATTGTGGTCGTCGAGCTTCAGATAGTCATCGAAGTCCTGGATGGCTGCCTCGAAGTCTCGAAGTACGGAGTGGGCGATGGCTCGATGGATGAGCAGGTTCTTCTTCTGATTCTCGTCCTTGACGATGCTCAACTCAGCCGACAACTTGTCGATGAGCGAGAAAATCTGCATGGAACCGTTCTCGTCCAACTGGTCCTTGTCGCAAACGATATAGAGTTTCTCTCCCTTCTGCTTGGTCTGCATGTTGAGTGTCTCCACGTCCTTGTCGAACGACTGACCACTCGAAATCTGACTGGCTGATGGGAAGTAAGTGACGTGATACATAGGCAGATAGGCTGCCTCCACCATTCGGTTTTGTACCTTTCCTCTGTACTCGCTCTTGTACTCATGCTCGTACTTTGGCTCATCATCCACCACGATGCTGGCAAACTTGTTGGGGTCTATCTCCGAACGCTTGCGCACTTCCTTCTTGGTCTTGGCGCTCCAACGAGGTTGGATGCCGAGGTGCTTGTTCATCTGTGCCTTCATGATGCGGAACTCGTCCAGCTCTGCCTTGCCGGTCATACCCAACTTGCGATAGCATTGGGCACGGTAGGAAAGACCTGTCCAGAAGTTTGGAAACTGGTTGATGACGGTGGTCAAGTCGCTGATGGCGGCTCTCAGGTTACCGGTCTTCTCGTGCAGGAGGGCACGGTTGAAGATCGCCATGAAGTTCTGTGGCTCCATCTTGATAACGAAGTCGAAGTCGCTGATGGCTCGGTTGTCGTCACCCAGCTGCACACGCATCAGTCCTCGGTTGTAGTGTGCGAGGAAGTTGTTCGGGTCGAGGTCGAGCGCATTGTCGTAGTCGCTCATCGCCCCTCTCAAGTTGTTGAGATTGATGCGAGCCAAGGCACGGTTGATGTAGCTGTTCACGTTGTTGGGCTTGAAGTGCAGCGACTTGGTGAGCGCCTCGTCAGCCACCTTCCATTCCTTTCTGGCAAGTGCCATGTAGGCACGTGTCACCCAGGCATCGCCGTCGTATGGGTTGAGTTCCAGACTCTTGTCGAGCCATTTCTCAGCATTCACGGTGTCCTTCTTCTGCAGATACACTTCTGCTTTCAGCGAGTAGGCGTTGGAGTAGTCCTTCCACTTGGTGATGACGGAGTCCAACTGGTTGAGCGACTCATCATATTTCTTGTCCTGCATGTAGCACAAGGCACGGTTGAACCAATAGTTGCGGTTGCGCGGCTCCAGGTGAATGGCACGGTTGTAGTCCTTGATGGCATCCTCGTAGTTGTTCTGTCGGATGCGGCAGATGGCACGAAGGTCGTAGATGTCGTTGACGTACGGGTTGAGTTGCAATGCCTCGGTAGCATCGCTCTCGGCACCCATGTAGTCATCGAGCGAGAACTTCGCCACGCTGCGGAAATACCAAGGCTCATAGAGATAAGGCTTGGCGCCGATAGCCAGGTTGAAATACTTGATGGAGAGCACGTAGTCCTCATAGAAGAGTGCGCTTCTTCCGGCGGTAATCAACCTATCTACCCTGTACTGTGCCATGGATGGCGCAGCCGTCAGGGCGAGCATAGCTATCAAGAGCCAGCTTTTCTTCTTTGTACCCATAAAATAAATTTGATGTTTAGTGTCTTATCTTCGTGCGATAAGAGCAGCGGAACTTGCCCTTGATGATGTTCTTGAGCTTGCCGGAGATCATGTTTTTGCGGAGTGTAGATACACGATCGACAAACATGGTTCCCTCCAAGTGGTCGAACTCATGCTGCATCACACGAGCCAGATAGCCACCTACCCATTCGTCGTGCTCCTGGAAGTCCTCGTCCATGTATTTCACATGGATGCGGGTAGGGCGCACCACCTTCTCGCTGATGCCTGGGATGGAGAGGCAACCCTCGTCGGAGGAGTCCTTGTTCTCATCATCATACTCCAGGATGTGGGCGTTGATAAAGGCATGGCGGAATCCCTTGTACTCTGGGAGGTCGTCGCTCAATACGTCGAGGTCGATGACCACGAGGCGGATGGCTTTGCCTATCTGTGGAGCTGCGAGACCGATGCCATTGCTGGAGTCGAGGGTCTCGTACATGTCGTTGATAAGTTGTTTGAGTTCTGGATAATCGGGTGTGATGTCTTCAGCCACTTTTCTCAAAACAGGCTGACCATATATATAAATAGGTAATATCATCTTCTTGATTGCATAAAATCTTGTAAAATAATGGTGGCACTGATCTCATCGACCAGTCCTTTGTTTTCTTTTCTCACCTTCTTCTTTACGCCTCCGTCTATCATGGCTCTGTGGGCGATGACCGATGTGAAGCGCTCGTCGTAGTACTCAATGGGTACCTCAGGGTGAGCCTTGCGCCATCGGTTGAAGAAGTTCTCCACACGTGCCAGGTTCTCACTTGGCTGTCCGTTGGGCTGTGTGGGCTTTCCGATGACGATTCTCTCCACCTGCTCCTTCTGTATGTAAGACTCCAGGTAGGTGAAGAGTTCCGCTGTCGCAACAGTTGCCAACCCGCCTGCAATAATCTGCAACGGGTCGGTAACTGCCAGTCCGGTACGCTTTTTACCGTAATCGATAGATAAAATTCGCATTATTTCTTGAAGAGCAACCAAGCGTCATTATACTTGCTGGCGCGAAGCTCGTTGCGGCTCTTCACTGCGCTAGCCTTGTCAACGAATGTGGCTGCTACCACACGATACATGTTGCGCTCGCCATTGAATACGATCTGTGCGTCGTAGCCAGCGCTCTTCAAGGTGTTGTAGAGACCCTCTGCGTTAGCCTTCAAGCCGAAGGAACCTACTACTACGCTGAAGTTCTGCAAGCCAGAACCTGAGATGAGGGATACATTCTCCTGGCGTACGGTAGCGTTATCTACCTCTGTATTGGTTGACTCAGATGGAGTGGTGGTCTGCAAAGGTGTCACTACAGGCTCCTGTGTGACAGGTGCTGTCTGCTGCTCCTGAGCTTGAGCTTTCTCGTATGCTTTCTTATACATGCTTTCCTTTGACTTGCAGCTAGCAAGTGCCAATACCATGCACATGCCGAGGCCCAAAACTGATAATTTCTTCATAACTTTAAAATGGTTTTATTGTTAAACTTGTTGTTTTCTTTGTTCCAGTGTTTAGTCAACACGTCGTTTCGTTCTGCGAAAATACAAATAATATCCCAAATAAGACCACAAAGACAGCCTAAAGTTTGTTAAAACAAGGTAATACAACAAATTTATTGAAAAATTAAGAAAAAAATCCTTGCTTGTTGCGGAATATTTCGTATATTTGCAACATGAAGATGCCCATGGACTATCGTTCTAAGGACTCTTGATAACATGTTTAACAATTAAAACTTAGTCATTATGAAAGCATTAGGTTACATTGGCGCATTCCTCGGCGGTGCTCTTGCCGGGTCTGCATTGGGTTTGATTTTCGCTCCTGAGAAGGGTGAGGATACACGCAGCAAGATTGCTGACGCAGTAGATAACTTCTGCAACAAGCACAACATCAAGTTGAGCAAGAAGGATGTTGACGATTTGGTGGACGACATCAAGGACGCAGCTCCTGAGATATAATCGAGACAAGACGTTTCTGGTGACAATCTATACATGATGTTTTCCAACGATAAAAACGTAGAGACTATCGGGCAACTCGTTGAGGTGCTCAAACATTACATCGGGCTTCAGACGGAATATGTGAAGCTCGATGTAGTGGATAAGGTGGTCAGGTTGCTCACGGCTATCACCATGACGGTGGTGCTCGTGGGCTTATTGGTCATAGCCCTCATCTACTTGTCGTTTGCCTTGGCTTATGGACTGGGCGAATGGGTCGGCAATGCGTGGGGATTCTCCATCGTGGCTGGTCTATACCTATTTATATTAGTAATCTTCGTCATTTTCCGTCATCAATGGATAGAGAGACCATTGGTTCGCTTCCTGGCTAGCATCCTCATGCAGTAGAGGCTAGCCTTTTATTATTTCTCCTTTCCATTGAATGGATTTGTATGATTCTTAAACTTTGAAATGATGATGGCAGAAAATATTGAACATATTACATATTCCTCGCTCACGGAAATCCGACTGCGCAAGGAACTCCTGCGCAAGGACATACAGGCTGACGACGAGAAAATCAAGAAACTCTGGCAATCGCTCTTCACCAAACCGTCGGCTTTGTCGAAGAATGCTACGCCGAGCAGTCGCATGAAGAGTCTCTTCTCGATAGGGGCTGGTGCCTTTGATGGCGCTATCTTGGCTTGGAAACTCTATCGCAAGTTCAAGAGAAAATGATAGAAATGAAACAAACGATGGCTCACTTCCTTCTTGATGAAAGTGAGCCATCGTTTGTTTTTGGGCACAAAAAAAGGGTCACCGCTGTGACCCCGCCTTTGTTAACCTTAAATCTAATACTATGAAAAACACAATGCAAAAGTACTACTATTATTTGATAATGCAATACTTTTCATTATCTTATAACTTTTCTTAACGATTTTATGTCGCTAATTTAACTTCGTTAAGTTATATTCTCGTCACTTGTTTCACTCCCTTCACGGCACTCAGTTTCTTGATGAGCGCCTCGGTCTTGCCTGCGTCATCGATCATCACCGTTACGTTGCCAGAGAACAAGCCGTCTTTCGAGGAGATGTTGATGCCTCTCATCACGAGCTTGTCTTCCTTGGAGATGATGTTGGTGATGTTGCTCACGATACCAATGTCGTCGTTGCCGATGATGCGGAGGGTGATGGCGTACTTCGACGTTCCCTTTCCGCTCCAGCGTGCCTTCACGATGCGATAACCGAAACGGCGGCGCAACTCTCTGGCGTTCGGACAGTCGGTGCGGTGTATCTTGATGCCCTTGTTGATGGTGACGAATCCGAAGATAGGGTCGCCATAGATAGGGTGGCAGCAGTGTGCCAGTTCGAAGTCGATGCCCTTCAGGTTCTCGTCGATGGTGAGCACGTCGTCGCTCTGCTTCATCAGTTCCTCGGTAGGATTCTCGTACTCGAAGTTGGCTGCACTCTCGGCAGGCTTCGTCACGTTGGTGAGGTTGAGGTCGTGGTCACGCTCCGCCACATATCGGTCGATCACCGTGTTGACGTCCAGTTTCTCCTCAGCGATGTCCTTGTAGAAGTCGGAGTTCTCCTTGTAGCCCATCTTCTTGATGATGCGAGCCATCGTGCTCTCGTCGATGTCTATCTTGCGGTTCTTGAAGCGTCGCTCGATGAGTTCCTTGGCGTAGAGACCGTCTTTCTTCTGCGTCTCCTTGAGGGCGAGACGTATCTTCGCCTTCGCCTTCGAGGTCTGCACGATGTTGAGCCATTCATGGCGTGGCTTCTGGTTGCTCTGCGTGAGAATCTCGATCTGGTCGCCAGAGTGGAGTTCCTGTCGGAAGCTCACCGCCCTGCCATTGATCTTGCCGCCCACACACGTGTTGCCGATGCGAGAGTGGATGTAGTAGGCGAAGTCGAGCACCGTCGCCCCCTTTGGGAAGTTCAGGAGGTCGCCCTTCGGCGTGAACACATAGACCTCGTCTTCCTTCAGGTCGGTGGTAAACTGGTCCATCAACTGGAGGTCGTCGTTGTTCTCTAGGGCGCTGCGGATGTTGGCGAGCCATTCGTCGATGCCACCCTCGCCCTGCTTGATGCCCTTGTAGCGCCAGTGTGCGGCGAGTCCATGCTCGGCAATGTCGTCCATGCGCTCGGTACGTATCTGTACCTCCACCCACTTGTTTTCCGGTCCCAGCACGGTGGTGTGCAAGCTCTCATAGCCATTGCTCTTCGGCACGGAGAGCCAGTCGCGCATACGCTTCGGGTTCGGCTGATACATGTCGGTGATGATGGCGAACACCTGCCAGCACTGCTTGTATTCCATCTCACGAGGCACATCGAGGATGATACGGATGGCGAAGAGGTCATATACGCCCTCAAAACCGCAGTTCTGCTTCTTCATCTTCTGCCAGATGGAGTGGATGCTCTTTGTTCTGCCCTTCATGTGGTACTTCAGTCCAGCCTCGTCCAGCTTCTCCTGGATTGGTTGGATGAAGCGGGCGATGTAAGCATCACGTGAACGCTTGGTGGCATTCAGTTTCTCCTTAATTAAATAATAGGCGTCGTGCTCTAGGTACTTCAGACTGAGGTCCTCCAGCTCGCTCTTCAGTTTGTAGAGTCCGAGCTTGTGGGCGAGTGGGGCATAGAGGTAACTAGCTTCCTCGCTCACCTCATGCTTCGCCACCACCTGTTCGGTGTCACGTATCTGTCGCATCACGTTCACACGGTCGGCTATCATGATGAGGATCACGCGCATGTCCTCAGAGAACGAGATGAGCAGGTTGCGGAAATTCTCGCTCTCGATGATTGGGTTGCGCTTGTATAGGTCGTGGATGCGGAGGAGTCCACCGATGATGTGCTCCACGCTATCTCCATATTTGCTCTTGATGTCTTCGAGGGTCTGGTATCCGTCGATGACGCTGGTCTGCATGAGGATAGCGATGACACCATCACGTTTGAGACCAATCTCGTTGACGGCGATCTCGGCGGTTTGAAGGGCGTGCAGGATAGGGTTCAGCCCAAACACGTCGCGACGTATCTGATGGTTCTCGAAGGCATGGTGGATGTCCTCGCGTAGATGTTGCTCGTCGTCCTTGCTGAAAGTGTCGCCGATGGCAGCTCTCAGACGGTCGAGGATGAGTAGCGTTTGCTCCCTCTCCTCAGGTGTAAAAGTGAATGTTTCGTTCATATTCATTCCCTCCATGTTAATTTTTCAATGCAAAGGTACAAAAAATCGCACGAAAATTTCTCTTTTTCAAAAAATATTACTATTTTTGTGGCATATTCGCATAAAATAACATAAATGTGGTATTATGAATCAGCAAGATCTTAACCAAATTCAGGCTCGTGGTATCAGCGAGCAACAAATTGAACATCAGTTGGAACAAATCAAGCAAGGCTTCCCTTTCTTGAAATTGGAAGGTGCTGCTGCCATTGGCAAGGGCATCGTGGCTCCGACAGACGATGAAGTGACGAACTATGAGAAGGCTTGGAACGACTATAAGGCGGAGGGACACAAAATCGTGAAGTTTGTGCCTGCCTCTGGTGCCGCTAGCCGTATGTTCAAGAATATGTTTGCCTTCCTCAACGCTCCTTACGACGTGCCTACTACTGATTTCGAGAAACAGTTTTTCGACAACATCAAGAAGTTCGCCTTCCGTTCTGCTCTCTGCGACAAATGCCATGAGAACGAGGGCAAGGGCATCATGTGTCTCATCAAGAAGGGCAACTACAAGGCTGTGGTAGCCAATCTCTTGGAGGCGAAGGGATTGAACTACGGTCAGTTGCCTAAGGGATTGCTCCTCTTCCATGAGTATTCTGCCGACGAGGTGCGCGCTCCGATGGAGGAACACTTGGTGGAGGCTGCCCTCTATGCTAGCAGCAATGGCGAGGCCAACGTTCACTTCACCGTCTCTCACGACCATCTCGCTCTCTTCAAGCAGAAGGTGGCTGAGAAGGCTGACTTCTATGCACAGAAGTTTGGCGTGAAGTACAACATCTCCTTCTCTGAGCAGAAACCAAGCACCGACACCATCGCTGCCAACCCAGACAATACTCCATTCCGCAATGAGGATGGCTCTTTGCTCTTCCGTCCGGGTGGTCATGGCGCGCTCATCGAGAACCTCAATGAGATTGATGCCGACGTGGTGTTCATCAAGAACATCGATAATGTGGTGCCTGATCGCTTGAAGGCTGACACCGTGACCTACAAGCAGGTGATTGCAGGTGTCTTGGTGACCCTTCAGAAGAAGGTGTTCGAATATCTCAAGGTGCTCGACTCTGGTCTGTACAACCATGAGAAGTTGGAGGAGATCATCCGCTTCGTTCAGCGTGACCTCTGCTGTCGCAAGGCTGACATCAAGGAACTGGAGGATGCCGACTTGGTCATCTATCTCCGCAAGAAGTTGAACCGTCCTATGCGTGTCTGCGGCGTTGTCAAGAACGTGGGTGAGCCAGGTGGTGGTCCATTCCTTACTTATAATAGCGATGGCACTGTCAGCTTGCAGATTTTGGAAAGCTCTCAGATTGACACCAACAACGAGGAGTACATGAAGATGTTTACCCAGGGCACTCACTTCAACCCAGTGGATCTCGTTTGTGCTACTAAGGACTACAAGGGTCAGCCATTCGACTTGCCTAAGTATGTGGATCCTAGCACGGGCTTCATCTCTAGCAAGAGTAAGAACGGCAAGGACTTGAAGGCATTGGAGTTGCCGGGTCTCTGGAACGGTGCGATGAGCGACTGGAACACCGTCTTCGTAGAGGTTCCATTGAGCACCTTCAACCCGGTGAAGACTGTCAACGACTTGCTTCGTGACCAGCACCAGGCTGTAGTGGGTGGCGTGCATCACGAGGGTGGTTGCTGCGGCGGCAAGCACTAAATGATGTTTTTTGTCAAAAAATATAAAAAAGGTAATGAAAAGTAGTGTTGTTCACTATTTTTTCATTACCTTTGCATTTCCAAAAGCAGCGCTTCGGTCTGTCGCTGGCATTCTCTTATGGGGATGCGAGAGGAAAGTCCGGGCAGCGCAGGGCATCCCACTTCCGAAACTAGAAGCTATTGGTGACAGTAGGTGTCGGCAGAAGAAAATGACCGCCCGAAACTTATCCCGTATCCATGCGGGGGTAGTGTCGGGTAAGGGTGAGAAGGTGGTGTAAGAGACCACCAGCTGGCGGGTGATCGCCAGGCTGTGCCATCTGGGAGCTGTAAGCTCATGTAAACCGCAGATTGAGGGCGGCTCGTCCGATTGCCTTCGGGCTACTGTGGAGGGTAGAGTGCTTGAGCCTAGGGGTGACTCTAGGACTAGATAAATGGCAGACGACTCTGAGCGGTGTCATCCGTGAGGAGCCACAGAACTCGGCTTATAGGGGCACTGCTTTTCTTTTTTACCTATTTAAAGTGAAAGCGAAGGATTCTATATTCCTAGGATTCCTTTGCTTTTTTACTTTTTAGGCAAATCGTAAGATGAAAGTCTTCGGCTAGAATGACTTGCCAACAGAAAATAACTAAAAAATAAAACGATATGAATCTCAAAGACCCAGAAAAGGAATTTTTCAATGATTTCGAGCATAAGGTGACCGACAAGATGAAGAAGTATGCCGACCGTGTCGATTTCCCTAAGGTAGAAGACTACGGCATCACCCGTATGGAGCTCGATGATTATCTCTTCGATAAGCAAGCCATCCTCGACATGGCTGGCACCCCACGTACCAAGATGACGGTGGGTGGTATCATCACGCTCCTGCCAGTCATCGTCCTCTCCGCCTTCCCGGATAGTGCTTACATCTATGGCAAGATGTGGACCACCGTCCTCGCCATCGTCGTTGGTTTTATGCTCTATATGTGCATCTACGCCCTTCAGAAGGCGATCATCCAACTGAGACTCAGCAAGCACAAGGACGTGAAGTACGAGTCTTTCATCAAGGCGGTGCTATTCTATGAGGGGTAGAGTGGGAGGTTATCTCATATTACTTCTATTGTCTAATAGATAATTGATGAAGTTGTCGGATATAGTAGATATTTCTCCCTTATCATATATTGTGAGCAAGTCTATCTTTATGGTATCATCGTCTATCTTTTGGATGTTATAGGTAATAATACGTGCTCCACCGCTTTTGCCCTTGCCTTTGCTGGCAATCGCCATTCTTACTTTTTGACTCCTTTTCCAAGGTTAGAACCTTGGAAAGGGTCTTCTTCCAATGACTTTCTAAAAAGTTTCAGGTCACTTTTCAATGAGTGGTATTTCTTTGACAGCCGTTTGGATTGTGCTAAAAACTCGTCTTCAACGTAAAACTCAACTTTCATAGAAAAACGTATTAAACTAATTTGTCCAAAAACTCATCAAATGTCATTGGCCTCGTTCCATTTTTTTCATGTGCTTCCATTTGGTCGAGCGCACGATTGAGGCTTTCTGCTACGTATGCCTCTTGTTCTTTTCTTGTCATGTATGTCTCTCTGTAGCTCTTTACCGGAGTAGTCAACGTATTTGACAATTTTTCGGCATACTCCTTTACCTTGGCTATGAATTCGTCAAGGCTGTATTTGCCTGTGTTAGGAACTTGCAGTTGTATGTTTATCGTTTCCATATCTATGTCTTCTTTAAATTTCTGCAAAAATACAATTATTATTTGAATTTGCAAAGGAAATAAGGGAGAAAATAAAAAAGCGTGCTTATCATCACGATAAACACGCTTCAATTATTTAAAGACCAGGGGCAGAAATCCCCTAGAACAATCTATTCTTCAATATTATACGATGCCCTGAGCCATCATAGCCTTTGCTACCTTCAAGAAACCAGCAACGTTGGCACCCTTCACGTAGTTGACATAGCCATCAGCCTCTGTACCATACTTCACACAGTTGGCGTGAATGTCGTTCATGATGTCGTGGAGCTTAGCATCAACCTCCTCACGAGACCACTTCAAGCGCTCAGAGTTCTGGCTCATCTCAAGACCTGATACTGCAACACCACCAGCGTTGGCAGCCTTACCTGGAGAGTAGAGGATCTTAGCATCCTGGAATACCTTGATAGCCTCTGGGGTAGTTGGCATGTTAGCACCCTCGCTGACAGCGATTACACCGTTGGCAACCAAAGCCTTAGCAGCCTCCTCGTTGATCTCGTTCTGAGTAGCAGATGGGAGAGCGATGTCTGCCTTCTCAAACCAAGGCTTAGCACCCTCTACATACTTCACGCCGTATTTCTCAGCATACTCCTTGATACGACCACGCTCTACGTTCTTCAACTCCATGATGTAAGCGAGCTTCTCAGCATCGATACCATCTGGGTCGTAGATGTAACCGTTAGAGTCTGAACATGTCACTGGCTTAGCACCCAACTGGATCAATTTCTCCATTGTGTATTGAGCTACGTTACCTGAACCAGAAACCAAGACTGTCTTGCCCTTGATGTCGATGTTCTTGGTAGCCAACATGTTGCAGAGGAAATATACGTTACCGTAACCTGTAGCCTCAGGACGGATGAGAGAACCACCGAACTCCTGACCCTTACCGGTCAACATACCCTGGAACTGATGAGTCAACTTCTTGTACATACCGAACAAGTAGCCTACCTCACGACCACCTACACCGATGTCACCAGCAGGAACATCCTCGTCTGGACCGATGTGGCGATAAAGCTCAGTCATGAAAGCCTGGCAGAAACGCATCACCTCGGCATTGCTCTTACCACGTGGAGAGAAGTCTGAACCACCCTTGGCACCACCCATTGGGAGAGTAGTCAAAGAGTTCTTGAATGTCTGCTCGAAAGCGAGGAACTTCAAGATACCCAAGTTTACAGACTTGTGAAAACGAAGACCTCCCTTATATGGGCCAATCACGTTGTTGTGCTGGATGCGGTAACCCATGTTAGTCTGCACGTTACCCTTGTCATCTACCCATGATACACGGAACTCGATTACACGGTCTGGGATGCAAAGACGCTCGATGAGGTTTGCTTTCTCAAATTCAGGGTGCTTGTTGTACTCTTCCTCGATAGTGCCGAGTACCTGACTAACTGCCTGGATGTATTCAGGCTCATTAGGGAATCTTCTTTCAAGATTCGCGATTACTTCTGATGCTTTCATAATCTAATCTTTTATTGGGTTTAAAATTGTTATTCTCTTTCTTTTCGGAAATCATCCTTTTCTATATTGGTAAAATTGGTTGTTTCCTTATTTCGATTGCAAAGGTAAAGAAAAAGATTGAAATAACAAACAAAAAGAAAGAAAAAATGCAGAAAAAGTAGAAAAAAGTCACTTTTTAACTTTTTGTAAGATAGTGAAAGGCATGATTTGTGCTCGCACACCTTATTATATATAGCAATCTTAAAGGGGAATAAAACAAATCAAGCAAGGGAAAGGGGATGTACCTACTTTCTCTTGCTTGGTCATATTTGATTTTTGTATCCATCATTAGATGATAGAAGCTTTCTCACTTAGATAGTAAAACCTTCATCTAGAATCTCCTTTAGTTGCTCTTCTGTCAGTCCGGTGAAAGCTATGATTTGGGAGTAAGGCAATTTTGCTGATAGCATTTTTTGAGCAATGGTAAACTTCTCTTTGTTTTGACCTTTTGTTAGGCCAATTTCCACGCCTTGCTCTATTCCTTTCTCCATTCCTTCCTCGACACCTTTCTCGTAGCTGTCTTGCTGAAGCGTGCGTTCTACACGAATGTTGTCAAGCAACTTCTCGTATGCTCTCAACTCTTCTTCCGTAAAGCCAGTGACTTTCAACTCCTCCAAAGCCTTTTGGATTTCAGGATTTTCTTTCAGTTCCGTAGGCACCTGTTCGGTGTTCGTATCTATTTCGGTGAGGAAGCGGAGCCAGAGCACGGTCATCTTCTTTTCCGTGATGGTGTGAGGAGTGAACTTCGGAAGTTCGATGAATGTGAAGTGCAAGCCCTTGATTACCTTCTTGCTATTCTGGTCGTGTACGATGTTGTAGTTGTGGATGTAGGTGTTGGGCATATCATGCTCGAAGGTGTCGTTCACCAGGTTGAGCGAATATACGGGTTGCAACTCGCTGTATTGGTCTTTCTTCATAGCCTGAGTAACGTACAACTTGGATGCATTGAAGAGTACTTTTTGCATGAACGACTTGCTCCATTCCATCTGCATCTCCACACAAAACTTTCTGCCCTTGGCATCCACGCAGAGCACGTCCACAATAGAGTTCTTGTGCAAGTAGAGTTGTGGCACCAGTTCTGTAGGCAAGTACTTGATGCTCTTTATCTGTTCGTCGTCGCTGAGAGGTAGCAGAGCATTGAGCAGGCTGATGAGCAAGTCTGGGTGCTTGTAGAATATCTTCTTGAAGGTCAAGTCTGTCTTGGGGTCTAGATACTTCATGCTTCTTTTCTCCTTAACTTTTGGTTCTGAACTCGAAATGCCATGAGCGGCATCTCTTTGCATTTTGAAATCGTCTTTGGTTTTCGCCATATTCGGATCTCCTTTTGTTTAAATGGTTATACTTATGTATTGGTGTGATATAATCATCACACGACTGCAAAAGTACGCATTTTTGCCTTTATCTCCAAATTTTATTGGTGTTAATTTACGATGTATGTTATATTTTGCCATTTTTAAGTGATGGACAATTAAAAAAGCTCAGCAAATAGAAAACTATTGCTGAGCTTCTTATGTATTTTAGAAATAAAACCTTTACTTCTTGATCACCTTCTTAGTCTGACCATCTGTTGTCTTGATGATATATACCTGACCTGGAGTCATAGAGCCTACCTGCTGACCAGCGAGGTTGTAGATGGCTTGAACGCCGTTATTTGCTATAGTAGCTTTTGTGTCCTTGATGCTTGTTGTAGCACCTTCTATCAATATGTAATAGACGTTAGCTGTCTTCAAATCATTAGATGTAACAGTAACAGCAACGATGACAGCATCTTCACCATATGGACTTATTGTCTTTGAGATGTAAGCGTTAGGACTTTTTGTTTTTACAACAAAGTCATCCAAGTTAACCACTCCAGTTCCTTTAACGAGAGCCTCTCCATCTTCGAACTCAATTGGCTCACCTTTGTATGTGACACTTTCCAAATCTGCATTATATACAAGCTCTACATTGTCAACCCAAACAATGTCAGGATTGCTGTCATCTTTACTACCACCAGCCGCAACTGAAGATGTAGAGATGGTCACAAGGATAGCTTTTGTATCAATATTATTTTTGGTATAAGTGAATGGAATCGAAATTTCTTGCCAATCATTGCTACTTGCTATAGTTGCATTTTCTGCTCTAGCCACTACATTGCCATTATTTTCTTTCAATTCTGGATCTTGGACTTTGTTTCCATTGGTGATAATAGCTTTTACAGTTGCATTCTTATTGTCTTTATTTGTAATTCCTCTTTTGCCGATGTTGTATTTGAGATTTACTTTCATTTCATCTGGCTTACAGGTAAGAACAGTATAGAATGGATCGTTATTGTTATCTACGTCTTTGTTGCTTAAATCCAAGAATGCATTATTTTCACTGAATGAGGCAAACATGCTACCAGCATTTAAACGCCCAGTGGTTAGGGTTCCATTGGCAGATTTTGTAGCAACGACCGCAGATTTGATTTGGACAGATTTACCATTCTTAGAATCTGTAGGATGGTCGGTTGATTCAAATGTATGTGGTGCTTCTGCGACATATGAAACATAATTTCCTGTTGCGCTCATGAAAGAGTGCCAATGGTTTGGCTCACGGCTTGTCGCAGTTCCGTATTTTGCATCATGGAAATCACCGAAATCAGAATTAGGAATCTGTCCAAAATCATCAACATTCTCGCCAAGCATAACACTGACGTTCTGCTGCATTTTCGACATATCAATGTTAAGGATAGCGTTAAGCTTGTTGTTACATATCTCTGCTTTCATCAGAATTGGGACATCTCCTAAATTTGGTCCCATCCAATCTTCTGCATTTCCATCTCCAGAGGTAATTTGAATAACTTGTTGGGTGGAGAGGGCTGTCGTGTTTCCACAGATAAGTCCATCAACGTCATTTACGACAATATTTCCAACTTTCATCGCTGCATTTAAGGCAAAGTTTTTGATGCTCAGGGTGTACTTGTTGTTGGATTGTTTGTCGACATTGACAGTCATTTCACCAGTTACAGGATTCAAGCCTGTCACCAAAACTTTGTAAGGACATGTGTATTCGTCAGCTATGGAAGCCAATGAACACAATGCCAATGCCATAATGGTAAATAATTTCTTCATTTTTATTCCTTTCTAATTGATAAATTCTATTTAAGTTGGTATATCAAACCGATTGTTCCGTAAATAGGATACATGGCTTGGTCGATTACTTCAAAATTCTTCTTGAAAATTTCGGAGAGTCCCCAAGTGAGACCAACGCTGCCTGCCCATCGCTTGCTGAAATACCAATCGGCACCTGCTGCAACACCGAATTGCCAATTTCTCATATCACCAGAGAAGTCATACTCACCACGCTTTCCTTCTTCGTTTCCAAGTTCAATTTTTGCACCTGTAGGATCATCTTGGCGGAGGTAGCCGTCATATGCGTAGCCACTGAATTTGTGTGATGTAACATAAGAAAAGTAAGGACCAAGCTTTACTCTTACTTTTTCGCTGATACTATAGGTTGCTTGTACGGGAATGGTTGCAAGGCTTTGGTCAACTTTCGTTACGACCCCACCAGTGAAGTATCCTTCAAGTTCTTTTCCTCCTCTTACAATTTTCATGTGATAGTTCTTCACGTCGGCATCAGTCTTCATACCTTTATTTTCGAAATGAAGTCCAAACATAATTCCCCATCTGTCTGTAAAAGGATGGAAAGCATCAACACCTAATGTGAAATTAGGTCGGAGACTATAGCTGTTAAGCGAGCGGATTGTTGCTGGCATACCGATAGGGGCTGTGCCTCCCAAATTGTAGCCTGCTCTTGCATAATAGCTATAATTATGAAGTAATTTACCTCCGAATGCCCATGTTGGCAAAACGGAAATTGCCATCAAAAATGTGGCGATGTGTTTCTTTTTCATTCTTCTTCACTTTTTTCACAAGTTATACTTATGCTGTCAACATACAAAGTACTTCCGATGGCTCCTTCGAATTTTGCGCCATCAACGCTTGATGAGCATACAATAGCTAAATTGTAACCCATTGCAGCTAACTTGTCATCGTCAACATCTTTTTTGTATTCGAAGTTCAATTCCAAATGTGTCCAATTTTGAGTGTTGTCGAGATTTTCTCCAAGAGCTATGCCAGCAATTCGTGGACTTGTTTGTATGTCATCACCATGCAGTGGAATTTCATTTCCCTCGTTGTCAAATAGACGTTCATATAAAACAGCATAGATTGTTCCATAATCTTTCTTGCCTTCGACAACCTCTTTGTTTTTATTAGTGAAAGTCTCGCCGCGTTGATATTTGTACCATGCTTCCAACTTGACAGGCTTGTAGCTAACAGGCAAACCAAATTTTGTACATTGCATAGGTTCGGTGAGTGCAGGACCACTATCAAATGAACCTGTGAAGAGGTTACCTGCGGCAATTGGCATCTTTACGCCGCCTGTCATGCCAAAGGCACCAGTATCACGTGTTGTAAGCTTTACACATGCGCCCTTGTAGCCATTCGGCTCTGGTGTCGTAGGGTATGTGTCTGCTTTAGCAAATCTATCAGACTTGTAGAACCCTGGATTTCCTGTAGCCCAATTATTTTGGAGTGTTCCGTCATCATTTTTGTCACTCCATTCATAATATTTATTGGCAGGTTTTTTGCTTAAGAAATAATTTTCAAATTCATATTCCATCTTCTCGTATGTTACCGGTGGAAATTGAATTGAAACTTGGTATAATCGAATCCAATTTCTATCTTGAGATGTTACTGTGTAGGTAACGGGACCATTTGAAAAGTCTTGTATAGAACCACTTGCAGGAGTTATTGTTGCACCTTCTGTTATTCTAAACTGAGGTGCAAGGGTCTTAAGTAAGGAAGATGCATTCCTTTTTGCATACTTGAAGATGATTTGACTATCTGAATAATCCAAGTTGATGTCAGCTAAAGTATCACTGGCCTGGTAGAATATATCCGTTGGATTATCCACATGGATATATGCCTGCTCAATGTCACATTCAGCATTCAATGGCTCATCCTTAAAGCAAGAGGTGAGGGTAGAGCTACCGATGAGGGCAGCTGCTATCATTTTATAATATCTCATATAAATTTATAATATTGTAATCTTATCTAAATCAAGGTGCAAAGTTACGATGAAAACTTTGAACTTCCAAAATTTTTCGGCTGAAAATGCACATTTGTTCCGTTTTTGTTGCATTCCCCTACCATTTTCGCAAGATTATTACATAATTATCCCATAATGAAATGATTATTAAAGTTATATCTTTATTGCAGTCTTTTTGTTTTTATTCATAATTCGTCATGCGTTCCCAATTATATACTGCCTTGCTAAGCATCTAAAAAATAAGGCTGACTCTCTTGCGAGAATCAGCCTTAATGTATGATGAAGTGAAATCTATTGTTTCAATCTTCTGGGATGGGGGAGTGGCGATTAAGCCTTACCCTCCATCTGAGCCTTCAACTTAGCAAGTGCGTCGATGTCACCGAGTGAAGTACCTGCTGCTACGTTGTTGATAGCTGCAGTCTCGTTCTTGCGACCACCGTTGTTGTGCTTGCGTGGAGCTGTTGGCTTAACATCGTCCTTGCCCTCCTCGAATGTACGAGAGTGAGAGAGGATGATACGCTTTGTCTCCTTAACAAACTCGATTACCTTGAAGTCGAGTGTCTCGCCTTCCTTAGCCTGAGTGCCATCCTCCTTAGTGAGGTGCTTTGGAGTTGCGAAGCCTTCGCCACCCTCTGCGAGAGTTACGACTGCACCCTTGTCCTTCAACTCAGTGATAGTACCCTGGTGAACTGAACCTGGAGTGTAGATTGCCTCGTACTCATCCCATGGATTAGCCTCCAACTGCTTGTGACCCAAGCTCAAACGACGATTCTCCTTGTCGATCTCGAGAACTACTACGTCGATGTCTGCACCTACTGTAGTGAACTCAGATGGGTGCTTAACCTTCTTAGTCCAAGAGAGGTCAGAGATGTGGATCAAACCATCAACACCTTCCTCGAGCTCTACGAAGATACCGAAGTTAGTGAAGTTGCGAACCTTAGCGGTGTGCTTGCTACCTACAGGGTACTTAACCTCGATGGTCTCCCATGGGTCTTCCTTCAACTGCTTGATACCCAAGCTCATCTTACGCTCAGCGCGGTCGAGTGTCAAGATGACAGCCTCTACCTCGTCACCTACCTTCATGAAGTCCTGAGCAGAACGCAAGTGCTGGCTCCAAGACATCTCAGATACGTGGATCAAGCCCTCAACACCAGGAGCGATCTCTACGAATGCACCGTAGTCAGCCATAACGACTACCTTACCCTTCACGTGGTCACCCACCTTCAAGTTAGCATCCAAAGCATCCCATGGGTGTGGAGTCAACTGCTTCAAACCGAGGGCGATACGCTTCTTCTCCTCATCGAAGTCGAGGATAACAACGTTGATCTTCTGGTCGAGAGATACAACCTCGTGTGGATCGCTTACGCGGCCCCAAGAGAGGTCTGTGATGTGAATCAAACCATCTACGCCGCCGAGGTCAACGAATACACCGTAAGAAGTGATGTTCTTAACAGTACCTTCGAGGATCTGACCCTTCTCGAGCTTGCCGATGATTTCTTTACGCTGCTGCTCCAACTCCTGCTCGATGAGAGCCTTGTGAGAAACAACTACGTTGCGGAACTCCTGGTTGATCTTTACAACCTTGAACTCCATTGTCTTGCCTACGAATACGTCGTAGTCGCGTATAGGGTGAACGTCGATCTGGCTTCCTGGCAAGAAAGCTTCGATACCGAAAACGTCAACGATCATACCGCCCTTAGTGCGGCACTTGATGTAACCCTGGATAACCTCCTCGTTGTCGAGAGCTGCGTTAACACGCTCCCAAGACTTGCTCAAGCGAGCCTTCTTGTGAGAGAGTACCAACTGACCCTTAACATCTTCCTGGTTCTCAACATAAACCTCAACCTTGTCACCTACCTTCAAATCTGGGTTGTAACGGAACTCAGAAGCTGGGATGATACCATCGCTCTTGTAGCCGATGTTTACGATAACCTCTTTCTTATCTACAGAGATTACGGTACCTTCTACCACCTGGTGCTCGGTAACCTTGTTAAGGGTTTCGTCATAGGCCTTCTCGAGGTCCTCTTTGCTGACGTTTGCGCTTGTGCCATTCTCAAACTCGTCCCAATTGAAGTCGTCCAATGGCTTTACGTTCTTTAAATCTGACATAAAATTAAATAAAAAATTAAAATTAATAAAGTTAGACTTTATGTGAAATTATATAAATCGGGCGCAAAATTAGTCATTTTTCTCCGTTCCACCTAATTTGCGTGCCCATGGAGGTGAATGTTTATTGTTTTTTAACTAAATCTGCTTATTTTCTTGTCTCTGAGAACCTTTACACCTTATTTATATATATGCGTGATATTCTGTTAATAAATTCCCCGAATCGCGTGATATTCCTGATTCTCAGCACCCTCCAACCCAAAGTTTGTCTCCCGAAAAATTCGCCGTTTGGGTATTTTTTGCTAACTTTGCAGCTTGAAATGACTAAACGTTGAGATTTTGTATCAGAAAAGATTAGAAAACAATGATATCAGTTGAAGGATTGAAAGTGGAATTTGGCGTGAAGCCGCTCTTCCACGACGTGAGTTTCGTAATCAACGACCGTGACCGCATCGCCCTCGTGGGCAAGAACGGTGCCGGCAAATCTACCATGCTCAAGATTCTCTGCGGATTGCAGAAGCCAACGGCGGGCGTGGTGGCGATTCCCAACGAGACCACGCTGGGCTACTTGCCACAGGTGATGAAGCTACAGGATGACACGACCGTGAAGGAGGAGACTCGCAAGGCTTTCTCCCATAATACGGAGATGAAAGCCAAGCTCGATAAGATGCAGCAGGAGATGGCTGAACGCACTGACTATGAGAGCGATGACTACGCTCAGTTAGTGGAAAAGTTTACCCAGGAGCACGAGAGCTATATGATGATGGGTGGCGAGAATTATGAGGCTGAGATTGAGCGCACGCTCACTGGTCTTGGCTTCACCCGCGACGACTTCGAGCGTCCTACCAAGGAGTTCTCCGGTGGTTGGCGAATGCGTATCGAGTTGGCGAAAATCTTGCTTCAGAAGCCTGATGTACTCTTGCTCGATGAGCCTACCAACCACCTCGACATCGAGAGTATCCAGTGGCTGGAGCAGTTTCTCGCCCAAAGCGCCAAGGCAGTTGTCTTGGTGAGCCACGACCGTGCCTTTATTAATAATGTAACCAATCGTACCCTCGAAATCACTTGCGGCAGGGTGGAGGACTACAAGGTGAAGTATGACCAGTACCTCGTGCTCCGCAAGGAGAGACGTGAGCAGCAGTTGAGGGCTTACGAGAACCAACAGAAGGAAATCGCTGACATCAAGGACTTTATAGAGCGATTCAGATATAAGCCAACCAAGGCGGTACAGGTGCAGAGCCGTATCAAACAGTTGGAGAAAATCGTGCCTATCGAGGTGGATGAGGTCGATAACAAGCAGATGCACCTCAAGTTCCCTCCTTGCCTCCGCAGCGGCGACTATCCTGTCATCTGTGACGAGGTGCGCAAGGACTATGGCGAGCATACCGTCTTCGACCACGTCACGCTCACCATCAAGCGAGGTGAGAAGGTGGCTTTTGTCGGCAAGAATGGTGAGGGTAAGTCAACGCTCGTGAAGTGTATCATGGGCGAGATTCCTTTCACCGGAACCTTGAAGATAGGTCATAATGTGCAGATCGGTTACTTCGCCCAGAACCAGGCGCAGCTCCTCGATGAGAATCTCACGATTTATGATACCATCGACCGTGTGGCAACGGGTGATATGCGCTTGAAAATCAATGACCTCTTGGGTGCATTCATGTTTGGTGGCGAGACTTCAGAGAAGTATGTGAAGGTGCTGAGTGGTGGCGAGTGCAGTCGTCTGGCGATGATCAAGCTCCTCCTAGAACCTGTCAACCTCCTGATTCTCGATGAGCCTACCAACCACCTCGACATGCAGTCGAAGGATGTGCTGAAGGAAGCCATCAAGGCATTCGACGGCACTGCCATCATCGTGAGCCACGACCGTGAGTTCCTCGATGGTCTCGTCGATAAGGTATATGAGTTTGGTGGTGGAAAGGTGCGTGAGCACTTGGGAGGCATCTACGACTACCTCCGTGCCCACAATGCCGAGAACATCAACGCTGCATTGGCAGCGAGTGAAGAAGCCAACGGCTCTGCTGGAAGACTTTTTTCGGGTGGTTCTCCTTCGGGTAATTCGAAATCCGCTGCCAATGCGACAGCCAATGGAAGCATTCCGGCATCTGGCAAGCAGAGCTATGCCGAGCACAAGGAGCAGCAGAAGAAGATTCGTAAGGCGGAGAAAGCGGTGCAGGAGTGCGAGAATCGCATCGCATCCCTCGAAAAACGCAAGAAGGAAATCGACGAGATGCTGATGAAGCCAGAGAATGCCACCAACATGGAACTCGTCACCGAATACACTTCCCTGATGAAGAAACTCGATGAGGAGAACGACAACTGGATGACGCTCTCCGAAGCATTGGAGGAACTGTCTTTATAAGTGAAGAATGAAGAATTCTCATGCAAACGATGACTCAATACAAACAACTAAATAATTACAAGCAAAAATGAACATTAAAATGATTATCCCGATGATGATGATTGCGGCAATGCCTATGGGCGCTGACGCACAGAACAAGTCGGGTCTTGTCATGCAAAACCTTGACAAGACAGTGAAGCCAGCTGATGACTTCTATCAGTTTGCTACAGGTGGATGGCAGAAAAACCATCCGCTCCCTGCTGCCTACAGCCGTTTCGGTAGCTTCGACCAGTTGGCTGAGGACAATAACAAGCGTATCAACGACATCCTCGCAGAGCTTCAGAAGAAGTCCTACAAGAAGGGTACCATCGAGCAGAAACTCTCTGACTTCTACAAGCAGGCGCTCGACATGGAGTCTCGCAACAAGGTGGGTATCGCTCCTGTGAAACCTCTCCTCGACGAGATGGAGGCTGCCAAGAGCAAGGCTGACTTGGGAAAAATCCAGTTGAAGTACGCTGCTCAGGGTTACGGCGTGAGCTTCGGTGGCGGTTTCGGTGCCGACGAAAAGAACGTGACCATGAACATCTTCCAGCTCTCACAGGGCGGTTTGACCCTCGGTCAGAAAGACTACTATGTCAACAACGACGAGGCTACCGTAGCCATCCGTGAGGCTTTCAAGAAGTACATCGCCGATATGTTCAAGCTCTATGGTTTCTCAGCAGAGCAGGCTGAGGAGAAGGCGCAGGCTGTGTTCCAGCACGAGACGATGCTCGCCCTCATCTCTAAGAGCGCTACCGAACTTCGCAACCCACAGGCGAACTACAACAAGATGACTCTCAAGGAGTTCCAGAGCAGCTATCCTAACCTCCACTTGGAGGAGATGTGCAATGCCGAGGGCATCAAGAGCGAGTTCATCCAGAATATGATCGTCGGTCAGCCAGCCTTCATGGAGGGTCTTGACAAGATTACCGCTGCCGAGAGCGCCGCTACCTTGAAGGCGTTGATGGAGTGGGATGTCATCACCAGCTCTGCTGCTTACCTCACCGATGAGATTCGTGAGTGCAACTTCGACTTCTTCGGCAAGACCATGAGCGGCCGCAAGGAGGATTACCCTCTCTGGAAGCGTGCCGTCAACCAGGTTCAGTCTCAGATGGGCGAGCCTCTCGGTCGCATGTACTGCAAGCGTTACTTCCCAGAGTCTTCCAAGAAGATTATGCAGACTTTGGTGAAGAATCTCCAGATCAGTCTCGGTCAGCGCATCGACGCACAGACTTGGATGAGCGATACCACCAAGGCTGCCGCTCACCAGAAACTCGACAAGTTCTATGTCAAGATCGGTTATCCTAACAAGTGGACTGATTTCACCAACTTGGAGATCGACCCAAGCAAGAGCTTCTATGAGAACGTGATGGCATGTCGCAAGTTCGCTCACGACAAGCACATCAATGAGAAGGCTGGTAAGCCAGTGGATAAGGACGAGTGGTTTATGACTCCTCAGACCGTCAATGCTTATTACAACCCAACGACCAATGAGATTTGTTTCCCTGCAGGTATCCTCCAGTACCCATTCTTCGATGCCAAGGCTGACGAGGCGTTCAACTATGGTGCCATCGGTGTAGTGATCGGTCATGAGATGACTCACGGATTCGACGACCAAGGTCGCCAGTATGATGCCGACGGAAACATGAAGGATTGGTGGACAGCCAATGATGCTGCTGGTTTCAACAAGCGTGCCGATCAGTATGCCGACTTCTTCAGCAATATTGAGGTTTTGCCTGGAGTTCATGCCAATGGTCGTTTCACCCTCGGTGAGAACTTGGCAGACCACGGAGGTTTGATGGTTTCCTTCAATGCCTTCAAGAACGCTACTGCCAAGAAGCCTTTGAAGAACAAGGACGGCTTCACGCCAGAGCAGCGCTTCTTCCTCGCTTATGCTGGTGTATGGGGCCAGAACATCACCGAGAAGGAGATTCGCAACCGTGTGAAGAACGACCCTCACTCTACAGGCAAGTGGCGTGTGAATGGTGCGCTCCCTCACATCAACGCATGGTATGAGGCGTTTGGCGTGAAGAAGGGTGACAAGCTCTTCATCCCAGAGTCTGAGCGCTTGGAGCTTTGGTAAGATAAGTCTTCAAATGATGCAAAAGCATCGTCTGAATGGTGAATAAATACGAATATAAGGATGTCAAAAGCAATTTTGGCATCCTTTTTTTGTGTATCTCGCTGAAAATGCGTAATTTTGCACACAAATCAAAAGAAAGGAATTGTACAATGCCATTAAGATTACCAGATAAGTTGCCAGCCATCGAGCTACTCAAGCATGAGAACATCTTCGTGATGGACGAGAGTAGGGCGCACAGTCAGGAGATTCGACCTTTGAAAATCGTCGTGCTCAACCTGATGCCCCTCAAGATAACCACCGAGACCGACTTGGTGCGTCTTCTCTCCAATACCCCTCTGCAGTTGGAGGTGTATTTTATGAAGCTGAAGAGCCACACCCCTAAGAATACGCCGATAGAGCACATGATGATGTTCTACAAGGATTTCACCGAACTCTCCAAGCAGAAGTTTGACGGCATGATTGTGACGGGTGCTCCTATCGAGACGATGGAGTACGAGGATGTGGAGTATTGGCCTGAGATCATGGAGATCTTCGACTGGGCTCGCACGCACGTCACCTCCACGCTCTATATCTGCTGGGGTGCGCAGGCAGGACTGTATCATTTCTACGGTGTGCCTAAGTATTCTCTCCAGAAGAAGATGTTTGGCATCTTCCAGCAGAAGCCTCTCGACCCATCGCAGCCTATCTTCCGTGGCTTCGATGATGTCTTCAATATGCCTCAAAGCCGCCATACCGAGGTGCGCCGTGAGGACATCGAGAAGGTGCCGGGCTTGGATATCCTCGCCGAGTCGCCTGAGAGCGGTGTCAGCATCGTGATGGCTCGTGGCGGCCGTGAGTTCTTCGTCACCGGTCACCTGGAGTATGCGCCTAACACCCTCGACAAGGAGTACAAGCGTGACATGGGCAAGCGTGATGATGTCGATTTGCCAAAGAACTATTATTATCACGACGACCCTAACGAGGAGCCGCTCGTCACTTGGCGTGCTCACGCCAACCTCTTCTACAGCAACTGGATCAACTACTACGTTTACCAGGAGACGCCATATAATATCGAGGACATTAAATAGCATTGAGAATGAAAACATTGGAATTGTTGGCTCCTGCCAAGAATCTAGAGTGCGGTATCGCTGCCATCCAACATGGAGCCGATGCCGTCTATATCGGTGCCCCTCGTTTTGGGGCACGCTCTGCCGCCGGCAACTCGCTGGAAGACATCAAGCAACTTTGTGACTACGCCCACCAGTATGAGGCGAAGGTTCACGTCACCATCAACACCATCATCTATGACGATGAGTTGGAAGACACATTGAAGATGATTGCCGAACTCGACAAGATAGGTGTCGATGCCATCCTCTTGCAGGACATGGGCGTGCTGTCGGAAATCAGAGCCAACAATGCTTGGTTCCGTGAACTTCATGCCAGCACCCAGTGTGATACCCGTACCCCTGAGAAGGCGGGATGGCTTCGCAATCAGGGTTTCTGTCGTGTCGTCCTGGCTCGTGAACTCTCCTTGGAGGAGATCAAGGCAGTCGCTGACAAGAATCCTGGTCTTGCCCTCGAAGTCTTCGTGCATGGTGCCCTCTGCGTCAGCTATTCGGGCGTTTGCTATGCTTCCGAGAAGTGCTTCGGTCGCTCAGCCAACCGTGGTGAGTGCGCCCAGTTCTGCCGTATGAAGTTCGACCTCCTCGACTCCAACGACGAGGAGATAGAGCACCAGCGATACCTGCTATCGCTCAAGGACCTCTGTCAGATTCGACATCTCAAGGAGTTGGCTGACGCCGGTGCCTCTTCCTTCAAGATAGAGGGCAGACTGAAGGACATCAACTATGTGAAGAATGTGGTGGCTGCCTACAATCAGGCGTTGGATGAGTTGGTAGCGATGTATCCGAAGCAGTATCGCCGTGCCTCCAGAGGTCATGTCGATTACACCTTCGTGCCAAATCTGAAGAAGACTTTCAATCGTGGCTATACCAACTACTTCCTCAAGGGTCGCCAACCCGACATCGCTTCCTTCGACACACCTAAGGCGATGGGAGAGTATGTGGGCAAGGTGAAGGAGATACGAGGCAACATCTCCTTCAATGTCTCTACGGTGGCAAGCTTCGCCAATGGCGACGGACTCTGTTTCATCAATGACGACCACGAGTTGGAGGGATTCCGTGTCAATCGTGTGATGGGCAATCGCCTCTTCCCGTTCCGTATGCCAGAGAATCTCCGTCCGGGCATGGCACTCTATCGCAACAACGACCGCCAGTTTGAGGCTATCCTCTCTCATCCTACCGCCGAGCGTCGCATCCCTGTGATGATTGTGCTCAAGCCAGCGATGGATAAGACGGAGCAGGGAGTTATCTCTGGTGTCAAGGCTACGCTCTGCCTGCCGATTTATATGTCGGATGGATGGGCGGCGAAGGCGGTGGAGTTCTTCCGAGAGCTTCCTTTGGAGCCTGCCCGCCGTTCCCAGCGAGAGAACATGATTGCCCAGTTGAGCAAGTTGGGTGAAACGAAGTATGAGTGTAAGGAGGTTCGTTTGGAAGATGGCATGGAGAACTACTTCATCCCGAACAGCATTCTCGCTTCTCTTCGCCGTGAACTCATCGAGAAGATGGAGGAGAAGATGGCAGACCGCATAGAAGCTTCCAACGACCAGGGGGTAGAAAGAACTATCTTCAACAATGGTTATGGTTTCTCAGAGGTGAATGAGAACTTGATTGATGCCCAACGGCTCGTTTGGACACCGGAGTATGCCAAGTGGCCATACCTATATAATATTGCCAACTTCAGTGCCAAGGCTTATTATGAGGACCATGGTTTGGAGCAACCTTCGCCAGCCTTCGAGATTGGCAAGGAGGAGCCTACGGCCTGGAGTGCCACCGACGAGGCTTCGTTTGTGGCAGGCAGGGAGCATGACAAGGTGGCTCGTGAGCATCCTCATTTCATGACCAATGCCCAGGGCGAGTCGCTTATCATGCAGTGCCGTCATTGCATCCGCTATTCGCTCGGCTATTGCGTGAAGCGAGGTGGACAGCGTCCTACTTGGAAGGAACCGCTCTACCTGCGCTTGGGCGATGGCAAGAGATTCCGCTTGGAGTTCGCCTGCAATGAGTGCCAGATGAATGTTTATTCGGTTTAAGGAGTTAAAGAAGTTGGAGAAGTTATCGCTTCTCTAAGAAGTTGAAGACAATAATTTTAGGGCTAGGAATGAGCTCTCTAAGTTATTGACTTTAATTTCTGTAAATATGAAAAGGAGAATACTGATGGAAATGAAAAGGATGGGAGTGGGCTTTTCTGGACAGAAAAATAGCTTTCTGATTTTCTGTTTTATGCTGGGCTTCTGCTTGATGCTCAGCAGTTGCTATCATCGCCATTCCGCCAAGCGCCAGCAGCATGCGGCATTGGTGGAGTATAGCGATAAGCAGCTCGACTCCATCTCCTTCTCTTCCACCCATCATTATACCAATAAGTATAATTTCGTGGTGGCAACCGACTCCCTGGTGCTCATCAAGCAACAGCCGGAGGAGTACGTCAACCATCTTCAGATTGATTCCTTCTCCGTGAAGAAGAACTGCCTGTTGGTGGTGTCGGATATTCGTATGATACCGCAAGACTCCATCGACTCCGTGTGGGTGCAGTTGGCTACCGAGGAGAATCAGTTTGGATGGGTACACGAGAGCAAGATGCTGCCGAAAGTAGTGCCCGATGACCCCATCTCGCAGTTTATCATGACCTTCAGCAATACTCACTTGCTCATCTTCCTCGTCGTCATCGTGCTGATCGGTGTAGCCTACTTGGTGCGCCAGGTGCGCACGAAGAATGCCCGCATCGTCCATTTCAATGACATCGATTCGCCTTATCCTACCGCCTTGGTCTTGATGGTGTCGCTCTCCGCAGCCTTCTATGCTACCATCCAGACCTATATGCCTGAGATGTGGCGACATTTCTATTTCCATCCTACGCTCAATCCCTTTGCCGTGCCTAGGGTATTGGGCTTCTTCCTCGCTTCCGTTTGGGCGATATTGATACTCGGCTTGGCTTGTATAGATGAGGTCAAGCATCGCTTGGGCATCGGCGAGGCAGTGCTCTATCTTGGTGGTTTGTGCGGCGTCTGCGCCATCGATTATATCATCTTTAGTGTCAGCACCTTATACTTTGTCGGTTACATCATCTTGGTGGTATATTTCTGGTTCGCCATTCGTGCATACCTGCGTCGTCCTAAGAACTAGGGTAGGCTTTCCCACAGAAAAAGGGGCGAGCCATTAGCCTCTTGCTAATGTCACGCCCCCGAATCTTCGAAGATTGCTGGTCGGTTACATGCAACTATTCAGTCCGAAGGTAGTTGCCACGGCAGTCAATACCGTGATCAAAAACTGGATGATGTTGCTCCATGTGTTTTTCTTCATAGCTTACAGATTTTTTTGGTTATTAATCAAACTCTTTTGGACCACCAGTGCTAGAGCTTCCGCTAGATTCATTGCACGTGCTTGAGCCACCACCCTGTGTACTGCCGCCTGGGTTGGTCTGTGAACCACCAGCCTGCTCACCGCCAGCGTTCTCGTCCTTCTTGTCTGGGTCCTCGATGTCGTTCTTGTCGTCCGAGGTGACGGTCTTCACGATCTTTCCGTTGCGGTCGTAGCAGGTGATGCTGATGGAGGTCTCTTCGAGTGCCTTCTTCAGTTCGGTGGAAGGAGTGAAGATGAAGCGGCGGCTCGTGATGAGGGATGACTTGACGTCAGTCACATCTTCGACAGCCTTGGAACGGACTCCGAAGCGGAGGGTGCCGAGACCAGGGATAGGGATGGAGTGACCCTCAGTTGCCCAGTCGGCTACTGCCTTGGTGTAGGCCTTGACGCAAGACTCCATGGCTGCAGGAGGCATGCCACAGTTGAGTGCCGCCTGTGCGATTACCTTGTTGTCAGCCAACTTGCTATACAGCTCTGGCTGCATCACAAACAAGTAGTGTGGTTCTGCCTTCTCACCATTCTCTTTCTTGGTGAAGTTTACATTTCTCTCGATAGCTTTAACTTTAATTCCCATAGTATTGAATCATGTGTGTTTAAATGGTTGTAATATAATCGGTGGCAGTTTGCCGCCGATGTCGTTTCATAGATTTCGCTTGGTACCTTGTTTCTCTCTGAATGACGCTGCAAAGATACAACTTTTTCCCTGATGCCACAAGGTTTGTCACGCTACTCTGCTGTAAAAAATGTAACGTTACGCTTTATTTCCGAAAGTGCCAAACTTTTCCCTCACATTTTCACGTTTTTCCGCAATATCATGCTCGCACAGCCACTCATCTCTATCAGATTAACGGTAACTACTCAGCACCCCCAGCAGCATGAGTTGGTTAATAGGACTCGTTAATAATTTATAAACTTGATTTTGTTTCAAATTCAAATCATTGTTAAAGCGGTTTCGTATGTATAGTCTTATGTATATGTAGGCTATAAAGGTCAAATCCGGGTTCTATTAGGACACCAGCGGTCACTGCGCACTTGCGCTGTCAAATTGCGTCTTCAAGCAGACAGTTGTCAACGAGAGCCGATTTTGCGTTTCGGGCAAATATGAAATCTCCGTTAATGGATGTAAAACCATATTTGGTCATTTCACAAAAGATGCCTATCTTTGCATCTAAATGGCAAGACAGTGCACAGACATAGACGAAGTCATTGCGTAAGCCGAGTGACAAGCCAAATGGTGGACAGCCAGGACACAAGGGAAGCCCCTTGCAATCTGTCAGTACGCCAGACAGAATCATAAAGCATGAGCCTGCCTACTGCAAATAATGCATACGAGGAGATACGAAAGAGAATTGAGTGCGCTCCTGTTGTTGGAGCGGACGAGACCGGTGCCGCTGTGGGAAAGCAGTTGCACTGGAACTGGATATTCCAAACAGATGCTCTTACCTATGTATATCAGTTGAAGTCGAGAGGTCAAGAAGCCGTAGATTCCAAGTTTCCTAATGGTCTGCCCCATTCAACACTTGTGACCGACAGAAAACAAACTTATTTCAAGATGAATGTCAAGGACCATCAAGTCTGTCTGGCCCACCTGTTAAAAAAATGCCGAATATCTCAACGAACTAGACACAAAGCAGGATTGGTCTCGAAGGTTTATCCATCTGCTAGCGCACGCCATCGACCTTAGACGAAACAAAACTATCACGCAGAGAAAGATAAAGGTGCTGAAAACCAAGATGAAAAACCTCTTGGGAGAAAGTCTATCGCACCTCAACGAAGAGTTTGAGAGATTCAAGAAAGGTATCCTCAAGGTAAAAGACTCAATGCTATACTTGCTGTTGTGCAACATTAGGGTAACTACTCATGCCATGGGGTGCTGAGTAGTTACTCGAGTTTGTGGCTATAAAAGTGGATAATAACGAACAGAAAGGGAGTCTCATGCCCATCGAGGCATGAGACTCTTGTTGCTGCATTCATAATGCATTGAATTTTCTTCCTATCGGGTGCAAAGATTCTGTCTTAATCTTTCAAACTTTCCCTCGCTCAAGTTCATTTCCAATTTTCGATAATAACTCCCTCAAGTCTGCCTAAATGCTTGACATTATGGGTTACCATTACCATGTTGTTATGCACTGCCGAGGAGGCTATCCATAAGTCGGAATCTTCGATTATTTGCCCTTTCTTACGTAAATATGCTTTTTGTCTGACAAATTCCCTGATAGAGTCTGAAATTGTAACTATATGAAAACTAGTACATAGCTTTTCAATGATATAGGTGTTGGCTTTTGGATGCATACTGCATTCTGCTCCATACAATAACTCTGCAATTGTTATTTCAGAGATGTAACAATTGTCCCAACCGACGTGGTTTAGTTTCAAGGCTGTTTCTTGACGACGGCGCAATAAGTCAACACAAATGCATGTGTCAAGCAGATACTTCATAACATAATAGGTTCTGAATGTGATTTCTTGCTTTCATTGATCCATGAATTGATTTCGTTGGTTGATTCATCACCAACCCATGCCCCATAAAAGCATTCAAGCATTTCTTTGGTTTTTTCGTCATGGAACTGGAAGTCTTTTGGAAATTTGGATGTCAATTCTGAATTGTCAGACAAAGTTGCAGGATGAGCCTGTTTGGATTCATCGCTTCTTGTTTTGAACATATTCAAAAAGGCATGAAGTCCCTGATTGACAGCTTCAGCTATGCTGATGTTGTTTAACCTAGCATAAGCCGCCATATCATTATATGTTCTATTGTCTAATGTTACTGCATTCATAATCATTGAATTTTCTTCCTAACGGCTGCAAAGTTACACTTTCTTTCCGAAACCGCCAAACTTTTCCCTCACATTTTCAAGTTTTATCAAGAAATACTCATTCACTTCTTCCCCCCTCGTACTCCTCTTCCCATTTCTCCAGGAAGCGTATCAGGGCGTTGCGCATGAAGCCGGCGGGATTCCTGAGCGACCTGCCTTGCGACTCCAACTTGCGGCGGTAGTCGCTCTCATGGTTGAAAAACTCCGACACCTCAGGCAGCATCGCATACTTGATGCGCTGGGCGAGGTCGGCAGCCACTCGCTCGTCCAAGCCCCAAACTATCTTCAGCGACACACGCACGCACTCCTGGTAGCTGGTCAACTTCTCCAGTCGCGCTCCCTGCGGATGCTCGTCATCGACATGGGTGAAGAAGAACTTCACACGCTCCGGCTCCTGCGTGCGGTCGTCGCCCATGCCATAGTCGGGCTTATACTTGAAGTGGATGTCGAGCTGCTTGTTCTGGTACAGCAGTTCCATCTCCTTGCGAGCCGGCTCCAACACCTTCTTCGCCACTTCCGAATAGGTCTTGTACGTGTCCTTGACGGTGAAAGCCTTGCTGATGAATTCCAGTCGCAGCGTCCTCCCCGTACGGGAGAAGAAGGCGTTGTAGAAACGGAGCAGTTGGCGAGAGGCGAAATGCTTGAACAAGAAGTAGGACTTCAGGTTGATGCGATGATAGCCCATCTGATTGCTCAGGTAATAGCGCAACACTTTCAACTCGATGTCGAGATCGACATAGTCGTACTTGCCCACATGGCAAAACGATGCCTTGAAGAGACGGTCAAACCACATGTACTGGATGGCAGTCGAATGCTGGCGATAGGGTATGCCAATCCGTTTGCTCGACATCTCGGTCAAGGCCTTCTTCAGTTGGTTGTAGTGTGTCTTGTCGGGTTCCAGGAGTTGCAATTTCAGTCGTCTGTGACGTTTCTGCTCGGAGTTCTCCTCCTTGGAGAAGACGAGTATGTTGTTGTTGTTCTTGTAGCTGGTGATGGCATCGCTGATGTCGCTCTGGCACGCCTTGATGATGCGCATCAAGACCATCTCCTGGTACCTCGTGTAGTCGGTTAGCGTAAATGTCTGAACGCCAAACTCTAGGATGACTTGCTCGTCATCATTGTTTTTAGTCATTGGATTTCTTTTCCTTTCTTTTCTAAATAATTATAAAGTATCAGCAGGGAAAGGAAAGGCGAGAATTTTTCTACCATGATGCAAATTACGCCAATGTCATATCGCTATGAGTTTGGCATATGCGGAAACTAATTTGCATATTTTCATAAGATAAAATTCTGTGCCAAACCATAGCCCCTGCTGAATTTCGTTGTTCATTCAACAGACACATAAGGTCTGGACAGGATTTCTTATGAATCACCTAAAAGAGGTTTCCGTGTCTCTTTTGATCAGGCTTAGGTAAAAATCCTATCAATCGAGCCGACAGCCCCGAAGCTTTCTCACCTCGAAACATTGATTTCGGCTTTCTCGGCGACAAAAGTACTACAAATATTCGAGACTCGCAAGCATTTCTCTAATTTTCTTCAATTTTTTTCTGACTCAGCTTTCGCAAGTACGAAAGTTATAGAAGTTATCACTCCTGCGATAGGTGTCTCACGAGATAACCAAATTTCGCGGAATTTTTCGAAAATCCTCCCAGCTTTCCATATTTTGTTTTATAAAATACAATATATCCATATTATAGGGCGAAAAGCCGATTCGTAACTATCAGATATTCAGACAAATGCCTTTTTCGCTCGACCGTGAATGCAACCTTGTGATCCTCAAATACCACTCATTGCAACCTTTAGGGACCCGTGAATGCAACCTTTCGACTGAGGGGCAACCGTGAATGCAACGTTGCTCTCATTTCGGGAAAATGGGTTAACTGTTAAATAACTTGCACTCTGTCATTTTTCTCCCTAACTTTGCTGTGTCGATTGATGAAGCACTTTATTATGTCGGTGCGTCAATGACGTGATGAAGAATGAAATGATATGAGGATAAGTGAAAGATGAGTCATAATAATATCTTTTGAGTCATTTTTGTTTGTATGAATTGTTTACAAAGCGAAAACGGAGTGGGGAGGGAGAAATCATCTCCTTACCCCACTTTATTTTATACCTAACTAGGTATAAATTTGCGCCTAACTAGGTATGAAATTTTACCTAGGCAGGGAGCAAAAAATCCCTGGTGCAGGTGAAAATGAAGGTTCTGAAATATTTTGACATCGTATAAATGATGGCAGAAGTCAGTTCTGCCCATGAGTTGTTTAACATAATATATATGACTATGAAAAGAATGATAACCATGATTGTGCTGCATTGCAGTGCTACCCGTTGCAACCGAACCTATTCGGTGCAACAACTTTACCACGACCACGTGGAAGTGAACCGTTGGAGCTACATCGGCTACCATGAGTATATCCTGCGCAGTGGCAAGGTGGAACCTACCCGTGCCCTACATCTCCCCGGTGCCCATGCCAAGGGTTTCAATGCCCACAGCATCGGGGTCTGTTACGAGGGAGGCTTGGATGAGGATGGCAATCCTGCCGACACTCGTACGCCGGAGCAAAAGGTGGCGATGGCGAGACTCATCGTGCAGTTGCACCAGCAGTTTCCTACCATCAACAGGGTGCTCGGCCATCGTGACTTGCTGGGCGTTCACAAGGCTTGTCCCTGCTTCGATGCCACGGAGCTGCAAGGCTTGCTGAAGGTGAGAAACATGGATGAATTGGATGTCTGGTTGGCGAAGCATCAGGAATGGGTGAGGGGCGAAGCGAATCTGAGAAAGGAGGTGAAGGATGGAAATCAGAGTAGAGCGTGAGATCAGTTTTCGCCTGGCGGTACACGGCAGACTCCTGATAGATGGCGACCGAGTCTGTGATACCTTGGAGAACGGGGCGACTTGCATGGAGCCCGGCAGTTATCCCCTCGTCCGTTCCTACTCCCTCTTCTCCGCCGCCAACGGCATCCATCGCCTGGGCGAGAAGATAGCGGTAGGAGAGTGGCTGTATCTTGGCTTCCTCGTTCGCACGCAGCCTGCAAGAGAGCAGCTTCTCACCTACATCCGTCAGTTGCGCCATCGCCAAGTACCCCTCGTCCTCGTCATCAGCGAGGAGGGGATGCAGCGATTGTAAAATACCAAAAGAGCCGTGGAGATTTCCCTTCTCCACGGCTCTGCTAGTTATATCTTGTTTTTTACACTTCCTTGCAAACTACCATCTCTGCTCCACGATACATCACGACAATCTTGTGGAGAGTGGTCGTTTTCACAGCCTCCCTCACCATATCGCTATCAGCATATCTGTTTACCTGTGCGGTGGCTGTCTCCAATAGATGTTGCACTTGCTCATCGCTGATGCCCGACTTGCAATACTTCAACTCTATGATGTAACAGTCCTTCATGTCCTTGTAGATGTCACAGAGAGGGGAGAGGAAAATGTCGGCATATCCTCCCTCGGTGTCAAGCTCGGAGATAGGGCGATAGAACTGGTTCTGACAAGTCATCGCCAGAGTGAAGCCATGCACGAATGCCTCACCCTTCTGTTTGTCTCGCTGTGAGGAATGACGCTTGAGGGTGTCGGCGATGAATTCGAAGTAGGACTTATATTCGCCATCATAGGCTAGACGACTTTCTAGTTTTCCCTTGCCGTATGTATCGTAAGCCAGATCGTTCTCCTTGTAGGTGTCAAGCAGATAGGTGTAGATTTGGTCACGAACCACCTCGTTAGGGATCACGAACTTGGTCATTCCCTGATAGGTTCCATCTATCGTCACCATTCCGAAGTAGAAGAGAAGGCTCAGAAAGTTGTCTGGGTCATTGATGCGCTCGGCAGGGAAATGCTCCACGAGCTTGCCCGTGACGTATCCCTGGGTGACCAACTGCTGGATGATGCTGGCATCATAGGCAAACTCCTTGTCGTGGCGGATGAGCATACGGAGCTTGTCATAGTCCATGCGCACATTGCTCTCCACCATGTTCTTCGGGATGTGGTAACCTCTATCGATATAATTATAGAGGAAATTGAGTACCATCACGGAATTGTACATGGTGGTTTGACCATACGAATCCTCTGCGAAGCAATAGTTGTCATACCAAGGTTTCATCACTTGGATGAGCTCGTCCACGGTATGATTGAAAGGTAATACACTAGAATAGTACTCCAGCATCTCTCGTACCTCTTCCTCCGTAAATCCAGTCATTTCATTGAATCGTGGATTCAGCGAGTAGTTGGTGCCAATATTGAAGCCGCTCGTGAGGTCGTCCATCGTCACGGGACTCACGCCTGTCACGAAGACTCGTCCGAGACTGTTGACCGAGGCATCCTTGACTGTATCGAAGAACTTGCGGAGATAACCCTCGCCATGTGTCTGTTTCAGGTATCTGCCCTCATGAGCTTGGTTGGCAAGAATCTGATTGGTGAAGTGGTCGTACTCATCGATGAAGAGATAGATTTTCTGACCTACCTTATAGCACTGGTTATAGAGGTAGTTCAACTGGGCGATGGCATCCTTTTGCGCATTCAGTCCCTCCTTGGTGCCTTCTGGCAGGAGGCGGGCATAGACATCGACAAAGTAGTTGAACTGGATGTTGCAATACGCGTCCATACCTTTCTGGTAGTCGTCAAGTCCTCCGACGATGACGGCGAAGTTGAGGCGCAAGGTCAAGTAGGAGTTGCGCTCCAGAGTCGGGTTCTGACCGATATAGAGGTTGCCGAAGAGCGTCTCAAAGTCGTCCTTCCTATTGATGTCGTAGTAATGCTCCAGCATGTTCATGGTGAGCGTCTTGCCGAAGCGGCGAGGACGGATGTAGAAGAAATACTTGTTGGCTTCTTCCACGTCCCAGATGAAGGGAGTCTTATCTACATAGTAGCAGTCTTCCTTGATGATATCCTCAAAATTCTGCATTCCGTAAGGGATGCGCTTGCGATAGATTCGCTTTTCTCTTTGTCTGATTGCCATAGTGCCATTTTTATTTATTGCAAAGCTACAACTTTTATTTGTAACCTCCAAATTTTTAGGAGAAAAAATGAAAGGAATCTACAAAGGTGGACTTATGACTCTCTGTCACCCAAATAAAAAAGAGCCGTGGAGATTTCCGATCTCTTCTTGTTGTTTTCTTTTCATTTTATTTGTTGTATATCATTTTTTCGCATGATGGAAATTGTTATTCGTAAGATAAAAAACTATGTCAAAGTTTTGCCGATTTCGACAGAATTTTATACTTTTGCAGAAAATTCATCATTTAAAGCTAAATCTCATGAGAAATTTAACGTTCAAATCTTGGGTTCTCTTGCTGATGTTGTCGTTTTGTGCTACCCATGCATGGTCGCAAAACGAGTTGACCAGCTATAAGCTCAATCTCGTCAAACACCCCTATACCAAGAAGTGTGGGTATGCTTTTAAGGAGCAAAACATCAATAGTCCGATTCATGGCACTACTTCCACTGCCATCAACTGGTTTGGAAAGGCCGGTTCAGTGTTGATTTCTAAGTCGGAGGCAGATCAGATAGATTGGGCGATTCCTCCTCATTATGACAAGGCTGCCAATAAGTTCCGTGAAAACCTTGCTATGGTGTCAGTTGCGGGAAAGACGGGCTTTATAGATATGTATAACCGTTTCATTATTCCTCCCATTTACGACAAGATGGAAGATCTTGATGGTTTCCACCAAGGTTTGGCGGCTGTCTCCAAGAATGGAAAGTGGGGGTACATTGACAAACAAGGCAAGGTGGTGATACCTTTCGAGTATGAAGATGCCGATGCCTTTACTGATGATATGGTAGCTGCGGTGAAACAAAATGGTAAGTGGGGAGCCATCAACGTGCAAGGCAAGGTGGTGGTTCCTATTGACAACAAGGTGAAAGCGGCGATGATAACTGTTCCTATCAGTAACAAGGCTTGGAGGGCTGCCTCAAAGGAGGCAAAGGAAATGAAGAACAATGGTTCTTTTGACAAGCTATTGGATGGTATTCATCAGGCTTCTGCTGCCACTAATGAGAAAATAGCCAAGAACTGGCGTCAGAAACTTATATATAATAAGGTGGGAACTGCTGACTCTCTGGGTTATAAGGACGAGTATGAAAGGATGATTGTGCCACAAGGTTATGACAAGGTGGTACTCGACAAGGATGATGCGGCATTCTTGGTTTCCAAGTCTGGACTTTGGGGGGCTTACCTTTACAATGGAGCCAAGCTTATCAATCCTTGTTTTGACTCGATGTCGCCATTTAGCCAGGGAAAATCTGATGTCATGGCATTGAATGTCAAGGGATGGATTGACTTGGAGGGAAACCTTGACCCGAATTTGCTGTACGATATGGTGAATATGGGCATACAACAGGAGGGAAATAGTAAAATTGCCGCAAGAAAAACCTACGAAAGGGTGCTGAGTATCAACCCAGAGTATGCGTCGGCGTACAACAACCTAGCTTTGATAGACATCGAAAATAAGGACTATAACAAAGGTATGCGCAAATTGAAATTGGCTCATGAGTTGGTACCCAATGATAGTGTCATTGCGAAAAACCTACAATGGGCTAAGGACTCTCGAAAGGAGAGACGTTCGGAAAGATGGTCGAAAGGCTTTGAAATAGCTGGTGCCATCATCGGCGTCGCAAGTACTGCATATAGTACCTATTCGTCTATCAAGGGAGGCGGAACGGCTACGGCTGGTGATATGGGCAGTGTGGCGAGTGCTGGAGGAACATCGTCATCGTCTGGAAATCATAGTTCGCATGGTGGGGCATCTACAGGTAAGTGTAAGCATTGTGCTGGCTCTGGCACTTGTAGTCCTACTGGCTCCAACAGAAAGTCGTATTGTAGTGGCTCTGGCTTGTGTGGTTACTGCCATGGTACGGGCTGGAACTCAGCTGGAGGAGATAGGGCAAAATGTACTGCTTGCAATTGGTCTGGCAAATGCAAGTCTTGCAATGGCACGGGCAAGTGCAAGTATTGTCATGGAACAGGCAAGGGCTAGCATCGTCTTTTCCTCTAGATATACAAAATCGCCGCATATCCTATGTGTGGGGATATGCGGCGAATCTTATGATGGGATGTTGGATTTTACTTGAAAAGCTCTGCCAACTTGGCGGCAAGTTTCTCGCCACGAGCATCGTCGCTCTCGGCTACTACCTTGCCCTCGCTATCGAGCAAATACATCGTAGGTACAGCCTTGACACGATATTGGTCGGCTACGGTAGGAGAGAGGAAGTTAGGCCATTGCAACTGCTCCTCCTTCCCTGCCTTCTTCCATGCCTCGGCATTCTTGTCGATGGAGATGCTTACTACCTGCAAGCCCTTGTCCTTGTACAGCGCATACTGCTTCTTCACATTAGGAATCTCTCGGCGGCAAGGTCCGCACCATGAAGCCCAGAAGTCCAAGACCATGTATTTCTTTCCCTTGAGGAGGGATGCCAAGGTATGGGTCTTGCCAGCCTCGTCCTTCACGGTGAAGTCAGGCACCTTCTGACCTACCTGTCCAGCAGGGTACAATTCTTGATAGAGTTTCTTGCCATAGTAGGAGTTCTTGGCTTCATCAGAGAGCATCTCATATTGTGGACGCTGCTGAGGAGTGACATAGCTGTAGAGGTTCAACATCATCAGTGGCCCCCAGAAGCTATCCTTGTTGTCGGTGAATACCTTAGTGTAGGATTTCTCCAAGGTATCGAAGAATACCTTCTCGTCGGCAGCCAAGTTCTTGTAGGTTTCTGTGCGTCTCAATTCTCCCATCTTTGCGGTGTCTTTCTTGGAGTATGCCTCGCCATACGCCTTTTGATAGTCGGCGTATTTCTTTTCGAAAGCGTCGTGGAGCATATTCATGGAATCACGCACGGAGGTGAGCGACTTCAACTTGTCGGTGAGGGGAGAGCCAGAAATTTTCACCTTGGTATAAGTGTATAATGGGTTGCCATCATACGCCTTGCCTACAGTAGCCGTCGCCTGTACGGTGGAAGTCTCACCATCCACCATCATCTGGATATATCCATAACTGCCATCTACCATCAAGTTGACGCACATAGGGGCAGGTACGCTGCCTGATAGCGAGAACTTTCCGCCTTGTATGGTGCCTGTCGCTACTGGTGTCTCCTTGGAGTAGCTCATAGGGGAGAGCACTAACTTGGTATCATCAGGAAGACCTTCGATGCTACCGCTTACCTTGAAGTCGCCTGCTAAAACTGACATTGCTGCCATGGAGGCAAACATAGTCGTCATCAATTTCTTTTTCATCATTTTATAGTTTAGTTGTTTTGATTCTCAGTGAGGGCACAGAGCTTGTTACCCTGTGCCGAAATATTTATTCTGCATCAAGGCAAGTCATGCCTACAATCTTGCCCCAACCTGTGGTGTTGACTGGGTTCTCGTCGCCTGCGCCGAGCATAGGACCCCACATGCTCTGAGGCACACCATAGTTGTTATCTACCTCATACTGGATGAGTTTGCCTTCCTTCTTGCCCTCGTTCCAAGTCGCAATCCAGAAGATGCAGTTGCTGGTAGGCCAACCACCGCCTGCGCTACCATAGGCATAGATGGCTGTGACCTCTTCACCCGATTCACATGTGTAGATGGTGTTGGAGATGTCTTGTCCACTAGATGTGGAGAATGAATATACGGCATTGTCGGTAGCGTAGTAGAACGCATAGCCACCCGTGCATGCAGCAAAGAGCTTGGCGTTCTTGATGTCGGTACAACCATTGAGATTAATCTTGGCACGATCGCCGCCATTGGAGAGGTCGCCGTCATCCACGACATTGTAGAAGAGGAAACGATAGAGCCAGATGTCGCTGCCATCTTCCATGATGCAGCAGGTTTCATTGCCACCACCATTGAAGATAAACTTCGGATCGGATGGAAGCTTGTTGGCATCGAGATAAGCGTCGCCATTCGTGCCCTTGAAGGCGGTGACGGAAGTGCCATTGCTGAAGTATGGGCGGAATCGCTTGTTCTTCTCATCGTAAATCACCTGGTAGGCATTGATGGCTCCTGTGACTGGTCTCCATGATGCCATTGTGCTATACATCAGATAAGGTGCTGCCTCATAGTCGCCTGCTATAGGAGCGGAGAACTTGCGGTCGTTTGCCTTGTTGGCATAGAGCACATGGAGCTTGCCATCGTTGATGAGGAAGTCACAGTTGTTGGTATAGAATGAAGTCTCTGGATTGAAGTTCTCTGGCGTGTCATAGAACATGTTGCTCCAGTCGTTCATAATGTCGAGACCTACGCTGTTGATGCGGTAGAGATTCTTGTCGGTGGCTACGAGATAACCATCCTTTGAGGTCTTGCCCGTATGTGTGCCGTGAATCCAGCGAGGCTTGCCCTCCAGGTAGGTGCTCTTGAGCTTGTGGTATGCATCGTAGATGCAAGTGTCGCCATAGATGAGCATCAATGGTGAGCCGTAGAACTCCAAGGTGGTGTTGCCCTCACGCTCGCTGAGGAGGCAAAGTCCCGAAACCTTATCACTCTCATTGACCATGGTGTATTGTTCCTCAGCCTGATAGTAAGCTCGCATGCCCGTGATGGAATCCTCCGCCATCATATAGAAGCGATAGTAACCTGGTTTCAGATTGACGGTCCAGTCGAGTTTCTTGGCATAGCCGATGGTGTCGGCAGGAGGATACTCCATGATGTTGCCATTCTGTACAGATTGGTAGCGACCTTGTGTAAGGGTGAGTACAAACCAGCGATAGCGCAAACGCTCAGGATGGGAATAGGTGACATTAGGCTCAAACTCGATATGGTCGCCAGGGTTGAGGTTGTAAGACAACGCCATGCGGTTGGCGATGCCCACGGTATCAATCTTGATGACGCCCGCTTCCTCCTCGGTCTTGTAGTCGTAGTTGCCCTCATCACTGTAGCAGGAGGAGAGAGACCCTGCTACCAGTGCGATGAAAGCGATGATCATATATCTTAATCTTTTCATGTCTCTAGAAATTTTTGTTTGTTAAGATGTTTCGGATGTTTCGTTGCCAAGCTAGAATGTTACCAGCACGCCATTCTCGTCACGCAGTGGAGAGTCGGGGTGCTCCTCATTATACTTGTTGAGGGCATTGACAAACTTGATCTTGTAACTCTGCAATTCTGCCCACGACATCATATCGGTGTCAAAGCCAGTGATGCCGCCTGCATTGGCTATCATGAAACGGTACTTGGTGGTGCTGTACTCGCCAAAGAACTCCTCCAAGTCATCCCAGTTGGTAGGCTTCGATACCATATCGTTCCAGATGACGAGGATATGGTTTTCCTCGTTGACACCCGGTGCGAAGTCATCGGATGTTTGCACCTTGATGTAGAGCTTTACGGATTTCTCTTGCAGGAGGGCTGCTCTCTTCATGGTGATGGGGAGGATGCCCTTGCTTTCGCCAGCCTTGATGACTACGCTAGTCGGGAGAATATAAAGATCTGAGGTGGCGGTCGATAGGGATTCATCTATTGCCACGTTGGCAGTACGGTCATGGTCTGCCACTGGTCCCATCACGCATACGTCAATGTCCATGCTCATTTCGGTTGTCTCCTCCGTATAGGTGGCAAACGAGAAATTGAGCGAGTCGGTGCCCGATGTGTAGTTCTTCGGCCCTACGAGTCTTACTCTCGCCTGGTCTTGGTATAGGAAGTCATCGTCAGAGCAACTGGCGAAGCTGAGCATCGCCACTGCCATCAGAATCAGATAATATATATTTTTCATTTTCATTCTCTTATCATTAATATGTTATGTGAAACTTTAAGCTATAGAATTCTTCGTTCTTCACTCTTCGTTCTTCACTTCCATTTAGTTCTCATAGCCTCCAAACTCCTGGTCGCTGCTTGGTACTGGCAATACATAGACGTTCTTGCTTGGTCGTACGCTTGCACCCTTGATCTCGGAGGCGTTCAGACGCTTGTAGTAGAAGAAGAGTTGACCGCCTTCGCCCACAAACTCCTTGCGATATTCCTTGTAAATCTCGTTTTGGATGTCGTCTGAGGTCATGGTGGTATAGTCGAGTGGGAAGAGGCTCAGGTTGCGTGCCTCCCTTACCTTGTTGAGCAACTCGACGGCTTGATCTGGGTCGCTGTCCTTCAGGCATTCGGCGGCGATGTAATAAGCCTCGCTTAATCGGAGCATCGGATAAAGGTTGTTGTAGCTGCTGCCTTCCACATACCATAGCTTGCACATGTATCGCTGGCTACCGTCCTGCTCATATCCCTTGAGGTATCGCCAGTCGTTGCCATAGCCCTTGCCCAACTCGTAAATTTCCTGTGCCTTGGTCTCGGAAGGCGTGAGGGCAGAGGTACCACCCTTGGAGGTGAAGTACTTGTTGGCTGTATCCTCCCAGTCGTTGATGGTGAGGTGGAAGATATGCTCAGAACTGAACGACATATCGACCTCGTTCAATTTGCTGCTCTGCATAACAGTCTGGTCAACGAAACGGAATGGAGTGCTATAGGCACCCGACTCATTGGTGTCGATGATCTCCTGTGCGTACTTCAAGGCATTTGTCTTGTCGCCCATCCAGAGGTAAACTCTCGCCAGAGTGAGGGTGGCAGCGTAATAGTTGAAGTATGGCACACGTTCGCTGCGCTGGTAATAAGGACTGTAACCTATTTTAAGTGAATCGTGCTTTAAGTCCTCACGTGCGGTGAGCAAGTCGTTGACGATGAACTGCATAGTCTCGCCCACAGTCTTCTGTTCCTTCACCTGTGTGGAATACTCGGTGACGTAAGGTACTCCCTTGGCGTTGTTGTCCATGGCTGGTGCACAAGCGAAGAGGCGCATCAGGTCGAAGTGGAGGAACGCACGGAGTCCGTATGCCTCGCCACGATATACGTAGTAGTTGTTGTCGGAGAATCGGGTGGAATCCGCCTTGTCGATGTTGCGTATCATGATGTTGAGGTTGGCGATGGCATTGTAGGTGCTGTTCCAAATACTGCTGATGGTACTCTCCACGCTGCTGTTGGCATAGTCGTACTGTGAGGCGTATCGCCAGTCGCCGTCGCCATCGACATCATAGCTCTGTGACAATACCTCTGTGAATCCGATACCCATGTTGAGACCATACATTGAGGTGCTGCTCATAGCGGTATAGACACCTGTGAGCTGGTCTTTGTATCCGCCCTCTCTGCTGAACTGCTCTTCCTCCTTAATCTGTGACTTCGGACTCACGTCGAGCAAATCGTTGCAAGAGGTGAGTGCCATGAGAGATAGGGCTATGTATATGATTTTTCTGAATGTCTTGTTCATATATCTCTTGTTGTTTCTTGTTACACATTAATATATTTAGAAAGTAATCTGCGCCGAGAGCGAGAAGGTACGTGCGAAAGGATAAGTGGTGCCTCGCTCTGTCTTCACGGATGAAATGGTGAAGAGGTCGTTGGTGTAGGCACTGACTTTCAGACGCTCCAAGAAGGAGTTGCGCACAAACTTGCAGTTGCGGAAGTCGTAGTACAACGTGATGGATGACATCGTGAAGAGACTGTAGTCTTGCACGAAACGTGAGGTAGGGTAGGTGACGCTCTGGTCGCTGATAGACTTGTAGAGAGCCATGTCGCCTGGCTTCTGCCAACGGTCGCTATATACTCGGCGATCCACATTGTACTGGAGTGACGCATTCTCTACCTTGTCAACGAGAGTGGAGTTGTAAATCTGGCCTCCCCAACGAAATGATGCGCTGACATTGAATCCCCATCCGTTGATTTCTCCATTTACACCAAAGTTGCCATTGTACTTAGGCTGGGTGTCGCCGCATACCACTTGGTCGCTGATGTCGTAGTCGTATGTCACCGAACCGTCTTTCTTGACGAAGATTTCCTTACCGTTCTGTGGATCAATACCAAGAGAAGGAACCGCCCAGATGGCGTTCATGGAGCAACCCTCGTAATATTTCACTGATGGTGTGGTCGTCTTGTTCTCCATCATACTCTTGTCTTGCTCGTCGTTCCAAGCGCTGAGAGAGTTGGAAATTTTCTTGAGTGTGTTCTTATTGTGAGCTACATTGGCGAAGATGTTGATGTAGTCACGTCCCTTGTTGGCAGAGAACACACGGTAGTTAAGGTATAATTCTACACCCTTGTTCTGTGTCTCGCCGAGGTTATCTACGTAGGTAGAGAAACCTGTGGTACCCGGCACGGTGACATTGGTGATCATTCCCTTGGTATTCGCCACATAGTAGTCGATGCGACCGGAGAGACGGTTCTTGAAGAAGTTGAAGTCGAGACCGATGTTGCTATCATATTTCACCTGCCAGTGTAGGTTCTCATTGGCAAGTCCCTTGACATAAGAGCCGATGTAGCCATTGTAAGACGAACCATTGTAGTACATGAAGGTGGCCATGGCATCGTAGGAACTAAAGCCTTGACTACCCGTATATCCGAAGGAAGCACGGAGCTTCAAGCGGTCGATGAAGCCCAACTTCTTGATGAACTTCTCATTGTGGATGTTCCAACCGCCTCCGACAGACCAGAAGGAACCCCATCGGTTGTTGCTACCTGTCTCGGAAGAACCTGTGAGACGATAGTTGGCATCGAAGAGGTAACGCTCGTCGTAGCTATAGTTGACGCTGAGCAAACCACCGCAGTTGCGCGAGATGCCCTCGGTACCAGTAGGACGGCTATTCTTGGCGTACTGTACAGCGAAACTGATATCGTCCATGAAGTCGTTAGGGAATCCCTCGGCGGTGATGCCTACCGTGTTGTAGCTGTTGTTGGACATACTCAACTGGGCATTGCTGAAGATAAGATGCTTGCCAATCTGCTTGGAGTATTGTGCACCTAGCTCTGCGTTGATGTCGGTGTGTTTGCCGTTAGATTGATTGTAGGTACCCTTTCGATACACATCGGTCATGGATATAAAATCGGTGTGGTTGGCAGGCTTGAACACATCACTCGTTGTCGTCTTGTGGATGATGCCAAACTTGCCTGTCATTCTCCAGCTAGGGTTGATTTGCCATTCCAAGTAGAAGTTGTTGGTGATGGTCGTGTAGGTGGAGTTGTCTATCGTGTTGAGAGTGGTATTGTAGAGCGGATTGTAGTAGTCGCCTACACGTCCTGCATTATTGGTGTAGGAGTAGGACTTGATCAGGTTACCCTTGTCATCGTAGATGCGGCTGTATGGGTTCATCTGATAATAAGAGGAGAACGAGCCGTATGGGGAATTGTTGCTATTGTTGTAGTCGATGGTGAGCTTGTTGCGGAATATCAAGTTCTTGAGGCGATAGGCGAGCGTGATGCCGCCAGAGAAGGTGTTGCGGTCACTGCCCTTCATAGCTCCCTCGATGTTGTTATAAGAGAGGTTGACACCATATTGCAGATTGTGCTGACCTCCTTCGAGATAGAGGGAGTGCTTGTGCCCCACTCCTGTATGAACTGGTTGTGCGAGCCAATCGGTGTCAATGCCACGTAATACATCTCGAAGCTTGTTGGCGTATGTTTTGTCGAGTGCAATCTGGGTGACGGCATTGTCGCTGCTGAAGAGTCCTGCCATCTTCTCCACCTGTAGTTTTTCCGAGGCGCTGCAGAGGTCGTAGCTGCTGAGGTCTGGCACTTCGAGGTCGATTCCACCCGTATAGGTGATGCGCATCTTGCCCTGTTCGGGGCGTTTAGTCTCGATGACGATGACACCATTGGCAGCCTTCGCACCATAGATGGCCTTGGCTGTGGCATCCTTGAGCGATGTGATGCTCTCTACCTGGTTCATGTCGAGGTCGAGAATCTTAGTCAGTTCCGTCTCAAATCCATCGAGGATGAAGAGAGGCTGGTTGGCACTGGAGGCATATTCGCCTTGTACGCTGGAGATGGTGGAAGCACCACGCATCTGGAAGTCTGGCAAGGCATTTGGGTTGCTACCTGCACTCAGGTTTTCTACCTGCATGAAAGATGGGTCGATATTCTTGAGGCTTTGGAGCACGTTGGAATTGCCGACACGTTGTAGCTCGTCGCCCTTGACGGTTGTCACCGCACCGGTAAAGGTGTTCGCCTTACGGGTGAAGGTACCATTGACCACCACTTCCTCTACAGCTTTCGCTTCCGGATTGAGCACGATGTGCATGTTGGAAGTGGCACGCACGTTCTGCTGTTGCATACCGATGGAGGAAACAACGAGGCGTGCGCCACGAGGCCACTTGCTGAAAGAGAACTTACCATTGATGTCCGTTACGGTGACATCCTTGGATCCCATGATTCTGACGGTCGCACCAATCACAGGAAGTCCATCCTCCGATGAAGTCACGATACCAGTAATGCTGCTGCGATTCTCATCGTATGATTCCTTGTGCTCACGCAATGTGACGTTCACTAGGTTGCCTTCCTTGGAATAAACCAAAGGCTTTCCATTCAAGAGCATCTGGAGTACACCCTCGAACTCCTCGTTCTTAACGGACCCATTGATTGTGAAGCCCTCGACATCTTCGAAGGAAAACAAAATCTTGTAACCACTTACTTTCTCTAGCTTTCTCAGCGCAGAAGAGAGTTCCTCCTTCTTAAAGTTCATTGTCAACTTCTTGCGAATCTGGGCGTATGACGGTGTCAGTCCCAGACTGGCGGCAAGCAACAATGCAAACAGTCTGCTTTTTGCCATAAACTTTCAGTTTTTATGATTTCTACTTTACTTGATATGTTCTAAACTTACTAACGCTATTTGTTAGTTTTAACGCACAGAGGAGCGAAAAGGTTACGCTTTATTCAAAAAAACGAGATCTTTTTGTCAGATTTTCAAAATTATGCACTTTTTATTCGCAAATCGCAAATATTTTTCGTAATTTTGCAAACAAAAACATTTAGACAACAAGTTAGGATAAGAATGGAGCACCAAGAGGAGTTTGACCATATATTTAGAGAGTACTACGCCCAGCTCTTTGTTTTCGCTCGTCGATTTATAGATGATATAGATGACTGCCACGATTTGGTGAATGATGTCTATGAGGATGTATGGTTGCATTTTCATGATATTCGCCAAGAAGCAGTGCGTACTTATCTTTACACCAATCTACGTCATAAATGTGTGGATTTCCTTCGGCGCAAGAAGACACGGAAGAAATACGAAATCTTCACCTTGGCTCTTGCTGAACGATTTGATTCCACTGATCGTATCCTAGAGATGGAAGAGAGGGAAGCTATCATTAAGAAAACAATAGAGATGCTTCCCGATACAACCCGAACCATCTTCATCCTATGCTTTGTCGAGCACAAGAAGTATGCAGAGGCAGCCGAGGTGCTCCATGTAAGCTTGAGTACCATCAAGAAGCATATCGTTAGGGCTTTGAAGCTTATTAGGGAAAGCCGAGGTGGGAATGATGAATCGCAAGAGTAGTAACAGTTGACTGCATAGCTTTTGAGGTAGTAAACCACCGTTAAGGTTAAAAAAAAGAAATTGACATAACCGTTTTTGGGGGCAATCCGTTTAAATAGTAGTTAATATGGTAATAGAATATGAATAAAGAGGAAATCTTAGATATATTAGAAGATGGCAAATCGCTTACAAAAAACCAACAAGGGGTTTTTGAGGAGGATGCTGATGTCTCCCAACTTGTGGAGGATGTCCTTCTAGGCGTACATTCCATCCGTGATGAGCACCTGCCTTCTGAGGAGGTGCAGGCTAGGCTTGATGCTTTTCATCAGACGCATTCACAGATGGGCGGAAACGAGAAGTCTAAGACGGCGTTGCTTCATTTGCTTTGGGTGAAGGCTTTGATTGGCGTTGCAGCAGCATCTGCCATTGTTGTTCTTCTCTTACCTTTTGGGAAAGGAGGCAACACGGTGGTCAATGTTAGCGAGCAGGGAATCATCGCTTCTGCCAATCAGCATCATTCTGAAAGTAAGTTGATAGCTACTGATGCAGATGCCGTTACTCATGAGCGACAGATTACATCCGAAGATATAGATGCTTATTTCTCTCGGACAGATACCGTGCTGCTGAATGTGGATAGGGGGCAGCAATGCAAGGTGGTACTACCAGATGGCAGCACCGTATTTCTTCATCCTGGTAGCAAACTCGTATATCCCAAGGAATTTGATGGTTATGAACGAAGGGTTAAAGTGATTGGAGAAGCTTATTTTAAGGTGCATAAAGACAAGGAACACCCTTTCATTGTGGAGACTAAAAACTCGGAGACCTTGGTTACAGGTACGGAATTTGACGTGAACACCTATGATGAGAAGATGATAAAGGTGACTTTGGTCAACGGTAGTGTGCAGTTTGCCAACACAAAGAGCAATCGAAAGGTGATGCTTCGTCCTGGTCAGCAAGTTCAGTTATGCAATGATAATATGAATGTGTGTGATGCCGACACGATGCAGTTGGTGGCATGGCGAGATGGATATCTTTTCTTTGACAATGCATCGCTCAACGAAATCTTGCAGCAAATCAGTTCCTCTTATAATGTTCCCGTTGTTTGCCACGACAGCCGTCTTTTGGAGAAAAGAATGCACTTCGTGATGCGTCGTGACCAGGAGATAGAATATGCCATCGACATCCTCAACAAGATGAAGAAGATGAAGGTGAGTCTTGAGAATGGAAAATTGCACATCTATCCCTATTGAAAGTTGTATGTAGATACCGAATGATGAGATATACTTATCTGTACAAAAAGGAATAGAGTATTATGCGGATAAGGAAAAATGCAATTACGTTCCTCTGTGAACAAACGAAAGAAGGCGGACTTCCGATTGGAAATCCGCCTTCAAGTTTATCTCTGAATTCTAAGAATTACTTCTTGTTCAAAGCGAGGTCGATAGCAACGGCGATAGCTACAGTAGCACCTACCATTGGGTTGTTACCCATGCCGAGGAAGCCCATCATCTCTACGTGAGCAGGAACTGAAGAAGAACCTGCGAACTGAGCGTCTGAGTGCATACGACCCATTGTGTCGGTCATACCGTAAGAAGCAGGACCTGCAGCCATGTTATCTGGGTGCAATGTACGACCTGTACCACCACCAGAAGCTACTGAGAAGTATGGCTTGCCAGCTGCGATACGCTCCTTCTTGTATGTACCAGCTACTGGGTGCTGGAAACGGGTAGGGTTGGTAGAGTTACCAGTGATAGATACATCTACATCCTCGCTCCAGTTGATAGCAACACCCTCACGTACATCGTCAGCACCGTAGCAGTTAACCTTGGCACGAGGACCATCGCTGTAAGCGATACGGTTAACAACCTTCAACTCACCTGTGTAGTAGTCGAACTTGGTCTGAACGTATGTGAAGCCATTGATACGGCTGATGATCTGAGCAGCATCCTTGCCAAGACCGTTCAAGATAACGCGCAATGGGTTCTTGCGAACCTTGTTGGCCATCTCGGCAATCTTGATAGCACCCTCAGCAGCAGCGAAAGACTCGTGACCTGCCAAGAAAGCGAAGCACTGTGTCTCCTCACGGAGCAAACGAGCAGCCAAGTTACCGTGACCAAGACCTACCTTACGGTCGTCAGCTACAGAACCAGGGATGCAGAAAGCCTGCAAACCGATAC
>OMGV01000041.1_pt1 | contig 91140 bp, 80 predicted proteins | sample 1646111 | NCBI WGS metagenome assembly OMGV01 (sample SAMN05578590, study PRJEB25193) | human gut metagenome | biome: Human Microbiome; feature: human-associated habitat; material: feces | host: Homo sapiens | place: USA:Birmingham | reverse complement strand
AAAAAGCAGATTTATCTTCAAAAGTCCACATTTCCAAAGCTAAATCAACCTTACTTACAGCTTGAATTTTTAAAATATTATCCTTGCACAAGGTAATATTGCAGGAATGTATTTTCTGCATATAACTGCGATCTAAAGCATCTGCCAATCTTACGATTGCTGCTAATTTCGCAACAATTGCAATCATATCCTTAGGCACTACCGGGGCTTTACTATTACTTTGGTCAAACAATTTATTAGCATGATAATAAGCAGCTAAAGCAATAATATTTTTATCGCGATCACTAAAGCCTAAAATATCCGTAGACATAATCAATTGATAAGTATATAAGGAGTGGCTACGCATACAAATATATTTACCAATGTCATGTAAAATGCAGGTACCACGCAAAAGTAATCGTTCATGGTCACCCATACCATATTTATTAGCAAACTTATCAAAAAGTAATACTGATAAACGTTCAACTTGACGTACATGCTGTTTGTCATATAAATAACGTTGGCCGATGCAATGGAATAAGCTGATTAATTCCTGCTCCCAAGCCTTGCACAAAGCAGGACTGGTTTTCTTACCGATATGCAATAGCTGCATACCATCAATAAAGTTGTCAGCACTAATGATAATTTCCTTAGCCGGAATCAAATGCAGCAATTGTTCATACAGCACCACAGTAGGTAATGCTAGCTCTGCTAAAGACTCAGGAATATTGAAGGTTTCAATAATCTGCGGCAAATTCATTTGATGCATTTTCTGGAAGAATTTATGGAAATCATCAGCTTTAATACGATGTACCAACTGAATAGTATTTAAGCCAAGCATTTTCAAGAGTAATTCTGTTTCCGTGCCTGACAGCACTAAATACTGTACACTGTCTTGTTGTAACTCGCGGCGTACAGGTCCAATAGTACTACTCAAGAATTCTGTTAAAGCTTTATTAAAATGCATACTTTCGCGACGATTACGTTCAAAACTTTCTTTAATACGGATAATACCTACATGGAAGTTTTCTTGATAACGAATATTATCATCCTGCACTAAAGTAACGCCTAACCCACCGGAAGAGATATCCATCATCAGCATACCATCACGTTCACTGCTGATGCGTTCATTTTTCAGCGTATTACGAATCGCAGTAAATTTTGTATAAATTTCCTGCGGCATATCTACTACATCAACAATCAAGCCGGTTTTATTATAAATCTGGTCTAATAAAAAGACTTGATTGCTAGCTTCACGTACAGCAGTAGTAGCTTGTAATTCGTACTCTTCAACACCATACTCTTTCATCAAAGCTTTAAAACCTTGCAAAACGTCACAGATTTCAGTAACCAAGGGGAAAGGAATTATTTTATTTTTAAAAGTTGCTTCACCTAAACGTATGCGGCGGTTAACACGCTCAATTACTTTATAATGATCTATATTACTATATTCAGTAATCTGCATACTGATTTTTTCAGAACCAAGGTGGATAGCAGCAAATGTGGTATGATTCTTTCGTTTCATATGCTTTGCCTCCAAAATCAAAAAGATACATATACAATATAATGTAATATATTATATTATTCTTTTTTGCAAGAGAAAGTCCTGCGATTATACAACAATTTAACATTTTATATTAATTTTACACACTATCGCAGGATTTTCTCTGTTTTAATAGTAATATAATATATGGGAAAGAGATTTTATTGAGGTGAAAAGGAATGCAGAGAATAGCAATTATTGATATAGGCTCTAACTCCGCCCGTTTAGTTATCAGCCACATTTATAAAAACGGTGCGTATAACATGGTTTATAACCAAAAAGAAGCTTTACGTTTAAGCCAAAAGGTAGATGATAAAAACACTTTAACCGAAGAAGCATTTACATCAACCATTGAAACCCTGAAAAGCTTCGCTCATATGTGCCATATTTATCACGCCGACAAAACCATCGGTGTCGCAACTGCAGCAATCCGCAACGCAACCAATGGTGATGAACTTGTTGAACGTATAGCACAGGAAACAGGTATTCAATTACATATTATTTCCGGTAACACTGAAGCATATATCAGTTATTTAGGTGTTATCAATACCCTGGACATCAAAAACGGTATTATTTTCGACTTAGGCGGCGGTTCTACCGAACTTATTTTATTTAAAAACCGCCAAATCATCGAAAGCGTATCCCTGCCTATGGGTGCTGTAAACACCACAAGTATGTTTAATACCCGCGACGAAATGCCGCCTAATGTTTACAGTGATATTAATGTCTTTATTATGAGTCGTTTAGCCAAATACCCCTGGCTGAAACAAAATAATATGCCCTTAATAGGTGTCGGCGGTACTGCCCGTACTATTGCCAAAATTATCCAAAGAGCAAAAAAATATCCTGCAACTAAGATTCATAATTATTCTTATTCTGTGCAAACCTTCCGCAATTTCTTTAACAAACTACGTACTACTAATCTGGAACAGCGCAAAAAGATTTCTGGTCTTAGCAGCGAGCGTAATGATATTATTTTAGCCGGCAGTAGCATTATCAGCTGTGTGTTAGAAGCAACAGGTGCTAAAAAACTGATTACCTCCGGTTGTGGCTTACGTGAAGGACTATTTTATGATTATTACTCTAAGGCCAATAATGTACCGTTGATTGCTGAAGATATTCTGGAGCGCAGCCGTGAAAATATGCTGTATTTATACGAAGCTGACAGTACCCATGCTCGTCATATTACCCAACTAGCTTTAACAATGTTTGATGCTTGGGCAGAACTGCACGGTATTCGCAAAAACTATCGCCGTCTGCTGGAAACAGCTGCTCTGCTGCATGATATTGGTATCAACATCAACTTCTACAGCCATGCACGCCATAGTGCCTATATGATTCAGAATGCCAAATTATTCGGTTTAACTCATAAAGAACAGATTATTACATCCGCTATTGCCGGTTGGCATAATGGTGTTTCCAAAAACTATTTCCGTGACCGTTTTTATAGAGAAATGCTTACTGAAAACAACTGGAAAATCATTAATAAATTAGCTTTGCTTTTAGCATTAGCCGAAAGCCTGGACTATTCCGAGGCAAGCCTTGTTCATGCTGTAGCACCTTATGTAACTAAGAAATGTGCAGTACTTGATATTTTTGCCGATGATATGCCTAGTATTGAAATGCATCAAATCCAAACACATCTTTCCTGGTTCAAAAAAGCTTTAGGTATTAATTTAAAAGTACAGTTAGCTAAAAGCGACGTAGAAAACAAAGTAGAAAATGTCGAATAACTAAAATAAAAAAGAGAAGCTAAACTTCATTTGAAAAATAGCTTCTCTTTTTATTTACGCAGAAATTATTTTGCTGCAGCTTTCAGGATACCATATACCATTAAAGCAGAATTATATAAATCTTCTTCCTTAAGGTATTCATTAACAGTATGTACATTGCTCATACCGGTGCCCATGATTACACAAGGTACACCATAAATATTGATGAAGTTAGCATCACTGCCACCGCCGGACAGACCGATGTTAGGTTCAAACCCAAATTCTTTGCAAGCATCTACAGCTAATTCTACAACCTTGCTATCTTTATCAACCAAGAAAGAGCTGTATTTATGTTCTACATTAGCAACTGCTTTAGCACCATATTTATTGACACCGTCAACAATAGTATTAACGATTTCATCACGAATAGCTTCCAGCTTGCCATTATCGCGGCTACGAACGTCACCTTGGATAGTTACCAAATCAGGAACGATGTTAGTAGCTACACCACCATTAATGATACCGATATTGGTAGTAGTTTCTTCGTCAATACGGCCATAACGTTTAACATCAGCTAAAGCTTTAGCTGCAATCATGATAGAGTTAATGCCTTTTTCCGGTTCAATACCACCATGAGCAGTTTTACCATGTACTTCAATAGTGTATTTATATTGACCAGGAGCACCGATAATAATTTCACCAGGAGCACCTTCACTATCCATTGCGTAAGCAACATCAGCTTGCAGCTTGGATTGGTCCATGCAACGAGAACCGTTAACGCCGCCTTCTTCAGCAATAGTGAACAGAATTTGAATATCACCATGCTCCAAATTTTGTTCCTGCATCAAACGAAGACCTTCTAAAATAGCACCGACACCGGATTTATCATCGCCACCTAAAATGGTAGTACCATCGCTATATAAGATGCCATCTTTTTGCACAACAGTAGTACCGCCGCAGGGTTCTACACCATCCATATGACTGGACAGCAGAACTCTAGTAGCACCTTGCTTATTGCCGGGCAGAAATGCCCACAAGTTACCACACTCGCCGCCTAATTTTTCGTTAGCATTATCTTCAGTTACTTCAAAACCAAGGCCTTCTAATTTTGCCTTCAGATAATTAAAGATTTCTCTTTCATGCAGACTATGACAAGGAATGCCTACCATTTCTTTAAATTCAGCAAGCATACGCTCTTTGTTAACTTCAACCATTATTAAATCCTCCTCTTATTTATCCCCAGTGCAGTTCCCATCTTTATAACCAACCTATATGCTCCAATACTATCTTAATACCAATACAAATCAGCACAACGCCACCACAGACATTAGCACGTTTCCCAACTGCATCACCCAGTCTAAAGCCGGCCAAACCACCGAAGGCTGCAATTGCAAAGGTTACCACGCCAATCATGACGGAAGCCAACCATATATTAGTATTTAAAAACGCCAAGCTGATACCTACAGCTAAAGCATCAATGCTGGTAGCTATCGCTAAGACCAACATTTCCTTGACGGTATAGGATTTTTTTATACTGCAGCTCTCATCTGATTCACGAATCATATTCGTACCTAAATATGCTAACAAAACAAATGCCAGCCAATGATCATACGCCGTAATATAATCGATAAAAGAAATTGCTGCAAAATAGCCAATTACTGGCATTAAAAACTGAAAAAAGCCAAACCAGGTGCCAAACTTTAAGGCACCCTGCAAACGATCAGCAGGTGTTAAAACCATACTACCACATACGGATACTGCAAAAGCATCCATTGCCAGACTTATAGACAACAGCAGTAATTCTGCTAAACCCATTTTTACCTCACTCTATTTATTTTCAGCTTTATTTTTAGCACTCACTAAGGCTAAAAGGCGTTTATGATCGCGGCTGATTTTCAACACACGGAAAATACTGGTCATAAACATCATGCCTAAAGCAATCGCACCGGCATCCATACCTGCTGTCAGCAAAGTATTAACGCCACCTTCATAGTTGTTTTCGATGATTTTTGTCATACCCTTATACATACCAAGTCCGGGAACAATTGGAATAATACCGGGAATAACAAAAATCGTTACCGGCTGTTTAAACACACGAGCAGCTAATTCGCTTAACAAAGATAAAGCTACCGTAGCAAAAAAGTTAGCATAAAAAGAACTGTACATTAAGTCCTTGCGCATATACACAAATATAACCCAACCGACAGCTCCTATTATACCACTAACAGCCAAAGTTTTTTTCGGTGCCTGAAATAATACAGCAAAAGCAACTGTTGCAATAAAAGCAAAGAAAAATGCTTCCACATAATAATCAAGCTGCATTTTCTTCACCGCCTTTACCTTGATTTAGTTTCTCAGCGCAGTAATCACGAGCTTCCATAATCAAACCGGCCACCCCCAATTATACCACGCTAACAAGCTAAAGGCTAAGCCTATAGCAATAGACGTAGCAAATAACATCGCTTCCGCAATACGGCTATTACCACTGATTAAATCACCTGCCATGTAGTCACGTAACCCATTTGTAAACGCTACACCTGGCAAAAACGGCATCAACGCACCTACAATAATATTAGTACGTGTACACTGATCGCTAGCTAAACAACATAAAATCGCCAATGCACCAATAGCCGCACCTGCTAAAGCATTTTCCCAGAAAGCACTGGGACGATAACCGCCAAGCTGTTTTAAAAGCACCATAGCCAAACCGCCGGTAATAAAAGCTGCCACAAAGTCATGGCTGTTACCACCTAACATTACGGAAAAAGCTGCCGAGCTAATTGCTGAAGAAAAACATACGCTCCATTTACCATAAGGCGGATGTTTATGCATCAGCTTATCGAGATAATCTAAAGTTGCATGATAGCTTAATTTCCAACGCTTCAGATTATAGGATAAATCATTAATGGCACTAATATTACTTAAATTAGTACTACGGTACTTAATACGACTAATCAGCATCGAGCCACCTGAGTTTTCATCGCCTAAAATAATAACCGTCGGTGTTACAAAAACACTGATATCATGATAACCATTAGTATGACAGAAACGGGATATTGTATCCTCTACACGAGAGGTTTCAGCACCGTTTTTCAATAAAACCTTGCCCATAGCCAAGGCCATATTCAAGGTTTCTTCACGGCTTAAACAAGGTTGCAAAACTTATACACCTCCGCCAAGAAGCTCGTCAACAGCAGCCTTGAAACGGTTAGCTCCACCCATGGATGGATGAGGTACAGCAGTACAAGAAACGCCATAACGTGTCAATGTTCCTGCAGCTTTCTGACCGATTGCAATAATCTGCATATTCGGTACCAGCTCCAGCAGCATACGCGCATATTCAATACCTACATCTAATTCTGTCGTTGACGGTGTACGGTTAGTTAAAAGATTTTCTCCTTTATAAGGATGGAACGGGAAAATATTCCATAAAATAACATCAAAAGATGCTAAGCCATGTTTATTCAAAGCATTCCAAACCACAGTATCGGTAGGTTCATTAAATCCCTTATCCTTCTGGGTTTTATTCAGCAGTTCACTTTCAGGATTACTTGTACGTTGATAATTCCATTCTCCTAAAACACTCTGTGGGTCAACATCAGGATGATGTCCTAACAAAATGCGTTCAGAAGTAATGGCAATACCGCTGAAATGCCCTCCCTGATAGCCTAAAGCTTCCGCAATAAACAAATAATGTGCCTGCTGACGCAACTCTAAATAGCGGCGTAGATTAGCACTACGAATATCCGGAGCCTGCGGCCCAATATCATAAGCAGGAGCATATTCACGCCAAGGATTAAAAACGCCTGCCTGCTGATAGCTTTGTAAATTATCAAGAAAAGTATTTATATTCATTTTAGCCTCCGCTTAATATTATACTCCAAATTTAATCTAGCCTGCAATACAAAAAGCGTATCTAAGCCTTTGCACTTAGATACGCTTTCACTTTAAATACTATAAAAATTACTGATGCCACAAGCCATAATAATGAATGATATAGTTACTCAATGCATCTTCATATTCACTATCAGGCACAGGCTTATCCATCTGATCTACAAAGTGACGTTCATTGGACCAGTAAAAAGCTTTACCACCGAAATAACCTAAAGCATAAGGAATATCTGTATGCTGCAACAGATTACGTCCCATAAATTTTTCTGGAACATCAATACCAAGCAGGTACAGTAATGTCGGTGCTAAATCAATCTGTGATGCATACTCGCTGTTACGCAGACGATCTAAAGGGCCGATATTTTTGCTGACAAAAATCAATGGAATAGGTGCAATACTCATTTTATCATCAGCATTCGTAACTAACTTCGTATATTCACCACCGCTATGCGGATTATGGTCACTAGTAATAATAAATAATGTTCTATCATCCATCAAGCCACGTTTCTCTGCTTCTGCAAAGAATTTCTGCAATTGACGGTCTACCCAATACACACCACGGACAGTAACATTTTTATTACTGCGAACCTTGTCCGGCATTTCATTCCAACTAAATCCTGTATATGGATAAGGCTGATGCATATCTAATGTCTTTGTTACCAAAAGCATTTTATCTTTTTTACCACGTTCCAGCATACGCAAAGTTTCTTCGTACATAACATCATTGTGGAAGCCCCAGCCGCTGGCACCTGTATAACCTTGCTTTTCTAAATATTCCTTCGCATAGTATTCCGTCATACCAAATTGTTCCGGATATTCACGCAGTTCATTAGCATAATACTGACTAGAAGCATTTAAGAAAATTCCACGCATATCATGCTCTTGTACGGAACGGAACAAAGAAGGAGTTTTCGCACCGGGAACATCTTTATCCATAATCAAGTGGGAACGGAAGGTTGCATTCAAACCTTGAGTTGTCGGCACAGAAGAAGAATAGTATTTATCCATATGCGGATAACGAATAACTAAGCTATTCAAGAACGGAGTTGCCTCCTCCGGAATATTGCGGTTGTAATAATTGATATAATCACGATGCATTGATTCCAGAATCAAAATAACGATTTTATCGTATTGAGGTTTTATTTTCTCCACCTTAGCCTTAGGCACATCAATACCTAATTGTGCTAAAACAGTTTTATCTTTCGCCGTCAGCTCACGCATTTCTACATGCTGAGCACCAGCAATTTTATCAGTATCAAATAATGCTTTACTAATAAAGTTTACATTAACAGGTGTAGAAAGCATATGGCGATAAGACATACGCGTCTTTTCGTTTTCTATTTCTACATACATACCAATGACATTCTCTACGCCATACATACAGAAAGCACCCATCAGACGATCTGCTAAATTCAACCCTATAGAAAACATTGCCACACAAAGCAACGACCAGGCAAAGTTCGGTTTATGCTTGCTAGGCTTAGTTACTCTAAACAATAAGAGAATAAAGATAACTGCCGCAATAATACCAGCAATCATAGTATTATTCATGGTCGCAAAAATACCCTTGACTGCATAGATATTTAAATTTTGAAACAGGACGCTTTCCACGTGCATGGAGGTCTGCCAAAAATAAAAAGTATCAAAAACAATGCTTAAAGCAGTAAACAGGTAAACAATGAAATATATGAATTTCATAAACAAATTCGGCCATTTATGGTAGCACATCGCGGTAACCAAAACAAGGAAAATATTGTTATTGATACCTGCTAAAAGAGCTAAGGTAGTCTGTAGGCCTTTATCTAAGCTCAACTGTGAAACCATGAAACAGCCCTCGGCAATATACAAAAAGCCGATAACAATTACCGGGAAATAGCGTTTGATACGATCTGGTAAACGCTTGCGTCGAAAATATAAACCCCAAGCAATAAGGCCCAATAAGCTGTCACGCAGCACGTGATTGAAAATCTGAAAATAAACTTCATTATACGGAAAAGGATCAGCACCATAAAAAGTACCGTACGCAAAACATCCTTCGACAATAGCTGCTGCAATCACCAAAAGCAGAATCGTCATTTTTTTCCCTATTTGTTTCACCTTTTTTTACGCCTCTTCTATGCCAAAAATTTGATTGGCACTTCTTCCATTTCAATTTGTAAAGGAGCTGTTGTTACCGCATCTCCATCTAATTCTGCTGCAAAATTCTCCTCATTGCAGCGGATTTCTATTTTTTTCGCTGTTTTAATAATAATATCGTTATCCAAAGTCAACGCTTCCATAGCAATGCAAGCTGCATAACGAATAAAATCACCACGCTTATAGCCTGTAAAAATGGCAGCATGTAAGAGTGGAGAAGACAATGAAGCACCATTAAACAAATTATAACGTCCGGCATAATAACGGCTCTTACCAACTATTACAGAGCTGCCCTCATACCATTTATCTTCATCATCAAAACGCACCTGAAAACGATAACGCCAGTTTTTAAATAGCAGCTCCTTACGCATCAGCTCAGTGCCTTGGAAAACATAGGCCAGCTTGTTCAGCAGTTTTTTCTCTTTCTCAGTTACACTACCTACAACAAGAGAGTCAAAACCGATACCCGTAACAGTAAGAAAGACATGCCCATTGGCACGTCCTAAATATACAGGAACCTCTACGCCCTTGCTGACACGTTTAAACCATTTTCCTGGGTCATTGCTTACCAAAAGCTCTTTGGCAACCAAATTAACTGTACCTGCAGGGAAAACACTGATATAAGGCACATACTTACGATTGGACAGCTTTTCAATCAACGCACGGATTGTACCGTCACCACCTGCAATAATAACCCAGTCCACCTTTTCCGCCACAATCTTATCTGCAATATCATCTATCTGTACAAAAGAACGGATTTCACACATTCCTGCATTTTTGTAGCCGACGCAATCTTTGACACGTTTAAAAATCTCATTCACTTTAGCCATCATGCTGGCAAAAATCTGCTTACCTGAATTACGGTTATAAACGACAACAACTTTATTAAATTTTTTTACATTAACATAATTGATAGGCATTTTTAACTCCTAAAGATCCATTTTTTTCGTGAGAGATAATTCCAGACTACTACAATACAGCTTGTCAGCACCTTAGACAACATTGGCTCCCAAGTCAGCAGGCTGACAAAAATATACATCAGCAGCAAATTAAACAGCAACCCTATAATACTAACTACAAAAACTAAGCTTAGCTCCGTCCCACGCTGATAACGACTCCCGCTGTCGAATACTAGCACATTACCCAAAAAGTAATGGTAGAGCGTGGATAAGCTAAAGGCTAAAGCTGTTGCCAACATAGTCAATGTCGTCATACCTAAACCTAAACCATTTAGTAAATAATTGATAAAAATATAAAATAGTGCCCACTCTACTAAAGCAGCAGTACCACCGACAAATAAATATAAAATTAATTTAATCAGTTCGCTATTCGTATAGTCGACACCAAATAATACTTTTCTATGCATAAAAAAACTCCACCTAAAGTATGATGTTTTATTATATCATACTTCGGGTGGAATTTTCAAAAATTTTACTTTCCTTAACGTAGCTATAATGCTGTTTTTACACACATTTTACCAATGATACTTTTCTCCACGTGAAATTTTGAACGCACGATAAATTTGTTCAATTAAAAGTAATCTAATCATCTGATGAGTAAAAGTCATTTTGGAAAAGCTTAAAGCAAAATCGGCACGTTTACGCAAGGCATCTGTATAACCAAAGGCACCACCGATAACAAAAGTGATATGGCTGTTACCAGCCAAAGTCAAAGCATCAATTTTTTCCGCCAACTCCGGAGAAGAAATTTGTTTGCCGATAACATCAAGCAGAATAACATAAGAATTGGCAGGAATAATCGCCATCAGACGTTGCGTTTCCTTTTCTAAGACTTGCTGCTTTTCGGCAGGAGCCGGATTTTCCGGCATCCGCTCTTCATTAATTGCTACAGTTTCCAACTTACAAAAAGGTGTCAGACGTTTGGTAAATTCATCAATACCGGCTTGGAGATATTTTTCTTTAATCTTGCCTACACAGGCAATGGTTATTTTCACTTTCTATAATCCTCCGGTACTTCCTCTAAAACAAGAGTTTTTGTTTCCTGCATACCATTATGCAGAATTACCACTTCTACACGGTCACCAACCTTGCAAGCATCGATTTTGCTGCGTAAATCCATAGCAGTAGCTACCTTAGCACCATTGAAGCGAAGAATAATATCACCAGGGCGGATGCCTGCTTTATCAGCCGGACTACCTTGAACAACCTTAACTAAGAAAATACCACCATGCAAGTCTATTTCAAAACCATAACGCTCAGCAACATCTTTATCCATCAGTGATGCACCTAAATACGGTCTAGCAACGCGTCCGCGACTTGCCAGCTCGTCTAAAATCGGTTTGGCAGTATTAACAGGAATAGCAAAGCCGATGCCTTCTACGCCGCTGACAACTATTTTAGCACTATTAATACCTACTACCTCACCATCTGCATTAACCAGAGCACCACCACTATTACCAGGATTAATAGCCGCATCAGTCTGAATCAGGCTGAATTTACGCTCGCCAAGCTCAATGCTACGGTTTAAAGCGCTGATAACACCTGCAGTAACACTGCCACGGAATTCCAAGCCTAAGGGGTTACCAATTGCAATAGCCGGTTCACCTACTTGCAATGTATCGCTATCACCGAATTTAGCTACCGGAAGATTATCAGCCTCAATTTTTACTACAGCCAAATCAGTTACCGCGTCCGCACCTAAAACTTTACCTTTTACAGTGCGTCCGTCAGGCAGACTAACAATAATTTCATTAGCCCCCTCCACAACGTGGTTATTAGTAGCAATATAGCCGGCTTTATCATAAATAACACCGCTGCCTGTACCGCGTTCAGTAAGCTGCACGCGATTGAAGATATCACGTACATAAGCTTTATTGGTAATACCGACAACGGCAGGTCCTACCTTTTTAGCGGCCGCAACAATAGGTGTATTACGAGCGGCACTCAGCTGCTCTGCTTTCGCAGCAGGTTTATCATGTACAGCTGCATTTGTTTTGCTATCACCACAGCCTGTCAGTAAAATAGCAGCTCCTAAAATACCACATATTAAAACATTTGCAGATTTTTTCCAAATATTTTTCTGCATTATCATCACTCCTTATTTTACATTGAGCATTGTCTGCAACGGAAAATCTGCTACCATTTCTTTCTGTGAAGCTACAAAAAGCTCTGTTTCCTGCAGACGTTTATTAGTGTCTAAAATATTTTTTACAGTATCTAAAGCTAATTGGGGACGATTATTCTCTTCACTTAAATGAGCTAAAATAACTTTCTGCGGCAGCTTATCCATTTCATTAAGGAACCATCCTGCTCCGTCATTGGATAAATGACCACGTGTACTTAAAATACGTTGCTTCAGCTGATAGGGATACGAACCGTTTTTGAGCAGCTCCACATCATGATTAGCTTCTAAAATCAAGGTATCACTACCGCTTACAGCTTCACGGACTATATCCGTAATAAAACCTGTATCCGTTAGATAGCTACATTTGCTGTTATCGCAGCAATTAATAAATGTATAACCATGTGGATCTATAGCATCATGAGGAATAGCAAAGCTAGTAATTTTTATATCACCCAGCTGCAATTTATCAGTAATTAAACGACATGAATGACGATCTATTTTATTATCCTTTGCCAAAATAGCACGCCAAGTATTTTCACTACTGAAAATAGGCACTTGATAATTTTTAGTAAAAGTTGCCAAACCTCTGACATGGTCGATATGCTCATGTGTTAAAAATACAGCATCTAGATCCTGTACTATCAAATCCAAGGCCTTTAGCTTTGTAGTTAAGGCACGACAGCTGATGCCCATATCTACTAAAAAATTCTGCTTGGCCGTACGAATCAAGGCAGAATTGCCTTTACTTCCGCTGGCAAGCATCACTACTTGAAAATCGTGCATCTAAACTTTACACTCCTAATACGATAACGCCTATATTATAACAAATTAAGTAAATTTTATTGTGGCAAAATAGTAACAAAGGTGCTACATAAAAATAAAAAATGCACCAACCATATAATATGGTCAGTGCATTTTAACTACTCAAGCAAATTTAATGCATTTTATTGCAATGAGGGCACAGGCCGAAGAAATAAAATTGACGACCGGAAATACTGTAACCACTCTGCCCTTCAACAGACTTAGTTAATTGTTCCTTTATGCCTTCATCCATAATTGCATCTTCTACTGCACCGCATTTAAGACAACGCAGATGGTAATGTTCATGTACGTTAGCATCATATCTGAAACTGTCTTCACCCGTATTCAATACTTGAATAACATTAATGTCATGCAGAATTTCTACTGTTTTATAAACTGTAGCAAAGCTCATAGCCGGAAATTTCGGCTGCAATTTATTATACAGCATTTCTGCATTAGGATGCCAAGTTTCATCAGCTAAAGCTTCATAAACAGCAAGGCGTTGAGGTGTTACCTTATAGCCATGCTCTCGCAGAAGAATAGTTAATTCCTGACTAGTAAGCATTTTTATCACTCCATTGCTAAAAGTAAGGGGTATAATGGTTGCCCCCCGTAGAATGTTTCTACTTCCCAGTCATCATTCAGCTCTCTTAAATCGTCTGCTAATGCTTCAGCATCTTCCTTCGGCAGGTCAGCACCATAGAACATGCTAACCAACTCATAATCACCATCTTGAAGCATTTGCTCCAATACAGCCTTGATGCATTTGCCTGTGCAAACGATTTTATCATTAAGGATACCCAGATAATCACCTTCGTGAACCTGAATACCATTAACTACACTGTCCCTTACAGCTATAGTCACACTGCCGCTGACAGTTTCCTTGATTTCCTGTGTCATCAGCACAGTATTTTCTTCCATGCTGCGAGTAGAATCAAAACGCAGCAAAGCAGCTAGTCCTTGTGCTAGATTAGTACTCGGAACAAAAGAAACTTTAGATGCGCCTAATAATTTACGAACCTGTTCGGCTGCCAAAATAATATTTTTATTGTTCGGCAGGATAATATATTGTTCACAGGTACCGTTTTCAATAGCATTTACAAATTCTTCAACCGGCGGATTCATGCTTTGACCACCGTTAATAATCTCTGCTGCACCCATTTCATGCATAATCTTTGCTAAACCATCGCCGGCAGCTACAGTCAGTACGCCGATACCATGTTTAACAGGAGTAATATCTTCAGCAGAGAACAAGCGGTTTTCATGTTGATCGCGCATATTCTCAATCTTAATATCATGCAGAGTACCCCATTTTTGTGCTGCATTTAAAGCATCGCCTGGGTGTTTAGTATGAATATGAACCTTAACAATGTCCTCAATTACTGCTACAATCATCGAATTACCTAAATTCTGCAGTGCATTGCTGACAGTTGCTTTATCGACATTAGCATTTTTTACGATAAATTCTGTGCAATACGGGAACTCTAAATCTAAAGGTTCACTTTTAATATTAGCCTTATTCACTGTGCTTACAGGCAGAACCTCACAGTCCTGGCCACGCAGACCTGCCAAGCAGCCTTCAAAAAAAACAATCAATCCTTGACCACCTGCATCAACTACACCTGCTGCTTTCAATGCCGGCAGCATATCCGGTGTTTTGGCCAATTCTTTCTTACCTGTACGAATAGCTTCTAATAAAACGCCTTCTAAGCTTAAATTTTCACTACGTACAGCATGGTACGCACCTTTAGCCATACCACGGGCAACAGTTAAAATAGTACCTTCAACAGGTTTGGATACACTACGATAAGCATATAAAATGCCAAACTGGAAAGCCTTGCCTAATTCTGCATTAGTCAAAGTCTTTTTGCCTGCTACACCTTTGCCGATGCCACGTAAAAGCTGGGATAAAATAACACCGGAATTGCCTCTAGCACCCATAATAGCACTACGGGCAGCGGCCGCACCGATTTCTCCTGCTTCAGCGTCATCGCTCATGGCACTGATAGCTTTAGCAACAGATGCCATAGTATGCATCATATTAGTACCTGTATCACCATCAGGAACAGGAAAAACATTTAATTCATTAATTGCCTCAAAGTTTTTTTCAAAACCATGGTACGCTCCCAGAAGCATGTCCTTGACCTGCTTACCAGTAACTTCTTTTATTGCCTCCATCATCCCCACACCTTTCTTTTAGGCCTTGCGACGGACAAATAGTCCCAAAGCGCCAGGTCCAAGATGAGCGGCCAATACAGTACCAATACTTGTAGTCATGATAGGCACATCAGGGAATAATTCCTGCATCTGTGCTTTTACTGCATCACAATCTTCAGGAGAAACAGCATTGGCAACAAATATAGCCTCCAGGGGTGCATTGGCGGCAGCTAATTCCACCATACGTTTCATGACTTTTTTATGAGTACGGCATTTATCTACTATCTCTAATTGGCCATTTTTATCTATATGAGCAATAGGACGAATACCTAAGAAATTGCCTAACAGTGCACCGATTGCACCAATGCGTCCGCCCTTTTGCAGATAATCTAAAGTATTAACGCTGAAATAAGTTTCTGTACGAGCAACCATATCGTTAGCTAAAGCTTCCAATTCGTCCAGCTTCATACCAGCATCAGCTTGTTTTAACATTTCCATAGCAATACCGCTGATAGGACAAGCAGCAGTCTTACTATCTACAATACGGATATCAGAACCTTTGATATCGGACATTACTTGACGAGCAGCCAGACAAGCAGTTTGATAAGTTCCGCTAAGCACACTGCTGACAGTTATCATAATCACCTTTTTACCTGCTTCAGCAAGCTCGGTAAATAAATCTATCATAGAACCAATGGAAGGTTGAGATGTGCTTGGCAGCTTGCCGCTAGCATCAACCATAGCAAACAATTCTTCTAAACTGCGTTCACCATCATGCCATTCTAAATCACCGTGACGCACAACTAAACGCAGTACATGACAACGCGGATTATCTTTAAGCGCTGTCTCATCCGCAGCAGCAATACTATCCACAACTACATGTATTTCATCGCACATAAATGGGGCCTCCTAATATAGTTAATTAAGTGAATTTTATCATTTATTTTATCTATTTTTTACACAATCGTTAACTCTATAATATATTATATTCTACCATATTATAAGAATTATTACCATACTCAAGCACATTTAGACTATTATCTTTTAATAACTTTTTTCGTTTTTTACGTCTTTGACACAAGATTGTGACTTTCTATTTATTTAACATAATAACAATTGCACATAATAAACAAAATATGAATTTAGACAAAAAAAATCAGTGTTTATTTATACACTGACTTTGCACACAATATGCTTTTGTCACCTCGACCTATTTCAGAGCAAAAAAAAAGCCCTTACGAAGAAGGGCCAAATGAGGGGCTGTTTTGATGTTTTAAGTATAGCAAATCTATGCCTAAAAGGCAAGCTTTTTTTGTAATTTTTCTTACAATAATTCTTATTTTTCACTGCAGATTACTTAAAATCCGCACCTAACATAACTACGCCATCACAATCAGAAGCGCCATCGCGTGTAATACGCATTTTGTGAGCAAAAGGTACGTTAGACAATCTTCCTACAACAGCACCATTATTGGTGGTAGAAATAACTGTAGTCTGAGCCATAATTTCACCACTTCCGCCGCTGATAACAGTAAATCCTGCATCACGCAAACGTTGTGCAGCATCCTGACCAGCAAATTTACTACCACTGCAATTTACCAAACGAACCACAGTACCGGAATGAGCAGAAACCGCTCCTTTATCTGCGTCATTTAAAGCTGCTGCACCTTCTTTAGCTTGGGCAGATTTCTTAGATTTAGCTTTTTTATCCTTAGCTTCTTTTATTTTTTCTTTCTCTTCTTTTTCCTGTTTAATAGCTTCTTTATTTTCTTCGCTATCATCACCGGATTCAGCTCTGCTTACAGCTGCATTATATTCTTTTTCCATCAATTCGGCAGCAGACTGATAACGTTCAGTCATTTGTGCTCCCTGCATTTTTACCATCTGCTCACGCAGGTCAGTAATATCCGGCAACCAGTAGCTGATGCCATCAATGTATTTCGGTGTACCAGGAACAGTAGCCATAGCCAAGCCTTTTTCTTTAACCATAGAATGCAGTACACGGCCTAATTCAATCATATCGCTAATAGGCATATCAGTTTTTACCATGCTGGTCAATTGTTTAGCAAGACCAGGAATATGTAAAAGCATATCAGCAGAGGTAATACGGTCATAAACAGCCATCAAGAAATGCTGTTGTCTGCGGATACGGCCGATATCGCCTTCTTCATCACGATAACGCACATATTGAATAGCTGTTTCACCATCCATATGTTGCATACCTTTATGCAAATCAATTTTAAAGCCATCCCATTCATCATAGTAATACATATCTTTTTCGACATTAATATCAACGCCGCCAATAGCATCTACTAAACCCTTAAAGCCTTTAAAATCAACCATGATATAATTATTAATTTTCAGGCCCAAAAGCTCCTCAACTGTTTTTTGGGTCAGCTCACGACCGCCATAAGCATAAGCATGATTGATTTTATCCCATCCATGACCTTGAATATGTACACGGGTATCACGAGGAACAGATAATAAAGAAGCAGCCTTTTTATCTGTATCAAACATAACGACAAATAAAGTATCACTACGTCCTACATCATGCTCAGCAGCACGTTCATCAACGCCTAAAACGACAATATTTTTCTTCAGATTCAAACGATCATTAGGACTTAAATTGTCCAAAGCTTTATCAGGGAAAAAATAACCGGCCAAAATATAACCTACTACACAAATAGCAGCCACAGCCGCTAAAAACTTAAACTGTAAAAATTTCTTCATAAACCAAAACCTCTCACTTCTCTATACTGTCAAGATATTCCGACAGTTCCTGCGCACTGCGGCGCAAAAAAGCATACAGCATTCTTGCCGTAAGTCCCCAGATTACATAATCACCGCATAAATAAAAATAAACGTAATAATCTTTGTTATGACGCCAGCCACGAGCTCTATGTGGCACCAGCTCAAACGGAAAATTTTCTCCAGGATGGTCAGCCAGCTGCATAGCATAACGTTTCGGCTCCATAGCCAGCAAAGTTTTTAAGGGCACAGTCAAAACCCTCTCAACCTCACTTTTGCTATAGCTGATTTTACTCATATCATCAATAATACCTACATAAGGATGAATTATCGGCCCCGTATGTGTCACTAAGGCATCCAGTGCACCACATAATTTAATATTCTCCGGTACTAAGCCTAATTCCTCACAAGTTTCACGGATTGCGGTAACAGCGAAATCGGCATCGGCACATTCCACCTTACCACCAGGAAAGCAAATTTCTCCCGGCTGACGCCTTAAAGTATGTGCACGCTCTTCAAATAATAATGCGATACCATCAGGAGTATTAACTAATGGCAGCAAAACAGCTGCCTCCCAAAGCCTATCCAGTTTATCAATTCCGGCAGGACGACGATGTAAACGTTCATATAAAATTTTTTGTAGCCCATCAAGTTTATCAATCATAATAACACCTTATTTTAACACCTTTAACGTAAATTTTAAATATCCTATTTTTAATTTCTTCACAAGAAAGTTTTATCCTGCCACAAAATGTAGCAACCTTGAAAAATAAAAGCGTCAGTGCCCATTAAGAAGCACTGACGCTAAAACAGCTAATATTATTTTATCTATCTTTTATTATGCTGCTTTTCTTTCGCTTTTATCTACCAGCAAGGATACAGTTGCGTCACCGGTAATATTAACAGAAGTACGCGGCATATCCAGAATACGGTCGATACCTGCAATCAGAGCAGAACCTTCCAGAGGCAGACCCAGAGAAGTCAGAATCATGGTCAGCATAATGAAGCCTGCACCAGGAACACCTGCAGTACCGATAGAAGCCAAGGTACCGGTAACAATGATGGTTACATATTGAGAAGCACTCAAATCAATACCATATAATTGGGCAATGAACAGGGCACATACACCTTGATAAGCAGCAGTACCATCCATGTTAATGGTAGCACCTAACGGTAGAACGAAGCTGGATACTTCTTTAGAAATGCCCAGTTTTTGCACACAGCTCATAGTCAGCGGCAAAGTACCACCGGAAGAGCAGGAGCTGAATGCCATCAGAGAAGCAGGAGCTACACCCTTCATAAATTTAATCGGGCTCATGTCACCGATGAATTTCACTAAAGCACCGTAAACGATTACAGCATGCAGCAGGCAGCTCAAGTAAACGGCAATAACAACCTTCAACAGCGGCAACAGTACAGAAGGACCGTTAGCAGCAACAACAGGAGTAATCAAGCCGAATACACCGATAGGAGCAACAGACATGATAATACCAACGATTTTATAAGAAACTTCTGCTAAACCGTCAATAGTATGCTTCAGATAGTCAGCTTTTTCACCAACTGCAGTAATACCAACACCTACAAACAAAGCAAAAACAATGATTTGCAGCATATTAGCACTAACCATTGCTTGCAACGGGTTAGTCGGGAAAATATCAACGATAACCTGCATAATCGGCGGAGCTGCTTTAGCAGTAACCTTAGCTGTATCTACAGGCATATGTAAGCCAACGCCCGGTTGCATGATGGTACCGATTGCCAAACCGATAATAATCGCAAAAGCAGTAGTTGCAAAATAATAGCCGATAGTTTTAATACCGATACGGCCTACTTTCTTGATGTCACCTAAGCTAGTAACACCGATTACCAAACTGGAGAATACCAAGGGAACGATGACCATTTTGATCATGTTCATAAAAATAGTGCCTAACGGTCCAATCCATGTCTTTGCAAAAGCAGCACCGTCAGCCCCCAATTCCAAGCCGGCAACAATACCTAATGCCAAGCCTATTAAAATCTTAGTTGATAAATTCAAAACCAAAACCCCCTATAAATACACTTAAATTCTTTTACAAGCTATTATAGCAAAAAGCATACATAAAAGTCAGATTGTATACAGTATTTCTCAATTGTATACAATATATTTTCCAGTGTTTTTCCCCAGAGGATATTCTCTATAAAATCCTTAAAAGCTGTGAATTTATGCTGTTTTACCCAAATAAAGCGATAAAAATATTATGTATTTTCACCAAAAGAATGGTTAAAAATCATGTATCTGTACACTTTTTGTATACAGAACACAAAACAGCATATACTATTTATTGCTATTCAATAAGTAAAAACTCCCGCTAAAACCTAAGCCTTAACGGGAGTTTAATGGTATCTTTATTAGTTACTTATTGTGCACCATATTTTTTAAATGCAGTATGGTTAGTGCAGCCGGTAAATTTGTTCAAAACGAAGGAATGCTTCAAAGCCGCAGTAACAAAAGCTTTAGCTTGCTGTACTGCTTCCAACATGGTCAGCCCATTAGCTAAGCCTGCAGTAATAGCTGCAGAATAAGTGCATCCTGCGCCATGGTTATAAGACGGATAAATTTTCTTAATAGACATTTCTACAAAATCATGACCATCATAGAAAATATCTACTGCTTCGTCGCTATCCATACGTTCGCCGCCTTTAATAACAACATTTTTTGCACCAAGTTCTTTAATGCGTCCTGCAGCTTCTTTGATGTCCTCAATAGTTTTTACAGAAGCCATATCTGCTAAATACGCAGCTTCGATAGTATTCGGTGTAATAATATCACAACGTTTAACAAGCAATTTTTTAATAGCTGCTGCTGCATCAGGAACCATAATAGCGTCCACACCCTTGCAAACCATTACCGGATCGATAACTACATTACGCAGTTCATATTTATCGATAGTAGCCGCTACTAATTCGACTAAGGCAGCACTGCCCAGCATACCAGTCTTCATAGAATCTACACCGATACCATCTAAAATAGTAGTCAGTTGTTTTTCAATGATAGGTAAATCAATAGGATAAACATTATGGAACCAATCAGCATGAGGATCCTGTGCCACAATACAGGTCAATGCGGTCATACCGTATACACCCAATTCCTCAAATGTTTTCATATCAGCTTCCATACCAGCACCGCCGCTAGTATCACTACCAGCGATAGTCATTGCTTTATATAACGCAGTCATTTATTACCCCTCCTAAAATTATACAAATAATTCATATAAAATTACAGCTAAAGCACCAGGGACACCAAAAAATCCCGCAATCAACGCTTTAATAACTGTAATTTTTAAATTAAAACCAACAAAAGAACCAAGCAAATTAATAATCCAAAGCAGAGCTGCACCATAAATACCGTTCCACACCAACTTAAACGGCATAGAAAGTAATTTTACGATAATCAGCAGCAAAATAACGCCGATAATCAATGGTCCCAAGGACCCAATTGGGTCTAAGCCTACATTAGAAGCAACACTATCCAGAGAACCTAATCCGATGGATGTTGCAATATTATTTAAAATATCCATTATTCAATTTCAGCGGCCTTTCTTTACATAGTACGTCTATTTTCCAAAGCTTTTGATAAAGTTACCTCATCAGCATATTCCAAGTCACCACCCATGGGCAGACCATGAGCAATACGACTGACGGTGATACCGATTGGTTTTAAAAGCTGAGCCAAATAGGTAGCAGTAGCTTCACCTTCAACGTCAGAATTGGTTGCGATAATAATCTCACTGATAGATTCGCTTTGTAAGCGCTGAAACAGCTCCTTAATACGCAACTTATCGGGACCGATACCATCTAACGGAGAAAGAACGCCATGCAAAACATGGTATAAGCCGCGATAACCGTGACTCCTTTCCATTGCAGCAATATCCTGCGGCTGTTCTACAACGCAAATTGTAAATTGATCACGTGAGCTATCACGACAGATTTCGCAAATATCGCCATCTGTCAGATTATAACACTTGCTACAGTAATGTATTTCCTGTTTAGCATTCTGCAGTGCCGCCGCTAATTGCTGTACTTCATCCGCCGGCATATCAATAATATGATAAGCCAAACGCATTGCTGTTTTGGAACCGACTCCGGGCAATCTCCGCAGCTGCTCATAAAGATTAGCCAGCGGTTTGATCATCCTTGCCATAATTAGAACATTCCCGGTAATTTCATGCCGCCGGTAACTTTGGCCATTTCTTTTTCAGTCAGTTCGTCGATTTGCTTCATACCATCGTTAACAGCAGTCAGAATCATATCTTCTAACATTTCTACATCTTCTGGATCTACAGCTGTCGGATTAATTTTAATGGATTTCAATTCTTTTTTACCGCTAATAACAACAGTTACAGCACCGCCGCCAACAGAAGCTTCTACAGTACGGCTTTTTAAATCTTCTTGCATTTTAGCCATATCAGATTGCATTTTTTGTACTTTTTTCATCATTGCTTGCATATTACCCATGCCACCAGGAAACATAATTAAATTCCTCCTTAAATATCTTCAAAAAATTATTTTATATATTAAGCCGCAAAATGGCTTTATACCTTAATTATTAATCGTAATTTTACCACCAAAAACATCCATAGCCTTACGGAGCTTTTCCGGTAAATTTTGTTCATCAACTACAGAAGCAACCTCAGCTGATGCAGTATTTGCTACAGGCTTAGGCTTACTATCCACATACTGATTTTGCAACTGCTTAAACTTCTTTGCAGGACCTGCTTCCACACGAATCGGCTGACGTGCTACACGTAATAACGCATCCTCGAAAGCCTGGCGATAATCATCTTTATTCATACGATCCGCTAAGAATTCTTTTTCAAATGCTATACGTAGCAATCCATTAACGAAGCTGTAAACACGTCCGTTTTTAGAAAGGGAAACCATGGCTCTTTTATTTTCATTATTTAAAATCTCAAGTGCCATATTCCAATAATCTTCACCGGCAGCGATATCACCTGCATATTCTTCTCCATCAGCGGCATCCTCGTTGCTTTTATTCTGCATCTTAGACTTAGCAGCTATTTCAACTGCTTTAGGTGACACCGCTTTTATTTTGGAATTAGCTGCATGTTGAACAACACTTTCATTCTTCTGTGGCGGAGTAGTACTCAAAGAAGCAAGCTCTTCCATAGAAGGCGGCTCCTCTTCCTCCGGTATATTATCTAAAAAGTCATTATAATCATCAATATACTGTTTAGCTTTTTCCTGAGCCTTTGGTACCACTACAACTTGCTGCGATACCTGCTGTTCAATATTTTGTTGAGCAACTGTGTCCACATATGGTGGTTGTACAGACGGAGTATAAGCAGCCGGCACACCATAGACCAATTTGTGCTCCAACTGCTCCACCCGGGCACATAAAGCAGCCAATGTACTTCCTTCTATACGGCATAAATCAATCAGGCACAGTTCTGCTGTAATACGCGGCTTGATTGTTCCACGTAATTCACCTGCAGCAGTATGTAACCGTTCCTCAGCAGCTAAAAGCCGTTCTTCACTAAATAAGGCCGCTCCCTGAGCTAAGGCCTCTTCAGTATCTGTTAAATATATTTCTGAAAATGACGGAGCTGTTTTGTATAACAATAAAGCACGCAGATATTCAGCTAGCTCAGATATAACCTGACGAACATCCTTACCCTGCTCAAGAAGAAAATTTAATTTTTCTAAAGCAGCAGATAAATCCTGTCTGCCGATAGAAGCCGCTAAATCACGTAAAGCTTCACGACCAACAATACCTAAAACCTCTCGAACAGTGGTGGTAGTAATATTCTTACTCATAACACCGCATTGATCTAAAAGACTCAGGGCATCACGCATACCACCTTCAGCTTGAATTGCAATCAAACGTAAGGCCTCTTGATCAATAGTAATATTGCTGGCTTGAGCAACCATCGCCAGATGCTCTATAATATCTTCAACAGTTACACGACGGAAATCAAAACGCTGACAACGGGAATGAATTGTTGCCGGCACCTTGTGCGGATCTGTTGTCGCTAAAATAAAGACTACATGTTCAGGCGGTTCTTCCAAGCTTTTAAGTAAAGCATTAAATGCTTCTGTGGTCAGCATATGTACTTCGTCGATGATGTAAACCTTGTAACGGCTATTAACAGGTGCAAAGGACAGTTGATCGCGTAGAGTTTTTATCTCATCTATACCACGATTAGAAGCAGCATCTATTTCAATAACATCCATAGAAGTCCCTGCTGTAATACGCTGACAATTATCACAATGGTCACAGGGAGTAGGTGTAGGTCCCTGCTCACAGTTCAAGGCCTTTGCTAAAATACGTGCTGTACTGGTTTTACCTGTACCACGCGGACCGGTAAACAAATAAGCATGTGCAATACGCCCGGTACTTAAAGCATTAGTCAGAGCTGTTTTTATCGCCTGCTGACCTATCAAGGAATCAAAATTCTGCGGTCGCCATTGACGATACAAGGCCATATATGCCATTTAACACTCTCCCCTTTTCACATTAATTACTACAATATATACTAACGTATTATCTTATTATATCGTAAACTGCTAGGTTTTTATATACCTTTTTCGCTTTATTTTAGTGTGCAAGTCAAAAAGAGGCTATTTTTATAGCTTGTTAGAATATTTATAGCAAATATCTTAACCGCCATGTTTCCCGAAAATAAAAAAAAGCACTGAGCATAAGCTCAGTGCGGTTATTTCCCTGTAGGACTGCAAACACGGGCTTCCCCACGGCACATGAAAGTATCCGCTTAAGGCTGCTTCCTTCCGGACCTGACCTGGTTCACAGGCTCCCATTGCGTAGGACCCAGGTTTACAGCCCTACAGAGAAACAATATTTAATATTGATAATAAAAAAACCGCTCAGTGCGGCAGTTTAAATGGCGGAGAGAGAGGGATTCGAACCCTCGGTACGGTTTCCCGTACACACGCTTTCCAGGCGTGCACCTTCAACCACTCGGTCATCTCTCCAGGTTGATGAAAATAAACTTTTTTTAATTTTGCCAGCACATGAAGTACTCACAGTAATGCAACTGCGAGTATTATTATACTAATAAAAGTAAAGTTCGTCAAGTAGTTTTTTACAAATTTTTATACTTTTTTTATAAAAGATATAACAAACACCCATGAGAGTAAAAGTTCCGTTACTGCAAAAGCAACAACGGAACTTAAAAACAATATTTTTACTCTTCGTCATCAGGATCTTCTGCCGGAAGTAACATAATAGCACAATCAGAATTCAGCACCAAATGCTCAGAGGTACTGCCTAATTCGTCTCCATTAGTCATATCTGCACCTGTTTTAGTCATCATAATCATACTAACATCATCGCGGTCACAAATAGCAGAAATTTTTTTCGAAGCGACACCATGAGAAATACGATAATCAGCTTCAATACCGAAAATCTTCATCTCATCGACTAATTCTTTTAAAAACAGCATTGCACTGCCATACTTTTCCTTATAATCGTGCTTATTGCGGCTGTGTTCAATAACATGAACAAATAAAACCTTGCCGACAAATTCACGCAAAGTACGGATAATATTCAGAGCCTCTAAAGACTTACGGGAAAAATCCGTAGGGACCAACACTGTTTCCAACAGGTTGACATTTTCTTCCTCTTCATCATCCTTATTGATTAAAAGCGGCACCTCCACAGCATGTGCCATTTCAAATGTTGTACTGCCTAATAAAGTGCGTTTTAGGAATCCTTTGCGGTGGGACGCTAAAAGGATTAAATCTACCTCTTCATCATCAGCCAACTTAATCAAGGCTCTACTAGTATTACCTATAGGTGTATGTATAGAAACTTCTTCATAGCCTGCTTGCTGCAAATCATTTTTATACCCTTCTAAACGGCTGCGAACTTTTTTATATTTACTACCGTCGGGGTCGGCGTCATCGTCATCATCAAAAACGTACGCCAGAACCACTTCCGTTTCCGTATCGGGGCACAAGCTAAACAGACACTCCGGCAATTTTTCGGCCTGCGGCGTCAAATCAGTTGCCAACAAGACCTTGGCGAATGTACTCATTTATCTGCTCCTTAAAAAAAGATATATAATAGTACTATTTCGCTGTAAAGCTTAAAAGTCCTGCCTTAAACAAACGGCTTTAAGAAAATTAGCCATTATTATCTCCACTAGATAAACGGTAGCCAATACCTACCTCCGTCAGTAAATAACGCGGCTGTGCAGAATCCTCTTCAATTTTACGGCGTAATTGACGCATATAAACACGCGGATAATGTTGGAAGCTTTCATTTTCAGAGCCCCAGACTGCTTTAACAATCTGTTTATGAGTTAGAACGCTACCTGCATGCTGCATCATATATTTCAATAAATCATATTCAGTCGGCGTAAGCTTTACATCGCGTCCGTCAACGGTTACAGAATGCTTCATCAGGTTCATTGCGATACCACCACAAACAAGCATCGTAGATTGGTCATCATTATGAGCTGCACGACGCAGGCAGACACGCATCCGTGCCATTAATTCGCCCATACTAAAGGGCTTAGTAATATAATCATCAGCGCCTTCATCCAGAGCCAAGATTTTCTCCTGCTCTTGCTCTCTGGCAGTCAGAACAATTACTGGAATATCCGTCCATTCACGCAAACTGCTAACGACCTCTTTGCCATCCATATCAGGTAGTCCTAAATCAACAATAGCTAAATCTGGATGGATTGTAGCAGCCTTCATTAAGCCTTCCTTGCCATTTTCAGCTAACGCAGCCTCATAGCCATAGGATTCCAATGCCATTTCTAACAATTTGCGAATCTGCATTTCATCATCAATGACTAAAATCTTTAATTTTTTATTTTCCGTCATGTTCTTCACCCTCTTTATGCTTTAAAGGCAATTTAAAGGCAAATACACTTCCTGCTTTATCCTGTCTATGCTCTGCCCACACAGTGCCGCCATGAGCTTCAACAATAGTTTTGCAGATTGCCAGGCCTAAGCCGGTTCCGCGCACTCTGTCAGTGCATTTTGCCCGATAGAATTTTTCAAAAATATGTGGCTGATCTTCATCTTGGAAACCATAACCTTCATCAATAACAAACAAAGTCACAGATTCTTTATCAGCACGGCCGCGTAATAAAATCGTGCTGCCCTCAGGAGAATATTTAGCAGCATTATCTACATAATTCAAAACTACATGCTCCAATAAGCCACCATCGCCTTCGAACAAAGGTAAATCATCCGGCAAATCACAAGTAATAGTATAATTTTTAGCAGAAGCACCCCATTTACGTAAAGCACCGCCGATAATTTCTTCCAGATCACACCAGTCACATTTTAATTTTATCATACCACTGGCAATACGTGCAGTATCAAGTAAATTTTCAATAATTCTTTCCATACGGCTGCTACTTTCACTAATGGTATTAAACAGTTCCTGACGCATAGCATCAGTGCACTCAATACGCTTATCCTGTAAAGTATCAATCGCCCCGATAATACCAGCCATAGGCGTTTTCAGCTCATGAGAAATAGAATTAAATAAAGCAGTACGTAATTTATCGGACTCCTGCAAAATCTCGATTTCTTTACTCTGCTGTGCCAACTGTGCTTTTTGTAAAAGCACACTCAGTAATCCAAGCCAAGCTTCTAATAATGTACGTTCCTCCGGAGATAACAACTCATTCTCCACATCGACTGCTACAACTGCCAAAACAGTATGTTCTTTTAAAACAGGTAAGAATAAATTACGAGCAGTCGGTAAAGTATCTGTAGACGAACCAGCGATACGTCCATTATGCCAACACCAATTGGCCACAACCATTTCCGCATCAGCAATTTTCATATCATTCTTCACAACAAACTCACTGGCATCAAAAGCTGTCTTTACTTTTAATTCTTTATCCTTATCCGGCAAAATAATATACAAATCACGTTTCATATTTTTGCCGACATGCTCAGCAAAGGACTTTACAATAGATTCCATATCATCGCCAACAGCGACATCCTTGCTGAATTGGTACAGGCTGTTAATGTCACGCTCTCTACGTGCTGTAACAAAAATTTCTTTTTTCAGGCTTTCAGTACGTTTACCGATAACAGAAGCAGCCACAAAGAAAATCATAAAGCTCCAAATGTAACGCAAATTATCAACCTTAAAAGTATAAGTCGGAGCCAGGAAGAAAAATTCAAAAGCTAAAATGCTTAATAAAGCTGTAATATAAGAAGCCTTGCGTCCCCACCACATAGCACTAATCAAAACAGGTAACAGATATAAGAGTGCTACGTTCACTAATTCCATATAGTGGCTTAAGCCTACCATACCTAATGTAACAGCAGCCACCGTCAAAGCAGAACAACCAATCTGCTGCCAATGTAAGAATTTTTTCGGCACCTTTTTCGTATTAACAAAAGAACCCTCATCTTCAGCAGTAGCCGCCTTTAAAACATAAACAGGAATAATATCACTACGATCTATTAAGCGGTCAACAATAGTACGACGGAAGTAGTCACACCAGCTGGTACGTTTAGATTTACCTATAACGATAGCCGTAACATTATTTTGACGTGCTGTTTCCAATATTGTTTCTACAACATCTTCACCAAAAACACTCAACACTTTACCGCCAAGATCATGAGTTAATTTAAAGTTTTTCCAAACACGTTCTCTTTCCTTATCGCCTACCGGAAAACGGGAATGTGGTGTTTCAATATTTACAACTAATAATTCAGAATGCAGTCCTTGCGCCATACGATGACCATTCAAAATCAACTGAGCGGCAAAAGGACTATACCCTGCACAAACCATAACACGGCCGGAAGCAGGCCACGGACCACTAATAGAATGTAAACGCATATACTCGGTAGTCGCTTCATCAACACGAGCTGCAGTATAGCGTAAAGCTAATTCACGTAAAGCACTGATATTACCCTGACGGAAGAAGCTCTTTAAAGCACGACTAGCTTCGGCAGGCTTATAAACCTTACCCTCACGCAAACGCTTTTGCAATTCTTCTGTAGGAATATCGATTAACTGTACCGCATCAGCCTTAGCCACGAAATCATCAGGCACAGTTTCACGTACCACTGTACCGGTAATTTTAGCCACAACATCATTCATGCTGGCCAAATGCTGAATATTTAAGGCAGTATAAACATCAATACCGGCACGCAGAATTTCCTCAATATCGTTATAACGATAGCAAAAATGAGAACCAGGCACATTGGTATGGGCTAATTCATCGACAATAACCAGCTGCGGATGACGCTTAATAACAGCAGCATAGTCAAATTCCTCCAGAGTATGACCCTGATAAACTATTTTCTGCTGCGGAACAACCGGCAGTCCTTCCTCTAAAACAGCAGTTTCCTTACGCTCATGACTGACAGATAAACCGATGACAACATCGACACCTTCAGCTAATTTTTCATGAGCTGCTTTTAACATGGCATAAGTTTTACCTACACCGGCAGCAGCACCTAAGAAAACTGTCAGCTTACCTCTTTCTTCTTGTTGTGCCTTTTTAAGGACTGCTTCAACGCGAGCTTTTTTTACACTATCATTAGTATCCATGCTTCTAACCTTTCTAAAATAAATACACAAATAAGGCTGCCAGGCAGCCCTATTTGTAGATATTCATATTTTTAGTTGTATTTTTTATATTTTTCTAAATTATTATTTACCCTGAACCGCATCTAAAGCTAAATTCAGATTTAAAACATTAACTCTACTATCGCCCATAAATCCTAAAACAGGAGCTTCCGTATTGGCATCAATTAATTTCATTACAGAATCCACATCCATATTTCTTGCTGCAGCAACACGTTTAGCTTGCATTTTAATGGCTTCCGGAGTCATGTGCGGATCTATACCGCTTGCGGAGTTAGTAACCATAACAGTCGGTACAGCATCGTTAGCAGATAACGCATACGCTTTTCTTACATCGGCAGCACCCTTTTCAACCTGCTCTTTTAATTTAGCATTGATAGCACCATAGTTAGTACCACCAGAGTTAGCAGCATCATAACCATTAGCGGAAGGACGACCACTAAAATATTTGTCACTTTTAAATTCCTGGCCAATTAACTCAGAACCTACAGCTTGACCATTTTTTTCTATTATACTGCCATTTGCGGTATATGGAAAGATTATTTGGCTAATACCAGTCATAGCCAAAGGATAAACAATACCACATACAAAAGTCATTATTAAAACGGCACGTAAAGCCTTCATAATCTGCATCCTACTTAACCTCCTTTAAGCGATACCAAGAGCAGCTAAAATCATATCAATAATCTTAATGCCCAGGAACGGAGCAATGATACCGCCTACACCATAAATCAACAGGTTACGTTTCAGAATAGCGTCTGCACCGATAGGTTTATAAGCAACACCATGCATAGCCAACGGGATCAAGAAGATGATGATTAAGGCGTTAAAAATAATCGCACTTAAAATTGCACTATCAGGAGAAGTAAGTCCCATGATATTCAAAGCACCCAGCGGAGGATAGATAGAAGCAAACATTGCCGGTAAAATAGCGAAGTATTTAGCCACGTCGTTTGCAATACTAAAAGTAGTCAAACTACCACGAGTCATCAGTAATTGTTTGCCGATGGCAACAATATCAATCAATTTAGTAGGGTCACTATCTAAGTCAACCATGTTACCTGCTTCTTTAGCAGCTTGAGTACCACTGTTCATTGCTACACCAACATCAGCTTGTGCCAGTGCAGGAGCATCGTTGGTACCATCACCGGTCATAGCAACCAGCATACCATCATCTTGATATTTTTTAATCATTTTCAGCTTAGATTCAGGAGTAGCTTCTGCCAGATAATCATCAACACCTGCTTCAGCAGCAATTGCTGCAGCAGTCAGACGGTTATCGCCGGTAATCATAACTGTTTTAATACCCATTTTACGTAATTGCTCAAAACGCTCTTTAATACCGCCTTTTACAATATCCTTTAAATGGATAACACCCATAACTACATTATCTTTAACAACTACCAACGGAGTACCGCCTTCGTTAGCAATGCTTACACAGTCTTTAACAACATGTTCAGGGAAGAAACCGTTTTCTTGTTGAATGTATTTTTGCATAGCATCTTCCGCGCCTTTAAAGATACGGCAATCAGAAAGAATAATACCACTCATACGAGTCATTGCAGAGAACGGAACGAATTCGCCTTTGCTTTCTTGACGGGTCATTCTTACACCATATTTTTTATCAGCCAAAGTAACAATACTACGACCTTCAGGAGTTTCATCAGGCAGAGATGCTAAGCAAGCAGCTTCGGCCATTTCGTCAATAGAAATATTAGGTGCAGGCAGAAAATTAATTGCCATACGGTTACCAATAGTAATTGTACCGGTTTTATCCAACAGCAGGGCGTTTACGTCGCCGGCAGCTTCAACTGCACGACCACTCATAGCCAGTACGTTACGACTCAGCAGACGATCCATACCAGCGATACCGATTGCAGAGAGCAGACCACCGATAGTGGTAGGAATCAAGCAGACCAACAAAGCAATCAATGCAGGAATGCTCAACAAACCGCCAGAATAAATAGCGAAGGGTTCCAGAGTAGCAACAGCTACAACGAAGATAATTGACAAACCAACTAACAATAAAGTTAAAGCAATTTCGTTCGGAGTTTTTTGTCTTTGAGCACCTTCAACAAGGCTAATCATTTTATCAAGGAATGTTTCACCAGGGTTAGCAGTTACACGAACTTTAATCCAGTCGGACAGAACCTTGGTACCACCGGTAACAGCACTGCGGTCGCCACCTGCTTCACGAATAACAGGAGCAGATTCACCAGTAACAGCACTTTCATCAACAGAAGCCATACCTTCAATGATTTCGCCATCGTTAGCAATCAACTCCCCGGCTTTTACATAAATTACATCGCCCATACGGATTTGGTCAGAAGTTACCATAACTTCACTGCCGTCATCCAGTAATTTACGGGCTTGAATAGAAGTACGAGTGCTACGCAAGCTTTGTGCCTGTGCTTTACCTCTACCTTCAGCAACAGCTTCAGCAAAGTTTGCAAACAGAACAGTGAACCATAACCAAATATCCAAATGTAAGTTGAATAAACCACGTTCTGTTTCGCCGTTCATAAAATTACTGATAGTAATCAATGCTACCAGAAAAGCACCAACATAAACAATGAACATAACAGGATTACGCCATTGAATCTTAGGGCTAAGCTTTTTAAAAGAATTTATCACTGCTTCCTTGATAATTGCGTTATCAAGAGTGGCAGACTCTTGTTTTTTCATAATTCATCATCCTCCATTAAAATACTTTTCCTTGCAACATAAAGAGATGATCCACAACAGGGCCTAATGCCAAAGCAGGGAAGAAAGTCAAAGCACCAACTAATAAGATGATGCCGCAAAGCAAAAGTGCGAACAAAACACTACCGGTATCAAAGGTACCTGCACTTGCTGGAGTAATTTTCTTAGTAGACATACTACCTGCAATAGCCAGGACAGGAACGATTACACCAAAACGACCAATCAGCATTGCTAAACCGATAGTAACGTTATACCAAGGACAGTTAGCACCTAAGCCACCGAAAGCACTACCATTGTTACCTGCACCAGAAGCATAAGCGTACAGAACTTCACTTAAACCATGAGGACCAGGCTGACTGATACCGGATAAACCTACATCTAATACAGAAGCAGCAGCACTAAAGCCCAGCACAGTAATGGACGGAATCAGTAAACCAACGATAGTAAATACGATTTCTCTAGATTCTACTTTTTTACCTAAATATTCAGGAGTACGACCAACCATCAAACCGATGATGAATACAGTGATGAATACATACAGCAACATACCATAGAAGCCTGCGCCAGTACCACCGTAAACGATTTCGCCTAACATCATTTGCAGCATCGGCACCAAACCACCGATACCAGTTAAGCAATCATGCCAAGAGTTAACTGCACCGCAAGAAGCAGCAGTAGTAACAGTAGTAAACAAGGTAGAAGAACCAATGCCAAAACGGACCTCTTTACCTTCCATAGCAGTTGCACCACTCAGATTATAAGCAGCTAAAATATTGTTGCCACTGCTTTCTGCCCAATAGCAGATACCGAACATCAAAGTGAAGAGAATGCTCATGGAAGCCAAAATTGCATAACCTTGTTTTTTAGAACCACACATCTCACCATAGCAGGTCAGGAGAGCTGCGGATACAATCAAGATGGAATACATTTCCAAGAAGTTAGTAAACGGTGTCGGGTTTTCATAAGGATGAGCAGAGTTTGCATTGAAGAAACCACCGCCGTTAGTACCCAACAGCTTAATAGCTTCCTGAGAAGCAACAGGGCCTGTAGCAATGATTTGTTCAACACCCTCCAAAGTAGTTACATGAGGATAAGCATTCAGGTTTTGCGGAACCCCGCAAGCAACCAAAACCAAAGCAAATACAACGCACATCGGCAGGAATACTCTGGTTACAGAACGAGTTAAATCCACATAGAAGTTACCCAGGTTATCAATGCCTCTGTTAATCAAACCACGAATCAAAGCAATAGCTACAGCAACACCAGTGGCTGCAGAAACGAAATTCTGCACAGTTAAGCCGGCCATTTGGGTGAAGTAGCTCAAAGTTGTTTCACCGCTATAAGATTGCCAGTTAGTGTTAGTCATAAAACTGGAGGCAGTATTAAAAGCTAAATGCCAGCTTTCTACATTACCTAAATGCTCCAAGTTCAACGGCAGCCAAGCCTGAACTAATTGCATTACAAACAAAAGCAAAAAGCCTAAAACGTTAAATGCGATTAAATGCCAGGAATATTGTTTCCAATTCATTCCTTCCCATTGGTTAACGCCCATAATTTTGTATAAAGCATTTTCCAACGGAGTAAAAATTTTATCACCTACAACAGGTTTTAATTGATACACCTTAGCTAAATATTTGCCTAAAGGTACGCTAGTTGCTAACAGGACTAGCATAAATCCCAAAAATAAGATATAGTCTTTATTCATCTTAAAATTCCTCCGGATTGCATAGTGCATAAACTAAATATGCCAAAATCAATACAGCCAAGATTAAGCCCAAATATAAATCAAGCATTTTCAAAACTCCTCTTTGTCATCTAAACATCATTCCCAAAGAAATACCTGCAGTTTATTTCTTTGGTATCATTATTGTATATCCAAAGAGCGTAAAAATGCTGTTAAAATATTACCCTACGGCGTAAAAATTCCGTAAAAATAGCCGTCTGACTAACAAAAGTCAGACGGCTTAATAAATTTTTCCTTATGCGTTAATTAATTTACCGGGGTTAAGAATATTATTGGGGTCCATAGCACGTTTAATGGTCTGCATAATAGACATTTCTACCGGATCACAGCAGGCTGCCAAAGCTTCCAGTTTTTTCGCACCGATACCGTGCTCACCTGATAAGCGGCCACCTAAGCTATAAACATAAGCATAACAGATTTCATGGAATGCATGTAATTGTCTTTCCCATTCTTCATCACTCATGTCCATTTTTAAAATGCTGAAATGAAGATTACCATCACCGGCATGAGCTAAGCACATGCATTTGAAATCATAATCCTTAGAAACCTCCATCAGATGCTCTAAGCAAACAGCGATTTTATCTACAGGAACAACGAAATCGTCAGAAGTAGAAACTCTACTTAAAGCTTTAGCACCCTCCAGGCAGCTACGACGAACCTTCCAAACACGTTCATCAGCCTCAACTACATCAGTCGCACCACATTCAGTGCAAATTTCATCTAATTGTTCCATCTTTAAATCAAGTTCATCTTCATTAAAGGTCTCGACGGTAACGATAACATAGCTGCCATCTTCATAATGCGGCAGACGCAGCTCAGCATAATCACTAGCTGCACGGACAAAGCCATTATCCATAAATTCTACACTAGTAGGATTTAAGCCAGCCTTTATTAAACTGGGCACTAAATCTACAGCTTTATTAATATCAGTAAAAATTGCTAAAATATCAATACGATACGGACACAATGGTAACAGTTTCAAGGTTGCTTTAGTAATAATACCTAAGGTTCCTTCACTGCCCATAATTAGTTGGTCCAGACAATAACCGGTACTACATTTTTTCAGGCGACTACCTAATTCTACGATTTCACCTTGCGGAGTTACTACTTCAATAGAATAAACCTGATGGCGGGTAGTACCATAACGTACAGCCTTGTTGCCACCGGCATTAGTTGCAATGTTACCACCGATTAAGCAGCTTTCAGCACTACACGGATCACCTGCATACAGTAGGCCTGCTTCATTAGCTTTTGCTTGAATTTCAGATGTTCTAGCACCAGCTTCAACCACCATGTACATAGCATCTTCATTCATTTCCAAAATTTTATCCATACGTTCCAGCAAAAGCACAATGCCGCCGCAAACAGGAATTGCACCACAAGATACACTGGTACCTGCACTACGTGGAGTAACCGGGACTAAAAATTTATTAGCAAGTTTCATTACTGCAGCTACTTCTTCTGTATTACCAGGTAATACAACTACTTCCGGCAAGTGATGATAGTGCGGATCCGGTTCTTCGTCAGTTTTATAACGTTCCAACGTTTCCGGATCATTTTTAACAAATTCCTCACCTAAAGCAGCACGTAAAGCTGCTAAAACTTCTTCTGTTACAGGGTTATAAGTATGTGTTTGCGTCATGTTCTTCAATCCTCTCTTTTCTACAATTCTTCCATGCTTCTTTTACTATAAGATAGCGAATAGCAGGCGTGACACATCGCTAAAGTACAACTTCAGCTATATTTCTAGCGTAACAATAACTCACTGTTTACGCATTAAAAACTTTACCAGGATTCAAAATCATATTAGGATCCCAAGCTAATTTAATTTTACGCATTAAATCCAACTCACCTACAGGAGTAAATTCTTCCATGTATTCCAACTTCTTAGCACCAATACCATGTTCACCTGCTAGGCGTCCGCCTTGTCCATAAACATAAGCATAAACTTCTTCGTGGAAGTCATGCACGTTTTTCTCCCATTCTTCATCGGACATATCGCATTTGCACAGGACTAAGTGCAGATTGCCGTCGCCAATATGTGCATTAATTTTTACAGGTACTTGGAACGGATATTTAGCACCAATAGTCATTATTTCATCAATAACGTGAGCAATTTTATCTACAGGAACAACAACGTCATCGGTAATAGAAACCTTGCTGACGAGGCTAACAGATTCTTGGCAGTTACGGCGCATAGCCCAGATACGGTCATCTGCTTCCAGAACGTCAACAGCACCTGCGGCTTCGCAGATTTCGTCCAATTGTTCCATTTTCATATCTAGTTCGTCTTCATTATAGGTTTCAACGGTAATGATAACATAAATACCGTCTTCCATATGCGGAGCACCTTTGAATTCCAAAAATTCAGAAGTAGAACGTACATAAGAGTTATCCATATATTCGATACTAGTAGGATTAATGCCTGCTTTAATAACCTGCGGGACAACACTCAAAGCTTGTACAGCATCTTGGAAAACAGCCAGCAAATCAAAACGATACGGAGGCAGCGGTTGCAATTTTAATGTTGCTTTAGTGATGATGCCTAAAGTACCTTCACTACCCATTACCAATTGTTCCATGCAATAACCTGTGCTACATTTTTTAAGTCTTGCACCTACTTCAACAATTTCACCTGTCGGAGTTACCATTTCTAAGCTATAAACCTGATTACGGGTTACGCCATAACGAACAGCTTTATTACCACCGGCATTAGTTGCTAAATTACCGCCGATTAAGCAGCTTTCAGCACTGCACGGGTCACCTGCATATAAATAGCCTGCTTCATTAGCCATTTTTTGAATATCGATAGTACGCACACCTGCTTCAACTACCATATACATAGCATCAGCATTCATTTCAATAATTTTATTCATGCGTTCCATCAGAAGTACGATACCGCCGCAAACAGCAATCGCACCATCAGCTAAGCTGGTACCGCCACTGCGAACAGTTACAGGTACATTGTATTTGTTACACAGCTTCACAACAGCAGCAACCTCTTCCGCATTAGCAGGACGAACAACGGCTTCAGGAAGATGGAAACGACGAGAGTCAGTTTCTTCATCAGTCTTGTATTGATCCAACTTCTCCGGAGCAGTTAAAACATATTCTTCACCTAATGCAGCACGTAATTCCGCCAGCATAGCATCATTTACTTGATTATATTCTTTCATTTATTTTGCCTCCTGTGAAAATAATTCTTGGATGTTGATATTAGGATTAACATAATTTTTCTTGTCAGACGCACCTTTGCCGCCTAACTTCAAAGCATGTTTAGGACACCAACGCACACATGCAAAGCAAGTCGCACATTGATTGCCGGGAACTGGCTTTCCGTCCTGCATGGTAATATTTCCTACAGGGCAAACTTTAACACATTTACCGCAGCTAATGCATTTACTGAAATCAAGCTCTAATTTCTCAATATTCAATATATTGCGCATATACCACCAACCTAAAGCTACGCCTCCATACTTCCACAACGTTTTTTCTTCACATTGAGTCGTATCTTGTCTACGCTTATGCAGATAGGTCAGTATTGACTGCAGCTTTTGATCAGCCTCTATTAGCATACTTCTTGCTTTAGCAGGAGGCGTCACAAAAAAATTATCGGGCATAATAATTGCATCCGCATAATCAAGCTGTATTTCTTTTTTTGCCAATAACAGCTGCATATGTTTCAACGCACGCCCTTGATTACCTCCCATTGTTACCAAACCAAAGCAGTATTTGGGATTAGCCTGCAAAACAGTAATAAACTTCTGCACTAAAGGCGGTAAATCAAAACAATATACAGGACAGACAAATCCAATGACATCATCCTGTATACAATATGATTGAGCGATATACCTAGCCATGCTTTCCAAACGGCAATTCGAAAAAACAGCAGCAACTTGCTTTGCGACATCTAAACTGTTTCCTGTGCCTGAAAAATAAAAAACCACAGCCATTTATCTCACCTACAATTCCCTAAAATAATTGTCATCGTTTTTCATTATAGTATAAAACTTTTTATTTGTCTTGCATTTAGTATGTAAAACTTTTGTAGCAAACTATAATAATGCTGATTTTTCGAAAATTTGTTACTTTTTAAACAAAAGTAACAAAAAGGCCTTCCCTTAAAGGAAGACCTTAAAAGCAATATTAGAAGCTACGTTGATAGGAAATGCTAGCAATTTTAGTAAAGCTGTCATGGGTATTAGCATGATCATAGCCATCAAGTGCGCCGCCTTTGAAGCTTAAGCTGCCTACATCCATCCAGCCTAAAGCAATAGCTACAGTTTGTTTGTCGTCATTATAACGAGCACCGATGGAATAAGTTTTACGATCACCAGTCGGCACCATGAAGTCACCGCCATCGTAAGGAATACAGCCTTCATCAAAAGCATATCCTGCCATCAAGGTATATTTATCACTTACCTTATGCTCCAGACCGATTGCATAACGCCAACCGCTTTCCCAGTTTTTATTTGCATTAATACTATTCGATAAAACTGGTACTGTTAAATCAGATAAGGAAATATTTAAAGCATCATAGGTACTCCAATTAGTACGAGTAGCATTTAATTCCACGCGGGTTTTATCATCAAATTTATGATTGTAGCCAATGGACCAGCTATCAGGTAAAGTTACTACACCATAGGCATTACCAAAAGTATCAACTTTACCGCCAATATTATAACCTTTTAAATCAGCCTCTAAGGAATGAGTAATGCGGCTACGATAAACTACACCCATTTCGTTTTTATCATCAAAAGTATAATTAGCCGCTGCATTCCAGCCTAAAGCATAGCTTTCACCTTTGATTTGCGTTGTGCCCAATTTACCAGAATTAATATTCTTCTGCAATTCTAATCCAGCATAGTTAATTTCTGCACCGACAGCAGCACTCCATTTATCATCAAATTTATGAGCATATGTCGGAGTTAAGCTAACACCGTTTAAACGGGAGAAAAATGCATTATTAGAAGCAATGCTTTTACGTTCAAACTCGGAAACCATAGCAAAACGAGAAAAAGCACCGATACCGAACCAATCTTTATCGTTTACTTGTTTTACATAAAAAGTAGAACCAGCCCAACCAGGATGAACTACATTTTTACCGGCCTCAATATTTGCATTATTTTTATACAAATCGTATTCGCCATGGGGGCTAAGATAAGTAACGCTGTTTTTTAAAGCTTCGCCTTTAACTTTAGTAATAGAAGCAGGGTTATAAGCAACGCTTGCTGCATCATTTTCAGCAAACATACGAGCACCGCCCATTGCAACGCCCTCTGCACTCCATTCATTAATAGCAAAACCTTCTGCACCGGCAACTTGAGGAACCATCATTGCCGCTACAGCACCTAAAGCTAATAAATATTTTTTCATCGATTTATACATCCCTTCGTCAAAAAATCGTTCACATATGTTATACATTTTAACATTTTTGCTAAAGAGATGTAGCAAAACATTTAATCAATCATTTTAATTAATTAATTAAATCATTAACTTGTTCAGAACTTGATTTTTCTACTTCTTGTGCTTGTCTACGTTTAAAATTCTCTTCCTGAAGCTTACGTACTTCATCTAAAGTCATTACATTATCTCGTTCCCAAGGTTGATATTGAATGGTAGTGCAATGGTGATACTTAGCATAACGCTCCTTAGCATCCTGTTCAGCCGCAGCTTCTGCCAAATCTTTTTTAGTAGCTTCGGTAAGCGGAAAATATTGATAAGCTTCTTCTAAAAGCAAAGCCGCCTTATTATATTCTTCCTGCATCGCTAAGCTTTCTGCCATAAATTTCAGAGCATGAAAAGCATAAGCATTTACACAGGATTTTGCTTTTTGCTCATTCAGCATAGTAGCAGCTTTTTCCCAAGCTTCCTCCTGCTTACCGCAATGACGCATAATTTCTAAGCTACGAGCCCAGATTGCACCTCGATCGGCACTACGGAACACATGTTGATATTCACGGCACAGACGATCAGCTTCTTTTAAATAAACTAAAGGTGCATCTCCGATACCAGTTAAAGTCCACACAATTTCTGCAATATCACGTAAGCACAAAACCTTATGCTCAACTTCGCTCAAACCAAATTCCGGAGCATCATTCATATCAGGCTGTACATCCTTTACGGTAGCTAAAACAGCCATAGCTCCTTCTATATCCTTGAGAATCATCAGCATACGTCCAACATTACTGCGGCATTTCCAATCATCATAGTCATTTATTAAATTCAAAGGAATCGGATAATCACAGGTAGCTACTTTTTGTACATATTCACGCCATTCAGCTTTTTCCATTTTTCTTACCTCCTAATATTTAACATTAATCAGCTATGCAGCAAACGTAAAAATTCCGCTTCATCAATAACAGTGACACCTAACTGCTGTGCTTTTTCCAATTTGCTGCCTGCCTCTGCACCAGCAATAACATAATCAGTTTTTTTGCTGACACTGCCGCTAACTTTCGCCCCTACATCCTGCGCCATAGTTTTGGCTTCTGCACGACCTAAAGTAGGCATCGTACCTGTAAACACTAAAGTTTTACCAAAGAAAGGATTATCCTCTTGACTGGCAAGAGCGGTAAAAGTCATTTTTAAGCCTGCAGCCTGCAGTCGCTCTAATAAATCACGATTAGCAGGTACACTAAACCAAGTTACTACGCTTTCAGCAATTTTATTACCGATATCTCTAATTTCTGCTAATTCTTCTGGTTGAGCATTCAACAGATTGGCTAAATTAGTAAACTTAGTAGCCAAGGTACGTGCTACTTTAGCACCTACATGACGGATTCCCAACGCAAAGAGTAGTTTATCTAATTCGTTTTCCTTGCTGGCAGCTAAAGCAGCCAATAAATTATCAGCAGATTTTTCGCCCATACGTTCTAATTGCAGCAAATCTTCTTTTTTCAGATTATACAAATCAGCTGCATCACGCACTAAGCCGCTATCCAAAAGCTGATTAATTACGGATGGACCACAACCTTCAATATTCATAGCATCACGGCTCACAAAGTGAATCAAACCTTCGCGGCCTAAAGCAGGACAATGAGGATTAGTGCAACGAATAGCAGCCTCTGCCCCTTGACGTTCCACATGCCAGCCACACTCAGGACAAATAGTAGGAACCTCTACCATTTTTTCTTCACCTGTACGCTTATCCAGCACTACACGCAAAACCTCCGGAATAATCTCTCCTGCTTTATTAATAATAACGCGATCACCTATACGGATATCCTTAGCCTTAATAAAATCCTCATTGTGTAAGGTAGCACGACTAATAACACTACCACTTAATTTTACAGGCGTCAGTACAGCTGTCGGAGTCAAGACACCTGTTCTACCTACACGCCAATCAATATCCTCTAAAGTCGTTTCTGCTTGCTCAGGAGGATATTTAAACGCTATAGCCCAACGTGGATCCTTACCGGTAGCACCTAACACCTGTTGCTGTGCAACTTCGTTAACCTTCAAAACAGCACCATCAGTATCATAAGCCAAACCTGCACGTTTAGCATTGAACTCATCAATATAAGCCAAAGCACCGTTAATATCAGGTACTACACGATAGTTTTCGCTGACCTTAAAACCATAAGCAGACAAAGCAGCCAAAGACTCACTATGCTTAGCACGGGCACCCTCACCTACTAAATAATACGCAAAGAAGCTCAAAGCGCGGCTAGCAGTAACCTGTGGATCCATTTGACGTAAACTACCGGCAGCTGCATTACGAGGATTAGCAAATTCACTTTCACCACGTTCAGCACGTTCTTCATTCAAACGCATAAATTCGTGACGCGGCATATACACTTCACCACGAATATCCAATAATTCCGGTATTGTTTCGCCCTTAGGAACCTTTAATACTAAAGGAATGCTGCGGATAGTGCGGACATTGGCAGTAACATTTTCCCCGATAACGCCATCACCACGGGTAGCAGCACGTACTAAACGGCCATTTTCATAAATTAAGCTGCAAGCCAAACCATCAATTTTCGGCTCCATAACATATTCAACCTTACTACCTGTAGGTAAGCCGCTTTTTACACGTTCATCAAAAGCACGTAGTTCTTCAGCACTGAAAGCATTGCTCAGGCTCAACAGCGGTTCTAAATGTCTTACTTCAGCAAATTGAGAAGAAGCACGACCACCTACACGTTGAGTAGGAGAATCAGCAGGAACCTCCTCAGGATAAGCAGCTTCAATCTCACGTAAACGCACCATCATGCGGTCATATTCATTATCAGTAATTTCAGGAGCATCCAATACATAATATAGATATTCATTATGACGGATTTCCTGACGCAATTGCTCTGCCTCTGCTAAAGCTTGTACTTTTTCATCAGCAAATAAATCTAATTCAGCCATTTCTAACACCTCAAATTACTAGGTAAGCTTTTTCTATCAATCTAGTAACAATAATACTTATAATTTTTCTAAAGCTGCATATTTAGTTAATAAGCTACGGATACCAGCACCGGCAAAAGCCACCTTGACCTCTTGACCGTCGCCGCTATCTTTAACAGCCACAACAGTACCTACGCCCCATTTTTTATGCTGTACCTTATCTCCTGCATGGAAGGTATCACTAATACTGGTACCCTTAGGAGTAAAGTCAAATTTAGTTTTATTAAACCAATTACTGCTTTGCTGACGTTCCATTCTTTGTCCCGTTGTATTTTGCACTACTACACGTTGCGGCGTAGGACGTACAAACTCTTCCTTCAGAGCAAATGGTACTTCATCTAAGAAACGAGAAGGCGGATAAGAAACTGTATGACCAAAAATCATACGCATACGGGCATTGCTCAAATATAAATGCTTTTCAGCACGAGTAATACCTACATAGCACAGACGGCGTTCTTCTTCGATTTCATTTTCATCCAGCAAGGTACGTGCATGGGGGAAAATCCCCTCTTCCATACCGACTAAAAAAACTGTCGGAAATTCCAGACCTTTAGCAGAATGCAGTGTCATCAAGGTTACAGAGTCATCCTCCAAATCTGCATCATCGATATCAGCAACTAAAGCTACATCAGCCAAGAAGTTTTCCAAAGTAGGTTCTTCATTATTACGACGCGCCTTATCTTCAAAATCCTCTGCAACACTCAATAATTCCTTTAAATTTTCAATGCGGCTTTGATCTTGAGCACTACGACTATTTTCCAACTCCTCTAAATATCCTGTTTTATTCATGACGTTAGTAATAAATTGCTTTACGGGCAAATCTGTCGCATCACCCATTAATTCAAATAAAACAGCAGCTAACTCATCCAATTTACCAACAAAACGGCTGCTTAAACCAGGAACCGCAGATGCATTCGAAATAACATTGAAAAGCGTTTCATTATTTTCAGCGGCATAGGCCTGTAAACGACCTAAAGTAGCATCACCAATACCACGGCGTGGTACATTAATTACTCGCAACAGACTCAAGCTGTCATTAGGATTATAAATCAAACGCATATAAGAAATAATATCCTTAATTTCTTTACGTTCATAGAATTTAGTACCACCGACAATACTATAACTAATACCGCTTTTAATCAGCATCTCTTCAAAAACACGAGATTGAGTATTAGTACGATATAACACAGCCATATCGCCTAGTTTAGCATTTTCTTTAGTCTGTAGCTCTTGCATCTGTTCAATAACAAAGCGAGCTTCGTCACGTTCATCAATAGCACGGAAATAAGTAATTTTCTTACCTGTGCCTTTATCAGTCCATAAATTTTTCGGCTTACGTCCAGAGTTATTTTTAATAACAGCGTTAGCAGCATCCAAAATTACCTCTGTACTACGATAGTTTTGCTCCAATTTCACCAACTTCGCATCAGGATAATCCTTTTCAAAATCTAAAATATTTTGAATATCAGCACCACGCCAGCCATAAATACTCTGATCCGCATCACCTACAACACAAATATTTTTATGTTTCCCTACCAATACTTTAGTTAAAAGATATTGTGCATGGTTAGTATCCTGATATTCGTCAACCATCAGATAATCAAATTTATTTTGATATTTTTCGCGTACTTCTGCATTGCTCTGTAATAATTGCAATGTCAAAAGCAGCAAATCATCAAAATCCACTGCATTATTAGCACGCAGCTTCTCTTGATAAGCCACATAAATTTTAGCAACCTGTTGACTGAAGAAATCACTTGCCTCACGCCAATAAGCTTCCGGAGTTTGCAATTTATTTTTAGCATTACTAATCTGAGAAATAATACTTGCCGGCGGAAAACGTTTTTCATCCAAGTTCATTTCTTTCAAAATCTGTTTAATAAGATTTTTAGTGTCAGTAGTGTCATAAATAGCAAAATTATTACTATAATCATCTAATTTATCAATATCAAAGCGTAAAATACGAGCACAGAAGGCATGGAATGTAAACAGCCAGACATCCTTAGCTGCAGAACCTGCCATTTTATCTACACGTTCACGCATTTCGGCAGCAGCTTTATTAGTAAAGGTAATAGCCAAAATTCTATAAGGACGCACACCTTGCTGCAATAAATATGCTACTCTACATGTCAACACCTTCGTCTTGCCACTACCTGCACCTGCTAAAATCAGCATCGGCCCGTTGATTGTACTAACTGCCTCTGCCTGCTCTTTATTTAATCCCTGAAAAAGTACATTTGCTTTATCTATCATTTAACTAAAACCTCCGCTCACAACAATCAAAACCAAACAAGATAACATTAAAATTACAGCTTTTTTCCTGCAAAAATATATTTATTTTTCTAAATCAGAAAATACTGCTACATTATCTATTATACCACAAACATTCCTTGCTGTTGAATATCCCACAGAAGGTAACAGCATCAGGTAAATTCTATTGAGGAAGGCTCCAATCTATGCTAAAATCAATGTATTCCACCAATTTAAAGGAGTACAATTTATGGCTAAAAATATACCATTTGTTCCTGCCGATGATTTATCTAAAATGTGGCGGGCCATTATAGAATTTGATATGCTGCAACCAGGGGACCGTATTCTCGTAGGACTTAGCGGCGGTAAAGATAGCATGCTGCTGACAGCTATGCTCGCAGAAATCAAAAAATTTTCTCCCATTCCTTTTGACTTAGCCTGCTATACTGTCAACACCATGTTTTCTCCCAATTTTCCTAGTCAGGAGCTAGAAGCTTTTTGTACACATTACGGGTTAAAGCATTATAGTGATGATGTTGATGTTTTAGAAGCTCATGCGAAAAAAGGCGGCAGCCCCTGCTTTACCTGTGCCTATTTTCGCCGTGCTGCCACTAACCGTCGAGCACAAGAATTAGGCTTTAATAAAGTTGCCTTAGCACATCATAACGACGATGCTGTGGAAACCTTCTTCATGAATCTCATGACATCAGGTCAGTTACGTACTTTTTTACCCGTTACACCGCTTTCACGTACCGGTATTACAGTGCTGCGTCCCTTATTATATTATCGTGAAAGTGAAATCCGTGATCTAGTAGCCAAGCTACAACTGAAACCGTTGAAAAATCCCTGTCCCTATGATGGTCACACCATGCGTCAAGAAGTCAAAGAACATATTGCTGACCTCAACGAAAAATATCCGGAGGTCTATGAACATCTGGCCGCAGCCATGCGCTGCACCGACAAACAAGAACTATGGCCGGATAAGCCAGACCCAAAAACCATGGTTAATAAATTCCGTACTTTCTGGAAACGCAAACCTAAAACAGACAACTAGAATAAAAAACCTCTATAGTACATGCCATATAATATGTACCATAGAGGTTTCTTTTTAAATTAAACGTGCTAAAACAACACCGATACAGGCAGCGGCTAAGCCTAAAAGTACACTTCCTGCAGCATAAGCAAAAAACTGTACCAAAGCCCCTTCCATTAACAACATCAAAGCTTCATAGCCGAAAGACGAAAAAGTAGTAAAGCCCCCTAAGAAGCCTACACATAAAAACAAACGCCAAGCCGCAGGCAAAAGCTCCCGTTCCATAATCACCGTCATCAAAAAGCCCATAAACAAACAACCTAGGATGTTAATCGAAAACGTTCCCCAAGGCAAAGAGCTATGCGTTAATTTACTGACAACATTACCAATAAGAAAACGACTTACGGCACCTAAAGCACCGCCCATGGCAATTAAAACTAAATTCATACTGTTAATGCTCCAATATAATGCAGTGTTTTCGTCCATTCAGCTTCAGCAAAGTGCAATTTTTGTTTTACAGCCTCCGCAGTATAATTTTCACTTCGGAGCAGCTTAACTATGGCAGCAAAGTCTTCACTTAACTGCCATAAGCCAAGATTAGCACAAACACCTTTTAAATTATGAGCCAAGCGCAGAGCCTCTCCCCAAGCAGCTTCCTGTACACACCGCTTAAGAGTATTAAATTCCTCTGACACCAGCAATTTACGTAGAAAGCGAATATATAATTTTTCACTTTCCATAAAACGTTCTTCTAATGCTTCATCAATATTGATAGGTAAATACTCTGCTAATTCCCGCAGCTGCATTCTTTACACCCCTTTTGCTTACCGATGAATATACTCGCTCATCATACGTGCCAACAACTTCATCTTTACAGGTTTAACCATATAATTATTCATTCCTGCCTGCATTGCCGCCTCTACATCTTCACTACCGCTATTACCGGTCAGTGCTAGAATAGCCACACTATCTGCATCCTCGCGGTTCAATTTTCTGATAGCTCGAGAAGCTTCACAACCATCCATTTCCGGCATCTGCATATCCATTAAAATCATCTTGATACTTCCTACTTCTGATGCTTGGAATTTTTCGACAGCTATTTTACCATTAGCGGCAGGTATAACCTCTAAACCATTCATTTTCAGAAGTTCACTGATAATTTCCATGTTTATATCATTATCTTCGGCAACAAGAATCTTACAACCTGCAAAATCATTTAATTTAGAAACAGGTCTATCTTTCTTCTCGCTCTGTTTATCCACTACCGTAAACGGTAATGAAATAATAACACACGTTCCTTCGTCGACATGACTGGTAATATGAATATTACCCTCTAGACGTTCTACTAACGCTTTAACTATGGTCATACCTAAGCCTGTACCCACAACCTTCGGCACGCCAAAACGACTGTCGCGTTCAAACGGCTCATAAATTTTCTCCAAGAATTTCTCTGACATACCACATCCGGTATCCTTGACAATAAAAGTGTACTGCCCTTCATTATTATGTAAATTTTCACGACGGACAATAAAACTGATTTTTCCTTGTGCCTCAGTATACTTCAAGGCATTGGACAAAATATTGTTGAGAATATGATGCAGGCTTTTGGCATCACCGCAAACAATTTCATTGTCCAAAGAAATCTGAACATCAAAGAATTTATTTTCCAATTCAGCTTGAGCCTTATAGATATCAGCAACTTCATTAGCCATTTCCGCCAAGCTGAAGTTTTCTTGTGAATGCTCTATTTTGCCGTTATCTAAACGTGCCATATCCAAAATATCATTAATCAAAGTCAAAAGCTGTTTGCCGGAAGATTTAATCTTCTGCACATAATCAGAAACTAAATCTTTATTATCCTTATGCATAGAAGCCAGCTCCGCCATACCGATAATACCATTTAAAGGTGCTCTCATATCATGGGACATCGCGGAGAAAAACATATTTCTTGACTTAGCATTTTCACGTGCCATCTCTAAAGCACGCTCTGTTACCTGTAAATGTTCCAGTTCCTTTAATTTTTCCGCATCAATTTCTCTGAAGAAAAAGATAGCCTCATCATGGGCTAAAAACTCATCATCACGTACTAAACGGACATTAACCCAATGATAATTATCATCAACTACCTGTCTAAAATCACCGCCAAAATCATAAACATTACGTTCCGCAAAGGTTTTAACATTTTCTAAAGAGAAGGTACGGGCAAATTCTTCGGCAGCATCAGGCTCTACATGCTCTACCAGCTGTTTTAAAAGCTCCTCATAAAAGCCATTTTGTGCTGGTTCAAAGCCTAATTGATCCGCCTTTAAAAGATGATACCGTCCACTTGCCAAATTAACACGGAACACCGCCAAGAATGATTTACTCATTACCTGAATAACATCATTAATGCGATTTACCTGTTTATTCAAATTATGCTCACGCAGGCCCCACATTATTGCCAATAAAATAAAAATAATCAACGTAATAATAAACCATTGCAGCAAGCTCTTATAATCGCCTAATAAATAATTATAAGGAATGGTAACAATGGAAATCCATCCCTTATCAGAAACAGCATAATAAACGCCACGTTTATTACCCTCCAAATCAATGATGTAGTTTACTACATCACTGCCACCGCCTTCACGTATTTCGTTAAAAATACGGTCTACATATGGCTGCTGATCTTCTAGCGACATGGCACGGTCATTAATAGTAAACATTATGTTTCCATTAGGGTCACATAGATAATAATAGCTACTCTGCGGCAGTTCATTATCCGCCAACAACTCATTTAGGCGCTCCGGATAGAGATTCATTGCTAAAACATGATTGCTGTTATCCAAGCGCATAGCCATAGTCAAAACAGATTCATTATTACTGCCATGCTTATAAAGATTACTGTAAACAACATCACCATTATTATTTAAAGCTGCTTTATACCATTTTAACGTATTAACATCAACATCATCGTCACTAAAATGACTGCCTACTAAGCGACCATCTATAACAAGATATAATTCAAACCGAGTTATTTCTGCATTGCTTTCCATATATTCAGTAAAATGACGTAAAGAGTGTTCTATCTGTGCATCCGTCAAATTCTGATTATTATTCATTACATAGCTCATACTCTTGGCAACACTGCGCAAAAGCATTTCCTGCGCTTTAATTTTAGTAGTTTCTTTCGTTGCAAAACGAGCCGCTATAGCCTGACCCATTATATGTGAATTCTCAAGAATTTTTTCCCGTACTACATGTAAGCTTACTATAGAAACAATTAAGAAAAATGCAAAAATAACCACACTGAATACAGAAATCTTGAATTTTCTATTAAGCAAATTTAGCTTCATAAACATCCCCTTCTTACCCAGTATCACTCATCACAGCTTTATACTTAAAACAACTTCATTATATCGTAGTTTAAATTTTTGCACAAGACTAAAAAGGCACCAGTCAATAACTGATGCCTTTTTTAGAAAAAATTAATTATTTTTAGTATTTTTTGTTAGTTTTATACAGCAAAATAAGTAGATGCTTTTTTATAATAAATCTTATCTATGCATCAGAGATTTCTAGTTAAGCTTTCCATAACCATCATATTGCTAACCACACCGATACCACCGGGAACAGGAGTAAACGCTGCGGCTTTTTCAGCAACTGCAGGATCTACGTCACCAAATAGCTTACCATCTACAGAATTAATACCGACATCGACAATAACAACGCCTTCTTTAACCATTTCCGGTTTAATAAAGCATGCTTTACCAACAGCAGCTACGATGATATCTGCCTGCTTTAATACTTCCGGCAGATTCTGAGTACGGGAATGACAAATGGTAACAGTAGCATTTTGTTGTAACAGCAGCATTGCCACAGGTTTACCAACAACATTACTACGGCCGACAACAGCTACATTTTTGCCGCTCAAATCAATACCATAATGTTTCAGCACAGCCATGCAGGCACGGGGAGTGCAAGGTGCCCAACAACTACGTCCCATAAATACTTCACCAATATTCTGCGGATTAAGGCATTCCACATCTTTATTTTGAGAAACAACAGCACCTACAGCCTCACTATTAATATGTGCCGGCATAGGCATCATCGGCAGAATACCGCTTACATAACGATTACGATTCAGCTTTTTGATAATACCGATGACTTCTTCTTCAGTTGTTTCTGCAGGGCAAATGATAACCTTTGCTGCACCGCCTAAGCTCTCAATCAATTTTACCAATCTATCTTTATAGATATGAGAAGCAGGATCATCACCGACAATGATGATAGCTAATGTTACCAACAAGCCTCTTTCTTTTGCAGCAGCAAATTTTTGTGTAATAATTTCTCTGTAGACATCTGCTACAGGTTTTCCCCTCATTAAAATTGTTTCCATTAATTTCACCTCAAAACAGATTAGAACAAACCGCTGATTACGCCGTCATCACTTACATCAATATTTTCAGCAGCCGGAATACGCGGCAAACCAGGCATGGTCAGAATATTGCCGGACAGCACTACGATAAAGCCTGCACCTGCAGAGAGGCGACAGCTTGCAATATTGATTTTGAAGCCGCTAGGACGGCCAACCAAACTTGCATCATCAGAGAAAGAGTATTGAGTTTTAGCCATGCATACTGGAAGATTACCAAAGCCTAATTCTTCAAATTCTTTCAGAGCTTTATTAGCATCTTTACTATAGGTTACACCATCAGCGCCATAGATTTCTTTAGCAATAGTTTCAATCTTAGCTTTCAAAGGCATATCTAAATCATAAAGCGGATGGAAATCAGCTGTATTGCTTTCAGCCAAAGTAATTACTTCTTTAGCTAAGTCGATACCGCCTTCGCCACCACGTGCAAAAACGTCGGACAGAGCAACATTTACACCATGCTTAGCACAATGTTCGCGTACAGCTTCCAATTCCTCTTCAGTATCCTGTGCAAAGATATTAATAGCAACAACAACAGGAACACCAAATTTTTTAACATTTTCAATATGTTTTTCTAAGTTTACTAAACCTTTTTTTACTGCTTCAACATTCGGGGTTTTCAAATCGTTTTTAGCTACACCACCATGCATTTTCAATGCACGTACAGTAGCAACGATAACAGCAGCATCAGGTTTCAATCCTGCGTAACGGCATTTAATATCAAAGAATTTTTCAGCACCCAAATCAGCACCGAAGCCTGCTTCAGTAATAGTGTAATCAGCTAATTTCATACCAGTTTTAGTTGCCATAATGCTGTTGCAGCCATGAGCGATATTAGCAAAAGGCCCACCATGAATAATGGCAGGAACATGCTCTAAAGTTTGTACCATATTCGGTTTGATTGCATCTTTCAGCAATGCAGCCATTGCGCCATGAGCTTTAATCTGACCTGCAGTTACAGGTTTACCGCTGTAATCGTAAGCAACGATAATTTTGCTCAGACGTTCCTTCAAATCGTGTAAGTCGTTAGCCAGGCATAAAATAGCCATTACTTCTGAAGCAACAGTAATATCAAAGCCGTCTTCACGAGGAACGCCATGTGCTTTACCGCCCAAGCCTACAACAATATTACGCAGCTCACGGTCATTCATATCTACAACACGTTTCCAGCAGATACGACGGGGATCGATGTTCAGAGCATTACCCTGTTGAATATGATTATCCAGCATAGCAGCTAATAACATATGTGCAGAAGTAATTGCATGGAAGTCACCTGTAAAATGCAGATTGATATCTTCCATAGGCACTACTTGAGAATAACCACCGCCAGCAGCGCCGCCTTTCATGCCCATGCAGGGTCCCAGAGAAGGCTCACGCAGGGTAACAATTACTTTTTTACCTAATTTGTTCAGAGCTTGTGCTAAACCTACAGTAGTAGTAGATTTACCTTCACCAGCAGGTGTCGGAGTAATAGCAGTAACCAGAATTAATTTTCCGGACGGTTTGTCTTGTACTCGACGAATCAAGTCCATGGACAATTTTGCTTTATAACGACCATATAATTCAACATCATCTTCACTAATGCCTAATTTCGCAGCCACATCAGTGATTTTAAGCATATTCGCTTTTTGTGCAATCTCGATATCAGATAACATTTTACACCCTCCTCTAATTTCCGTGATATATAAAATTATACCACTTTGTAAATTCTTCTTCTAACATGTTTTTCCTGCTGAAAAAACATTGAAAATAAAAATATCCTAAAACTTTAACTTAAATTATATTTTTATTTAAACCATACCTCTACAGTAGTACCCGAAGCTACCGTTTCTCCAGCCGCCGGTTTCTGCTGATAAGCATTACCGCTACCATAAGGTTTCATACGTAAACCACCTTTATGGAGAATCTCAATAGCTTCACGCATATTAGTGCCGCTTAAATCAGGCAATTTAATTTTACCATCAGGCAATATCTGAATCTGCTGCTTGGTCTCTATCTTCTGCTGTTTATCTACAGCATGCAGCTCTTCAAAGGAAGGTAACCCTTCTTGAGCCTCAGGCATTACACCCTTAGCCACCAAAATCTGTTGTAAAGTATCACGGAAAATAGGTGCACTTACTTGTGAACCATAGAAAACACCCTGCGGTGTATCCAGCATGACCAACATCGCATAACGCGGTTTATCGGCAGGCACGAAGCCGACAAAGGAGGCGATATATTGACCAGCAGCATAACCGCCGCCGGGAGCTAGTTTTTCTGCAGTTCCTGTCTTACCGGCAATACGATAGCCCTTAATAGCCGCTGTCTTACCACCGCCTTCACTGACTACCTTTTCCATCATGCCACGCATCTGCTCAGCTACCTGTGCCGTAATAACATTACGAACGACCTTCTTTTTGCCCTCTTGAATAATATCACCATTAGGTGCCACTATCTTTTTCACGATATAGGGCTGTATTAATTCACCACCATTGGCGATAGCACAAATAGCACGCAGCATCTGCAAAGGAGTTACTGCTATGCCCTGGCCAATGGACATAGTAGCTACATCAGGCTCGTACATATCCTTAGGATTATACAAAATGCCACATTCCTCGCCAGGTAAATCTACGCCTGTAATACTACCGAAGCCGAATTTTTTAGAATAGCTTGTCAGACGCTCAGCACCTAACTGCATACCTAGCTGCACCATACCAGTATTAATAGAAAATTTAATAACTGTAGAAAAAGGTACAGGACCCATGCCTTCACCATCCCAGTTATGAATAACACGATCGGCGATTTTAATACTACCATTATCTTGGAAAATTGTATTAGGATTAATGATACCTTCCGTCAGACCCATACAACCGACAATAGGCTTAAATACAGAACCAGGTTCGTAAATCATAGAAACGCCTTTATTATTCCAAGATTCGACACTATATTTATAATAATGATTAGGATCGAAGGTAGGACGACTGGCCATACCTAGAATTTCACCTGTATATGGATCCATAATAATCGCTGCAGCACCTTTAGCTTTAGTTCGAGCCATAGCATCATCCATAGCATCCTCTAAAACATATTGGATTTTGCTATCCAATGTCAAGTAAACAGTAGATAAATCATCCACCGGCTGATGTGGCTGAGCATTACTGCCGATGATTTTATTTTGATGACCATCCAATAAGGCATGAGATTTTTTCCTAGCACCACTTAAAATCGAGTCTAACTCCATTTCAATACCGCTCAAGCCCTTATCATCAGTACCAACAAAGCCTAATACCTGTGCAGCCGCACGCTTTTTAGTATAATAGCGTTTGCTTTCATCAAGAAAACCTAAGCCTTTCAGCTTATTCTCTTGGATAATTTTACGAATCTTTTCTGTATCCCGTGGTTCTAAAGTACGCTTAACCCATAAAAAACGTCCATTAGCAGCAAACAATTCATGCAACTTTACCGGATTCATCTTTAAAACAGGTGCCAGTAAATCTGCAGCAATTTTTGGTGCATCACGCTTAGGCAGCTGTTTATCCTCAGCATTATCCTTTTGTAATTCCTCAGGATCTACATATAGAGAACTGGTCATAATGCTCACAGCCAGCTCTTCACCATTGCGATCGACAATTTTACCACGAGGCGTATGTTTAAATTCGCTGCTACTAATCTGTTCATCAGCCAAACGTGATAAATGCTCTGAGTTTACTACCTGCAGCCAAAATAATCGCAGAATAATCAGGAACACTAACAGTAGAATTAAACTCATCAGCACTAAAAAGCGCTGTTTAGCATTCATTAAAGTATATTTTTTCACTGTTGCTGCCCCCTAGCATTGACCATACGCAAATCATTACGTCTATCTTCCGGCGTAATATTTGCAATCTTCTGCTGACGTATACTTTCATCATATACGGACATTAACATGCCTATAGCTATCATAGAGATAACCATGGAGCTGCCACCATAACTAATAAACAATAACGGAACACCGATAACAGGAAGAATACCGCAAACCATAGCAATATTAGAGGCTGCATGACCGATAATAAAAAAGGTTATACCGCAAGCCAGCAAAAAGCCCCTTTTATCGGTAGCACGTAAGGCAATTTTACAAAAAGCTCCGGTCAACAATGCGAAAAGCAGCATTAACACTAATGCGCCAAGAAAACCATTTTCTTGACAAAATACGGCAAAAGCAAAGTCTGTATGAGCTTCCGGCAGATAAAAGAACTTACTCATACCATGACCCCAGTTAGTACCTAAAAAGCCCCCACTGCCGATTGCCAACTGCGATTGTACCATCTGGTAACCTTCTTTTTGCGGTGCAATCCAAGGATTTAACCACATTTTTACACGAATCCAACGGTACGAAGATGTTACCGTAAGAAAAATACTGCTCAAAGCCCCTATCGCAACAAGAATCCAAACCTCATTCATCGAAACACCGGCGACAATATATATACCGATCATCAAGGCTGCAATAATAGCTGCTGTACCTAAATCAGGTTGCTTCACGACTAATAAACAAATCAAACCTACTGCACCGAATATTTTGAAGCAGGTACTAGTGCGAATAAAAGAGATCTGCTTCTGGTAATGCATAAGATCACCTAAATAATAGGCAACAAGCATAATAGTAAGCAACTTAGCAGGTTCCGACGGCTGAATAGAAAAGGAGCCTATATAAATCCATCTTTCAGCACCCTTCGTAGCTTGGCCAAAAGTGTCAACAAAAAACAATAAACCTACTATCGCGAAATAACAAACCCAAAGAAACCTCTTATTTAAAAATCTTTTATATCCTATACGACGTACTACAGCCATCCCTATTAAACCAATGAATGACCATAATAGATAACGCCACAAATAATATAACCCGTTACCAAACATATCGTAAGCAGATACAAAGCTGGCACTGACTACATTAGCGCAGCCAATGCCCAAAAGGATGAGCATTATAAAATAAATTGCCTGACAAGGATTATTCCAAATCAAATATTTATTCTTCATCTCTTCCACCTAAGTTAAAAAACCACCTCGCAGAAATTAATAGGAGTGCCTAAGGCACTGAATTTCTGCTCATATTCTGTTTGGACAGGGTTATCATATTCTGAATGATGTAAGTCATAACTTAAAGCAATGATTTCCAAGCCAAATTCTTTAAACTCCTCAACGGAGAAATCAAACAATGCTCTGTTATCTGTTTTAAAACGCAGGTGACCACCTTTACCTAACAGCTGTTGGTATTTAGCCAAGAAGTTACGGTGAGTCAAACGACGTTTAGCATGACGTGCTTTCGGCCAGGGATCACTGAAATTCAAATACAACTCTTTGATTTCACCGGGTTCAAACCAATCTAACAGATTTTCTGCATTAGCACAAATAATACGTACATTATCCAGTTTTTTGTCTTTAGCTGCTTTAGCAGGAAAATAAGCAATATCATGCTGCGTTTCAATACCGATAAAAGCTTTATCAGGATTTAATTCTGCCATACCTATAGTAAAACGTCCTTTACCACAACCGATTTCCAAGCAAAGCTTTTTACCAGGGAACATTTCTTGCCAATGGCCTTTAAATTGTTCAATATCATGCATAAAAACGTATTCATCCTGTACGTCTTTCATTGCTTCTTCAATCCAGGGTTTCTTTCTTAAGCGCATAATCTACCTCACATTGCATATATTTTTTCATGTTATATTATACAACCAAAAGCGTTTGGTTGCATTAAAACTTTAATAAGAAATCAAGGAAAAAATTCTGTTATAATTTTCAGAATTTTCTTGTTTATTTGTGATATTAGTAGTATAATAAGTCTGTAGCCGGAGCTGTAGCGGCACAAAAAAATACAGGAGTATATTATTATGATTACTATTGGTACTGTTAAATGGTTCAATGCAGAAAAAGGCTTTGGCTTCATATCCAGGCCTTCAGGTGCCGATGTTTTTGTTCACTTCAGTGCTATTCAAAAACAAGGGTACCGTTCTTTAACAGAAGGACAACGAGTATGTTATCAATTAACTAGAGGGAAAAACGGTCCCATGGCAGTTAACGTTACGCCGCTATAAAACTTCTTCCATAAGAATAAAGGTGCGTCTTGATATAGGCGCACCTTTTTTGTTGTTTTCCTGATTAACTTTATTTTTTCTTAGTATGTGCCGCATTAGCAAGCTTAGCCCAGTCACGCAGCATATCAGCACAAGCATTTGCATAAGCACCTGCACTGCCATAAGCACCTGCATCCTGATTATACAGGCGTAATAACTCAATATCATCATAATAAATATCAGCGTAAGAGCCATTATCGTAAACGACAAAATAATTAGGCTCTACATGACCGCGCTGACGTACAGTCCATAATCCGCCAGCCAACATATACGCACGATATTTAGCTTTATTATTGCCAATGCTTTGAGTAATGTTAAACTTCCAATTATCCTCTTGCACAGTAGCAAAATCATCATTAACAATCACGACATCAGGGTGAATATCGTATTCTTTCAATTGCTTCATAACACGTTTTACGCGCTCTTCAGGTTCCGGATGGCTACTAAACAAACCATAGCTGCCACCGCCGCCTTGTTTAGATAAATCATCTAATTTTTCTACAGTAATCAACATACTGTAAGGATTAAACCCGGCATTAATAGTATTTTTTACGCCTTCCTTATCTGCACCACGTTCATCAGTACGGCTGTAACCAGCAAATAATGCATTTTGTGCTGCCTGTACTAAACCTAATCCTTGTCCGCGAGTTGCCGCCAGTAAAATCAAAGAAGTCCACATTTGCTTTTCAATCGCATTCACGGTATGCTTTTTTGCTACGTGACCCACCTCATGGCCTAAAACACCTGCCAACTCCGTATCCGTCGGCATATAATCCAATAAGCCTTTGTAAACATAAATAAACCCACCAGGACAAGCTAAAGCGTTGACCTCATTGCAATTCAAAACCTTAAAACTATATTTAATGTCATTACGTCCACTAACAGCTGCTAAACGTTGACCAATACGATCTACACGTTCTTGAAGATATGGATCTTGAGATAAGCCATATTTAGCTTCCAAAGCCATTGCTGTTTCGTGCCCCATTTCAATTTCCTGCTCTTGGCTAATCAATCCTGCTTGCACTGGTTTTGCTACTACAAACAATGTCAAAACCATAAAAACAGTTGTTAGCAGCTTAAATAAACGCTTCATAGATTCTTCATCCCTTCTAAATTGCTTTTTCCTTTGTCAAATCAACAATCTCTTCTTTGCTATAACCTAATTCCTGTAAAATTGCTTGCGTATGTTCCCCAAGGAAAGGAGCTCGTCTGCTAATTTTATTTTGTGATTCAGAAAACTTCACTGGTCCACCAATATACCGCAACATACCTAAATCACTTTCTTGTTCCTGTAGCAGCTCTTCCTGTACCGTCAATTGACTTTCTAACGCTTCATCCAGACTACAAACAGGTGTAACACAAAATTCTTCATCACCAATTAATTCAAGCCATTCAGCTTGTGTCTTTTCGGCAATTTTGCTAGCGATTTGCTTTTCTAACACCTCTTCATGTGCAAAATCAAATTGACGTTCCACCAATTCCGGCATTTTTATTAACTCACAGAAACGTTGCCAAAATTTAGGTTCAATAGTACCAACTGTCAGATAGCGACCATCTTGCGTACGATAAATATTATAATAATGGGCAGTACGGCCAAAAGGTTTATCGCCTGTTGCTGCACAGCCCCATAAGGAGCTGATACCTGTAACCTGCATGGACAATGCCGTCGCATAAAGATTAACATCTAAATGCTGCCCTTCTCCTGTACGCTCTCGTGCCAGTAAAGCCATAGAAACACCACTTAAAGCATTTAAAGCACTGCCGATTGCTGAAACCTGCACCTCTGAAACGCAAGCTCTGCCAATGTCGTCCAAGCTATTTAAACCAGCTAAACCAATTACATTTAAATCATGGGCCGGTTTATGACATTTCTGCCCAAAGCCTGTAATAGAACAATATACAAGACGTGGATTAATTTTATGTACTGTTGCATAATCCAAACCATAACGTGCTAAATAACCAGGTCGAAAGCCTTCCAAAAAAACATCTGCCTCACTAAGTAACTTCAAGAGTATTTCTTTTCCTTTCGGATTCTTAATATCTAAAGCTAGTCCACGTTTATTACGATTCAGCATTAAATGCCAGTAACTCATACTAGGTTCTTTTTCTGGCCAAAATTTTCTTGTAGCATCACCTGCTAAATCCTCTACCTTAATAACATCAGCACCATAATCTCCCAATAACATCCCACAATATTGTCCAGGTAACCATTTAGAAAAGTCTATAACTTTTATGCCTTCTAATAATTGCATTTTATCTCTCCGTTCATGTTTTTTATTTATATTATACCCATTGAATTTGACATAATAGTGTTATTCTAGAAAAAAGTTCATAATTCCTTTTATATACTGTACTATTTATATGATAAAATGGTATAATATTTACAAGTTTAGTAAAATAAATATTATTTTTATTATTTTTTGAGAATCGAGGTATATTATGCAAATTAAGAAAATCACGTCTGCAGCTCTTTTAGTCGCAATAGGTACACTTAGTGCTCACTTAATCTATATTCCTGCAGGTATTTCTAAATGTTTCCCTGTGCAACATGCCATCAACGTCATTGGTGCTGTTATTTTAGGTCCAGATTACGCAGTTGCAATTGCTTTTTTGATTTCCTGCCTACGCAATATGTTCGGTACCGGTTCCCTTTTAGCCTTCCCAGGAAGCATGATTGGCGCATTTATTGCAGGTATGGCCTATAAACACTGGAAAAATATTCCTTCCGCTATGATGGGTGAAGTTTTCGGCACTGGTATTATCGGTGGTTTTGTTGCATGGATAGTAGCATCCTTAGTTCTTAACAGCCATGCTGCAGCGTGGTTCTTCATTCCTCCTTTCTTAGTAAGCACTATTGGTGGTAGTATGATTGCCGGCTTGCTTTTAAAAGGCGGTCTGTTACAACAATTAAAGCTTATGAATAAATCAGATAAATAATTAAAAATTTAAAGCAGGTGTTTCTCTTGACTCACGCTCCACTTCATTCTTTACCCCTACCAGGACAAGAAACAGAACGTTATGTCCAACCCATGGCTAATATTTTTAAAGTTTTAAGTGATCCGACTCGCATTCGTATTTTAGCATTATTAGCCAACAAAGAAATGTGCGTATCTTCAATCGCTGAACAATTAGATATGACACATTCAGCTATTTCCCATCAATTACGTTTACTTCGAGATACTAATTTAGTTAAATTTACTAAAGACGGTAAAGAGGTATTCTATTCATTAGATGATGAGCACGTTTTAACTTTATTTGACCAGGCTCTAGATCACGTAAAACATAAAATAGGTTAATTAGTTCTTTCAAAGGTCACTTCAAAAGTGACCTTTTTCTTTTTATAAATACATTTTCAGATTATTCTCTTTTCTTTTAAGAGCATATTTTACATTCAATTGTCACATTCTTTACATTTTCTACATTTTCTTATGCTATTATAAAAAAACAGTCGGATACCTTTTATTAGTTTTCTAAAAATCTAGCTATAACTGGTATTTACTAATCACCAAAACAGGAATCACTTTATTTTATATTATTGTATGAGGAAAGGAAGAAAGAGAAAATGAATAAAACTTACAAAGTTATTTGGAACAACGTAAAAAATGCTTATGTTGTTGTTTCCGAATTAGCTCACAAAAGTCGAAACAAATCCGTTAGAGTTAAAGTTTCCCGTGCTTTGGCCGTATCTGTAATGCTTGGTATTATGGCCGGTCAACCAGTATTTGCTGCAGAACCAGTAACAAATGCTGATGTACAAACTACTGCAACTGTACAAGATGGTACTAACGTACAAATTGGCAGCGGTAAAGTTAATTCCTCTAATAAACATGGTATAGCCATCAGTGCTGAATCCACCGCTCCTGAAGATGCTAGCACCATAGGCAAACAAAGTGAAAACAGTGTAGCCATCGGTACCGGCAATCAAATTAAAGATGGTAAAAAGCCACTCTTTGGTCAGGCTACTAATAGTGCTAATAGCACCGCGATTGGTAATAATAATATTATTGAAGCTTGCAATGTATATCCTAATAATCCTACAGCCAACAATACTGCACTTGGTTCGAGCAATAATATAGGTGCAAATATTTACGATGGACTAGCTATAGGTTCACATAATATTTTAGCAGAACGCAGCTATGAATCATTAGCAATCGGTGCTTACAATACTCTTGCTGCTAGCAATTCTCAAACTACTTTAGTCGGTAATCATAATACAGTGGATAGCCAAAGAAGTGTTGTTATCGGTAGATATAATAAAGTAAAAGGAAACGAGTCTACCATTGTAGGTGGCTTCAACGATATTAAATCCTATGCTACTGTTGCTGTCGGCGACAGTAATAAAGTTGCTGAAGGTAGTAAAAACTCTGCTGTGCTCGGTCAATTAGTTGAAATCGCCGAAAACAGTGAATCTGTTGTAGGTGTTGGTTTTATCAATAAAATCGGTGCTAACAGCAAAAAAACTACCGTAATGGGTAACAGCTTAACTGTCGGAACAAAAGCAAATAATTCTACTTTGCTAGGTAATCGTTCTTCCATCGGTAATAATTCTCTGCAAGCCACTTTAGTCGGTTCCTACTCTTCTATCGGTACCGACGCTAACCAATCTGTAGCTCTCGGGGACCATATTACCATTGGTAATGCCTCTCAATACAGCACATCACTCGGAAGCTTTGCTTCTATTGGCGAAAATTCTGAAAGAGCTACTGCAATTGGTCAAACAGTTAGCATTGGTAGTAATAGTGATAAATCCTTAGCGCTAGGTTCCGAAGTAACCATTGGCAATAATGATGTCCAAGCAACTGTTATAGGCAATAAATCCAGCATCGCAGATGGTGCTAACTTCACTACTTTATTAGGTTCTGAATCTACTATTGCTACTGGTTCTAATAACGCTACTCTAGTTGGTCGCTTTAATGCCATCGGTACAGATGCTACTTTTGCTAACGCTTTTGGTAGCTATGCTACTATCGGTGACCGTTCTATCTCCGCTAACGCTTTTGGTCAAAACGCTCAAGTAGGTTCTGACTCAGATCACGCCTCTGCTGTCGGTGCAGGTGCTTATGTAGAAAATCATGCTCAATCTTCCAACGCTTTCGGCAACGAGGTTCGTGTAAAACACGATTCTAGATACGCAAATGCAATTGGTTCTAAATCAACCATAGGTGCTGAATCCAGCTTCTCCGATGCTATCGGCTACAAATCCACTATTGGTGACCATGTAGAATATGGTAGTGCTATCAGCGGTGGCACTGTTAACGAAAGTTATGCTGTAGCTATCGGCTCAGGTAGCAAAGTTAATAAAGGAGCTCAAGCTAGCGTAGCTTTAGGCAAAAACAGTGAAGCTAAAGCTGAAGATATTATTGATGAAGAAGAGTTAAAAGCTTGGAATGCTGCTCACAGCGAATATGCTTCTTTTGACATCAATGCTGCAGATACTGACGGAGTTATTTCTGTAGGTAGTGCAGGTCACAAACGTCGTATTATCAATGTAGCCAACGGTCGTATTGCTGCTGGTTCCACAGATGCTATCAATGGTGGTCAACTTTTTGGTGCCATGGAATACTTAAACGATAAACTTACCAATATGGGTATTGTAGAAATCAAACCAGGTGACCAAAATATTGAAATTTCCCCTAACACTCAAACTACTACAAAATCGGAAAAACAAGAAGTAACACCTAGTGCTTCATTACAACAAACAGCTAAGCCTGATATGCAAAATACAGAAAAAGCAGATACTCCGTCTTTGAATATAGGCCTTGGCGATAATGTAGTTTTAGGCGAAAACAACAAATCAGGCAGTTTGACTGTCAATGGCGAAAATAACAACCACTCCATCACTATTAACAAAGATGACCAAGGTACAATCTCTGGTTTGACCAATACCGATTGGGATGAAACCCACAACTACGACGGTTCTTCCAACGCTGCTACTGAAGGTCAATTACACGATGCCATCAGCGGCACTAATCAACGTGTTGACAGTTTAGCAGAAAGCGTTGATGGATTAAATAACCATATTAATAATTTGGATGAACGTATAGATAAAGTTGGTGCAGGTGCTGCTGCTCTTGCAGCACTGCATCCTATGGAATTCGACCCTGATGAAAAGCTAAGTTTTGCTGCCGGTTTAGGTAACTATGGCAACGAAAACGCAGCTGCTCTAGGTGCCTTCTACCGTCCGAACGAAAAAACAATGTTAAGCCTCGGCGGAACATTAGGAAACGGAGAAAATATGCTGAACCTAGGTGTTTCCTTTGCTCTTGACCGCGTCAACAATAAAACTAATAGCAAAGCTGCTATGGCGAAAGAAATTGACTCTCTCCAAAATCAGGTAGCACAATTAACAGCAATGGTTAATGAGCTTAGTAAACAAATTACCACAGAAAAGAAATAACAACTAGTTTTTGCTTAACACAAACTCCCCGCAATTTATTAATCTAATTTGCGGGGAGTTATTGTTTACTATTCTATATTCTCTTTACCAGCATTCAGCCATTTTCTAATAATATCATTTTTATAAACAGCCGTCCAACCTAAATCATCTACCGGCACATGAACATTACCAATCAATTCTCGTCGTCCACCATTATACGGATAATTTTTAACATGCCACATATAATGATAACCATTACGCAATAAAACAGCCTCACCAGAATCACTCATCAAATAATCTAAAAAATTTTGTGCATTAGAAAGATTTTGAGCACCTTGCATAATTGCAGCACCAGTAAGAATGGTCCTGTTAGCATCTTGTACAACTGTAGCAAATAAATGGCGATGACGCCCTTCCATTAATAAGGCATAGTCTAATGGTACAACAGCAACAGTTTTCTTCCCAATATAGACTAAATCTACAGCTTCACCAAATCCATTCGTGTATAGAGGTCTTTGAGAATTCATTTTCTCAGCAAATTGCAAAGCTTGATTTTTACCACGCAATTGCCAAATAGATGTCAACATACCGTAGCTAGCACCTCCAGAGCTGAAATCTGCCATGGTAATTTCATTTTGCAATATCGGATTTAAAAGTTCATCCCAGGTAGAAGGAGCATATAGTCCATAAGTATGCAGATTATTTTTATTGCTTAGAAAAGCAATGTAACTTAAATAAAGACTAGTCCATTGACCTGTACGATTACGTAATTCTACAGGAACTTTGTAAGCTTCTTTAGTAAGATATGGTTGCAGAATATGCTGCTCATCTGCCAAAAAATATTCCTCAGCCGTTCCACCTAACCAAATATCAAATTTATGCTGACGTAAGTAATCAAAACGCTCTTGCTGCGTACCTCCCGGCAGATAATTAACATAGACTTTTATCCCGTATGCTTTGCTATAACTATCTACTAATAATTCTGTCAGCTCCTTATTCATACTGCTGCATATAGCAAGTTCTTTAGGATGCTCATTATTCTGCTTACCACAACCTACCAAACAACAGATGATGCATAAGAAGCATAATATTTTATATACAATAAATTTTCGCATTGATAAATCCGCCTTTCTATTTTATTATAACATGTTTTTTCAGGCAAAAGCATACTTTACCAATGCTAACCCGCTTATCTTTTTGAAAACTTTTTAATAAAATTTTGGCTTACACCTAATCACATTACTTTGTGAATGACAAAAATGCCCATACAGTCATAAAACTGTACAGGCATTTTATAAATAAACCAGCTTCCTTAATTAGTTACGTGCGAACACCATAACCTGATCAAAATCTAAATAAACCTCAGCTCCATCGGGAATAGCATTCAAATCTGCACCTTTGACAATAACGCGAATGATATGGTCATGCACATTCACACGATAATCAATAGCATCGCCTAAATAGAAACGATGTTCCAGTTTTCCCTTTATTAAGCCACCATTAAGGGACATGGTGATATTTTCCGGACGAACAGCAATAGTCGCTGCTCCTTTAACGTCGCTATTATTAGGGAATGATACATTACTACCTTTGATAAAGACACGGTCTCCACGAACATCACCATCAATAAAATTAACTAAGCCGATAAAGTCAGCAACCATTTTATTAGCCGGTTGAGTGTAAATTTCATGGGGAGCACCGATTTGCTGCACTACACCTTTGCTCATAACCACTACACGATCACTCATGGCCATTGCTTCGCCTTGATCGTGGGTTACGTAAACAACGGTGATACCAAGTTCTTTTTGAATAGCCAATATTTCAAAACGCATAGATTCACGCAGCTTAGCATCCAGATTGGATAACGGTTCATCAAGCAACATCAGGCCCGGTTGAGCTACTAAAGCACGTGCTAAAGCCACACGCTGCTGCTGACCGCCTGACAACTGATGAGGATAACGCTTGCTATATTCTCCTAAATGCACTAATTCCAACATTCTCTGTACACGCTCTTCACGTTCTTTTTTATCTACCTTCTGAATTTTCAGCGGATAGCCGACATTTTCCGCTACAGTCATATGCGGCCATACAGCATAGGATTGGAACACCATACCAATATCACGCTTTTCAGGTGGGACGAAAGTACCTTGCTTAGAAGAGCTTACGCAATGATTACCGATATAAATTTCGCCTTCAGTAGCACGTTCAAATCCTGCAATCATACGCAGTGTAGTAGTTTTACCGCAGCCAGAGGGACCTAAAATAGAAACAAATTCACCGTCTTTAACAATTAAATCAAAATCGTTAACAGCAGTAACACCACCGAAACGCTTAAACACATGATTAATTTTGACTTCAGCCATTTATGCCACTCCTTTAGTTAAATACCGACATTACCCTTGGACACTTTATTCAAAATCAAGTTGCCCACCAGAACAATCAATAAGATAATTACAGAAAGTACAGAAGCATTTTGCGTATCTGCATAAGTCTGCAATTCATACAGTAAAACACCGATAGTCTTTGTTTCACTGCCATACAGCAGCAAAGACATGGTCAATTCATAGAAGGACGGCATGAAAATCAAGAACCATCCTGCAATAATGGACGGTGCAATTAAAGGAATAATAATATCCTTACAGCAACGAAGCCAGCTAGCACCGGAATTCAAAGCCGCTTCTTCCAAAGAAGTGTGAACCTGGCTTAAAGAAGCAGCAATAGTTCTTACAGACATAGTCATATATTTAACTAGATAAGCCACAACCATAATCCACATAGTGGAATACAGATTTAGGCCAAAGTTACCACTAAAGGTAATAATCAATGCTAACGCAATAACGATGCTCGGAGTAGAACCACCGATAACAACTAATAAATCAGGAATAGTACGTCCTTTAACCTTTGTTTTAACAGCAAGATAAGCAATAAATACAGAAAGCAGAGTACCGATGCAAGCAGCAATAACTGCATATAGAACAGAGTTCCAAATACTTTCCATATATTGAGAGCTAGTGATAACCGGAATCCAAGCATCAAAACCTAAGTTATCCAAAGCTATGGGCTTCGACAGAGAAATAATCAAAGATGACAAAACAATGGAACCTAAAGGAATAATAATGGAAATCATACTGTACGCACCTACTAAGCAGAAGGCAGGCCATTTCCATTTGCCTAATTCTACAATATTCGGACGGGTGCTTTTACCACTGATAGTAGTATAATCCTTTTTACCTACCATCCATGTCATTCCAAAAAGCAGGAAGTTAGCTAAAAACATCAGCGAAGCAGCCAATGCAGTGGCATCACGTACGCCATCAGTATCACCCATATAAATATAAGTAACAATACGGGTAGTCATAACCTCAATATTACCTGGCATACCGACAATGGCAGGTATACCGAAGCAGCTGCCTGCAGCAATAAATACTAACAGACCGCCTGCTAAAATACTCGGAGCCATTAACGGTAAGGTAACATCAATAACCGTACGTAAAGGAGAAGCGCCGGAAACACGAGCTGCCTCCTCCAATGTCGGATCCATTTTTTCCATAGCACGAGAAATAGTAATAAAGGCAAAGGGAGAATAAAATAAAGTCAGAACCCAGCCAAGACCGGTCATCGTATAGATATCAAAGGGTGCAGTCTGTAAGCCAAAGGCCCATTTTAAAATTTCATTCAAATAACCAACGCTAGGATTTAAAAGCTGTACCCAAGCAATAGCACCAACATAAGGAGGAATCATATAGCTTGATACCAATAAAGTACGATAAGTCTTTTTACCAGGCAGATTAGTACGTCCAACCAGCCAAGCAAGCGGAAAAGTAATAATAACACTAGCAATCATTACTGCCAAAGATAATTGAATTGTATTAGTTAATGCACGCCAGTTAACATCCTGACTATAAACGTTGCGATAATTTTCTAAGTTAATCGCTCCATCTAGCATAATGCTATCATAGAGTAAAATACCCATAGGAAAAATTACAAAATATAAAAGCAACAGCACGGAGATGGAGATAACAATAAATTTACTGTTAATCCTAGACATGAAACAACTCTTTCTCCTTCTTTTGACAAGCGTAAATATAACTTTACAGCTTAATTTTAAAGGGTAGAAAACAGGGATAGCCTAAGGCTTCCCTGTTTCTACTATATAAACATCCAATAGTACAAAGATTATTTATCCATAACTCTCTTACGGAATTCTTCTTTGATTTCAGCATTATTGTTAGCCAGTTTTGCCCAATCAACTTTAACTCTGTTTTCAACCAAAGTCTTAGTTTCAGGAGCACCTGTAGGAGCAGGAACGTCACCGCGAACAGAGTGCATCCAGCCTTTAACAACTGCTTGCTGACCTTCTTTAGACAGCCACCAGTCAACCAAAGCTTTAGCACCATCTTTATTAGCACTAGCTTCAAAAATAGCAATAGGAGACGGAACCATGATTACGCCATCAGTCGGATAAGAAACCTTCAAAGGCTCTTTTTTGGTATTAGCCAATTTCAAAATATTTTCTTCCAGAATAATAGCAGCAGCATATTCACCGGTTAACAATTTATTTTGAATAGCAGAGTTACCTTCTTCAACACGGATATCGTTAGCTTTTAATTTATCAAAATATTCCCAACCATATTTATCTGCCAAAGCACCTACAGTTACATAAGCAGTGCCGGATAACATCGGGTTAGGCATAGCAATTTTGCCTTTCCATTTCGGATCTGTCAAATCCTGCCAGGATTTAGGAGCATCCTCTGCTTTTAATTTATCGGAATTATAAGCAATGATCATATTACTAATACGAACAGCAGTCCAGGCACCATCTTTATCTTTATCACTGATTACATTTTTAGCTTCCGGAGAAACATAATGCATCAACAATTTTTGTTCATCCAATTTCAGATAATAGGACGGATCAGCTACCATTAAAGCATCAGCAGCAATTTTATTAGCTTTGATTTCACCAGTAATTTTAGTTACAACTTTTTCAGTACCACCTTGGAACCAGCTAACTTTCATATTAGGAAATGCTTTTTGAACATTAGGTTTGCACATATTATCAATGATATCAGGATAAATAGATGTGTAAACCATCACATTACCAGTAGGACCACCTTTAGTGTTATCAGCTTGTTTATCCCCACCGCAACCGGTTAAAGCAACGGACATAGCCAAAATAGCGGCTGCACCAAGCATCCATTTTAATTTTTTCATTGAAAATACACTCCTTTTTTACTAATCAAATTCATTGCAACTTTTAGTGTAAAAGTATTTATACACTGCCATATAAATTCGCTAAAATAATGATTTTCACCTGCTTACATTTTACATAAATTTAGTCTTAATTTAACATTTTGTGTTACCTTGTTACATATAAAAAATACATTCCCCCACAGTATTACATTTGACGTTTTTTGTCCTGCAGGGACTTCTATAGTCCCATTGCAAAAAGGTAAAATAAAAACTGCCCGTAGGCAGTTTTTTCACTTCATTATTAAATATGACAAAGAAAATTTAATTCCCAAGCCGGCACATAAGGATGTTTACGTAAATAAATCTTATAATCAGGTACTAGCTGCCATAACAATAACGGCAAGCGGAATAAATCTACATCATAATGATACGCGGCAATAAACATTTTAGGTTTCTCCCGACTAATAGCATGCTTACCACCAGCAATAGCCTGAACCTCAGCACCCTCTACGTCCATTTTTATATAATTAACAGTACTGTTTCCTACAAGTGCATCAATGGTAGTAACAGGTACAGTTTTTTTCTGCACACCTAAGAAAGTGGACTGACGCCCTCCGCTATCACTAAAGCTTAAAGCACCTATTTCATTCCAAATACCGCTTTCAAATACTTCTATAGCCAAGCCTCTATCTTGCAAACTCTCTGCTAAAGCTCGTAATTTGCGGCAATTACGACGATCAGGTTCTACAGCCAAAATTTTTTGCCACTTATAGTCAGTCAGTACACCAAATTCCTGAATTGTATCACCATTATATGCACCTAAATCAAGGTAGGTTTCTGTATTACTCCAAGTAAATATGTTTTTTAAATCATCCGTACGCTGAGTTGCACAGTCAAACAAGTAAGAAATCTTTCCACTAAGTTTATAATTTAAAGTATCTGCAAATACCTTACGGGAAGTATCATCAGCTAATTGTGTATAAACCTGCTGTAATTCTGTTTCATGCTTTACTAACCACGCTAAACTTACCGTTTCTTCTTCGCCAAACAAAGATAAATGCGGTGCCACAACCTCTTGTTCAGCAGTTAGCTCGCGGAAACGTGCCAACACCGGTTCGCTTTCACTAGCAAAAGCAATAACTACAAGTAAATCCTTTCCCAATCTTGCTTTAATAGCATCATAACGTTCTACAGTAAAACCGCGAAACTGTTGTCCGCGGACAAACTCATCACTGGCAAATACACCTTGAACCTTAACATTATGCACTTCGCACCAATCTAAAATCTTATCCGCACCATTGCCCATACCATATAAAACAATTGGTTTAGCAGTATGTTCTATGATTTCCCAGACACTTTGTTTTTCTATCATAAAATCTAGCATAACACATATTCCTCCATAGTTATTTCTTATATTATACACTATCTTATCACAACTAAATATGATAAAATAAATTATAATATAAACTACATCAGGGGTCTAGATTATGGCACTACTTGAATCCGGCGAAAATTATCTTGAAACAATTTTAGTTTTGACAAAGAAAAACGGCAGCGTCCGTTCTATAGATATCGCAGAAGCTTTAGAATTTACTAAAGCCAGCGTCAGCCGTGCTATGAGCATCTTAAAACGTGATAACTTTATCATTATGGAGCCTGACGGCCGTATCCTGCTTACTAAAGAAGGACAAAAAAAAGCCGCTGCTGTCTATGACAGACATTTAACATTAACTACATTTATTCATGAATATTTAGGGGTGGATGCAGAAATTGCCGAAAAAGATGCCTGCCGCATCGAGCATATCATCAGCCCCGAAACTATGGCTGCTATTAAAGCCAAAATGCATACAAAAAATAAAATTTAACAAAGAAGGTGTAATATGAAAAAAACGGTAACTCTCATTATAACTCTTATCTTACTTTGCTTGGCAATGACCGCCGCTGCTGCAAAACCTTATTTTCATCCTGATTACAAATTAAATTCTGTGCGTGAAATTAAGCTTACAGACATAGACGATAGTGAGAATATACCGGAAAACAATTTTACACCGGATAAAACAGCCGCTACTAAAACATTAAGTGCATTTCTGGAAGCCGCTGGCAAGAAAAAGCTGATTGTCACTGATTTACGTGAAGAAAGCTTACAAGCACAAGCCGGAGAAAAAAATTATGCACCTAAAGCAGTAGAGCTGCGTATTTCTATCAATACCTTCGGTTATAAAACCTTTGAAGTTCCCGGATATTATAAAACCATAACTGTCAACGAAACTCGTCATTATTACGACTATAACGGTGTCTTACACAGCTATACAGTTCCTGTAGATAAACAAGAATGGCAGCCTGGTTATAAATATAAAAACGCTTATCTCGATTTAGTATATAATTTCTATGATATCAATACCGGCGAATTAATTGCATCTTTCGCTGACAGCCGTGCCCGTGAATACGAAGTGTATCCTGAAAGAGGTATGCTCGGTCGTTCAGCTAAAGAATGTGTCAAAAAAATTTTTAAACAGTAAATTCCTCTAAAGGTTGTCTTATCAAGACAACCTTTATTTTTATTATAATTTCATAATAGAAATTATTCTTAATATCATTGACATCTTAATAATAAGTGATATAATCTTAATAAGTAGACCAGTTAACTACTAAAGTATAAATTAGTCTATTGTTTATTCATTACATATTCTTATGTTAAAGGAGTGTTTATTCTATGAAATCCTTGAAAAAATTTGCCGTTGCCTCTATGACCTGCGCAGCTCTGCTCGGTTTTGCTGCCACCTCTTATGCAGCATATCAACTCAGTGACGAAGTAAAAGATGCTACTCCGGCTTTACTCCAAGCATCCCAAATCGGTGTAAAAACTAACATCAACAAAGATATGGCTAACCTGCCTGATAAAGATGCTATTGTAGTAATGAGCTTTGGTACCACCTTCAAGGATACTCGTGCAAAAACTATTGAAGCAACTGTTGACGCAATCAAAGCTGCTCATCCTGGTGTAAAAGTAGTTACTGCTTTCACCTCTCATATCATTATCGACCGCGTTAAAGCTAACGAAGGCCTGAATATTCCTACCCCGGAAGAAGCTTTAGCTCAACTGAAAAAAGAAGGCTACACTCGTGTTGCACTGACCTCTTTGGATATCATTCCTGGCATGGAATATGCTTATAAAGACGCAGTTTACAACCTGCATAAAAACGACTTCAAAAAAATGACTTTCGGTACTCCGCTGATGTACTGGCAAGGTCAAGAAGGTCAAGCTGATGATATCACTGCTACCATGCAAGCACTGTCCACCCAATTCCCGAAACTGGGCAAAAAAGATGCTGTTTTGGTAATGGCTCATGGTACTCCGCATCCGTCCAACGCTTACTATGCAGTAATGCAAGACCGTTTGAACGAACTCGGTTACAACAATGTACTGATTTTCTCCGTTGAAGGTTGGCCGCATCTGGATACCGTAATTCCGCAACTGAAAGCTAAAGGCATTAAAAACGTTACTTTGATGCCGCTGATGATGGTTGCAGGTGACCATGCTAACAACGATATGGCTGGTGACGAACCCGATTCCTTCAAATCCATCCTGCAAAAAGAAGGCTTCAAAGTTAATACCTATATCCATGGCTTAGGTGAAAACGCAGCCGTTCAAAAACTGTTTGTAGAAAAAGCTAACGAATCTTGGGACGCTCTGCAAGCAAAATAATCAGCACTAAAATCTGCTAACTTCAAACTCTCCGTTCACCAATCTGAGCGGAGAGTTTTTCATATCATAAAACTTATCATGTTATAATAAAATAAAAACAAAATCAAAAGAGGTGTTAAATAATGCATAATAAAAAAGCCATTGTTGTCATCAGCTTCGGTTCTACCTTTGACGATACTAGAACTAAAGATATCGGCGGTATTGAGGCTGCTATTGCAAATGCTTTCCCCGCCTATGACCAATATCGTGCCTTTACTTCCAATATTATACGTAAACGACTAGCAGCTAGAGGCATTATGATTGACGATCCTGAAGCTATACTGCAAAAACTCCAAGAGCAAGGCTATAAGGAAATTTTTCTGCAACCTACTCATTTATTACATGGAGAAGAATTTGAACAAAAAATTCTTACATTAAAAACTAAATTCGCTGATAAATTCCAACGCATCATCATCGGCGAACCACTTATTTATACTGCTGATGACTATCAGCTGTTAGTAGCTGCCTTAAAAGCCCATGCTGCTGATACTAAAGAGAATGAAGGTATTGTCTTCATGGGGCATGGTACTCCCCGTGCCAACAATCAGGCTCATGGCTATACCTATGTAAAGCTTCAAGAGCTTTTTGACGAATTAAAGCTTCCCTTCTTAGTCGGTACTGTTGAAGATGAAGATACCCCTAACTTTGCTGAAGTACTGCAAAAAATTCAGGACCGCGGCTATAAGCATGTTCATCTTTATCCTTTAATGGTAGTTGCAGGTGACCATGCTAATAATGATATGTATGGCGATGAACCAGATAGCTGGAAGTCCCAGATTGAAGCTTTAGGAGTTAGTACAACAGGTCATTTAAATGGTATAGGTAGATATGCCTCTGTACAAGCTCTCTACGTACAGCACATTTTAAGAGTTTTGTCCATGTTAAAAGCACATCAACAATAACATTATTTACAAAAACCTGTTTCTTCTGTTTTTTTTACATCAAGAAACAGGTTTTTATATTGCCCACGTTTATGAACGTATGCTATAATAGACTTACCTTAATTTTGCAAGTTAAAATATGAGAAGAAAGGATGTTGCAAATGGGTGTTGTTATTTCTGCAATCGTTACTTTTTGGGTTGCCTATCTAATCTACAAAAAGTACAAACCACAACCGATTCTGTTTCTCGGTGGTATGATTTTAATGTACATAGCTGCAGTTTTCGGCTATGGTCAAATCTTAGATGCTAAAGCCACTACAGGCTCTCTCTTCTTTGATGCATTCGAATTTATCCGTAAAACCTTCAGTTCCAATGTTGGTAACCTCGGTCTGAACATCATGGCTGTAGGTGCATTCGCTAAATACATGGATAAAATCGGTGCTTCCGGTGCCTTGGTTCGTTTGACTATCAGACCTTTAATGACACTGAAATCCCCTTATTTGGTTATGTCCTTAACCTGGATTGTTGGTATGCTGATTGGTCTGTGCATTAACAGTGCTTCCGGCCTGGCAATGCTCTTAATGGTTACCATGTTCCCTATTTTGGTTGGTCTTGGTGTAAGCCGTCTTTCCGCAACTGCAGCAGTTGCAACCACTCTGTGCTTCGACTGGAGCCCCAGTGATGCAGGTACCATCCTGTCTGCTGAAACTGCAGGTCTGAATCCTGTATACTACTGGAGCCATTATCAAGTACCTATCGTTGCCGTAGCTTTCGTAGTTGTAGGTATTCTCCACTATGTAACTCAAAAATACATGGATAAACGTGATGGCCACGTAGTAAAACCTGTTGAAATAGAAACCTCTAAAAACGATGCTTTTATCGCTCCTACCTGGTATGCTATTCTCCCGGTTATTCCTCTGGCATTAATCCTTTGCTTCAGCTCTCTTTGGATTACCACTATTAAAATGAACATCGTTATGGCTATGTTCATCGGTCTGTTCGTTGGTATGGTTTGCGAACTTCTCCGTACCCGTGACCCGAAAAAAGTTTGCGGCGATATTCAACACTTCTTTGATGGCTTAGGCCTGCAAATGGCTAACGTTATCACCATGATTATTGCAGGTCAAACCTTCGCTCAAGGCTTGATTTCCATGGGTGCTATTAACGCTCTGATCGATGGCAGTAAAGGCCTCGGCTTCGGCGCAATGGCAATGATGCTGGTAATGGTTGCAATCATCGGTGTTTCCGCAGTTGTTATGGGTAGTGGTAACGCACCGTTCTTCGCTTTCGCAGCACTTACTCCTGCTGTTGCGGCACACACCGGTCTTGCTCCGGTACTGATGCTTCTGCCGATGCACTTCGCAGCATCTATCATGCGTAACTGCTCTCCTATTACCGCAGTAATCGTAGTATCCTCCGGTATGGCAGGCATTTCCTCCTTCGATCTGGTTAAACGTACCGTAATTCCTATGGCTGGTGCTATGATTGTTACTATCGGTATGACCTTCTTCTTCTACTACACCGGCTATTAATCAGCTAGTAGAGCAAGAGTTATCCTATTAAGCTTTTAAAGCAGCAGTTCAATATGAGCTGCTGCTTTTATTTATATTGTATACAATAAGCTGAGCTATTTACTCTGTATTGAAAACCATATACAATGGATTATATTGTTTTATGATATTTTGTAAAAATGAAGGGAGAACTAAATATGTTTATTTGCGATTGTCACTGTGATACTCTTACCGAATTATACAAACACAACAAAGAACTGTACAGCAATGACTTACACTTTGATATCCAACGTCAATTGGCTTTAGGCGGTGGCCTGCAATTCTGTGCAATTTTTGTGCCTACCCCGGAATTTAGATATCATGGCGGTTTGCGCTATACTCTGCAATTGTTAGACAAATACCTGCAAGAAGTACGTAAAATTCAAGCTCAAGGTATCGACCTGCTACAAGTTCGTACTAAAGCTGACGTAGCTGATGTTTTAAACCACCAAGCAGCTACTCTGCTTGCTATTGAAGAAGGCGGTGCTATTGACGGCAGCTTAGAAGCTTTACGTTGCTTATACGAATTAGGTGTACGTGCTATGACTTTAACCTGGAGCAATCGTAATGATATTGCTGATGGCGTAAACGAAGAATGTAGCGGCGGTGGCTTAACTACTTTCGGTCGCCAAGTTGTAGCAGAAATGAATAAACTGGGTATGTTAGTAGATGTTTCCCATATCGCTCCTGCAGGCTTCTGGGATGTTATCGAAACCAGTACTAAACCTATTATTGCTACACACTCCAATGCTAAAGCATTATGTGGCCATGTACGTAACATGGATGATAAACAAATTTTAGCAATGAACGAAAATGACGGTCTGATTGGTGTTACCTTTGCCGGCCAATTCTTAGAAAACGATTATCATGATGCTAAAGTAGAAAGCATTTATCGTCATATTGATTATATGCTTAACCTGATGGGCAATGATGACCATATCGGTTTCGGCAGCGACTTTGATGGTATCTCTCATGCCCCGCAGGATCTGCAAGGCGTCCAAGATTACCAACGTGTTTATGAGCTGCTTTCTCAAAAATACAGTGCTAGCACCGTAGAAAAAATCACCCATAAAAACGTCTTAACTCTTTTAAACAAAGTTTTATAAGCTTAAATTTAAACGCTATGCGTATTCTACGCATAGCGTTTTTTTATTGTCTTTATTTTGAAAATATTGTTTAAAAAATAGTATTTTAAGTTTACTAAAAATTAACTTTAACCTGAGTTTTTATTTTACTTTACAGCTGTAATATATGATTATATTCTACGAAATATCAAGGCCTTTTTTTCATCACAGTAATACCTATAATCAACTACTAACAGCTGCTACAGACTGTCAGTACCTTTTTATAAAAAAAACAATACTGCTTTCTTTGATTACTGTTGAATAGCTCTTAGCAACACCCAAACTGCCTTGATAAAATTTAATACTTTGCTAAGCTAATTTAATATAACATACAATAAAATACTCATAATAAAGGAAGTATCTGCTTATGGAACTCTATATTGCCGGTGGTTGCGGCGAACACGGCCGTAACTGCTTCTATATAACAGACAAATTTAATAGTATTATTATCGATTGCGGTATGATGACAGGTAAAAAGGACTGTTATCCTCATATTACGCCTACCCAAATACGCAACGCCAGCTATCTTTTCTTAACCCATTCCCATGCCGACCACAGCGGTGCTCTTCCTTGGCTGCTACAAGAGGGCTTCAAGGGCGAAATCGTTATGACTCAAGCTACTGCTAATCAATTGGAAAATATGCGTATCCCCAATAAAATCATAATCATTGATAAAGCAACCGATCCTGAGCTAAAGCTATTATTAAATAGTTGGATTGGTCTTACCTGGGGGCGTAACGGCCATTGCGCCGGCAGCTGCTGGTATTTGATTGATTTCGGTGAAAATACCATCTTATGCAGCGGTGACTATGTCGAGGGTTCTTTGGCTTATCAATGCACTATTATTAAAGACATTACTGCCGATTTGGCTTTATTAGATAACGCTTATACACAAAATTCCTTAAGTAATGCTGAATTGCGCCACCAGTTTTGTGAGGAAGCTGCAAAATTACTCAACGAACGTCCCATATTAGTTTTGCCAGTACCTAAATATGGTCGTGGCTTAGATATGCTTCTAGATCTTCATGAGCTTTTCCAAAAATACGATTTATATGTAGATGCTCATCTGATAAATCAATTACAAAATCTTTATACTTATACTGATTGGCTACAAGCTGACGCTATTGCTAAGCTACAAAACCTTACTTATCAAAGCTTCAACTATACCCAGAAATTAGAATCAGGTATTTACTTCATCAGCGACCCTCAAGTAAAAATTCCGGCTAATTATCGTATGCTGTGCAGTTTACAAGATAAAGGCTTCGCTTTAGCCAGCGGCCATTTAGAAAATAATAGCAATGCTCAGAAGCTTGCTGATAACAATTTATTGATTCAAGCTTTTTATCCTACTCATGGCAGTGACCAACAAATAGAAAACCTAGTAGCACGTAATCATTTTACTAAAATTATTACTACTCACTCTGATGCGAATAATTCACCTGCTCATATTGAGTTCGGTAAATAAAATTCCCTTAACACACAAAAAGAGCTGTCAGCTTCAACTGACAGCTCTTTTTGTATATGCACTTATTACAATTTAACGTCCAAAGAAGCGCTTACACCAACGCCTTGTACACGATTAACATCTTTATAATCAACTCTATCAACCGGAATCAATACTTTGCAGCGAATACCTAAAATAGTCTGCTCAATCATCAAAGCAGCCTTTACCTGATCTACCTTAGACTGCGGTCCTGATACCTGTGCAGCACCAGCTCTACTACCATCACCAACACCGATAATCGGCACAACTTTAGTTGCATCAGTAGTGCTTACACCGTATTTCGCCGTAACAGCATTAATGCCGTCATTCAAAGGTCCTGCCGTAGCATCAACAGCATAACCGATAATACCACCTTTTAAAACTTTATCTAAAATACCTGCCTGTGCAGGCGCCATACTATTACCTAAAACAAAACCACCAATTAAAGCCGCAACAATCCATTTCTTACTTTGCACAATACTTCCTCCTTTGCAAATTGTTTATATTATTTATATTCGACAAAGGATGAATAAAAGCCTTGCTTAAACTTGTAAAATTATCATGACAAAGTTATCTATTAGCTACTTTTAAACCCTGATCTTTTTCCTGCTGCAACACCGGCACCTGTAATACCTGTCCTGGATAAATATTACTATCAGCTATTTTATTAGTTTCACAGATACGGAAAACGACTTCACGAATATCTTCTTTATGACCTAAATGTTCGGTAGCAATACTCCATAAAGTATCACCTTCATCTACGATAACAGTCTGATTTACATAAACAGGATCATCAGCACACACAATAGTGTAACCGGTATATAAAATACATAAACAAAGAATAATATCTAAAATTTTTTTCATTTTCTCACCGCCTAACAAAATAGTGTTCGTTTATTTGCTTATATAATACTATTTAAGGCGAATTTTGTCAATAGTTTTATAAAATAATGTTCGTTTTTATTTATGAGTAACAAACACATTTCGCAATAAAAAAAGACCTCTGCGAATCAAATATCACAGAGGTCGCGATTATTAAATTTTAGTTTTTAGATTTTTTAACTTCTTCCAGTTTATTTTTCATCCAGTCAATCATCGCTAATTTACCGAATTCATGCCATGTTTCACATTCACTGTTTTTAGCAATATAAGCATTCCAATTATCTTGGTTAACATTTTCTACTTCTAACAGATTCATAATACCGAAACCACTACGCCAAATAATATCATCCATAGAAGTAAATTTGCTGTTCGCTTGCAGAAAAGTAGGATTGAACAGCTCTTGGAAAGTAATACGGCTCATAATTTTGCCAAGTTCTTTATCACCTTTAAAAATTTCCATATAATGGTTAAAGGTTTTATCTAATTCGTGCTTATCCATCTTCTAGCCTCCAAAAACAAGATATATGAATATTTTAACATAAATAACGCAAAAGGGGAAATATATTTGACAAAGGCAATTTCACAGGATATCCATAGTATTATCCATCTAAATTATTGAATTCCCCATAGCTTCATAGTAAAATAATAGTATTAAATAAAAATTCTATAAATAATATATAAATAAGCCATAGGTATGGCTTTAATTTTCCACAAGAAAGGATGTACGCGCATGAAAATTTCTACTAAAGGACGCTATGCCCTGCGTTTAATGATTGATTTATCCCTGAACAGCACCGGCGGCTTTATCCCTCTCAAAGCTATCGCCCAACGGCAGGAAATTTCCGATAAATACCTGGAGCAGATTATTCACCAGCTCAGTAAAGCCGGCTTTGTGCAAAGTGCTCGTGGTGCTCAAGGCGGCTATCGTTTAACACGTACACCGAAGGAATATACGGTAGGCGAAATTTTGCGTACTGTGGAAGGCAGTCTAGCTCCTGTATCATGTCTTAGCTGCAATACTCCCTGTGATAAAATTGACTCCTGCATTACTATCGGTTTATATAAGAAACTGCAGGATGCTATTGATAGCGTTGTAGACAATACTACCTTGGAAGATATGATTGCTGATTTCCATAAACGTCATACACATCACTATTGTAAAAAAGCTTGATAGCTTTAAGCAGAAACGGAAGCTTTTTTTATACTTTAAAATAATGGAGGTCTTAATAATGATTACCCGCGAAGAAGCCTGGAGTTTATTACGTAATTATAACAAAGAACAATTTCATCTGCGTCATGCCTTAACCGTTGAGGGTATTATGCGTTATTTTGCTCAAGAGCTCGGTTATACCGATGAAGTAGAATACTGGGGCATAGTCGGTCTGTTACATGACCTGGATTTTGAACAATATCCCGAAGAACACTGTGTTAAATCTCAGGAATTAATGCGTAAGCACGGTATCGACGAAAGCATTATCCATTCCACTGCTAGTCATGGATATGGTATGACCAAAGCCGACATTAAGCCTGAGCACCAAATGGAAAAAGTATTATTCGCTATCGATGAATTATCTGGCTTAATCGGTGCAGCAGCATTAATGCGTCCATCTAAAAGTGTTGAAGATATGGAGCTGAAATCTTTAAAGAAGAAATTTAAGGATAAAAAATTTGCTGCAGGCTGTAGCCGTGATGTTATTAAAGAAGGTGCTGAAATGCTCGGCTGGCCTTTAGACGAGCTTTTAGAAAAAACTATGATTGCTATGCGTGTCGATGAAGCAGCAATAAACAAAGTGTGCGAAGAATTATGAGGAAAAGCTTCACTATTACACTCACCTTCCTAGCTTTACTATTAAGCACCACTGCCTTAGCTGCTCCGCCTAATCAAGCTGAAACTGCTTGGCAAAACTTCCAAAAAGAACCATCCACAGTAACTAATAAGCCCCTTCCTACACCTAGCACTAAGCACGTACCTATTGCTATCGAAACTAATGATGGTACTTATCAGCATCCTACTACACCAGCTCAAGCCAAGGAGCATATCCAAGATACGCCAATAAAACAAACTGCTCCTAGTACGAAGCCATCAAAACCTCAGGATAAAATAGTTGCAGTAAAAGACCCTGAAAAAACAGTGCCTGTTGAAACAGCTGATGCTAAAAAAGCTATTATTGACAAAACACCGCACCCTGTTACGCCTAAACCGGCACCTAAACCAAGTCTTGTTAAAAAGCCTCCCATGACGAAACAGTTTATGCGTACACCGCAAAATTATGATTTCGAGCATATCGATAATCAATACGGTGGTTATGCAATAGATATACCCAAAGCCTTTGGTCCTGATTTACTGAATAACCTGCCAAACACTCAAGGACCGATGCTTGTCCGCGGCAGTAATAATTTATTAATGTGTGCCATAACTATGCTTGATGCTACCGACACCATTAGCTTTAAAAACAATCAACCATTGCCGACCTATTTAAATAAAAAAGTACTCTGGCAATGGCAGCATGGAAGTGGACTTATCTGGCACTGTGTATTAAGCACTCATGATGATTTCCATGGCGATAAACTAATTTTAGAAGCACAAACTACCGTTGGTGCGAAAACATACCAAATGCTGTTTATTATGCCAGATGCACAATATGCTACATATTTACCCCAAGCTCTATTTTCCTTAAACAGCTTTAAGCTAGTATCACAACAAAATACATCTTTATAATCTGCATATGCAAAAGCAGTCTTACCAAAAAGTAAGACTGCTTTTTTATTATTATTTTTAAGCTTCTTTACTAGCAGCAAAGGTATTGGTTAATTTAGCAAAATCCTCTAAACTTAAGGTTTCCGCACGACGCTTACCGTCAACACCAGCCAGTTCCAACCATTTTGCGACTTGCTCACCCTTTATACCCATATTTTTCAAAGAGTTGTTCAGCATTTTACGTCTTAAGGAAAATGCCGCCTTCACAACACGAAAGAATAATGCTTCATCACAAACCTCCACAGGCGGCTTGCTACGACGCTTGCAAACAATAACCGCAGAATCAACGGACGGTGCAGGAATAAAAGAGGACGGCGGTACAATAAAGGCAATTTCCGGTTCAGTATAATACTGAATAGCTACGGATAACGCACCATAATCCTTACCACCTGGCTTAGCTGCCATACGTTCAGCAACTTCTTTTTGCACCATAGCTACCAAGCGTTCCATTGGCAAACGCTTTTCCAGTAAAGCAAAAATAATCGGTGTAGTAATATAATATGGCAGATTAGCACAAACCTTAAATGTCGGCTGACCTACGGTTTCCATAATATCTACTTGCAGGATATCGCCACTGACAATACGTACATTATCATAACCATCTAAAGTAGTATCCAAAACAGGAAGCAAGCGTTTATCTAATTCAACTGCTACAACATTGGCTTTGCTTTCTGCTAAACCTTGAGTTAAGGTACCGATACCCGGACCTACTTCTAAAACAGTATCCTCTTCAGTAAGCTCAGCAGCTTCAACAATACGGCGTACAATATCCGCATCAATCAAAAAGTTCTGACCTAATTTTTTATCTGCACGTAATTTAAAGCGATGTAAGATATGATTAGTCACTTGATGTGAAGCAATAATAGGTTTATCCACGTTTATTCTCCTATTGTCTTTAATGCAGCCAAAAATTCTTCACGGCTGACTCCATAATGATTTAATCGTTCTAAAAATTTCTTGGCATTACCATAGCCGATACCTAGAGCAGCGCCTAAAGCATCACGACGTGCAGAGGCACGAGGACTGCCGTTTAAATCGTGCTGAAACAAATCATTGGCTGTAAATTCATTCTGCGGGCGATATTCATGATGACGTACTTTGCTTAAAGCAGCTAAAATAGCTTCTGGCTGAGCCTGTTCCACGCCTACATCATTATGTGCCGTTGCCTGATATTTAGGGATAAAAGCTTGTCCTGCATCAGGAAAACGCTCAGTTAGATAACGTCGGATACGCTCACCGGCACCATCAGGATCCGTTAAAATAATAATCCCACGCTTCTTGTAAGCGGCTTCTATCTGTTTTAAGGTATAAGGAGCCAAAGTAAAGCCTCCGGTTTCAATCGTATCAGCCTCTAAAGCCTTACTTATAGCTACTGTATCCATTTTTCCCTCAACAACGAGCACTTCTTTTAACATATACTAATATCCACCTCAATCAGCAAGAATATATACTTCTACATCACGTCTGCCCCAGTTAATGGCACTATGATAATCATTGAAGAACACGTCTATTCTATTGCCTACCATATCACCACCTGTATCACCTGCCATAGCAATACCATAGCCGGGAATATACATTTTAGTATAATAAGGAATCATACTCGGGTCTACGGCAACAATCCCTTCGTAGGGGACGATACCGATAGCGGTTCTATTTCCTGTCGGCACATAGGCAGTGGAGTGAACAGTAATTTTTTTAGTATAGCGTTTATAACCTTCCGGAGTATAGACACTCATCGCCATACCGCGACGAATAATCTTGGCTTCCGGTTCTACAATAACTTCTCTTGCCAATTCAGTAACAGAATGAGTACCATCACTGTTTTTTACACGTTTGGAAACAATAGTAGCCTTGCCTTCCTTACCTTGGCTGGTTACTTGTTCCACACCAAAATTCATACTGTGGTCATCCTGATATTGTACAGGAATATCCACACTAGCTTCCTTAAACTGCAATTCTTCATCGTCATTTAAAACGTAAACCTGCATATTAGGTCTTAAAGTATCTTTGACACTGGGATAAACGCGTTTAGACTTAAAGCGAATCCCCAGGTTCTTTAAAGCTTCGCCGATAGTGGCTTTAGAGCTTTTATACTCAATAGTTTTTTCGCCGATAATTACAGTAAAAGGTATTCCTCTGACAACCTCAATAACGCTGCCGTCCTGAACATTAGAATTTCTACCTTGCAGCTTCCAACCATCACCGGGAGCTAATACAACACCTGCTTCCAGTAAAATCTGGCGGGGGTCACTAGTGTTAGTGCGCAGTTCTTTCTTTTGTCCATCAACAACAACTGTTATATGCCTTGTCACATCAAAACCTGTTAAAAACGGTAGAATAAGCATTAATACTACGGCTACCGCTAAACAATGTAACTGTAATCTGCATATATTCTTAAACATAAAAACCTCCTTAACACGTTCATTATTTTAACATAAATTTAGCAAAACCGTCAAATAACACAAAATGAACGATATTAAGTAATTTTTTGATATTTTAGTAGTTTAATTTATATGCATAAAAATAATAAAATTGTCCAAAATCATTATGGACATTTGTATTTTTTTAATAAAATTACCGCCATTACAGTATGTAAAAACGCACTGCAATAGCGGCAGTCATAATTTTTTTATTTTTCTTCGTAATATTTTTTCACTCGTTCAGTATAAGAACCATCTTTTTCATACATAATCAATGGTGGTAGCACATCTAAACCATAGCTTCCGCCCTTAACCATCTCCATTAGAAAAATCCAGGCCGGCTTATCAATAGTAGAATGTACCCATTGTAAGCGTTTTGGCTGCAAGCCATATTTAACTGCTAACTCCATACTTTCTGCAAATCGTTCCGGTAACTGTACCAAATCAAAACGACCGCGATAACGTACAGTAAATGCTGCTGCTTTAAAAAAATCTTCTAAGGTAGAGGTAACCTCATGACAGGCAGCCGTACCAATCTGACGAACATTACCGCTATTACGATATGGTGGATTAGCTACTACTAAATCCATACTTTCATGCTTGAAAAGCTGTTTATAATCGCGGATATCACCATCAATAACAGTAATTTTATCCCGCAAATCGTTATCAGTAATACTGCGCCGTAATAATTCCGTAATGCGGGGATTACAATCAACTGCTGTAATATTAGCAGCACCACGTGATTCTAACAGCATACTGATAGCACCAGTACCACAGCCTAACTCCAAAACTCTTGCCTTATTAACCACATGAGCAAAATTACCTAAAAATACAGCATCAGTAGTAAAACAGAACTCATTAGCATCCTGCCAGATTTTATATTGGCAGCGAGGCAGATAATCACAGCGCAAACCGCTGCTCGGCTCAGACATTGTCTGCCTGGGATGCATCCACTACTTCATCCCACTCCACTTGAATAACATTATTCGGTGCTAATTGTACGGAAGCAGTACGTTGACCACGGTTAATACCTACAACTTTGCCTTCGCCCAAAGGAGTTGCTACCATACTACCCATTTTAGGAATATCTACACGTTCACGACGATTGCCGTTATTGCAGCCTTTGCAATACAGATGATTTTCGTATTTTAAGCAGCACATCAAACGACCGCAAATACCGGAAATTTTAGTCGGATTCAAAGACAGATTTTGGTCTTTCGCCATACGAATTGAAACAGGCTCAAAATCACCTAAGAAAGTTGCACAGCATAACGGACGTCCGCAACTACCAATACCGCCTAACATTTTCGCTTCGTCACGCACACCAATCTGACGCAGTTCAATACGAGTACGGAAAACAGAAGCCAAATCTTTTACCAGCTCACGGAAATCAATACGACCATCAGCAGTAAAGTAGAAAATAATCTTATTTACATCAAAAGTAAATTCAACGTCAATTAAACGCATCGGTAAATTATGATTTTTTATCTTGCGCAAACAGATATTAAACGCTTCTTTTTCACGGATTTTATTTTCCAATAATTTGTTATCATCACTTTCTGTAGCTTTACGCATGACAGGTTTTAAAGGCGGAACAATACTGCTTTCATCAACCTCACGAGGACCGATAACAACCTCACCATATTCTACACCACGGGCAGTTTCTACAATAGCATTATCGCCTTTTTTTACACCGGTCTGAGCTGGATCAAAATAATATATCTTACATGCCTTTTTAAATCTAATACCTACAACTGTCGGCATTTATCTCACTCCTTATCTATTTTTAACAATTTGGTCTATTTTTAGTGCCATTGATTCTAAAGCCAACTTAACACCTGCATTTTGCATTAAAGCAGTATGAGCTTGCTGTACTACAGACAATATTTCTTTCAAAGCATCTGTACGCCATAACGTCATATTGCTTTTGTATAAATCAGCTATTATATCTTTATTATACAGACCATTTTTAATATGTAAACTGCATAAAAGCAAATCATGAACCAATAAATACAATAACCGCACAAATAAAAATCCTTGATCACGTTCTAAGCTTTTATTCTGCCAAGTGCGGTCATTAAGATAACTTAACGGCATCGCTAGCGGTAAAGCCTCCAGGAAAGCTACTGCCTGCTGACGCCAACTAAATGCATCTTGCTCCTTTAATTGTAAAGCATAACCTATACTGCCTTCACTAATACGTGCTAATAAGCAGGCCTGCTCTGCCGTCAGAGCATATTTCTGTAATTCAGAAACCATTAAATTTTCGCTAACACCATTAAAGCGCAATGTTACGACGCGGGATAAAATCGTCGGCAAAATTTTTTCTAAATCAGTAACGATTAAAATCAAGACCCAGCCTGCCGGCGGTTCTTCTAACAATTTCAAAAAGCAATTTGCAGCAGCCTCACTACTCGTATCAAAATCTTCTATGATACAAACCTTAGTATCTGACATTACCGGAGCAAAAGCCGACTTGGCAATTAAGGCCCTAATCTGCTCAATGGAAATATCTTTCAAACGTTTCTTTTCTTCATCATATTCACGTTTTATCAACAAAAAATCAGGATGACTTAAATTTCCATCTTTTAAATTCATTAAGCGACAGGCTTCACAAAAATCCGTGCTTGTATGCGTGCTACACAAAAGACTTTTAGCAAATTCCAAAGCTAGTTTTTTCTTACCTAAGCCCACAGCACCGACGAACATCAAAGCATGTGGTCGTTCCTCTGCCTGTAAATACTGCTGTAAAAAAGCCTTCTGTTGTTCATGCCCTAAAACGTCTTCCCACATTTACTTTGCCTCTGCCAAAAAAGCGGCTATTTCTTTTTGTATTAAAGCGGCCACACTCGCAGTATCAGCCTCCGCATTAATAACCTTCATTCTCGCAGGCTCTGCCTTTGCTAAAGTAAGAAAACCTTGACGTAATATTTTTTGATACTCTAAACCCTTTTCCTCATAACGATCGGTAACACCACGCAGCTCTCTGCGAGTTGCCAAAAGCTCCGGATCGCCATCTAAAACCAAAGTTAAATCAGGCTTTATACCTGCAGTAGCAAAATCACCTAAAGCACGTAATTCACCTAATTCCCCTAATTTTTTCCCCACAGCCAATCCTTGATAAACCAAAGTAGAATCACTGAAACGGTCACATAAAACAATTTTTCCTGTTTCCAGTGCCGGACGCAAAACCTTATCAACATGTTCACTGCGTGCTGCTAAATATAACAAAGTCTGGCTTGTACTAGTCAAAGGCAACTGTGGATCTAAAACCAGTGCACGTACTTTTTCTGCTAAAGGCGTTCCCCCTGGCTCACGGCTTTCCACAACCTCATACCCTTGTGCACGCAAAGCTTCTGCTGCTAAACGCAGTTGAGTTGTCTTACCACCACCATCAGCACCTTCAAAGGTTATAAAAAATCCACGCATTTTTATTCTCCATCTTCTATAACACGTATAGTCTGTAAAGTGCTGTCGGCAGGACCACTAACAGGTAGGCCTAAGTCTTTCAGCAGCTTACAATAAGTAATAATTTCCTGGGTAATTAATTCACCGGGCAATAAAACAGGAATTCCCGGCGGATAAAAGCTGACTTGTTCTGCACAAACACGTCCTTGTGCCTCTAATAAAGAAACTGTTTTTTTCTTTTTAAAGAAAACTTCACGTAATGGTAATACAGATGCCGTAACAGGCACTGCCTTTACCTCCGGCACCACAGTCTGCGGCTGTTTTTTCTGTTCTAAAGCACATAATACTGCATCAATGCGACATAAAGCAGCATCATAATCAACAGTATTATCAGCATAGGTAACTAAAAACAAAACGTTTTTTGCATCTACTAATTCTACAGCAACACCTGCCTGACGCAGATAATCGCCGACTTCAATACCTGTATACCCCCAAGCAGAAAAGTCAACCGTTACTTTAGTAGTATCAAGACGCAGACCACAGCAATCCTTTTCCTCAAGCACTCGTAATCCTGCATGAGCTGCACATAAGCGACGTAATTTTTCGGCAGCAGCCACTGCTGTTTCAGCCATTTCCTTGCCAAAGCATTGCAGCTGTGCCCTAGCAGCATCCAAACTGCCCATTAATAAATAATTAGGACTAGTAGTCGTCAGAATACTCATTACATCAGCAGCGCGTTGTAAATCTAAGTTTTTTCCTTGAACCTGCAACATACTGCATTGAGTCATTGCGCCGACGATTTTATGCGTGCTTTGGGCACAAGCATCTGCACCACATTGCAGGGCAGACGGCGGCAAAAGCTCACTAAAGCCTAAATGCGGTCCATGCGCCTCATCAACTAAAAGCACCGCATTATGCGCATGGCATATTGCAGCAATTTTTGCCACATCTGCAGCAATACCATAATAGTTAGGACTTGTCAGAAGTACAGCCTTGATACTACTATCAGCCTCCAAAGCAGCCTCTACAGCCTGCGGTGTTACCTGTGTCTGCAAGGCAAAATCAGCATTATATTCAGGATACATATAAACAACATCAATTCCGCCCAGCACCAAGCCACCTGCTACACTACGATGAGCATTGCGGGGCAGGAGCAATTTATCACCAGGATTTAAAGCTGTTAACAACATGGCATGAATAGCCTGACTAGTACCATTAACAGCAAAGAAGCAGGCATCACTGCCATAAGTCTGTGCTGCTAGCTCCTGAGCCTCTTTGATATATGTTTCCGGTTCGTGAATATCATCTAACTCACTCATTAATGATACATCCATTGCTACACTGCCACCTAACTCTTGACGTAGCAAACGTTCCATACCTCTGCCACCCTTATGACCTGGAGTATGCAGCGGATAAACATTATCAGCTTTATATTTCAGCATTGCCTCAACTAAAGGCATTTGCAAGGTAAATTTATTTTCTTTCATACTGCCTCCATAACTAGAGAAACTACTACTATTCTTCTATTTTAACATATTAAAAAGCAGCAGTACATACTTGTACTACTGCTAAAAAAGTAAAAAGGATGAGAAATATTCTTTTCCCTGTATGAAGTCTTATAAGCTATCAGCTATATCATGACGGCCCCACATACGAGCAGGAATATAACTACAAAGAGCACCGCAGATAATAACTGCCAAAGCTAAAATACCTTCAGCAGGTAAAAAACCGAAGCCTAAAACAAGACCTGCATATTGACGTAAAACATAAGCTAGTAAAGCATACAAACCTTGTCCGCCCACGAGGCCCAATACTAAACCGCTACCTACTAAAGTCATACCTAAACAGAAATATAAATGTGTTACCTGTTTAACCGTAGCACCTAAGGCACGCATGACAGCCTGCTGCCTTTGACTTCCTAGAACGAACCAGTATAAGGAGCTGCCGATAATCAAGAGTGCCAAAACCAATACTGCCATACTTAAGAATTGTAGTAATTTTTCTACATTCCCCAAAATAGAGAATAACTGAATGACTGTTTTAGAAGGAAAAATAACCTGTACATCACGATTCTTGCCATAAGAAGCTGCCAGCTGCATTGCACCACCATAGCTGTTAGGACGGATAACAACAGCAGTAACCTCTTTTTCATGACCTTTTTGCTGTTGTTTATGTTGTTCCCAAATACTTTCCATACTAACAAAAAACAGCTAACAAAGCTTTTTTCTTATTTAAAAAATTCATCTTTTTCATCCTTTCTCCAGAGGTCTCTCCTCTTGATATGCCTTATTATAAACAGCGGATGTAAAGAAAATATTGGTAGCAAGTTAAATAAATATAAAGAAAAAGCCTTAAAACGATTTTACTCATCTCAAGGCTAAAAATTTCTCTAGTTACTCTTTTAAGTTTTCTTCTTCCCAAATGATTACTTTAGCTTTATCAAAACCGTTAAAAGTAGTAGCAGAAGCAGATGTATACGCACCACAAGCAGGTACTAATAATAAGTCTCCCATAGCTAAGGGCACTGTCATCCGTCCACGGAACATAATATCTAAAGAATCACAACTAGGACCGGCAAAAGTAGCAGCTACTTTCTTTTCCCCATCTTTAAAGCTAATCAACTTAAAATCCCATTGGTCAAAAATAACACCGGAAAAAGTGCCATATAAACCTTCATCTAAAAAATACCAAGGCTGTCCGCCGCGTTCAGTAACTCCGACAACGCTGGTCAGCAGGTTGACAGCAGTACCGCAAATATAACGGCCAGGTTCTGCCCACAATTCCACATCAGCAAAATCTTCATCTAAACGGGCATTAATCTGGCTCAGCATTTCCGGCAGATTGAAATTTACTTTAGATTCTGGAATCGGGAACCCGCCACCAATATCTAAAATGCGCAGTTTCATCCCCAATGCTTCGGCTTTTAAATACAATTCACGGACAATGTCTAAAGCCTTTAGGTACGGTTCTGCACTAACTGTTTGACTGCCTACATGGAAAGCAATACCTGCCATATCCAAGCCTGCTTCTTTAGCTTGGAGCATTAAAGATAAAGCATCCTCTTGAGCAGCACCAAATTTTTTATTTAAGTCTACATGAGCAGAAGAATTATCGATACGCAGACGCAAAAGCACAGTAGCACCAGGACATTGCTTACTTATTTTCGTAATCTCACTAGCACTATCAAAAGTCATACGCGTAACGCCGCATTCATTGCAAGCATTTAGCCCTACTGCTAATTTTACTGGATTAGCATAAATCATTTTGCTTCCATCCACACCCATATTATGTAAAGTGCGGATTTCACCAGCAGATGCTACATCAAAGCAAGAACCAAGGTTAATCATGGTTGTCAAAATGGCAGGATTCGGATTAGCCTTAATTGCATAAAACACCTTGACTCGCGGCAGATATTTTTTCAATATATTATAGTTTCTTTTTACTTCTTCTAAAGACAGCACCAATAAAGGTGTACCATATTTTTTTGCTAAACTTTCAGAAGCTTGTTGGGAAATTTGAAAAACATTTCCTTGCAGCATGATTATTCCCCCTCGTAAAATAAGTTTTATTCAAGTATAGCATAAATTGCGAAAAAATTTCTTTACAAATTAATAAAAATATAGTATGATTATGATAATATCAGAGAAAACGATCGTTCGTTTTAGTAACTAGGAGATATCAATGGAATGGAAAAAACAGTATGTGAATTATTTGCTGGTGTAGGTGGTTTTAGGCTCGGACTAGAAAAAACCAATGCAGATTGGCAAACCGTTTGGTTTTCACAATGGGAACCCAATAAAACAAAGCAATGGGCTCATGCTTGCTATGTAAGTCATTGGGGTAACATTAATAATCAAACCAATATGGATATTTCTAAAGTTGATAAGCATACCATTCCCGACCATAATCTATTAGTTGGTGGTTTTCCTTGTCAAAATTATAGCGTAGCAGCAAGTAAATCCTCTAAAGGTATCGAAGGCGAAAAAGGTGTCCTTTGGTGGCAAATCAGAGATACTTTAATCGTTAAACGCCCTGCTTTTGTATTATTGGAAAATGTAGACCGATTATTAAAAAGTCCTGCTTCGCAACGAGGCAGAGATTTCGGAATCATGCTTACATGTTTTGCTCAACTCGGTTATAGCGTAGAATGGAGAGTTATAAATGCAGCAGATTATGGAGCTGCCCAACGCCGTCGCCGCATTTTCATTTATGCTTATCTTAATAATACCCATTACGCACAAAGGCAAAACAATATTCTTGCAGAAAAGATTATTGAAAAAGAAGGTTTTTTTGCCAACACATTTCCACTTAACAAAATAGAAGCCTTAAAAACTATAGACTTTTATGTTACCAACCTCACAGACACTCCTTGTGATGATATTTTATATCATCGAGATTTAACTACATATATGGCAGATTTAGATTTATTACACACTAGTGAAAATTTCATGTTTGCATTTGAAAATTCTGGTTATATGAATAATGGTCATATTACAACCTGTAAAGTTACTCCTATTATAGAAACAGCAACTAATATTTCGGAAATTCTCGAAACCAACGTAGACCATAAATATGAATTAGAAGGAGAAACATTAGAAAAATGGAAATACCTTAAAGGTGCAAAACGTATAAACCGCACTTCCAAAACTGGTCACGAATATGTTTTCTCCGAAGGTGCTATTGCTTTCCCCGATCCAATAGATAAACCATCACGTACTATGCTTACTTCAGAATCCAGCTTAAACCGTAGTACACATGTTATTCAGGATCCAATCACTAAACATCTGCGTCTTATAACACCTATTGAAGCAGAACGCTTACAAGGCTTCGATGATGATTGGACAAATACCGGTATGCCTGAAAAGTTTAGATATTTTTGTATGGGTAATGCTCTAGTAGTTCCCATGATTACTCGTATGTGTCTAACACTAAACGAAATATTTGAAAATGAACCTTAACGCATAAAACGCCTATTTATTTAGGCGTTATTTTTTTATGGTTCATTGTAAAATGAAATTGCACACCTTGAAAACAGAATAAAAATAGTCCATT